>JACCDL010280047.1_pt1 | contig 16176 bp, 20 predicted proteins | sample 7441931 | NCBI WGS metagenome assembly JACCDL01 (sample SAMN15323437, study PRJNA562643) | freshwater metagenome | isolation source: river surface water | place: USA:Blue River Watershed | collected 2017-08-16 | reverse complement strand
GGCTTCTTACGGGTGGAGGATGAGGCCATATCGCTTGAGGTTACCTGAGGCCCGTGACATTTTGTACCCAAGAGGCGGACATGAAAGTCTTATCGACACCCCATGTGGTTCGTTGGCTGGGAGTAGCCCTGTTGACGTGTGGCCTTCCGGCCGCTTGGCAGGCAGTCTTGATGTCGAGCCGTCCGTGGTGGCAAATTTCGGCCGTGCTTCCGCTTTCAGCCGCGTTGATCGCGCTTTTGCTCATTTCGCCCGGAGTTTACGGGCTGTTTCGAGCCAAGCGTTGGACCTTGCGCTACCTCGAGGCCATTGCGGCTTTCTGGGTTCTGCTGACGGGCTGGGTGGCGCTTCGGCAGCACAGCACGCTTCTAGGTTTCTTCGCTCTGGCTTTGGCGGCCGCGTGGACGGCGCTCCTTTCCTGGAGTCGCGCGGAAATGGGCCGATCTTTTTGGGATCCTCAGATGCGCTGGTTTCAGGGTCTTCCCGAGCCTATTCCTGGGCTGGAGTGCCAGTTTCAGATGGGCGAAAAAAAGGAGTCCTGGCGAGTCGCTCGCTTGGATGAAGATGGAGCGTTTGTCTTCCGCGATGATTCTGCTGCGATCCGAGTGCCTGCTGCTTGGGAACAGGGTGTTGAGTGTGTTTTCCAGTTTCGGGGGAGCGCGGTTCGCAGCCCGGCCATGACCCGAGTGGTGCTCAAAGACGGGCGTGGCGCTGGACTTCAATTCCGGGGTCTCGATCCGGACGGAAGAAAAGCTCTGGGCGATTTTGTCGAGCAGTTGAGGGGAGAAGGACATGTTTAATCTGGGTGTAAGAGGCCTTTTCCTCCTAGTCTGCGTGTCCTTGAGTTTTGGCTGCCATCGCTCACGGCCTGAGCAGTCCGATCCGAAGAAAGTTCTGAGTGATTATATTTCTCTCAGCTTCGGTGCTCGGAGTGTTCAGGACCGGCAAGGGATGTTGGAGCTTCTCGGAGGCGACGCGAAGTTGCGCTTGGCCGCCTGGAGTGACGAGCAGTTCAAAGCCGCTTTTCTCGATACGAAGAAGCAATTTGTAAAACTTCGAATCCTGGAGACGCAGGAAATTTCGCCTCAGGAGACGACCCTCACTTATGAGCTCATTTACCTGGAGCAAGCGCCCGGTAAGACTCAGGAAGTGAAGCTCACGCATAAAAAATTGGCTCAGCTGCGTCTGGATGGGGGCCGATGGGCCATTTTCGAAGTTCGGAATCTCAAGCAGTTGATTGAGTACCGGAACGAAATGTCCCTGCCTTAAGAGCGGAAAGCCCGCGTTCGGCGCAGGCTATGGGGAAAACAGAACAGCTTTTCCATAATCGGGCAAAAGGCCGTTTGTGCTGGAGCGAATCCAGATCGAATCCCAAGTCGTCGGGCTCTGAACCGTTGTGTAGTAGTTTTGATTTCCACTCGTGAAGCGCAGCTGGGCCGCATAAAGCGTAGCGGAACTGGAGCTGGTACCGACGACGAGAAAGGGACCCTCCTGAGGAACGCTGATCCCCTCGAGTCGAATGACGTGAGTCCCGTTTGAAGCGAGCTGGAAGATGGAAACACTCCCGGTGACGGTTCTTCCGTTCAAGCCGCTGAAGTTGCCGCGCTTAATCACAGTCCCGTTCGGAATGGGGTCCGTTCCGGTCGCTGAGCCGGCGGGAAGAATGCCACAGGCCTGGGATAGAACTCCCATGAGCAGGGTTGAAAGAACGAGAAAGGGACGAAGCGACATCGTTTCACGATGCTCCCACAGCTCTGCTTGGCCAACAAGGCGTGGAAAGATAGACTGCGATCATGCGTTTGCGGATTTTGGCTTGGATCGGAGTCGTGGGGATGCTGGGGCTTGGGGCATTGGCCTGGGGCGCCTGGGGTGGCGTAGCCGGGTCCGTTCTCGCGCTCACGCTCCTGGCCCGAGCTGCTTCTTCGCGCGAGGAGCGATTTCTTCGGGAGCTGGGTCCATTGGTTCAGGCTCCTCCCGGCTTGGCGCGAAGTTTTCAGCGTGTTCTGGAAGAGTCTTCGATTTCGGTCACTCCGGGGCCCGAGCTCTGGCTTCGGCAGGAGTCCTTACCCAATGCTTTTTGGGGAAGGGGACCCGGGACGCCTGGCTTTATTGTTTTGAATCAGGGTTTGGTGGAGTTCTTATCCGAGAGCGAGCTTCGCTCGGTGCTGAGGATCCTTCTTCAGCGCGTTCAACGCCGCGACTCCGTGGATCGCACTTTGGTGACCGTGCTGCTCTTGGCTTGGGTTCGAAGGCTGCCCGGAGCTTGGGCTCAATTGCTTCTCGGAGCGCGCGACGTAAGACCCAGCCAGACTCACTCCCTGGGTCCAGCTTCTTTCATCGGCTTCCTCTTGGGGTATCCCGGGCTTCGGCTCCTTCTTTGGCTGGCGCGTGAATCCGAGCCGGAACCTGTGGCTTCAGACCTGGATCGGGAAGCGCGTTTGGCTTCGGAACGACTGGCGGCAGGGATTCCGTCGGGCTCTCACCAGGGGATGCCGCAGGTGGTGTGCTCGCTTTTGGCTTTGGTCCCGGCGCGCCCCCTTTTTCCCGGGATGGAGCTGGTTCGCTGATCGCCTTGCCTGAGGGGCTGGCCTGGAGTTAAATGCCCCTGCCTATGGCCAACGATTCTGCAAATCTTCCTCGGCTGGATTTCACGACCTTTATTCTCTCTGTGTCTTCGGCGGCCTACTTAGGTCTTTCGGACGAGAATCGAAACCTGGAACTGGCTCGACAGAATATCGATTTACTTGAGCTGCTTTGGGAGAAAACCCAAGGGAATCGCACCCCCGACGAAGAGCGCTTGCTTCAAACCCTCTTGTTTGAAACCCGAATGCGCTTTGTCGAAGCGCAGAACGCTCGGCGGCCTTGACGGCCCGGATTTCGCTCCCACCTTGTTAAGGTAGGGAGAATCGAAATCCATGGCCCAGAAATTCACGAACAGCGCTCAGCAAGTCCTTCAAGCGGCTCAAAGCGAAGCCATCCGCCGTGAGCATTCTGAGCTTCATCCCGAGCATGTGGTTTTGGCGCTCCTCGATGCAGGCGACGAAGCAGAGACTGCCACACCGGGGCTCATCCAGTTAGCAGGCGGCAATAGCACAGCACTTCGCTCGCGCTTGACGCAAGTTTTGGAGCGGCTTCCGCGAGTGAGTGGCGCGGGCTCAGGTCAGGTTTATCCTTCGCCGGCGTTTAATAAAGTGCTCGCTTTCGCAGAAGAGCAGGCCAAAAAACTTTCTGACGAGTACATTTCGGGTGAGCACTTCCTACTCGCTGCTGGAGGAAATGCTCTGAAGGGAAGCGCGATCTATCAGGCCCTTCAGGATTCGGGAGTGACTTACGAGAAGCTCCTGGCGGCAGTGAAAAAAGTGCGTGGTGGAGAGTCGATTCGGGACGCCGAACCGGAAGGAAAGTTTCGAGTTTTGGAGAAGTATTGCCGCGATCTTACGGCGCTGGCCCGCGCGCAGAAACTTGATCCGGTGATTGGGCGCGACGAGGAAATTCGGCGCGTTGTGCAGGTGCTTTCGCGCCGAACGAAGAATAACCCGGTGCTGATTGGCGAGCCGGGCGTTGGAAAAACGGCAATCGCTGAGGGGCTGGCGCGCCGGATTGCTTCGGGCGATGTTCCGGAAGGGCTGAAAGAAAAGCGCCTTTTGGTTCTGGATTTAGGCGCATTGGTCGCAGGCGCTAAATTCCGCGGTGAGTTTGAAGAGCGCCTGAAAGGCGTTCTAAAAGAAGTTCAGAAAGCCGAAGGACAGGTCATCTTGTTTATCGATGAGCTTCACACTTTGGTGGGAGCGGGTGCTGCCGAAGGAGCCATGGATGCTTCGAACCTTCTGAAGCCTGCTCTGGCTCGTGGAGAGCTGCATTGCGTTGGCGCCACGACGTTAGACGAGTACCGAAAGCACATCGAAAAGGATGCGGCGCTCGAACGACGTTTTCAGCCGGTGCAAGTGCGTGAGCCTTCGGTCGAGGACACGATCTCCATCTTGCGTGGCCTAAAGGAGCGATACGAAGTTCACCATGGGGTGTCGATTCGCGACGCGGCTCTAGTCTCGGCAGCGACGCTCTCGAATCGCTATATTTCGGACCGGTTTTTGCCCGACAAAGCGATTGACCTGATGGATGAAGCGGCGTCGCGCATTCGCGTGCAGATCGATTCGCGGCCCGAAGTGGTCGATCAGTTAGAGCGTCGCCTACTTCAGCTTGAGGTCGAGCGCCAAGCGCTTCGGAAAGAAAAGGACGCAGCTTCTCAATCGCGCTTGGGTCAGCTAGACGGAGAAATCTCGACTTTGAAGGAAGAATCTCAAAAGCTCAGAACGCGCTGGGAGCTTGAGAAAAAAGAAGTGCACGCTGTTCAGTCGCTTCAAGAACGCATTGAGCGCACTCGGATGGAGAGCGAGGCGGCCGAGCGTCGCGGAGATTTAGAGAAAGCAGCTGAACTAAAGTACGGCCAGCTCTTAGCGCTGCAAAAGGAGCTTGAGCAGCTCAGACAAAGCCAAGAGGCTTCTGAAGGAGCGCGCGCGGGTTTACTACGTCAGGAAGTGACCGAACAGGATATTGCCGAAGTGGTGTCGCGCTGGACTGGGATTCCTGTCACCAAGATGCTCGAAGCCGAGCAGCAGAAACTTCTTCAAATGGAAGAGCGCTTACAAAAGCGCGTCGTGGGGCAGCCCGAAGCCGTCGAGGCGGTCTCGAACGCAGTTCGAAGGGCTCGCGTTGGGCTTCAGGAAAAGCATCGTCCTTTAGGGTCGTTTCTGTTTCTGGGCCCCACGGGAGTGGGGAAGACCGAAACGGCCAAGGCCCTGGCCGAGTTTCTTTTTGATGATGAGCAAGCGCTCATCCGGATCGACATGAGTGAGTTCATGGAAAAGCACAGCGTGTCTCGGTTGGTGGGCGCACCTCCGGGATATGTCGGTTACGAAGAGGGGGGCGTTTTGACTGAGGCCGTGCGGCGGCGTCCTTACAGCGTGATTCTTCTGGATGAAGTGGAAAAAGCGCATCCGGACGTTTTCAACCTGTTCCTGCAGATTTTGGATGATGGGCGCGCAACCGATAGTCAGGGCCGAACGGTGGATTTCAAGAACACGCTCGTGATCATGACTTCGAACCTGGGTGCAGGCGGGGATCGGCAAAAAGCGATTCGCGAATTTTTCCGTCCGGAGTTCTTGAACCGAATCGACGAAGTCGTGGAGTTCCGTTCGCTCGGCAAAGAGCAGCTTCGAGTGATCGTGTCGCAGTATTTGAGCAAGCTGAACTCGCTCCTATCTGAAAGAGGACTGAAGCTCAGTCTCTCGGAGTCGGCTTTGGATCACCTGACCGAGGCCGGATATGACTCAGAGCTCGGGGCGCGGCCCTTGAAGCGTGTTTTTCAGCGAGAAGTTCAAAACACCTTGGCCACCGAGATCCTCCGGGGTCACTGGAAACCCGGAACCGAGATTCAGGGTGAGTGGACCCGAGGGGGCTGGAAGTTCACCTGATTTGAATTCCAATCAGAATAAGTTTAAATCCCTTCGGAAAATCCCAGGTTAAATTTATTAAATTCAGAGAGTTGGGGCGTTTCATTCCTTCCTAGACCTGTCCATAGTCGGGCTATAATATCTAAAGGAGAGTTCAATCTCTTGGACCAGGTCCCCCGGGGGGGTACGCCATGCAAATCACCGAAGTGAAAGTCTTCCCTGTTAACGAAGAAAAACTGAAAGCGTATATCACGATCGTTTTGGACAACTGTTTCGTCGTCCGGGACTTGAAAATCATCAGTGGTACGGCAGGACTCTTTGTTGCGATGCCCAGCAAGCGCCGCAAAGACGGGGAGTTTAAGGACATCGCGCACCCGCTGAATCAGTCGACGCGGGCCGTGATGGAAAAGACCATTCTTGAGGCCTACCTGTCTGAGATCAAAAAAGACGGGAAAGTGACCAGCCAGTCAGCCGATCAGGCGGAGCTCGCGAGCACCGAGTAAGGCTCGGGTTGAAAACTCACCGTTGCTCCCGGCAAAGGCCTATGCTAACCAGCGTTTGTCCGTAGCTGCTTACCTTGTGTTGGGGTGTCGACAAGCGGCTAAGTCACTGGATTTTGATTCCAGTATCCCTAGGTTCGAATCCTAGCACCCCAACCATCTTTTACTCGGGCTTGAGTTTTTAAGCTCCACACTGCCGAAGCCGAGGGCGCGCCGAAAGGGTGCAGCCCTCGGCAAAGCGGCAAAGGCGTCCCATGCGACCCACCGCGGAGGGCGGTTTTTCGCCTAGCATGGGCCACCAGTTCAGCTTCATTTCAGCCACGACGCGGTCGCGGTTTTCGCAGTGAGCTTGGCCTTCTAAGCCCAAAGACGAAAACGCCACGCACGGCCCAAGGCCCGTGCCGTCGTCTTGAAAGTGAAGGGCGCCGCCTTCGGCCCAGGCGCTAAAAGTCAGGTTGGGCCTCAGTTCCACGATGAAGTCGACGCTTCGGTCAGGACTGTGCACCGTCATGACCTTCTTCGTGCAATCGACCGAAAAAATGAGCGCGGGCGGGGGCGCAGAAAACTCAGCAGGACTTGGGCCCCCCGGGCAGGACCAAAGCCTGAGCGTATGGGGGCCGGGATCTTGAATGGAGCCGTCAGCGCACTGGGTTCCGAGCGAAACCGAGCCTTTGACCGGAGCACTATCCTCGAAAGTAGCCTCGCTCGAGAGGAGGTCCTTTTTCCCGCATCCCGTCGATCCGATGAGCAAAACAGGCAGAATGGGAAGCCAACACAGGGCGCGGGGGACGTGCCGACGAGTCATGTGAACCTCCTTGGGCTCTGGCCAAGCGGACTGCAAAATTCGGGCGACGGCCCGAAAGTCTGATACAGTGCGTCACTCGATGGAAGCTTTCCGATGGATCAGTGCCAGCTCCCTGTTTTTTACGGGTATGGCCATTTGCGTGAAGCAACTGGTTGCGCTGGGAATGCCGGAGGGCGAAGTGGTGTTCTTTCGCCTCTTCCTGAACTTTCTGGTGGTTGCAGCTTGGATGGCTTGGCGTGGCCATTCCTTTCGCTTTGAAGGCTCGCGGGGATTGCTCTTTTTCAGGGGTGTCTGTGGTTTTCTAGCGGTCAGCGCGCTCTTTCTCTCGGTCTCCAAGCTTCCCCTTCCGGTGGCTTCGCTCCTGTACTGGAGTTCCCCCCTCTTTGTGGTGCTCTTTTCCCAAGTCATTTTCAAAGAAGCATCGCCCCGCGCCCTTTTGCCGTTCTTGGGCTTGGCGCTTGTGGGCCTGACGCTTTTACTGAACGTGCGGAAAGAACAGCTCCTGGGCAGTTACCCGCTTTCCTCGGTTCTGATTGGACTCGGCGGAAGCATGGCGGGAGCCCTGGCTTACCTAGCGGTTCGTCGAGCAACGGCGCGAGTCAGTCCGCACGGGATTGTCCTCGCTTTCACCGGTGTGGGGAGCGTGCTCTCACTGCCTTGGCTTTTCTCGGTCTACCAAACCCCGCGTCCTGAGCAGTGGGCGTGGCTTCTGGGCCTAGGTGCCAGTGCGGTTCTTGGGCAGTACCTGATGACTCGCGGCTACGGTGTGGCGCCGGCATCAGTTGTGAGTTCCCTGAACCTTTTGAATGCCGCTTTTTCAGCTCTTTCAGGCTGGATTTTCTTTGGTGAATCATTGGCTTGGGCGCAGTGGCTTGGCATGGGTTTGATGGTCACGGGCATTGTCGCCGTGGCCCTGCAGGCTTCGCCCCGCCCGGCTCATCGCACTTGGGAGGCTCGCGTCGTTTCATGAAATCAAAAGTCGATCTTTCGAATCCGAACCTTCCGGTCTGGTACGATCCGCTCTCGCCCATGGGCTCGGCGGTCAGGCACATTGCGGCCCTTTCCCCTTTATTCAACTGGGTGGGAATTTACGTCCTGAAGGGCAAGTTTTTGGAATTGGGGCCCTATTTGGGCGCCGAAACGCCGCATACGCGAATCCCCGTGGGAAAAGGGGTTTGTGGAACGGCGGTGGCCGAAGAGCGAGACCTCAACGTCCCAGATGTATCCCAATCGGATAATTATCTGGCATGCAGTCTCGAAACTAGGTCAGAACTCGTGGTACTGATCCGCGATCAGTCCGGAGAAATCGTAGGACAGGTGGATATTGATAGCCACACGACTGCTGCTTTCAGTGGGGAGCTGGAAGCTGCAGTGAAAAAAGTGGCTCAAGAACTGGGAGAATTATGGCCCGAGCCAAAAAAGCCGCAGCAACGTTAGAGGGATTGTTCTTCGCAACTCCGGAGCAGAAGGTTCTTCGGGTTCTGTTGAATGAACCGACGACCACCTTTTCACTCCGCATTTTCGCTTCCAAGCTGAAGGGTATCCGGGGCCTAGGCGGCACGGAAGGCCTGATGTCGGTCTTGAAGGAGCTGGAAGAGCTGAAACTGGTCGAGTTCGTCGACAATCAGCGGAGCATTCGTCTGAACGGGGATAACCCGTCTGCGCTGGTTCTGAAGACCTACGCGGCACTTTGCGACTTGGAAGGACTGAAACTTCTTCTGGAGCCCATCGCCGCTCGGGGCGTCTTGGTCGGTGACCGAGCTGCCGGGCGTGCTCGTTCCGAAGGTACCTACGAGCTGGTCGTGGTCACTCAGCAAGGTGACGACGCCAAGCGGATCGCTGGCAGCCATCCGCTGGGCAAGTTCATCGAAGTGACGACAGTGACTCCGGAAGTCTTCAGCGATGTCGGCCGCAAAGATTCGAAGTTAGCGGCTCGGCTGGAGCACGGAGTTGTGGTCTGGGGCCCGACTTGGTAGCTTTCTCCTTTCAGGGAGCAAAGCGACCGTGAAGTCTTGGAAGAAGAAATACCAGATTCTGTCTTGGGTCACGCCGTTGGTGGTGGTGCTCGACCAGTTGACCAAGTGGGAGGTCGTGAAAAACTTCTCCCTGGGGCAAACGCGATCGATCATCCCGGGCATCTTTGATCTGACTTACGTCAGAAACACGGGCGCAGCTTTCGGTATTCTGGCCCACGCGGATCCGCGTTGGCGGGTCCCGTTTTTCGTCTTGGTTCCTTTGTTGGCATTAGTCACCATTTTTCAGGTGTTTCGTCGCATCGGCGAGAAGGACCTGAAGCTGGCCTATGCTTTGGCGCTCGTCATGGGGGGAGCCGTGGGCAACCTGATTGACCGCGCTTGGCTCAATTACGTCGTCGATTTCTTGTTGTTCCATTGGAAGTACGAGTGGCAGTTCCCGGCCTTTAACATTGCCGATTCCGCCATTTGCGTGGGCGTTGGCATTCTCATGCTGGACCTTTTCCATGCACCCGATTCTGTTTAAAATTGGTTCCTGGCCCATTCATACCTATGGAGCGTTGATCGCTGCGGGCTTTATTGCTGCTTCGGTCGTTTTCCGAAAGCTCTCTGAGCGCTCCAAGCTCAATGTCGATCAAGTGATGGACCTGGTTTTTTGGTCCTTCCTGATTGGGTTCCTGGGCGCCCGAACGCTTTACGTGATCACGCGTTGGGAGGATTTCTCTTCCGACCCGGCTTCGATTTTCCGAATCTGGGAAGGCGGCTTGGTTTTCTTCGGCGGCCCCTTGGCCGTGGTGCCGTTCTTGATCTGGTACCTGCGTAAGCACTCGCTACCACTTTGGAAAACGATGGACGTTTTGGTGCCGGGGCTTGCCTTGGCGCACGCTTTCGGGCGCTTGGGTTGCTTGGCGGCAGGTTGCTGTTACGGAAAACCGACGGAGTCGGGTTGGGGATTGAAGCTCGATTCACCGCTCGTCGAGGAGTCCATGCGAGGCATCCCTTTGCATCCGGTTCAGCTCTACGAATCAGCGGCTCTCTTGGTGCTGTTTGCGGGATTGCTTCTCGTTTACCGCTCACGTCGCTTTGATGGGCAAGTCGTCCTGACCTACTTCATGGCTTACCCGTTGATCCGCAGTATCACTGAAGTGTTCCGAGGCGACTCGGTCCGAGGATTTGTGATCGACGGCTACCTCTCGACCAGTCAGTTCATTTCGGCGCTCGTGTTTTTGGCCGCCGCCATTGCATTGTTCTTTCGCTTGAAGGGAAGAAAAAGCGCATGACTTCGGGTTCATCGATTTCCGACTGGGTTCCTGCGCTAGCGCTGATCTCGGCTTTTTTGATGGGGTCGGTGCCGTTTGGTCTTTGGATTGCGCGCGCCTTCAAAGTGCGTGATCTGACTTCGCGAGGCAGCGGCAACATCGGAGCCACAAACGTATCCCGGGTGGTGGGCTTTTGGCCGGCAGGTTTCTTGACCCTGCTTTTGGATTCCTTCAAAGGCGCTCTCCCGATTTTGGTTTGTATCCCCGTGGGAGTATCGCTTTGGGCGCCCTGGCTTCAGCTTGAGGGCCTGGAGTTTTCCATGCCTCTGCTTTGGGGACTTGGGCTTGCCGCGGTTCTGGGCCACTGCTTTTCGCCTTGGCTAAGGTTTCGCGGCGGAAAGGGCGTCGCCACTGGCTTTGGAGCTTTGGCTGTTCTGTCTCCGGGTGCTGCGGCCGTCGGTTTGATCGCATTTGGCCTCGCATTCCTGGCGCGACGAATTGGTTCAATGGCGAGTCTTGCGGGACTTTTCTCGGCAGCAGCCGCGCACCTTGTGATTCACGGAGTTCGCGGAACGCACCTCGTTTTTGGCGCTCTCTTGGTTCTTGTGGTTTTGTTTCGGCACGAGTCCAACATCGATGCGCTTCTTCAGGAAAAGGAGCGCGGCTTTTAAGGCCGCACTTCCGAATGGCGAAATCGGCCTGGCTCCGAGCTGGATGGTTTTTTCCGGTTCTCTTGGCGCTTGCCGGAGTTCGGAACCTCGAAGCGGGTGAGCCCACTCGAATCGTTGCGCTTGCGCCTTCAGTAGCTGAGATTGCTGCTGACCTGCTTGGAAAAGAGGGCTTTCACCGAATCATTGGGGTGAGTAACGAAGCCAATCGGCCCGAAGCATTGAAAGACCGGCCGCGTGTCGGCCCTTTTTACCGCGTTAATTTGGAAGCCGTTGTGGGTTTGAAGCCCGATCTAGTCCTTGCGACCCAGGACGGGAATTTACCCGAACAGATCGAACGACTTCGATCCGTCGGGGTTCGTGTTTGGGTCGCCGGGACTCCGAAGGTGGATTCCTTGCCGGACACTTACCGAAGTTTGGGGCGAGAGCTTGGGCTAGCAGGATTGGCTGAAAAAAAAGCAGCAGCTTTCGAGCAAGAACTTCGAGAGCTGCGTCAAGAGTCTCAGAAGCGAAGAGCCAAAGCGCCGCGCGTGGTTCTTCAGATTGGGTGGAACCCAGTTGTAGTCGTCGGTGGCCAAGGGTTTTTAGCCGAAGTGCTTTCGATTGCGGGTGGAAACTCAGTTTTCTCGGATGTCCCGCAGGCCTACCCCAGGCCTTCGCGTGAGGCCGTTTTAGCGCGAAAGCCTGATTTGATTCTTCAAGTCTCGATGGATCAAGGCCGCGATCAATCGCAGGGCGGGTCAGAGTGGGGCAAGATTCCCACGCTTCGCGTGGACGCCGATGATTTGCTGCGCCCTGGTCCTGGCCTCGTTCGGGCGATTCGTCAACTTCAGGAAGGCTTAAATGGCTTCTCGCACTGATCGAAAGCTTTGGTTCCTGGCTGGCCTCTTTCTTTTGATCGCTCTTGCCTTGGGGCTTGGGGTCGGGCCGACCGAAAATCCCGACTGGGCTTTGATTCGCGAATTCCGGCTTCCGAGGACTTTACTGGCTCTCGGCGTGGGGGCTGGGCTTGCCGTTGCGGGAACCGCTCTTCAAGCTTTGTTCAGTAATCCCCTTTGTGAGCCTTACACTTTGGGGATTTCCTCAGGCGCGGCTTTGGGTGCTGTCCTGCTTTCGGGCACTTCGTTTGCGCTTCACTGGGGTGGGCTGGCCATTCCTGGCTTTTCCGGCGCTCTGGGTTTTGCTGCTTTGCTCTTAGGAGTGTCCTACCGAACTGGAAGCCGCGGAGGGGCGTTGCTCCTCAGTGGCGTGATGCTGAGCCTTGTAGGTTCAAGCTTAGTCGCTCTTTGGATGGCCGTAGCTGATCCTTCGGGCGTGCAGTCGGCGGTTTTTTGGTTGATGGGCGACTTATCTCGAGCTCGCCTAGAGGGCGCAGGCCTGACGCTTGTTTTGGTGGCGGCGGTCGCTTTAGCTCTTCGGGTTCAAAGCCGGAAGCTTGATGCTTTGTTACTGGGAGAGGAAGCGGCGCAGTCCTTGGGCGTAGATCCTACGTCGCTTCGTCGCCAAGTGGTGCTTTGGGTTTCGATTTTGGTGGGTGCCTGCGTGAGTGCCGCAGGAATGATCGGCTTTGTGGGTTTAGTCGTACCCCATTTTGTGCGGCGATTTTCGGGAAGCCTTCATTCGCGGCTCATTCCCCTGAGCGCTTTTTGGGGAGCGATTGTTCTTTTAGTAGCCGATGTGGTCGCCCGAAAAATCGTCGCTCCCTCGGAACTTCCCGCAGGCGTCGTCACAGCCCTGGTCGGAGCACCGTGTTTTATCTGGATCCTCGCGGGCCGCGCTGGGCGTGAAGGGCGTGCCTCGTGAGTCCATTCAACGAGAAATCCCAAAACGCGGCGATCGCAAAGCTTCAAGATGTAGGCTTGATGAGGGGAGGCTGCGCAGCCATTCAAGGCGTCAGTATCGAGCTTTACTCCGGAAAGATTCTTGCCGTCCTGGGCCCGAACGGTTCGGGCAAGTCCTCGCTTCTGCGACGACTCGCGGGCCTTGAGTCAAAGACGCAAGGGCTTGGGACGTTTTCGTTTACTGGAGAAGGCGAGCTGACGAGCCTTCCTGTCGCCCAGCGCTCCCGACGTGTGGCGCACGTTGCTTCCGAGAGCGCCGTTGATTTTCCGATCTCGGTTTTGGAAAGTGTGGCGCTGGGTGCTTTTAGTCGGAGCCTTTCTCGAGAAGAGGCGAACCAAGAAGCGAAAGCGGCTTTAGAGTCCTTGAGTCTGAGCCCACTTTCCGAGCGTAACTTAGGGACCTTAAGCGGCGGACAAATGCAGGCAGTAGCCTTGGCAAGAGCTGCCGTTCAGGACGCAAAAGTGCTTCTGCTGGACGAGGCCCTTTCAAAAATGGACGTCGACCGCCAACAGGAAGTGGCGGCGTGGCTGAGAGGCTGGGTGCGTTCGGGGCCTCGATCGGTCGTTTGGGTGAGTCATGACTTGAACCTAGCCGCCGCACACGCCGATCGCGTGCTTCTGCTTCACCGCGGAGGAATGGTGGCCGAAGGCGAAGTGAGTGAGACCCTCACTGAGAAAAACTTAGCCGTGCTTTACCCGCGTGGAAAATTTGAGCTCGAGCTCGCAGGAGCTGAAGCCCGGCCCCAGATTCGCTTTCATCGCGATCAGAAATAGAACGCCATTCCCATGGAGTGGTTGCTCCCCAAGGTGGGGGTCAAAGCTCGCGACAAGCCGTAATCGATCGAGAACCGAGGGCCGATCCACCCAAAACCGGTGCCCCAGCCGTTTCCACGTGCGCCTCCCAAGGTGGGAATAGCGGAATTTCTGAAGTTCCCGATTCGAAGAAAAAAATCAGACAGCATGACGAACTCAAGCCCTGCTTCATGACCGTAGCGATCCGAGCCCTCAAGTGAAGGCGTGACGTGGGGATCGACGTAAACGAGGACGATCTTATCCACATTGAACTTCATGCCCAAGGCGACTTCTCGGTAAAGCCCCTGTTCGAGCGCTCGCGCGGTCTCTAAAGCGTTGTCGATGACCAGTGCCGCTTGGATCCAAGGCAAGGGAACATAGGTGGTGGAAAGCACCACTTCGTGGCTGGTTCTTTGGGAGCCGCCGGGAAGTTTCTCAAAGAAGAGTTTTCCTGAAATCCCAAACCCCAGCTGTCGCAGAGCGGCCTTGGAAACCCCGAAGTGAACCCAGCTCGTGTCTTCGCGAACCGTGTACGCGACGCCTGCTTGGAAAAGCTCGCTCCGTCCATCCTGAATGGACACGCTGTAGTTTCGGCCCTCGGGCTGGCGAAGCGCCGAGTAATTCAGGGCCAAGCTATAGGTAGGAAGCAGCGAAGCAAACGAGGGGTTCTGGAAAATGGAGTCGTTTAAAAGGGGGCCCGCCCGCCCTGCTCCGCCTAAGGCAGCCATTCGGGGACTCAGGTAGTCGGCTGCCTCGGCAAGAAGTGGGAAGTTTAGTAAGGCCAAAAAAGCCAGGAAAGTCGATATTTTAAGCGATTTCATGTGTTGGGTCCCGGCGTTTGTTTAAAAAAAGCTTTACAGGGGTGCGGCGCATCATTAAGAAGGTCGGCCCTATGTCTTTGTCTAAACAAAAACTCGCTCAATTCAAAGGTCAGTTGATTGCCCGTCGGGAAGAACTCGTCAGTGAAATCCGGCAGGGTACCTCGGAAATGATTGAGGAAGATCCTTTCTGCGCCGACTCGCTCGATCAGGCGGCCGCTGACATGGATCGCGGGCTGGCTGTTCAGATGAAAAACCGCGAGCGCGAGCTCCTGGCAGAAATTGATGCCGCCTTGCGCCGGTTGGAATCGGGTACCTTTGGCGAATGCAGCAGCTGCGGCGAAGAGGTCGGCGAAATGCGCATGCGCGCTAAGCCCTCGACCACCCTTTGCATCACCTGCCAAGCCGAGCTAGAGTCGGAGCGCGGTCGCATTCCACGCTGGGCCTGAGCCCTTCTCGGGGACTTTTCACTCAAGCGGCAGAGCGTGATCCGCGTCCTTTGAAAGGGGCGAGTGCCGATGTCTGCTCGAGTGACCAAAGCCGTAATCCCTGCCGCAGGTTTAGGAACCCGTTTTCTTCCTGCCACGAAAGCAGTCCCAAAAGAGATGCTCCCCATCGTCGATGTGCCGATGATCCAGCACATTGTCGAAGAGGCCGTTCGTTCCGGGATTCGGGACGTCGTCCTGATTACGGCTCGCCACAAAGAGGCCATCGAAAATCACTTCGATTACAATTACGAGCTCGAGGACACGCTTCTTCGCAAAGAGAAGCACGACTTGGCCGAGATCTCGCGCTCGATCGGGAGCCTTTGCAACCTGATCTCGCTTCGGCAAAAAAATCCGATGGGCCTTGGGCACGCCGTACTTTGCGCGGAGCCGGTCATCGGAAACGAGCCCTTTGCGGTCCTCCTGGGTGATGACCTCATCGATTCCAAAGTTCCCTGCACGCGGCAATTGATCGATGTTTATGAACGCGAAGGCGCTTCGGTCTTAGGCGTAATGAATGTGCCCCGCGCCGATTCGGTCAAATACGGGATGGTCGGAGGGCCGCAGCTAAGCCCTGGCTTAGTGCATGTTCAAACGATGGTCGAGAAGCCTCGCCCTGAAGAGACACCATCGACCTTGGCGTGTCCGGGTCGTTACGTTTTGAGTCCGAAGATCTTTGACTGCCTTCGCCGAACTCGCCTTGGAAAGGGCGGAGAAATTCAGCTGACCGACGCCTTACAAATTTTGGCCCGTGAGGAGCGGCTGCTTGCTCGTGAATTTGAAGGCACTCGTTACGATACGGGCGATCGACTTGGATATATCGACGCCACTTTGGCGTATGCTCTGAAGCGACCCGAACTTGCGCCCGGTGTGCGTGAGCTGCTGAAGAAACATTTGGAAAGCTGAGAGGACCTGATGAAGAAGCCAAGCTTTGGGAAGCTTCTGTTGCTGTCGCTCGGAATGAGTTTTGCTGCGAACGTTTCGTTTGCGCACATTCCGCCCGGAGAATTCGTAGTGCGCAATTTAGCGCAGAAGAAGCTACCGTTTCGCTCGATTCGCGTAAAAACCCAGGTAACTGGTCTTGGGGACGCGCAACCCGCAGGTGCTGGATTTCGTGAGACCACTTGGTTTGATGCTTCTACGGGAACGGTCAGAAGTCGCGCTTTCGACGAGGCGGGAAGAGAACTCTTCAGTATCGAGCGCAAGCTGTCTGCTGAAGAAGTGAAGCTTTCTCCGGCCACTCGAATGATTCGACTCTTATTCTCCTCTAATGCAATTAACTTGCAGCGGGAATTAGTCGCTGCCGGAATCCCAGTTCAAGCCGAGACCGAGCAAAAGCCCTCGCTTTTGCGTTGGCGAGAGACAATCGCTTGGGTCTTTGGCGGCCCTCAAAGATCTGCAGAAGAAAAGCTCGCCATTCGCTCGGGAAGCCCCGCTTCGGCGACCAGCTCTGAACTTTGGATCGAGAAGGACACCTTCCTTCCACTGCGCATTGTCGCTCAAGTCGGAACTCAGTGGCTGGACGCGACCTTCGAAGGCTACCGGTTTTATAAGGACTTTCCTTTCCCGAAAGTCATTCGCTTGTCGC
>JACCDL010048166.1_pt1 | contig 16189 bp, 10 predicted proteins | sample 7441931 | NCBI WGS metagenome assembly JACCDL01 (sample SAMN15323437, study PRJNA562643) | freshwater metagenome | isolation source: river surface water | place: USA:Blue River Watershed | collected 2017-08-16 | reverse complement strand
CAAGAATTCTCTCCATTGATTTGCCGGTCCCGTTAGTGGGATGCGGTCGCAAGTTATAAGCTTTTCGGGTGTTGGATTGGTTGCGCAGACTCCGCAAGGTGTCCCAGAAGCTTTCGCTCCCCTCGCGTGATGCGAGCTCGGGTAGAAGCCAAATTCAACTCAACCCTGCCAAGCTTACTCCCTCCGCAGATATCTACCTAGGCCGGCTTGCTCACCTGCTGGTGACCATTGCCGAGCAGCTAGAACTGCAATCGGAGACTGCCGGTGATCAAGCGCTTTCGAAAAAACTTCACCTGCTATCGAATAAGTACTACTCCAAGCACTCTGAACTGGTGCCACTGCTCTCCAAATCTGGAGTTGAGGTAAGCCAGTTAGAAGCGCTGTACGGAACTTCAATCAATCAACTTTTGGAGCGCACCAAGGGCAACGACTTTTACGAAGAGCTGATGCGAAACTACATCGTGTTTGGCATGCTGGAGGACTCCTACCGCCGCTTGGCCAAGGGCCTCACCCCGGCAAAGCGCTTGAAGGTCGAAGAGTTGCTATTTGCTCAAGAGCTCGAGAAGTTGTCTCAGTCAACACTCTTTGGAGCTATCGCTCAGGATTCCAAGCTCGGGCACCGGATGGCTCTTTACGGACGCATGGTTGTGGCCGATGTGTTGCTTGAGGTTCGCACCTCAGTTAGCTTCGAGAAGGTGCTGCCTTCTGCCAGTTACCGGGACGAGAATGATCGGACCAGGGCGCAATTCAAGGCACTTGAGCCTTATACCTCTGAGCTAATTGCCGCACACACCGTGCGAATGGACCAGCTAGGCCTTACCGCCTAGGCGAATATCAGCCAATTTCTTCTCCTCGGCAGCAGCTCTGGTCGAATTCAGATAGCGCGTGCCAAAGATGATCGCCGCTGGCATTGCCAGCATCACAATGAACCAAATCCAAGCCTCGTCGTAGTGGAAGCCCAACCAGGTCAGTAGCAACCAGATCACCGATCCTGAAGCCAATGAAATACCTGCCGGCACAAAGCTGCCGTAGTGCTCAGATCGCGGCAGCACGAATGGCGCAACCAAAGCCAAAATTGCGGCGTATGCCAATAGAACCAAGATCTCCATTAGGCGATAAATCCAACTCTGCGGTTTTGCTCCGCCCCGATTTCAACAAAGGAAATGCTGGCAACTGGAACCAAGATGGTCTTGCCCTTGTCATCCTCAAATGTCACCAGCTCCTGCTTGGTAGCAAAGGCGTTGGTAACCAACGCCGAGACCTGAGCCGAACTTAGGTTGGTCTCGAAAGCTAGGTCACGCTGATTCTCGCGAATACCGATTCTGATTTCCATTGCACTCCTTTATGGATTACTAGGTTACGACATGAAAAAGTCGCAGGCTGCAAATAGATTTGCTCGGTGGTAGAAAACTCATCGCTATTTGCTCAGGGCGCAATTCGCGCAGCCCAGCAAAACGACTACGAGTTTTTAGCTCAAATCACAGCCGGCGAACATCTAGTTCTCGGTTCACCGGGTTCGGGTAAGACATCTGCCCTGCGAAACCTAGTTGCCCGTCTTGAAGAACAAGTTCCCGTAGCTCAGATTTTGGTTTTGACTCCCACTAGGCGAGCGGCCACCGCACTGCGTGATCTGATCGCGCTGGATAGCAAAAAGCCGGCTGAGGCGCCTAGAGCCCAATCGATCACCGGATTTGCCTTTGCGCAAGTCCAAGAGCGTTCTCCAAATGGCAGATTGCTCTCCGGAGCCATGCAGCAGAAGATTTTGCGCGATTTGATTTCGCTCTCGCCAGCCAGCCCTTGGGGATATGACCTGCAAACCATCGGGCTGCAGGGCTTTGTTCAAGAAGTCCGAGATCTGCTCGCGGTATGCATTGAACATCGACTCACCAGCGATGCGCTCGCCAAACTTGCCGAAAAATTCGATCACCGCGGCCTTGCTATCGCCAGCGAGTTGCTTCCCTCCTACTTTGATGCCCTGGAGCGCGAAGGGCTTATTGATCCCTCGCAGCTACTGATCAATGCTGCCGAGGTCTATGCACCGAACTACAAGTGGGTGTTGGTTGATGATGCGCAAGATCTCTCCCGCGCAGGTCTAGCCCTGGTGGCAAAACTGTCAAAGACCGCAAATGTTGTGCTGTTTGGCGATCCGGATGCATCGGTGCTTGGCTTTCGATCTGGCGTCCAAGAAGGTTTCGTGGGGGAGTTTCGGTTAGCGAAAAGGCACTACCTAGCCCCAAAATCGGCATTTGGCAGCTCGCTAGCCAAGCTGGCGGCCAAGTTGCCGCCGCAGTTGGCAGGCCCGCAACGCCCCAAGCCATCTGATCGAGCATTGCCTCTCACGACTGCGCTTTTCGACAATCAAATTTCGGAAGCCGATTGGCTGGCCAGTGAAATTAGACAGCGAAGAATGCGTCTGGGCCTTTCCTGGAACGACTTCGCGGTAGTTGCGAGAACTAGGGTCCAGTTGGATCAGTTGGCCTCCGCGCTAGCCGCCAGAGATGTGCCCGTGAAGATTGTGGGAAGTTCAACCGCACTGCGCGATCAGCCAATGGCGAGGGCAATTCTGGAGACCGCAAAGTTAGCGATGCTGGCAAGCGATCAAGAAGCCGTGATGCAGGTCCTGGACTCAGCAATTTTCGGCTTCGACAGCATTGCAATCAGAAGGCTAAAGCGGCAACTGGCCCAGCTGCCGGAATTTGATGACGTCCCAAGTGCAGAGCTGTTGGTCGCCGCACTCAGGGTCGATATTGAGCCCACCAGTGCGGAACTTCGCAAGTTTGCCACCTTGGTGCAATTGATTAGGTCGCTAGAGCAGCTATCTGAGGCAAGTTCCCACGAACTTATCTCGGCGGTCTGGGCCGCTGTCGATCAAAAGTCGCTTGAGGCCCTCTCGCGAGGCTCATCAGAGATTGCGCTGGCTGCAAACCGAGCGCTGGATTCGGCCCTGGAGCTATTCGCTGCGGCGCAGCGCTTTGATGCCAACCAGCTGGGAACCGCACGAGAGTTTGTGCTCTCGCAATTAGACCAGAGCGTTCCAGAGGATTCGCTGGCTGCGGAGGGACTGCGACCTGCGGTCTGTTTGACCACCGCGGCAGGTCTGGTGGATAGCAGTTTCCAGGTTGTGCTGCTGCCTCGACTGCAAGATGGCATCTGGCCTAATCTTCGACCTAGAACCTCGCTGCTGGGTGCAAGCTCACTGTCAGCCTTTCTCACCGGCAGGGTGCCCACTCCGAATCAGCCGGTGCGCTCCGAATTGGAGGATGAGGTTCGCTTGCTTTACAAGGCAATCGGCGCAGCTAACTCTGAAGTGGTGATGACCGCAATGGTTTCTCAAGAGGAACAGCCCTCGCAGTTCTTTCAGATGCTCGGTCTCGAGCCGGTTCGAGTCGATAGCCCGATCACCTTCGACCTCAGAAGGCTGGTGGGTCGATATCGAAACAAACTTGCTGGCGGCGATAGCACAGTCGCGCCGATGTTGGCGGCTCTCGCGCTGCTAAATGTCCCCGGGGCACATCCGGAGAATTGGCAGGGGTTGCTTCCGATTTCCACCTCAGAGAATCTCGTGCCGGAGGGCGAATCAATCCGATTCTCACCGTCTCGACTCTCGGCATTTGAAAAGTGCCCGGTGCACTGGTTCATTCAAAACTTTGGGGGTGATGGATCCGGCTTTGAAGCGTCGCTCGGAACCCTGCTGCATGCCGCTCTGGAGGTCTCCAGCAATCAGGGGGAGCTGGAGCAATTTGTAGAGAGTAACTGGCACACCTTGGAGTTTGAAGCGAGCTGGCAAGCCAGTGGCCAAAAACGTAAAGCCCTAAATATGGTTGCCGCGCTCGGCCAGTACCTGAGGGATGCCGGCGAATTGGTAACCGCAGAGCAAAAGTTTGAGTTCTCAATCGGCCGTCTGGTTATCGCCGGAAAGATTGACCGGGTTGAAAAGACCGCCGAGGGTGGTTTGCGAGTGGTGGATCTAAAAACCGGCAAACCTCCAACCGCGCAAGAGGTGCTGGACCATAGGCAACTGGCGGTTTATCAACTCGCGGTCAGGTCTCAGTATGGCGAGCAGTCAACCAGTGGCCGCATTGTCTCGGTTGGGGATCAAAAGCTAAAGGTGTTAGATCAACCGGGGTTGGAAGGCGAGAGCGAGAAAGCGCTGCATGATCTTTTGCTGAGAGTCGAATCTGGTGCCGGCGGCAGCAGTTTTATTGCCGAGGTCGCGGATCACTGCAGTGCAGATGCAAACTGCCAACTCTTGATCTCTAAGGTGGTGACCAGTGATTAGATTCAGTGCGGATCAGGTTTACCGGTTGCTTTCTGAGCATTCGCTCACCGCAGAACAGCGTGCTGTCGTCGAGGGTGCTGCCACCGACGCTCCAACCCTGGTGATTGCCGGTGCCGGCAGTGGTAAGACCGAACTGATGACGGTAAGAGTGCTTTACCTGATTGCAAACTCACTGGCGCTGCCAAGCGAAATTTTGGGACTTACCTTCACTCGCAAAGCAGCCAGTGAGCTTTCTGCCAGAGTCAATCAGGCGCTCTATAAATTGCGAGAGAGTCAGATGTGGCCGCAAGAACTGGGCCAGGACTTCACTCCGCCTAACATCACCACGTATAACTCATTCGGAAACGACATCTTTAGAAAGCTGTCGCTCGCGGTTGGTTATGAATCGGACGCCACTTTGCTAACCGAGGCAAGTTCGGTTGCGCTGGCCGACGAGCTGGTTCGAAACCTAAAGGGTGAGCTTCATCACAACCTGGAGGATTGGGATCGCACCAAGGATTATCTGATCGAGTTGATTCTGGCTTTGGCGGCCGAGGTGACCGACAATCAGAGCAATAGCGAAGCCATGATCGATGAGCTTCAGAATTTCATTGCTCACATTTCGGCACTGCCCAAATCTGATAGGGGAGAGCCGGGACAGTTCCAATACATCACCGACCTGATTGCAGCGGCAAACCTAAACGTCCTAGTTGCGAATTTGGTTTCTGAATACTTGGCATTGAAAAAGCGTCGCAACCTAGTTGATTTTTCGGATCAGGTTGCACTTGCGCTTTCGGCGCTTCCTCAAAAGTTCGATCACGGTTACCGCTTCGTGCTGCTAGACGAATACCAGGACACCTCAAGCATTCAAACCCAGTTGTTAGCCAAACTGTTTTGGGGTCAGCCGGTTTTAGCTGTAGGAGATCCGAATCAGGCAATTTACGGCTGGCGGGGGGCCAGCAGCAACAACCTGCTTGGTTTCCACGCCGATTTTGGTTCAGCTCAAGCCACCACATTCCAGCTTTCAAAATCATGGCGATCGGGCCAAGCGGTGGTGGATGCTGCCAATCGGCTCACCGAGCAACTCAATGCCGCACAGCCACAGTTGGCCCCGGTAACGCTTACGCCGGGCGATCCAGCTAAGGTCAACCGGGTCACCGCCGAAGTGTTTCAAGACGAGCTGTCCGAGGCTGAGGCAGTAGCCGGCTGGTTCGCAAAGCAGCTCAATAGCGATACCTCCGCCGCTTTGCTATTGCGGACAAAAGCCAGCATGCAGCTGTATGCCAAAGCGTTAGCCGCGCGAGGCCTTCCCGTTGAAGTAACTGGACTTTCTGGGTTGCTGCAGTTGCCCGAAGTAATGGATTTGATTGCGGCACTGAATGTGATTCAAAGGCCTGAGTCGGGAGCGCAGCTGATGCGATTGCTCTCCGGGGCCAAGTGGCGAGTCGGTCCGCGGGACCTTGCCGAACTAAGTGATCTAGCGAAGCGATTGACCCGTATTCGTTCAGAAGTGACGGCCTCTGCGCCGGTAACCATCATCGAGGCGCTCGATGAGCTAGCAAAGCCGCAGGCTTTGGAGCGATCGAAATTCTCAGAACTCGGTGGGCCGCGTTTAGTTCAAGCTGCCAAGCTGTTGCGCAGGATGCGAGCGACCGCCAATTTGGGCTTGGCGCAATTTGCTTGGGTGGTGGTTAGAGAGCTTGACATCGATATCGAACTGTTTGCTCATTCGCAACAGCCAAATCCACTTGCCAATCTCGAAGCCTTTATTTCGCGAATTGCCGAATATGAGCAGTCTTCGCTGCGGCCGTCGCTGAGCGGTCTGCTTTCCTGGCTGGATTACGCCAGCGAGCGAGAGAATTTTGAGCTTCCTAAGACCGGAGCTAAAAAAGGCGTGGTTCAGATCATGTCAGTCCACGCCGCCAAGGGCTTGGAGTGGGATGTTGTGGCCCTCGCACAACTCAACAAGGGAGCCTTTCCGGTCGATGGAAGAGGAGCTAAGGGCTGGTTAGCCGCCGGTAAGTTGCCATTCAAATTACGCGGCGATGCCAATGTGCTGCCGGCATTTGAATACACCCGAGCAACTACCCAAAAAGAGGTCAAGGCCCGCTATGAAGAGTTCCAGGAGCAAAACCGGGTAAAGCAGCTTGCCGAAGAGCGCCGGCTCGCTTACGTTGCGGTAACTAGAGCCAGAAGGTCCCTGCACATCACCGCTTCCCACTACAAAGTGGGTAACAAAAAACCCAGAGAGCTATCTGAATTCCTGATTGAACTGCTCGATTCTGGCCTGGTTGAACTGCAGGGCACTATTCCGGAGGTATTGGATACAAATCCGCTGGAAAACCTAAAGGAGCAGCTGGTTTGGCCATTTGACCCACTTGGACAAAAGCGTCCCAGGTTGGAGCAGGCAGCAACGAAAGTTGTTGAGGCGAAGCCGGCAAATCTCTCTCAGTTCACAGAGTTGGCGCTATTGCTGGAGGAGCGAGAGCGTGGTAACTGGCTCGCCGCCCCCAAGCTTCCGGTGCGGCTGAGTGCTTCGAAACTGATGCAATTGATTTTGCAGCCAAAAGACTTTGCCGAATATCTGACCCGTCCCGTGCCGCAGTTATTCAGTGCCACAGCCCAACGTGGCACTGATTTTCACCGACTGCTGGAAGACCGCTGGCGGCTGGGAATCGAATTAGCAGAGCAGGATTGGGCTGAAGAGGATCTTGACCTGAAGGTGAATTTTGAAAATTCAAGATTTGCCACTCTCACCCCTGAATTTGTTGAGCAGTCCATTGAATTTGAACTTGGCGGGTTGATTGTGGTCTGCAAAATCGATGCAATCTTCAACATCTCTGGCGAATACCAGGTGGTGGATTGGAAGTCCGGGTCTTCGCCAAAGGATCAAGCCGAGCTAGAGGCGCGCGCTATCCAACTTGCGCTTTATCGGCTGGCTTTTTCGAAGTGGCAGGGGGTTGGTTTGGAGCGAGTTAGGGCATCGTTCTTCTTTGCCGGCGACGGCAAGGAGGTCACTCCCGTGCAGCTACCGACAGAGCAGGAATTGGTAGCGGCAATTGAAGCGGCTAGAACAGCTCGTCGGGACTAGGTTCGGTATTTTGGTCGCCTTCAGCAGGCGCTTCCGAGTCGATTCCGGCAACCTCGTCAAAGATCGAAGCAGCGGTAACTTTTTCGTCCGCTATTTCTTCTGCTTCTTCGACAACTTCAATCGCGGCAAACTCCTGAGTTGGAGTGGCGGTCGGGATGATTGCAGCGGCGGCAGCCAATCCAACAAAGCTGGTGGCGGTTAGATCCTTCAGGTTTCCAGCCTCCAGGTTGTCCTTTAGCTCAGCAAGTAGTTCTTCAGCCTGCTTGATCTGCTCGGCATCGCCCACTGCCAGACAGTGCAACAGCCAGGTCCCGAGTTCGAGCTCAGAGTAGAGCATCGCGCGCTGGGCAAAGTTTTCATCGGCTGATGGTCGGGCTGCTCGGTAGTGCAGCATGGCATCTTCGAAGGTTGATGGCAGCGCACCGCCAGAAAGCCAGCGGAAATCTTCGGCAGGATCGCCAATCGATAGTGCGTTCCAGTTCGTCAGGCCCACGACCTGTTGGCCGTTAATCATCACTGCATCTGAACTGAGTGCACCGTGAGTGATAGTCGCGTGAAAGCGGAATAGTCCAATATCTTCCAGCGCCTGCTCCCAGCGGCTGAGCAGTTGAGCCGGAACCTTTCCGGTGGCGGCCATGCGATCAAGTTCTGCAACCTTTTGCTGCAAGATCGCAGCTGAGTCATATTGCGGAAGGCCGGCATCGGCTATGGCCTCAACCGGAAGTGAGTGCAAGGCAGCGAGAGCTTCCCCGAAAGACTTAGAGAAGGGCCCTGGGCCCAGGCGCGATAGGTCTGGGTTGGAACCTTCGAGCAGGGTGAACAAAACACCGGTTGTGCCATCGCTGTCCCTGGTCTGACCAAGTGCCTCTGGAATTTCGAAAGGTAGTTTGGATGCCAGTCGACGCATCGACTGCACCACCATCTGCTCGGTTGCTAGTTCGCTGATGCCTGCCGCGTTCGCCGGCATCTTGAACTCATAAGATTGCCCATCCGCACTCCAAAGTCGAAGAGTCTCGACATCAGGGTTGGAGTCAACTTTTAGGTAGTGCCGGAAGTTTTTTCCAGGCGAAGCATCGGCTGCCAGTGCAGCTAAAATCAGAGCAGGTCGTCCCACATCTCAAAGGTTAGACGGTCAAAGCCCAGCAAGCGGTCAATGCCACGCGAACCAAGAGGATTCCAAATTGAACCCGGACCAGACTCCAGTCGACTTCCTCGCTGAATTAGACGACGAGCAACGGGTTGCGGCCGAAGCTTTGCTTGGGCCAGTTTGCATAATTGCCGGAGCTGGAAGTGGAAAGACCAGAACCATCTCGCATCGAATCGCTCACGGTATCGAAACCGGCGTCTACACCGCCAACCGAGTCCTCGCACTTACATATACCAATAGAGCGGCCAGCGAATTGCGCTCCAGAATGCGCGATCTCGGTGCGCCGGGGGTGCAGGTGCGAACCTTTCACTCGGCGGCCCTGAGCCAACTGCAGTTCTTTTGGCCGCAGCTCACTGAAACCCTCGCCCCCAAGCTGGTGACAAACAAACTGCCGATTGTGCGCGATGCCTTAGATGAGCTCAAAATTCGTGTTGCCGATGACGAGCTGCGGTCGATAACCGCCGAAATCGAATGGCTGAAATACGGACTTGTCAGCAGCGAGCAGTATCAAGACCTTGACCGCAGCGCAGTTGCATCACTATCGAAAGACAAATTCCTCGAGGTGGCGGCCTGTTTTGAATCGCTGAAGCAACAGCGACGAGTTGCCGACTGGGAAGATGTGTTATTGCTCACCACCGGTATGTTGCGAAATGAGCCGCGAATGCTCGCTCACGTTCAGCAGCAATACCGGCACTTCACAGTAGATGAGTATCAAGACATCTCTCCGCTGCAGCAATCGCTTTTGGAAACCTGGCTGGGCGATCGCGAGGAGCTTTGCGTGGTTGGGGACCCTAGGCAAACCATTTACACCTTTGCGGGTGCCGACCCAAGTTTTCTAACCGGATTCCTAAACCGCTTTCCGAATGCTCAGCTGGTTGAACTCAATCGCAACTACCGCAGCAGTCCAGAAATTGTCTCGTTGGCAAATCGGATTTCAGAACATGGCGAACTTGAGGCCGTTCGGATATTTAGCTCAAAGCCAACTCTGCAAAAATTCTCCAGCGCCAGTGCGGAGGCAAAGTGGCTTTCCCAGACCGTCTCAGATGCGATTCAGGCAGGAACCCCGGCCTCAGAAATCGCTGTGCTCGCTCGGATCAACTCGCAACTTGAGTTGGTCGAGCAAGAGCTCACCAAATTGGGGATCAAGTGTCAGGTCAGGGGAGTAGGCAGATTCTTCCGGCGACCAGAGATCATGCAGGCAATGGCAGCATTGCGCGCCTTGCAGGCCGGGCAATTGAATCATCCGCTATTTGCCGAGGTGAGTCAGATCCTCTCGGCCTTGGGCTGGAGCTCGAGGTCAGACGGCTCAGACAAGTGGTTGGGGTTGAACTGGTTTATCGAGGTGCTCGAGGAGTTTCCCTCCGATGTCTCGCTGGATGAATATCTGCGGGAATTGCAAGAGCGCGAGCGATCGGGTCACGAGCCGGTAATGGCTGCGGTGTCGCTGGCAACCATTCACGCCACCAAGGGTTTGGAATGGCAATTGGTCGCGCTCTGCGGTTTGAATCAGGGCTATTTCCCGATCTCCTACGCCAAATCCAGCGCCGAACTCTCAGAGGAGCGCAGATTGTTCTATGTCGGGGTTACTCGCGCGAAAGACCGGCTGATTCTCTCAACTCAAGCTGACAAGCCAGCTTCTGATTTCCTAGCCTTAGTTTCCTAGCGGCAACCACAATTTGCGATTGGTAGAGGCAGTTCGCGAATTTCTCCGGTGGCAGCTACAAACTCCCACGGGGCCGAAAATTCTGGCTGTGCTCGATCAATCTGCTCCAAAACTCGCCTTACCGCCAAACTTACCGCCGCCAGCATGCTGACTGAATCGGCAAGGTCGCGATCCAGCTGCGAGAGCTGGGTAACGGTGGAAAGCCAATTTGGATCATCTTGCATTTTCTGAATTTCACAGCAGGCCAGGCAGGGCGTTAGGCCAGGGATAACCAGTTGCGAAATCGTGGCGCCGGACTCGGTAAAGCAGATTGAGATGTGCGGGACATCCCGTGTCATCCAAACCTGGTAATCGGCCGGGTCTATCACGTCGCTGGAGATCAAAATGGCAGCACTGACCTGATCTAGGCCGTCGGTCAATCTGGTATGTAATTGCAACTCATGACGCTGTTTCCCCAGCAATTGCTTTGCTGCCTCGTGTCGGGTGACACCAACTGACATCGGCAGATAACCAAGCTCATTGGTGTCCGAGTTTTTTACCCGGGTGCCATCGAAGGTCAGGGCGTAGCCGATCCCAGCTGTGTAGAGCGCTCGAAGAGTTAGCAGGCCGGGCCTTCCAAGTTTTGAAACAAAAACCTTTGCGAGCTGGCGATTTTTCATCACAGCGGCAGGATCGCTGAAGTCCGACAGAAACACCCGCATGATTTCAGCAAATCTAATTTCGACATCGCGCTGATCTAGCTCAGGCAGGAAACTGCTGGTTTGACGAAGCAGCGGCGAAAGCCGACTCAGCATCCCGGTGAGTTCTGCGACCGGGATCTTGGCAAGGTTTGACAGATTTTCAAACTGAGAGTTAGTAACGCCCTGTTCCAAAATGTCCACCAGGCGATGTTGGGCCTCGGACTCAATTTTGACCAGTGATGGGTTTGAGTAACCGTATTGCCGGATGTTTTCCGAGCGCCAAATGCGAGCCAGGCTTGGATTGATTTGTTTCACCATGGAACAAGAATCCCGCACCGGTAATTTTGGCGCAGCGGGTTCTCCACAGCTAGTTTCCGAGCAGTTTGTTTAGCTCATTGTCGAAGTCGTCGTCACCCGCAGAAATTCGCTTGATGAACGAGGCGGGGTCGTTGATATCCGCTGCAGTTGGCAGCAGGTCTGGGTGCCTCCAGATGTCATCTCGGGCGATTGCACCGATTTTTGATCCGAGCTCTTGCCACATTGCCATTGCCTCGCGCTGCAATCGTGGCCGAAGCTCAAGACCTAATAAAGTTGCGAAGGTTTTTTGGGCGGCACCCACAGCCTGGCGGCGTCGAACCAGTTCAACCACCTGATTCACGGAAGGCAGCCTGCTGGCTGCCGCCAGGGTAATTGCATCGGCCCAGCCCTCGATCAGTGCAAGCATGGTCTCGATGCGAACCAGCACCTCATGCTGCTCCTCGGTTCTTGGAGTAATCAGTCCGTCGGCCTCAATCACGATGTTGAAAGTGGTTGGATCGCTTGGGTCGATTTGCTGGGCTAGGTTTTGAATTGACTCGGGATCAATCTTTAGTCCGGCGGCAAAGCTTGAAACCTGAGTGGCGATTTGATCTCGAAGCCAGCGGTTTGATGCGTAGAGCGACGAGACTGCCAACTCGCGAATCGCGAGGTAGATCAAGACTTCGCTTTTTGGGGTTTCCAAATCCTTCAGGAAGAGCTCAATGTTTTGGCTCACTAGTCCCGGACGCGCACTCAGCGGAATGCCGATTTCAGTCGAGCTGAGAACATTCTCGGAAAGCTTTCCAACTGACTGACCAAGTTGAGCTGCAAACATTGCAGCACCGGCATTCTCTAAAAATTTCTGTGCCGGCCCAACCATGCCCACCAACTCTTGAGGCATCACCTGATTCAGGTTTTCGCTCAACGCCTTAGACATGCTGGCGGCAACTGGTTCCGCAAGATCTTTGAACAGCGGGATAGCGTCTTGCACCCAAAGGGTTCTGGAGAGCTGCTTGACCGGTTGGGAGTTTGTGAATTCGGTCTGTTCGCCAAGCCAAAGCTGCGCTATGTCGAAGGCATTTTGAATCTCGGCAATCAACGCTTCGGAAGGTTGTGACTGGGTTTGCTTGGCAAGATCTATTGCGGTCTTGGAGGCGAGCTCCCAGTTCACCGGGCCATCGGAATCGGTCATCATTGCCTGCACCTGACCGAAAAGCTGACTCAGCACCTTCGGGTCAAAACCAGCCCCGGCAACCTTAGAGAGCTCTTCGGGGTTCAACGAGCCGGATTCAAACATGCGTCGAAGCAGCTTTTCCAGCTCCTCTTTGTCGCGGTTGTCTTCCAAATCTGTTCCTAACCTCTAAAGAGACGCTACCGCCAAAACCCAACAGAGTCTGGGAAATCCCTGATGATTGCTGGGCTGTTCGCCCACGGCGTGAGGGCGGTGACGTTTGTTTCGGTATTCCTTCGTAGCATTGACGCAATGACTTTTTTTAGAAATTCCAACCCGCGTCCAAGGCGCGGCAGTTGGGCGATCACCGCACTCTTAGTGCTCAGCCTGGCAGGTTTGATGACGCTGCCAAGTGGATACGTAATTGAACGGCCCGGGCAGGTCTTCAACGTGATGGGCGAGATTGATGAGAAGCCGGTGATTTCTGCCACGGATGTAAAGACCTACGAGAGCGAAACTCGGTTGGACATCACAACGGTTTCACTGCTCGGAAACCGAGATTCCACTCCCGGTTGGCTGCAGGTTTTGGCGGCCTGGCTAGATCCAGATCAGGTGGTGCTGCCACTGGATGAGGTGTACCCGCCGCAGCTCTCTACCGAGCAGGTCAGAGCTGAGTCCACCGCTCAAATGGAGGTCTCCCAGCAGGACGCCATTGCTGCGGCGCTGCAGGAACTTGGCTATCAACTTGATCGGCAGCTCTATGTCGCATCGGTAATCGCAGACACCCCAGCTTCAAAAAAGCTGGTCGCTGGCGATTACCTGTTGGCCGTCGGAGCGGTTGAAGTAGCCACCTATGAGGAGCTTCGCGAGCAAATACAGCTCAACGGTGGAGAACCGGTCGAAATCAAAGTTTTGCGAGATGGAAAGCCGATGTCTTTCGAGCTGATCCCGGAGCAAAAAGATGACTCATGGGTCATCGGTGCGATGGTTGGGTATGTCTACGATTTCCCGGTCGATATTGAATTGCAGCTCGGTGATGTTGGTGGTCCATCCGGCGGCCTGATTTTTGCGCTGGGAATTTACGATGTACTGACCGAAGGCTCTTTGGCCTCCAACTCTCACATAGCGGGCACTGGAACAATTTCCTCCGACGGCAAAGTTGGCCCAATCGGGGGCATAGAGCTCAAGCTGATCGCTGCGAAGAACGCTGGCGCGAAGCTCTTTTTAGCGCCCGAGGGAAACTGCTCCGAGGTGGTTGGGCAGATTCCGCAAGGGTTATCGGTTGTAATTGTCAGTGACCTAAAGTCCGCTCTGAGTGCAATCGAAGATTTCAACTCAGGTAAACCAGCACCATCCATAAGTTGCACCAACCAGGAGAAATAAGTGACCCAGTCCAATCTCAGACCCGAGCGCAAAGTTTCACCGTTTTCGATTGCCATCGGAATCATCTCTGTCATCGCAGTAGCACTGCTTTCTGCTGCAGGGGTGTTCACCGATCTGCTGTGGTTTAGGCAACTCGGTTTTGAGACCGTCTTCGTGACGGAGATTCTGGCTCAGGTAGTTACGTTCCTAATTGGATGGCTGGTTATGACCGTGCTGGTTGGCCTCGGTTTGGGTCTGGCTTGGCGCAATCGTCCGGTTTACCTCAAGCTCCCAGAGGCTTCGCCGTTCCAGGCTTATCAGCAAATGCTTGAGGGTGTTGGGAAGCTGGTTCGTTGGGGACTACCGGTTGGCCTTGGAGTTTTCGGTGGTCTGATTGTGGCCAGACAGTGGCAGGTAATCGCGCTGTGGCTCAACGGCTCCGAGTTTGGGCAAACCGATGCTCACTTTGGCCTGGATGTCGGCTTCTTTATTTTCCAATTGCCGTTTCTAACCTTTGCGGTTGGCTATCTATCAGGTGCAGTATTGCTGGCCGGTTTGGTCAACGGTGCCGTTCACCTTATCTACGGCGGCATTCGCATCACCGGTCGTGATGTTCGGGTATCAAAGCCGGCGAGAATCCAGCTGACCTCATTGGTTGCGCTCTATCTGGTAATCCAGGGCGTCAGCCTGTGGCTAGACCAGTATGCGACCGCAACCACCAACGGTGCCTTGTTTACCGGTGTGAACTACACCGCAGCCAACGCAATCATTCCAGGGTTGCAGATTCTTGCCATGATCTCGGTGGCGGTGGCAGTGCTGTTCCTGGTAACGGCAATCATTGGCAAGTGGCGGGTTTCCATCATTGGAACCGCGATGATGGTGCTTTCCAGCATCGTGCTCGGTGGTCTTTACCCATGGGTGGTGCAAACCTTCCAGGTGGTTCCGAATGAGCGCACCCTGGAGAGCCCGTATCTTCAGCACAACATTGACGCAACTCGAATTGCTTACGGACTTGATGAGGTCGAGGTTGTGGACTACGACGCCAAGGTGGTTGCGGAACCCGGAGCGCTTCGCAATGACGCTAAGACCACCGCATCCATTCGAATTTTGGACCCTGCACTGGTGTCCGATGCTTTTAGGCAATTGGAGCAGTATCGCCAGTACTACAGCTTCCCAAACCGGCTACACGTTGACCGCTACGAAATTGATGGTCAAGTTCAGGACACCGTTGTTGCGGTTCGCGAGCTAAACCAATCGGGCTTGGGAGATTCTCAGTCTTGGTACAACTCCACGATTGTTTATACCCACGGTTTCGGCCTGGTTGCCGCATACGGCAATAAGCGCGACACCGACGGCAAGCCGCTGTTCTTGCAGTCCGGAATTCCACCAGTTGGAGCGTTGGGTGAGTTTGAGCCAAGAGTTTACTTCGGTGCCAACTCGCCGCTTTACTCCATCGTTGGAGCTCCTGAGGGCGCTCAGCCACTGGAGTTTGACTACCCGGCCGGCGAGGATGGCGAGAATGAGACCTACACCACCTTCCAAGGCGATGGCGGTCCGAAGATCGGTGACTTCGTAACTCGCTTGGCTTATGCGCTGAAGTTCCAGAGTGAGCAGATCCTGCTATCCGATGCCATCAATGAGAATTCTCAAATTCTCTACAACCGCGACCCAGCTACTCGTGTGGCGCAGGTGGCTCCGTATCTGACTTTGGATTCAGAGGTCTACCCTGCGGTAGTTGACGGTCGAATCAAGTGGATTATCGACGGCTACACAACCAGCTCAAATTACCCGTTCGCAAATGCTGAAAACTTCAACATTGCCAAGTTGGACTCGGCTTCGGACGCTTTCGGCACTGGTCCGTCAACCATTAACTACATCCGAAACTCGGTAAAGGCGACGGTGGATGCTTACGACGGTTCGGTTGACCTCTATGCCTGGGATGAGCAAGACCCAATCTTGAAGGCATGGATGGCGATCTATCCAGACACCGTGCAGGCTCGTTCCGAAATGAGCTCTGAGCTTATGGCGCACGTGCGTTATCCAGCTGACCTATTCAAGGCCCAGCGATCAATTCTTGGTCGCTATCACGTCACCGAAGCGGGCGCGTTCTACTCGCAGCAGGATGCTTGGATGACTCCGAATGACCCAGTGGAGGGAACCGGCATCGGTGAGTTGCAGCCTCCTTACTACCTGACCCTGCAGGCCCCTGGTGAGACTCAGAGCAAGTTCTCGCTCTACTCAACCTTTATCCCGCAGTCCACCGGTGAAACCGCACGAAATGTCCTCACCGGTTACTTGATTGCCAATGCCGATGCAGGCGATCAGGCCGGCAAGGTAAACGGTGATTACGGCAAGCTAACGCTGCTAAACCTGCCTCGCGAAACCATCGTTCCAGGCCCAGGTCAGGTGCAGAACAACTTCAACGCTGACAGCAATGTCTCGTCACTTTTGAACCTATTGCGCCAGGGATCGACTCGCGTACTGAATGGAAACTTGCTCACCCTGCCGGTTGGCGGCGGT
>JACCDL010295132.1_pt1 | contig 16190 bp, 16 predicted proteins | sample 7441931 | NCBI WGS metagenome assembly JACCDL01 (sample SAMN15323437, study PRJNA562643) | freshwater metagenome | isolation source: river surface water | place: USA:Blue River Watershed | collected 2017-08-16 | reverse complement strand
TGCCGTCCAAATGTTTGATGACCGGGACCTTGGCGTCTTGGCTGATGCGCTCGATCAAACCTTTGCCGCCTCTTGGAATGATCACATCCACATAGGCCGGCATGGCGATCAGTTCACCCACCGCAGCGCGGTCGGTGGTGGGCACGAGTTGCACAGCTTCAGCAGGCAAGCCGGCAAATTGCAAAGCCTGTTGCACCAAAGCCGCCAAGGCGGTGTTGGAGGCCAGCGCTTCGGAGCCACCGCGCAAAATGCAAGCGTTGCCGCTTTTGATGGCGAGTGACGCGGCCTCGATGGTGACGTTGGGGCGGCTCTCGTAAATCATGCCGAACACGCCAATCGGCACCCGCATTTGACCCACGCGGATGCCACTGGGCTGCTGGGTCATGCCGGTGATGCTGCCAATGATGTCGGGCATGGTGGCGAGTTGCTCACAGCCCACGGCGCAGGTTTCCAAAATCGAGGCGCTGAGTTTCAGACGGTCCAGCATCGGACCGTCCAAACCATGGGCTTTGGCACGGGTCAGGTCTTCTTGGTTGGCCGTCACCAAGGCCGGCGTTTCTTGACGCAGCAACACCGCCAGTTGACGCAGCGCGGCGCTTTTGGAAGCCGCGCTGGCTTTGGCCATGGCGGCGGACGCGGTTTTGGCTTGCTGGCCCAAGGCCTGCATCAGTTCGGGGATGGTGTGCGCATTCATGGTTTGATTTTGGCAGAGATGCCCAAGCGATCAGCGCGGGCTGCAAGCCTTGCTGAACATCAGGGCCAGACGCAACAAAGCTTGCCAGTTGTCACTGGGCCAGGTGGGGAGCTTCAAACCTTTGACAATGCCATCGACCTGGTGCGCGCTTTGCAGCAGGCGCTCCAAGGTGGCGGGGCTGAGTTGGGGCAAGACACGCTCAAACAATCGTTCCTTGTTGCCCCAAATGCGCTGCTCACGCAACACCTGGGGCAGCGGCCGACCTGCCGACACCGCATCTTTCACGCGCTTCAGGGCACGGATGTCTTCGGCCAAGGTGTAGTGCACCAACACCTCGGCCACGCCCTCGGCTTGCAAGCCATCGAGCATGCGCTGCACCCGCAGATGCTGGCCTGCCAACACCGACTCGGTGAGCTTGAACACGTCATAGCGCGCCACGTTCAAGACCGCTCGTTCAATGTCTTCAAAGGTCAACTCGCCCTCGGGGTAGAGCAGGCCCAGCTTTTGTATTTCCTGGTGGGCGGCGAGCAAATTGCCCTCGACGCGATCCGCGAAAAACTGCAAGCTGCGCTGGCCTTCGTCGCCTTCACGCACCCGCTGTTGCTGCGCTGCCAAACGATGGGCAATCCACTCAGGCAAGGCTCGGCGCTCTATGGGATCGAGTTGCACCGTGATGCCATGGGCTTCCAGCGCCATGAACCAGCCGCTGGATTTGCTGGCTTTGTCCAAACGCGGCAACAGAACCAAGACCAACACACCATCGTTGCCAGGTGCGTCCTCGGCGATGCGTTGCAAAGCCACACTGCCTTCTTTGCCAGGCTTGCCCGAGGGGATGCGCAGATCGAGCAGCATTTTGTCGGCGAACAAACTCATGGAAGCGCCAGCGGCCTGCACCTCGCCCCAATCGAAATGCGCACCTGCCACGGTGAAGACGTGGCGTTCGGTGTAGCCTTGCGCGCGTGCAGTGGTGCGGATCAGATCGGCCGCCTCTTGCTGCAGCAAAGGCTCATCACCATGCAAACAATACAGGCTGCGCAAGCCCTTGTTCAAGTGCTCTTGCAATCGGGCGCCAGCAATTTGCATGGCTTCAGAGTTGGCGCACAGCGCCCAAGCGGCGCAGGACCTGCTGCACCAAATCTGATCGCATGTCGCGGTACAGCAATTGCTCCTCGGCTTCTTTGGACAGCGCAGCACTCTCATTGAAACTGATGTCGCGTTCTTGGACCAATTCGGTGTCAGCAATCAGCTCATAGCCGTCACGCGTGCGCAATCGAAACCGGACCTTGGATCGCAGTTGAAATTCGCGCACCGCCCCGGTGGAGGTGCGGCTCAAAATGACCTTCTCATTCAACTCCAACAACAACTCGAAAATGACGTCGGCACGCTCAATTTCTTTGGGATTGGTGATGACCTCCACCTTGCCCGAAGCCTCGAGATTGCGCTTGAACTCTTGCCCAAACACCGATGCTTCAGACAAGCCCGTGAACAAGGTTTTGAAAGGGTAATCAGGCGCTTTGCGCAGCTCGAACCCACAGGCCGACAAAACCAATAAACCGCCCATACCCGCAAGGCGACCCAAGGCAAGGCGGCGATAAGACAAAGTCTGATGTGGTTTCAAGTCAGACATCACAGCACCACATTGACCAAACGACCCGGCACCACGATCACTTTTTTGGGTGCCGCGCCTTGGGCTTGTTTTTGGAAGGCTTCACTGGCCAAAGCCGCTTGTTCAATGTCTTGTTTGCTGGCGGTGGCAGGCACCGAAATCGAACCACGTAATTTGCCGTTGACTTGCAGCATGAGCTCGATCTCGTCGCGCAGCAAAGCGTTCTCGTCGACGCTGGGCCAAGCCGTGTCGAGCAAGTCGCCGGTGCGGGCAGCGTAGCCCAACTCAGCCCACAAATGGGCGCTGATGTGGGGACAAGCGGGGTACAGCATGCGCAGCAACACCGACACGCCTTCGCACAACACCGCGTGGTCGCCTGGGCTGTCATCGGTTTTGAAGTCTTCCAATGCGTTGAGCAGCTTCATGCAACCCGACACCACGGTGTTGTATTGCATGCGCTCGTAGTCGTAGCTGACTTGCTTGAGCGTCAAATGCACTTCACGGCGCAGATCGGCGGCTTGCTTGCGGTACGTGGCCTGACTCAGGTCACCTTGGGTCGCGGCCTTGAGCGTGGTTTCGTGCTTGACCGCAAAGTTCCACACCCGGCGCAAGAAACGGAAACTGCCCTCTACCGCCGAGTCGTTCCACTCCAAGGTGGCTTCGGGTGGTGCGGTGAACATGGTGTACAGGCGTGCGGTGTCGGCACCGTAGCGCTCGATCAGGTCTTGCGGGTCCACACCGTTGTTCTTGGACTTGGACATGGTGCCCACGCCCTCGTAGTCGATGGCTGTTCCCACGGGCAGTTTGCCGTCACCACTGTCGGCGGCGTTTTTCAGCTTGGCACCCACCACTTTGCCGGTGTCGTCCAGCACATGCTCCACGTCATGCGGCCAGAAATAATCTTTGCCACCCTTGGCGGTGCGGCGCGAATAAATGTGGTTGAGCACCATGCCCTGCGTCAACAGTTTGGTGAAGGGCTCATCGACCTTCACCAACCCCAAGTCGCGCATCACCTTGGTCCAAAACCGCGCATACAGCAGGTGCAGGATGGCGTGCTCAATACCGCCGATGTATTGGTCCATGCCGCTGCCGCCCGTGGCTTGACCAACCTCGCGCATCCAGTACTGCGTGCCCTCGGCCACCATGGCCTCGGTATTGGTCGGGTCACAGTAGCGCATGAAATACCAGGACGAATCCACAAAGGTGTCCATGGTGTCGGTCTCGCGCCGCGCCGGTTTGCCGCAAGTGGGACACACCACCCCTGCATGGAAGCCTTCGTGCTTATGCAAGGGGTTGCCCGAACCATCGGGGATGCAGTCTTGCGGCAGCACCACGGGCAGGTCTTTTTCAGGCACGGGCACTGCACCGTGCTCCTCGCAATGGATGATGGGAATGGGTGTGCCCCAGTAGCGCTGACGGCTGACACCCCAATCGCGCAAACGCCAGGTGATTTTTTTCTCGCCCAAGCCTTTGGCGTGCAACATGTCGGCCACTTTGGTCACCGCGTCTTTGAAGCGCAGGCCTTCGAGTTCGCCAGAGTTGACGCACACACCGTCTTTGGTGGCGTACCAATCCTTCCACATGGTTGAATCAAAGTCCGACGTGTCAGCCAAGGCGGTTACGCCGGGCTCCTCATGCGGCAAGCCGAAATCGTCACCCGGCGTAACCGCCTTGGCTGCCCGACGAGCTTCTGCCACCACTTGGTTGATGGGCAACTGGTACTTCAAGGCAAACGCAAAGTCGCGCTCGTCGTGCGCAGGCACACCCATGACAGCACCATCGCCATAGCTCATCAGCACATAGTTGCCGACCCACACCGCCACTTCTGCGCCAGTGATCGGATGGGTGACAAACAAGCCCGTGGGCATGCCCACCTTGTCTTTCACCGCCAACTCAGCCTCGGCGGTGCCGCCTTCTTTGCATTCCTCCAGGAACGCTGCCAACTTCGGGTTGGTGGCTGCGGCATGCAGCGCCAAAGGGTGTTCAGGGGCCACCGCGCAAAACGTCACACCCATGATGGTGTCGGCGCGGGTGGTGAAGACGTACATGCGTCCGTCTTGGATCAACTGTCCATCGGCACCTTGGATGTCATGGGTGAACGCAAAGCGCACACCTTCACTTTTGCCGATCCAGTTTTCCTGCATCAAGCGCACCTTGTCGGGCCAGCCGTTCAAGGTGGCTTTGGGGTTGCCCACCTGCACATGGTCGAGCAGTTCTTGCGCGTAGTCGGTGATCTTCAAGTAATAGCCGGGGATCTCGCGCTTTTCCACCACCGCGCCAGTGCGCCAGCCTTTGCCGTCGATCACCTGCTCGTTGGCCAGCACGGTTTGGTCCACTGGGTCCCAGTTCACCACCTGGGTCTTGCGGTAGGCCACGCCTTTTTCCAGCATCTTCAAAAACAGCCACTGGTTCCACTTGTAGTAACTGGCATCGCAGGTGGCCACTTCGCGTGACCAGTCGATGGCCAAACCCATGGCCTGCATCTGCTTTTTCATGTAAGCGATGTTCTCGTAGGTCCACTTGGCCGGAGGCACGCCGTTCTTTAAAGCAGCGTTTTCGGCCGGCAGGCCAAAGGCGTCCCAGCCCATGGGCATCAAGACGTTGTAGCCCTTCATGCGCAACTGGCGCGTGAGCATGTCGTTGATAGTGTAGTTGCGCACATGGCCCATGTGCAGCTTGCCGCTGGGGTAAGGCAGCATGGAGCAGGCGTAGTACTTGGGGCGGCTCGTGTCTTCGGTGACGCGGTAAACGTCTTTGGCGGTCCAGTCGGCGCGGACGGCCGATTCAACGTCTTGGGGGATATAGGTCTCTTGCATGGGGCTCAGTCAATGGCCCCTGCGATGTCATGGCTGCAGGGGCGGGGAAGATGCTTGGATTTTAGGCGCAGGGGGTTGCACGGCCAAAGAGACGCTGTGCAACTTGGATTTCTGGATTTCAGCCATCACCTCAGCGACTCGGCCGTAGGGTACCTGTTGATCGGCCTGCAATTGCAAGTCGGTGTCCGGCTGTGCTTGAGCTCGGGCGTCCAAGGCTGTGGCCAATTGATCCAAGGCGATAGGCTGCCCCTCCATCTGCAGCAGGCCTTGGCTGTCGAGTGACACGACCACCGGCGCGTTTGGCGAGTTGCCGGCAGGCGGCGCTTCGACGCTGGGCAAATCCATGCGCAAAGCGCTGGTCATCAGGGGTGCGGTGATGATGAAAATGACCAACAAGACGAGCATCACATCGACCAATGGCGTGACGTTGATCTCGCTCATGGGCGCAGACGACTGGCTGGGTTCAAACTCACCAAAGGCCATGGCTGTTCAGGGCTGGTGGCCGATGGCACGCAAATCGAAAGCCAGACCATCGAGTTCGAGGTCCAGTCTGACCAGCCGACGTCCCATCAAGTTGTAGGCCATGACGGCTGGTATGGCCACGGCTAAACCAGCGGCCGTCATCACCAAAGCCTCGCCCACCGGTTGGGCCACCTTGTCCAAGGTGTACTGGCTGGCACCAGCGAGTTGGGTCAAGGCGTGAAAAATGCCCCACACAGTGCCCAGCAAACCCACAAATGGCGCGGTGGCGCCGATGGTGGCCAACCAGTCTTGGCCCAGATGCAAGCGTCGACGGCAAGCATGCAGCGCATCGCGCAACCGACCCGTCAGTTGGTCTTCCAAGCGGGCACTGGTGGCCAAGGTTCCCAAGGTCTGGGTGTTCAGTGCTGCCAGCAGACCACCAAACAAACCCCATCGGTCACTGGCAGACCACTGCGCTTGTACCTGAGACCAATCCGCGGCTTGCAACAACCAAGCCTTACAGGCAGCGAGGTCTCGCGACGCCGAATGCAACAAAAAGGATTTGTAGAGGATGGTCATCCAACTGACCACCGACATCAGCAACAAGACCCAGGTCACCACACGGGTGAGCGCGTCGCCTTGGGACAACAGTTCCAGCAGGTTCATGCGAATGCGCGTATGGCTTCCAAGCCCAGCACATCAAACATGTCAAACAAGCCGTTGCGCTTGTTGGACAAGAAGCGCACCGCCCGCAAGCTGCCTTGGGCGTAGGTGCTGCGGCTCGAAGACTTGTGGGTGATTTCAATGCGCTCACCTTCGGTGGCAAACATCACGGTGTGGTCGCCCACGATGTCGCCACCGCGGATGGTGGAAAAGCCAATGCTGTTGGCCACACGCGCCCCAGTGTGACCATAACGTTCATAAACCGCGCAATCTTTGAGATGGCGACCTTGCGCCTGGGCGATGACCTCACCCATTTTCAAAGCCGTGCCTGAGGGGGCATCCACCTTGTGTTTGTGGTGGGCTTCGATGATTTCGATGTCGTAACCGGTGGACAAGGCCTTGGCGGCCATTTCCAGCAACTTGAGTGTGACGTTCACACCCACGCTCATGTTTGGCGCCAACACAATCGCAATGTCCTGGCTGGCAGCTTCTATCTCGGCCTTTTGTGCCTCGCTGAAACCCGTGGTGCCGATCACCATGTGCACACCGAGTTGGCGACACACCGCCAGATGCTGCATGGTGCCTTCAGGCCGGGTGAAATCAATCAGCACCTGGGTGTTCTTCAAGCCTTGCGCCACATCCGCGTCAATCAACACGCCACTGGTGTGGCCCAAGAACGCCATGGCGTCAGTGCCCAGATGCAATGAACCAGGGATATCAAGTGCGCCACTCAACTGACAATCGTTGGACTGTGCAACGGCCTCGGCGAGCATGCGTCCCATGCGGCCACTGGCACCAGCGATGGCGACACGGTGTGAAGTAGATGCATTCATGGTGGATAGCCTATCGGGCCAAGGGTTCAAGTGGGGGGTAGTTTTTGCGAGGCTCAGAGGAGGCAGGAGCCGTGGGTTCGGTTTTCTTGACTTGCGGCTGAGACTTGCGGAATTTCTCGAGCTCTTCGGGTGTGGCTTGCAAACGCGGCACCGCCTTGCGGTCTTCGGGCACGGCAATGCGCTCGGCAAATTCGGCTTCGCTGGGCAGGTCTTGGGCGTCCACACGCTCGAACGCGTCGTTCTTGAAAAACACCGACAGCTTGCGTTGTTGCGGTTGCGTGCCTTGGCGGCGGATGGTGAAGGCATAGTCCCAGCGATCGGCGTGGAAGAGACTGGCAATCAGCGGTGTGCCCAAAATTTCTTTGACCTGGTTGCGGGTCATGCCCACACGGAGGGCCTGGACTTGTTCTTTCGATACAAAATTGCCCTGCACCACTTCACTGCGATACGGCGTGATGTCGCGAATGGCTCGCGCAACCGGGTCTTCAATGGTGGAGCAGCCGGCAAGCACCCCGATGACGGCTAACGTCCAGCCACGTGCCAGAAGGGGTCGCAAATGATTCATGTGAAATGTCGGGCAGGCTATGATGAAACCATTGTAACGACGGGTTCTTTGGCAGCCCTTGGATGCGAAAGGTCAGCATGCAGCCCATTGGGGATTTGAAAAGCACCGGTTTGAAGGCGACGATTCCTCGCCTCACGATCTTGGAGCTGTTCCAAAAAAGCAGTCAGCGCCACATGAGCGCAGAAGATGTTTATCGCTTGGTACTGAACGAACGCGCTGATATTGGCTTGGCCACCATTTACCGGGTCTTGATGCAGTTTGAACAAGCTGGCCTGCTCACCCGCAGCCAATTTGAAGGCGGCAAAGCGGTCTATGAACTCAACCAAGGACAGCACCACGACCATTTGGTCTGCCTTGATTGCGGTCGGGTGGAAGAGTTTTTTGACGCCGAGATTGAAAAGCGCCAACATGACATTGCACACGCCAAAGGCTTCGAAATTGCCGACCATGCGCTGAGCTTGTACGCGCACTGCACACGCAAACCCTGCCCGTATCAATCCGCCTGATTGTTCTTCATGGCCTGGCGGTGGCGTTCGACAAAACGCTCGTAGGTGTCGATGCCCCTCAATTGCAAAATCGTGTTGCGCACAGCGGCCTCCACCAACACCGCGATGTTGCGCCCAGCCACCACTTGAATCACCACCTTGCGCACCGCAATGCCCAACACATCTTGGGTGAGCGGTTCGTGCGGCAGTCGTTCGTAATCACGTTCCAGGGTCTCTTTGCGCACCAAATGCACGATCAGCTTCAAACGCATCTTGCGGCGCACCGCGGTCTCACCAAAAATGGCTTGGATATCCAGCAGACCGATGCCACGGACTTCCAACAGGTTTTGCAACAAAGCCGGGCAGCGTCCCTCGATGATGGTTTGGTTGATCCGGTAGAGGTCCACCGCATCATCAGCCACCAAGCCGTGGCCGCGTGAAATCAACTCCAAACCCAGCTCACTTTTACCCAGGCCGGATTCGCCCGTGATCATCACGCCCATCCCCAAAATATCGAGAAACACCCCGTGCAAGGTGGTGCGATCGGCAAAATGTTTGGACAAGTAAGCACGCAGCAAATCGATGACAAAAGCTGCCGAATCGGGCGTGACAAACATGGGAATTTGCGCCTGCTCACACAATTTGAGCAAGGAGGGTGGCGGCGTTTGGCCATCGGCCACCACCATCATCGGCGGCTCCAAGGTGACGATGCGCCCAATGCGACGCTCGGCCACCTCAGGGGCACAGTCTTGCAAATAGGCTATTTCTCTCTCACCCAGCACCTGCAAGCGGTACGGGTGGATGTAATTGAGGTAACCAACCAAATCGGCGCCTGAGCGGGCCATGCGTACCGCGACTTCATCGAAATGGCGCTCTGACGCGCCACGACCGGCCACCCATTGCAAGTACAGCTTTTGCCGAAAATCCTCGAACAAGACGTCAGCACTGATGGCGGTGGGCTTCAAACGCGACAGCCGTCAAACGGTTTGGATGGAATGCCAACTGGCGATCAAGCCGTGCAACTCCAGGGCGTCATTGCACACCTTGAGTTTGTCGCGCAAAGCGCTGTCGCTGAGCATTTCAGCGATTTCAGACAAGATTTCAAGGTGCTTTTGTGTGGAGGCTTCGGGCACCAGCAGGAAGATCATGAGACTCACCGGCTTCTCATCTGGGGCGTCAAACCCAATCGGTTCGAGCAAACGAAACACGGCAGCCAATGGCGACTTCAAGCCCTTGATGCGACCGTGCGGGATGGCCACGCCGTAGCCCAATCCCGTAGAGCCCAAACGTTCACGGGCAAACAAGCTGTCGGCCACCATGGCTCGGTTGAGGCCATGCAGGTTTTCAAACAGCAAACCGGCCTCTTCAAAAGCGCGTTTTTTACTGGTGGCGTCCACCTGCACAAGGGCTTGTGCAGTCGGCAATATGGCAGCGAGTCTGTTCATGATTGGGGGCTGATTATGCACTCAGAATAGCTGTCAAGCTAGGGTAAATATTTAATTACTATGTATTACATCAAGCCATGAAAAAACCGCCTGTCAAACAGGCGGTTTCAAGGCTGTTGAAGGTTCAATTCAGCATGTCACGCTTGGTGCTGGTGTGGTGATGGTCTTGCAGACGGTCTTTGTGGCGCACCACTTGGCGGTCCAGTTTGTCGACCAACTCATCCACGGCTGCGTACAAATCCTCGTTGGCGCACTCGGCAAACAAATCGTTGCCTTTGACATGGATGTTGCATTCGGCGCGCTGTCGCCCTTCTTTTTCTTTTTGCTTTTCCACCGACAAAAGCACGCGAACGTCGACAACTTGGTCAAAGTGACGCGTGATGCGGTCGAGTTTTTGGGTGACATAGCCACGCAGTGCAGGCGTGACTTCGAGATGGTGACCGCTGATGGTTAAATTCATACGAACCCTCCAGAAAAGCACCTGTGCCTCAGCCCAAACCGAGCGCCTGAACCAAGACAGGTGCTTCCACTATGCACCGACTCGGGCTAAATTGCAATCACCCGGCCACCCTTGATGAATCAGTGGACTTAAGGCTTACCCAGCTTCCGCCGTATGCACCTTGACATGCTGAGCCAATCCATAGGCCAACAAGGAGGCCAGCAGACCGACCACGGCGCACAACCAAAAATGGGTGACTTGCCCGCTTGCATTGCGTTGGATCAACAAACCACCGACCCAAGATGCCAAGCCAACCGACACCGATTGCACCGCGCCGTTGAGCGACATGAAGGTGCCTCTGAATTGAGGCACGGCGGCCGAGGTGAGCAAAGCCATGCCAGGAATCATCCGTCCATTCATGGTGAAGAAAAAACTGGTCGACACCAACAGCACCCATACCAAGGGCATGGGTTGCATCAAAGTGATCAGCCCCATGGGCAGCGTGGCCAGCAAAATCATGCGTTGAAACATTTTGCGCTTGCCCACACGATCAGTGAGACCACCAATCCAACGCGAACTGAACAAGGTCACCACGCCTCCACACAGGTAGATATAGGGGATTTCGTTGGGCAGCAAGACGTGGTTGGCTTGGGTGTAAATCGTGATGTAGGGGATGACTGAAAAGCCTGCAAACATCATGGCGGCAGACATGTACAGAGCGCGGCGGTGATTGGCGTCAGCCCAGACAGATTGGATGGCAAACAAGACGTTTTGACTTCTCGCCTGGGCCATGTGGGCACTCAGCTTGGGCAGGCTGTAAACAGCCAATACACCCACCAACGCACACAGCACTGCAATCGCCAAGAACGCGCTGTGCCAACCGCCATGATTGGCCAAAAACAAGCCACTGGGCACGCCCAACACACTGGCCAAGGCAAATGCGGTCATCACAAAGCCCGTGGCACGACCACGCCTGGCAAAGGGGATGACGTCCCCGATGATGGTTTGGGTCATGGCCGACAAAATGCCGCCAAACACCCCTGCCGCAATCCGCGCCAACATCAACAAGGCATAACTCGGCGCCAAGGCACATGCCAAGGTGGTCAAACCAAAAAAGAAATACAGCACCAACAGCAAGCGTTTGCGCTCGAACCGGTCGACAAAACTCGCGGCCAACAATCCAGCTGCACCAGCGGCCAGGGTGTAAGCCGAGACCAACAGACCGAATTGGGCGTCGCTGATGGCGAACAAAGCGGTGAGTTGGGGCCCCAGTGGCATCATGATCATGAAGTCCACGATATGGGTGAATTGAATACCCGCCAAGGTGATCAATAACCAACGCTCACGGCGCGGCGTTAATGTGGTGTGCATAACGGACATCGATCCCAAAGCTTTCTACTCTAACAGTCACCAGACCGACTTGTGGCGGTGCCATAATTCGCAACAACTTCAACAGTGGAGCAATCCTTGGAAACCTACCCTAGTCGGTAGCTTTCGATTCCAACTGGCAGCCAGCCGAGCCGAGTCGAAAGCGAACCAAAACCCTTTCTTTTCGACCCGCTCACCTCAGCACTGAGATTGCCATGCTCAACATCTTTTCGCTGGCCAACGGCCGCTTGTTTCAAGAAGAAATCTCTTCCCAAGAAGAGCTGTCTCAATTCCGCCCCATCTGGGTCGATTTGGAGTCGCCCACGCCGGAAGAAAAACGCTGGATCAGCCAGCATTTTGGGGTGCAAATTCCCGAGGATGCGATGGACGAGGACATCGAGGAATCGGCGCGTTTCTACGAAGAGGACAACGGCGAACTGCACATCCGGTCGGACTTTTTGATTGCCGACATTGATGAACCACGTGCAGTGCGTGTTGCGTTCATCTTGAACCAGCACAACGACTCGCTCAACAGCCACGGCGTTTTGTTCTCCATCCATGACGAAGACTTGCCGGTGTTTCGCTTGCTGCGCCTGCGTGCCCGTCGCGCACCAGGCTTGATCGAAGACGCCAAAGACGTGTTGCTCGAACTCTTTTCGGCTGACGCCGAATATTCTGCCGACACCTTGGAAGGCATTTACGATGAATTGGAAAAAGTCAGCAAGATGGTGCTGTCTGGCGATGTGACCGATGCCTTGGCCGGTGAGGTTTTGGGCGCCATCGCGCGGCAAGAAGACTTGAACGGCCGCATCCGCCGCAACATGATGGACACCCGGCGCGCCTTGAGTTTTGCCATGCGCTTGCGCATGCTGAATGCCGAGCAATTCGACGATGCGCGGCAGATTTTGCGCGACATCGATTCACTGGACAGCCACACCGCGTTCTTGTTTGACAAGATCAACTTCTTGATGGATGCGACGGTGGGTTTCATCAACATCAACCAAAACAAGATCATCAAAATCTTCTCGGTGGCGAGTGTGGCCTTGCTGCCGCCCACCTTGATCGCCAGCGTGTACGGCATGAACTTTCAGTTCATGCCTGAATTGCAATGGGAATATGGCTATGGCTTGGCGATTGCGCTCATGGCTGCCAGCGCCGTCGTCCCCATGTGGTACTTCCGCAAACGCGGTTGGCTGCAATAAGCCTGCCTATCTTTGGCCCAGCCAGTTGCCCAACAAGGCGCCGGTGTAACGGCTGGCCACCTCTTGGATGAATCTTGAAAAATCAACCGTGGCCGAGTCGTCGGCACGGTCTGAGATGGTGCGCACAGCTCCAAAAGGCACGCCGTAATCCAGGCAAACTTGCGCCACCGCAGCGCCTTCCATTTCGACGGCCAGGGCCTTAGGCTGGCGCTGCTGCAAGGCTTGGCTCTCTAGGGTGGTTGAGACGAAGCGATCGCCGCTGACCACCATGCCCGCATGCACTTTGGGTGACTGCACATGCAACTCCCGCAGCACATCCATGTCCATCCACTGGGCTGGATTCTTCAACATGTCTTGCGCGGCGGCTTTCAAAGCCTGGGTGAGTTTGGGGTCCGTGGGGAAATGCGCACGTCCGTACAACGGCACTTCATACATGGGGAACAAGGGCGAGGCGTCCATGTCGTGCTGTAAAAACTCGGTGGCCACCACCATATCGCCCACGTTCACGCCTGGGGCCAAACCACCCGCCACGCCTGTGAAAACGATCTCGGTGACATCAAAACGCTCGATCAGGGCGGTGGCGGTGGTGGCAGCCGCCACCTTGCCAATATGTGACAAGGCCAGCACCACCGGATGGCCATGCCAAGTGCCTGTGGTGACCTGGCGCGATCCCAACTTGATGGTGTGTGAACCTTGCAAGGCCTGCTTGAGGCCGGCCAACTCTTGCTGCATGGCACCCATGATGGCGATCGGCCTCATGGGCACCCCTGTTGAAGCGGGTGCTTATTCAACCGCTTTGACCATGTCTTCCACCACTTTCTTGGCGTCGCCAAACACCATCATGGTTTTGTCCATGTAGAAGAGTTCATTGTCCAAACCGGCATAGCCCGCAGCCATGGAGCGCTTGTTGACGATGATGGTTTTGGCTTTGTAGGCCTCCAAAATCGGCATGCCGTAAATAGGCGAACCCTTGATCATCGCGGCGGGATTCACCACGTCGTTGGCACCCAAGATGATGGCGACATCGGCTTGACCGAATTCGCCGTTGATGTCTTCCATCTCGAACACCTGGTCGTAGGGCACCTCGGCTTCGGCCAACAACACATTCATGTGGCCAGGCATGCGACCGGCCACCGGGTGGATGGCGTATTTCACGGTGATGCCTTTGTGGGTGAGCTTTTCAGCCAACTCATTGACCGCGTGCTGGGCACGGGCCACGGCCAGGCCATAGCCCGGCACGATGATGACGGTTTCAGCATTGGCCAAGATGTAGGCCGCGTCGTCCGCGCTGCCGCTCTTGACCGGGCGTTGCTCGGTGCTGCCTGCAGCGGCACTGCCCGCCTCGCCGCCAAAGCCACCCAAGATGACATTGAAAAACGAGCGGTTCATCGCCTTGCACATGATGTAGCTCAGGATGGCGCCGGATGAGCCTACCAGGGAGCCCGCAATGATCAACATGCTGTTGTTCAAGGAGAAGCCAATGCCCGCGGCCGCCCAGCCTGAATAGCTGTTGAGCATGGACACCACCACCGGCATGTCCGCGCCACCGATCGGGATGATGATCAGCACGCCCAGCACAAATGACAGCGCCAACATGATGAGGAAGGCGTCCCAGTTGCCGGTGAACATGAAGTACACGCCCAAGCCCAGGGTGGCCAAGCCCATCACCAAATTCAGCATGTGCTGACCGGCAAACACCACCGGCGCGCCTTGGAACAAGCGGAATTTGTACTTGCCTGAGAGCTTGCCAAAGGCAATGACCGAACCGCTGAAGGTGATGGCACCAATCGCCGCACCCAAGAACAGCTCCAAGCGGTTGCCGTTGGGGATGTCGAACGTGCCCAAGCCTTGCGCCACGATGCCAAAGGCGGCGGGCTCCACCACCGCCGCGATGGCGATGAACACGGCAGCCAAGCCGATCATGCTGTGCATGAAAGCCACGAGTTCGGGCATCTTGGTCATCTCAACGCGTTGCGCCATGATGGCACCCGCGCCGCCGCCAATCACCAAGCCGAGCAGCACCCAGCCCAAACCATCGGCATGGCCCGCGATGTTGACAATCAGCGCCGCCGTTGTGAGCACGGCAATCGCCATGCCGGTCATGCCAAACAGATTGCCGCGAATGGAGGTGGTGGGGTGCGACAAGCCTTTCAAGGCCTGAATAAAGCAAATGCTGGCCACCAAATACAAGAGAACAACGAGGTTCATGCTCATTTGTCAGCTCCTGCCTTGGGGGCTTTTTTCTTGAACATCTCCAGCATGCGCCGGGTGACCAAGAAGCCACCGAACACATTGACCGCAGCCAGCGCCACAGCCAACACGCCCATGGTTTTGCCCAAGGTGGTGGTGGTGAGGGCCGCAGCCAACATGGCGCCCACGATGATGATGGCCGAGACCGCATTGGTCACCGCCATCAACGGCGTGTGAAGTGCGGGGGTGACGTTCCAGACCACGTGGTAGCCGACATAAATGGCCAGCACGAAGATGATGAGGTTGGTGATGGTGTGGTCCATGTTTATTTCCTTTTGACGTCGCCGCCCTGGGTCATGAGGCAAGCGGCCACGATGTCGTCTTCCAGGTCCACGGTGAAGCCTTTTTCTTTGGGCAACACCAGTTTCAAAAAGTCCAATACATTGCGGGCATAAAGCGCTGAAGAATCGGCCGCCACCAGCGCTGGCAAATTGGTTTCGCCCACCAAGGTGACGCCATGCTTGATGACAGTTTGGCCGGCTTCGGTCAAGGGGCAGTTGCCACCGGCAGGCGCAGCCAAGTCAACGATGACCGAACCAGGCTTCATGCTTTTCACCATGTCTTCGGTGACCAACACAGGGGCGGCGCGTCCTGGGATGAGTGCCGTGGTGATGACCACATCGGCTTGCGCCACACGTTTGGCCACCTCGGCTTTTTGGCGATCCAACCAGCTTTGCGGCATGGGGCGGGCATAACCACCCACGCCTTCAGCGGCTTCTTTTTCTTCAGCGGTCTCGTAAGGCACGTCGATGAATTTGGCACCCAAGGACTCGACCTGTTCTTTCACGCTGGGACGCACGTCTGAAGCTTCAATCACCGCGCCCAAACGCTTGGCCGTGGCAATCGCTTGCAAACCGGCCACGCCCACACCCAAGATCACCACGCGGGCGGCCTTGACCGTTCCTGCGGCTGTCATCAGCATGGGGAAAAAGCGCTGGTACTTGTCGGCCGCGATCATCACGGCCTTGTAACCAGCGATGTTGGCTTGCGAAGACAGCACGTCCATGCTTTGCGCACGGGTGGTGCGCGGTGCCGCTTCGAGTGCAAAACTGGTGAGGCCTGCCTTGGCGATGCGTTGCAAGCCCTCCGCGTCAAATGGGTTGAGCATGCCCACCAAGGCTGCACCCGACTTCATGTGGCCCAACTCGGCAGCCGAAGGCGCGCGCACTTTCAGCACCAACTCGGCACCCAAGGCACCCGCTGCATCGGTGATGTGTGCGCCAGCAGCTTCATAGGCTGCATCGGTGACGCTGGCTGCAACACCCGCGCCAGACTGCACATGCACTTGATGCCCTTGGGCAATGATTTTTTTGGCCGTCTCAGGGGTCACGGCAACACGGGTTTCGCCCGCCGTGGTTTCGG
>JACCDL010220038.1_pt1 | contig 16198 bp, 15 predicted proteins | sample 7441931 | NCBI WGS metagenome assembly JACCDL01 (sample SAMN15323437, study PRJNA562643) | freshwater metagenome | isolation source: river surface water | place: USA:Blue River Watershed | collected 2017-08-16 | reverse complement strand
GTGGTGGAATTGGTAGACATACCAGACTTAGGATCTGGCGCCGCGAGGCATGGGGGTTCGAGTCCCTCCACCCGTACCAAGGCAAGCCCTCAACACCGATAGGTTTTTGAGGGCTTTTTTTAATTGATTAATTAAACAATTCTATATGAACATTTCACTCAATAAAGCAAGTGATTTACAAGGTCGTTTGACTGTTGTTGTAACGGAGGCTGATTACAAAGAGAAAGTTGAAGCTAAATTGAAAGACTACCGCAAGAAGGCGTCGATCAAAGGTTTTCGTCCAGGCATGGTTCCTGCAACTTTAATCAAGAAATTGTATGGTCAGTCGGCATTAGTGGATGAAATTAATCACGAATTAGGCCATGCGGTCAGTGATTACATCAAAGAAAATAAATTAAACCTAGTAGGTGAACCACTTCCAGCAATAGACGAAGCGGATTCAATCGATTGGGAAAAGGATACTGAATTTACATTTCACTATGACTTAGGTTTTCACTCGGACTTCAAGGTTGACTTGGCGAAGATGAAAGAAATTAAGTCGTACGAAATCAAAGCGGATAAGAAGGAGATTGCTGAAACAGTTGAAAACTTGAAGAAGCAATTTGGTGAGCAAACGCATCCAGATGCGGTTGAGGATCGTGATTTAGTTTTTGGTACGTTTACGCAAGGAGATTGGGTGGAGAAATCTGCGATTCCAATGCATGCCATTCAGGACAAATCAAAGAAGATTTTCTTGGGAGCGAAGAAAGACGATACGTTGAATTTTGCAATTGATAAAGTTTTTGTAGATGCCAAGTCATTGGCGTTAGCTACAGGTAAAAAAGAAGATGAAGTAGCTGATTTGAAAGGTGATGTTTCTTTCGTTGTGGAAGACATTACGCGTCAGGTTCCTGCCGAAATGAATGTAGCGTTTTTTGATAAAGTATTAGGGCCTGGAAAAGCAACGGATGAAAAAACGTTCTTGGTCGAAGTAGAAAAAATTGTTACTGAAAATTATGCGCGTGAAGCAAATTACTTATTGCGTATTGACGCTGAAAAAGCATTGATCGAACAAGTAAAAATTGATTTGCCAGAAGAATTTTTGCGTACGTGGTTGATTCGCATCAACGAAGGTAAATTTACTCCAGAGCAAATCGATCAGGATTTTGATAATGTGAAGCGTGATATCCGCTGGAACTTAATCAAAAATGAAATCGCTGCGAAATTTGATGTGAAAGTTGAATATCCAGAGGTGGTTGAGAAGGCAAAAGATATGGTTCGCCAGCAATTTGGTGGATATTTATCTTCAGATCAGCCGGGAATCGAGGAGATGATTGAGAAGATTGCAATGGGTTATTTAAGCGACAAATCAAAAGGAGATAACTTTATGAATTTGTACAATCAAGCGTTCGCGGATAAAGTTTCAAGTGCGATCGTAGAAAATATACCACACAAGGTTTCTAAAATAGATGTGGAGAAGTTTAAGGAAATAGCCGCAGCGCTCTAATTTCCTACATTATACACTAGATTGAGAACCCCGTTTTTTGCGGGGTTTTCTATGAACAAGATAGTCTGTTTTTGTGTTTAGCTTTACAGATGAAAATATTTTAAATTTGATTTTTAAAAATTCTGGATATGCACCCAAAAGAATTAACAGGAGACGAGTTTCGTAAGTATGCTGTTCACCATCGTGGATTGAACGGCTTGGCAGTAGATCAATATATGAATAGCATCGGAAGCCGACCGATGCACCAAATCGATGACATGACCCAATACATCATTGAGGAACGCCCCATGCGTTTTGCTCAAATCGATGTATTTTCGCGTTTAATCATGGACCGTATCATCTTCATGGGTGTACCCGTGGATGATTACATGGCTAATATCATCGTAGCACAATTGTTGTTTATGGAGTCTACGGATGCTAAAAAAGACATTGTCATGTACATCAATAGCCCAGGTGGATCTGTTTACGCAGGTTTAGGTATTTATGATACCATGAATTACATCCGTCCCGAAGTGGCAACCGTTTGTACCTCATTAGCTGCTTCGATGGGGGCAGTATTATTAGCTGGAGGTGCTGCAGGTAAGCGTTCCGCTTTAGAACATGCCCGAGTGATGATTCACCAGCCTTCTGGTGGAGCGCAAGGTCAATCCCGTGATATCGAAATTACAGCGCGTGAAATCGTGAAGATTCGCCAAGAATTGTATGATATTCTGGCGAAGCATTCAGGTAAGTCATTTGAAGAAATCGAGCGTGATTCGGATCGGGACTACTGGATGAAAGCTGCAGAAGCGAAGGAGTATGGCCTAATTGACGAGATTTTAACACGTACCGTGTAAATTAAAGATGGCGAAGAAAGCAAGTTGTTCCTTTTGTGGACGAGCAAAAAATGAGGTAGGCATCCTGTTATCAGGAATCGATGGCCATATCTGTGATACGTGTTTGCAGCAAGGATACGAAGTAATCAAGGATGAAATGGGTGCGGTGGTGAAGGCGCATAAGCCGACTAGCCAACAATTTGAATTGGTTAAACCCAAAGACTTGAAAGCCTATTTAGATGAATATGTGATTGGTCAAGAAGAGGCTAAACGTCATTTGTCTGTGGCCGTTTACAATCATTACAAGCGTCTTATGCAGACTCCTGCGGCAGATGATGTAAAAATCGAGAAGTCAAATATCTTGATGGTAGGGGAAACTGGAACCGGTAAGACCTACTTAGCGCGCACATTAGCGCAAAAATTACAAGTACCATTTTGCATTGCCGATGCGACCGTGATTACGGAAGCGGGGTATGTGGGAGAGGATGTGGAAACGATTTTGACACGCTTATTGCAAGCGGCTAACTACGATGTAGAGAAGGCTGAATGTGGGATTGTTTTTATCGATGAGATTGACAAGATTGCCCGTAAATCAGATAATCCTTCCATTACGCGGGATGTTTCGGGTGAGGGGGTCCAGCAAGCCCTTTTGAAATTATTGGAAGGTTCGATTGTGAACGTACCGCCGCAAGGAGGACGTAAACATCCGGATCAGAAAATGATTGCCGTGAATACGGAAAATATTTTGTTTATCTGTGGAGGCGCATTCGATGGCATTGATCGCCACATTGCGAAGCGATTGAATTCGCGTCCGATTGGTTTTTCAGGTGATGACACGTTCCACGAGTCGTTTGAGAAGGATCAAATCATGAAATATGTTTCGGCACAAGACTTGAAATCGTTCGGTTTAATTCCCGAATTATTAGGTCGCTTGCCGGTAGTTACGTTTTTAAATCCATTGGATGCGAAGGCCCTGCTTTCGATATTGACGGAACCTAAGAATGCATTGGTGAAACAATATGAAAAGCTTTTTGACATGGAAAATGTCGCGTTAAGTTTTTCAAAAGATGCATTAGTATATATCGTGGAGCAAGCGATGCAATACAAATTAGGGGCACGCGGCTTACGGTCCATCATGGAAGCCATCATGACCGATGCGATGTTTGAGATACCTTCTCAAACGGATTTGAAAGATTTCAAAGTTGATTTACCCTATGCCAAATCGAAATTTGAACGTACCGTTTTTCACCAAATGAAAGTTGTTGCATAATCCTATGAAAGCCTTAGTTCTTGTGGCTATTTTAGCCGTTTCTAGTTCATTTGTATCCGAAAATCAGCCTACAGGTGCCTTGCAAGTGGCACCGCCTGAAGTCACCACACCTGTGGTAGCTGCACCTACTCAAGAGGTAAAGCATACCAAACGAATTTCGCAAGTCAAGAAAGAAGTTCGACAAGCACGCAAAGCTCAACTTAAAGCGGATGTTCGCGATGAAATCCAGCGGATGGATTCTAAATTAAAAATTGGGTTATTCCTTTTGGCCATAGGTGTCGTCCTCACAATTGTGGGACTTAGTATATTAGGTGGTATCGCTGCATTTATTGGTCTCATATTTGCATTTTTTGGTTTGCTGAATACCTTTTAAGAATAATGTCGAGCCAACTCGTCTTTTTGCATGGTTTTGGGGAGGATGCTCGCATTTGGGATGATTTTATTCCTCATTTTTCATGGTCTAGTGTACCGCTAACACCTTCCTATGCGCATTGGACTTCAGCTAATTCAATAGCTGATTATGCCCAACAAGTTTTTGATTCGCTGCCGGAGGATGGTCGCTTTGTGCTGGTTGGCCATTCAATGGGTGGTTACATCGCACTCGAAATGGCGAGACAGTTCCCAGATCGTATTGAAAAAGTAGTTATGTTGCATTCAACAGCTCTTCCTGATACAGCTGAAAAACAAATTAATCGAGATCGGACAGCTGAATTTATTTACAAACACGGAGCTTCTGTATTTATCAAATCCTTTGTAGCGAATTTATTTGCGCCTGATTTTGTTCCACAGCATCAGGAATTAATGCAATCATTGATTGCTCGTTATGAAGATTTGTCGGCAGATGGCCTAATCGCTGCCACACGTGCAATGCGTAATCGCTTAGATTTTACTTCGTTTTTAACCGAAACATCAATCCCATTTTTATTTATTCATGGGGAGGAAGATCCTTTAATTCCTACCGAAAGCATTTTAGCTATAAAAGCACATCATAAATGTGTATTTTTGCCGGGTGTAGGTCATCAAGGCGTCTATGAAGCCCCTCAGGCCTGCTACGATGCGATTCAATCCTTTATTGCTGACGAATGTCCAAAATCATTGTAGCCCTAGATGGCTTTTCTTCCTGTGGTAAAAGTACAACGGCTAAACGCGTTGCAGCTGCATTACATTATGCATTTATTGATACGGGAGCGATGTACCGAGCTGTTGCATTGTATTTTCATCGTCACGCAGTAGATGCTTCAGACCCCGCAGCAGTCGATTATGCATTGAAGCATATTGAGATAGGATTTGAGTTTAATGTAGGCCGTCAAGCCTCTGATACGATTTTGAATGGGGAAAATGTGGAGCAAGAGATTCGAAAGATGTTTATTTCTGAGATAGTTAGTCAAGTTGCTGCTGTACCCGCTGTTCGCCATGCGATGGTTGCTCAGCAACAAAAAATGGGATTAAAGAAAGGTATTGTCATGGATGGCCGGGATATCGGCACAGTTGTATTCCCAAAAGCAGAGTTAAAAATTTTCATGACTGCCCAGCCCCATATTCGGGCTCAACGGCGCAAACTTGAACTTTTGCAGAAAGGGGAAGATTTACCCTTGGAGGAGATTGTTGAAAATTTGCGCATGCGTGATGAGATCGACTCGAACCGAACAGAAGGTCCTCTCAAGCGCGCGGATGATGCGATTGATTTAGATACATCGTTTCGTAGTATGGATGAACAGGTCAACTTTGTTTTAGATCAGGTACGTCGGGTACAAGGTGGAAAAAAATAAACCTTTTTTGATTGTTGGCCAAGGCTTAGCCGGCACCGTTTTAGCGCATCATTTTTTAGCCGCTCAAATCCCGTTTGAAATATGGGACGCACCTACTTATTTTTTCAAATCATCGCATGCAGCCGGGGGGATATACAATCCAGTTACAGGTCGAAAATTAGAAAAAACCTGGCTCGCGGAAGAACTATTTGCCTATTTACCTGATTTTTATCGGCAGCTTGAGCAAACGCTTCAAGCCTCTTTTTTTCATCCCATGCCGTTGTTCCGACCATTTGCAAATGCTGAAATGCGGAATTGGTTAACGGATCGTAAAATTCAAATTGACCATGATTATTTAGAATGGGCGGAAGAGGGTGTCTGGGTGAAAGAGGCAGGATGGGTCGATGTTCCCAAATTAGTGGAGTTTTCGCGTGCTTATTTTTCTAAGCTGGGCTTGTTTTCTGAGAGGCAATATGAGCCAACGGATGCATTTGCTAAGGTGATTTTTTGCGAAGGTTTTCATGGGCATAAAAATCCTTTTTGGGCTAAATTACCTTTTCTGCCCGCAAAAGGAGAGTTGCTCATTTTCGAATCCACACAGCCAAGTTCTGAATTTATACTCAATAAGAATGGCTTTATTCTTCCGATAGAATCGAATCAATTTAAGGTAGGGGCCACCTACCGTTGGGATGAATTTTCCGAGCTAAGTACGGAAGACGCCCAAGCAGAATTGCAAGGTAAATTAACTTCGATGGGAGTAGTTACTTATTCTTCCATGGAGTCTCGCGTGGGGATACGACCTGCTACGCAGGACCGCCGGCCGTTTATCGGTATGCACCCACATGAACCAGTAGGTATTTTTAATGGTTTCGGGTCCAAAGGAGTTTCTTTAGCTCCCTATTTTGCTCGGGCATTTGTGCGTGAAATTCTTGGAGAAGAAGAACTGCCTTTTGAGGTTTCAATTCGACGATTTTCACACTTATTTTCATCATAATTACTTACATTTGAGGATGCGGTTTTTTCGAAATCTGTTCTTTATGTTTGCTTGTCTGCTTTCCATGCAAGAAATGCAGGGGCAGGATTTTTATCCGAGTCAGCGAGACTGGGAAAAAACGCGTATTCAGCATAAGCGAATTCGCTGGTCTTACCTGACGGATCAAAATTTTGAAGTTTATTATTACGGCAAACAAGAGGCCTTGGCCCGTTCCACGATCCAATATTTAGACTCGGAATTACCTCGTATTTCGCGGATTTTAGGCTATACGCCTTACCAAAAAGCAAAGATATTTTTGTATCCATCTTCGGCTGATTTGTTGGAGTCCAACAGCGGAATAAGTTTTCAAGATCTAGCCAAAGCTGAAGAGGAAAATCAAGATAAATTTAAAATTGAGATTGCATTTAAATCTGATTTGGAAGATTTGCACGTACGTCTAGTAGAAGAGCTTACCCGGGTTTATGTACATGATATACTTTTTGGGGGTACAATTAAAGATGCCCTACAGAGTTCGTTGTTGTTAACGGTTCCAGAATGGTTTTCATCCGGAATTGTCGCCTACGTGGCCCATGGGGATTCTCCAGACATGAATCAATATATGTACCAGGTCGTTGCGGCGAATAAAGTGCGAAAGCCAGGGTTAGCGCGTGGGAAAGAAGCCGAATTGATTGGGCAATCCATCTGGTCTTACATTGCAAAAGCGTATGGTTTACAACCCATTGGAAATATTTTGAACTTGACGCGTATCATTCGAAATGATCAGTCAAGTATCGCAAGTACATTGAGGACGCCCATTTCACGCTTTTTAAAAGAATGGTTTAATTATTACCTGTCGGAATCCAAGCAGTTTGAAGTAAACTCCAATGTCTTTTCAGGAGCCGAAAATTTAGTCGCTCGGGAGCGGACAGGAGATGAGCGATTAGCTGATTTTCGGATTAGCCCGAATGGGAAATGGATGGCCTATATACTTGAAGATGCGGGTCAATACCGTGTGATGATTCAAAATTTGCAATCCAAAAAACGATTTTATTTGTTTCAAACGGGCTTGAAAGATCCGCTGCGTGCTGCCGTTGGCCATGCTCCGCGCATTCACTGGTCGGCGAATAATTCCTTCGCTATTTTATATGCCAAAGATGGGAAGTCTTGGCTAAATCAATATGCACCAATTACGGGGATGTCCGCTAAGTTGGTCTCCAAGACGGACTTAAAAGATTGGAATTTTACTGATTTTGAGATGCATGAAAGTGGCCAACGGATGTTGGTACGCGCACTTCGAAATGGTCAGATGGATGTTGGCATCTATGATTTTAGACGCAACCGCTTCACGCCAATTACCCAAAATGCCCAAGATGAGATGGAGGCACATTGGTTCAATAAACAGGGGGATGTCATTTATGTTACGGATCATTACATTGATTCAACGCAGAAAATGATTAAGTCGAAAGGCTTATCGGTGCTCATGCAATGGCGAGTAGAAGAACCAAGTAATCCACGTGTACTTTTGATTCACACGGGTAAAATTCATTCCTTACAAGTTAAATCTGATTCGCTCATCTATTTTTTACACCGGCAGAACAGCGGAGAGGAACTTGTTTCCCTTCATTTGAATGATGGGAGATTGATGCAGAACCGAGTTCGTTCGGGTACCTGGTCGTCTTTTCACTGGTCGGGAGATAAATTGTATTTTCGCGATCGAGATTTTTTAGAGGACCGAATTCAGCGGGTTTCTGCGCAATCAATTTTAGATTTACCTACCTATCAATGGTATCCATTGGCGGTTGATAGCACGTCCAATTTAACGGCAGAAGTGGCGCCTGTGACAAAACGGGATAGTCTGGATGCTAGGGAAAAAGCTAAACGTAGCCGCTTAGATCGACAAACCTTACTGCGTTCACGAAAGGAAACCGCTAAACTTTCAGGCCCTTACATCTACCATAATTCATTTGTCGTTAATGGTTCAGAGGGAAGTTTCAGAATAGATCCTATTCGCGGGATTGGGTATGCATTCGATATGAAGATGAATGATTTAATGGAAAATCATTTAATCAAGACGGGTGTTTTGTTGAATGCCAACTTTAAGAATTCAGATTTGTGGGGGGAGTATGCCTTTTTGCCAAATAAAGTGGATTGGGTATTTCGTGTAGATAGAAAGGTTTTTGCTCAGGAATCAGATGCATTCTTAAATAAAATTCGATATAATCGAGCTTCACTCAGTGGCATTTATCCGCTTAACTTAACGAGCAAGATTAATTTTTCTGGGATGTTTACCTCCAATAGATCTTTTGATCAAGTGAATTTGACGGTACCAGAGAATTTGGCTACTTACGCGGGATCCTCGGTAAGTTATATCTTGGATAATACGATTCCATGGGAGGAAAATTTGCCAATTGGTACGCGCGTATTAGCAACGCTGGAACATCAACAAGCCCTTCGAACATCACAAAGTTTTTCACGCATTCGTTTAGATGTGCGTAAATATGTTCGATTGACCAATAGTATCTTGTTGGCCGGCCGACTCTCCGCTTCGCATGCTTTTGGACCTGCTGCGCCTAAAACAATGTTGGGTGGTATGGATAACTGGGTTTTTATCGATCGTGAAGCGCGAACCAAAGAAAATCCATTAGGTGTTTCGGGACCTGCCGTTCGTGATGTGTTTATGAGCGATTTTGCAACTTCCTTGCGTGGATTTAAGATGAATAAATTAGCTGGTAATAGCCATTTACTCGTTAATCTAGAGGTACGCTTGCCAGTAAAACATTTGATTAATCTTGAAGCCAATAAGTCAACTTTTATGAATTCCTTGCAATTAGTAGGCTTTACAGATATTGGTTCTGCTTGGACGGGTGCAAATCCATTCAGCCGGACGAATGGATTTAATACCAATGTGATTGGCGGAGGAACAAATCCATTTCAAGCCACAGTAACCGACTTTCGGAATCCATTTTTGTTTGGATTTGGGGTAGGGGCACGGGCTAATTTATTCGGCTATTTTGTTAAGGTCGACTATGCATATGGCATGGAAACAAATGAAATTAAATCACCTGCTACCTACATCACGTTAGGCCACGATTTTTAAGTATATGTCTACGCATCTCACAGATATTACCCCTTTATTAGCGGCCACGCGTAAGTCGGCCCCTTCGTTAGCCTTAGCTTCAGATGCAGTTAAATTGGCCATTCTGGCTGATTTGGCTTCCCGGCTTAAAGCGAATGTCGCGGCTATTATGGCTGCCAATGAAAAGGATTTAGCTTCCTATGATCCACAAAATCCGATGCGTGATCGTTTGCTGTTAACAGAGCAACGTATTTTAGCACTTGCTGCTAGCTTGCATGATGTGGCCCACTTACCTGATCCATCTGGTCAGGTACTGATCGATAAGACTTTAGCCAATGGTCTTCATTTGCAAAAAAAATCTGTCCCTTTAGGAGTGGTGGGAGTAATTTATGAATCAAGGCCAAATGTGACTATCGATGTAGCTGCTTTATGTATCCGCTCTGGAAATGCAGCCGTTTTACGTGGAGGTACAGATGCTTGGCATACGAATTCTATTTTAGTATCCTTGATACATGCTTCCTTGCAATCAGCTGGATTGTCGACCGATATTGTTCGATTGCTTCCAACGGACCGGGCACATGTAACTACTTTACTTACGGCGGTTAAATACGTTGATGTAATTATTCCGCGTGGATCCGATGCATTAATTCAACGTGTACGAAAAGAATCTTTAGTGCCTACGATTGAAACGGGCGCTGGAGTTTGCCATACATATGTGGCGGAATCTGCGGATTTGGCGATGGCTGTGCGGATCGTGGTGAATGCCAAAGTTACCCGTCCCTCTGTTTGTAATTCATTAGATACGGTTGTTATTCATACTGCTGTTGCGCACGAATTCTTGGATATGTTAGCACCTGCACTTGCTGAGTATCAAGTGAAAATTTTTGCGGATGATCAGGCTTTTACGATTTTAGGCGCGAGTAAATACCCTTTACTTCAGCGTGCCGTCGAAGCTGATTTTGGGCGTGAGTTCTTGGATTTTGCATGTTCAATTAAGCTCGTGGAAAACACAGCTGAAGCCTTAAATCACATTGACAAATTTTCATCACGGCATTCAGAGGCTATTGTTAGTTCGGATGCTGCTGAGGCTGAATTGTTTCTTCAAGCCGTAGATGCTGCTGCAGTTTTTTGGAATGCATCTACCCGATTTACGGATGGGGGTGTTTTTGATCTAGGGGCTGAAATAGGAATTTCTACTCAAAAATTACATGCCCGTGGACCTTTTGCACTTGAAAAATTAGTGACTGAAAAGTGGGTGCTAAAAGGGAGTGGGCAAATCAGGTAACCTAATATTCGTGGTCTAAGCCTAGTTTCTGCTTCATCTCACTGAGCATTGGGTATTTTTGAACTAGGAATTCATATTTATCCGACTGCGTATACAACATTTTCTTGTCGCTTTTTTCAGAGGCCATGACATCCAACGCGATATCAATTTGGTAGTTTTGAAGGCGTTCGCGAATTTTTCCTAAAATCTCTAAGCGAATATTTTCATTAAACTGTTGTACTTGTACTTCATTCTCCACTTTTAGGTGAATGATGTGGTCGATGAGCTCGATAGGTCGATTCATCATCACATATTTATTAATCAAATTTGCCGCCTGGAATTCATCTGCTAATTGTTTCCATACGACGGCTAATTCCGCCGATGTAAACTGTTTGTTTTGGTCAGAATCTTTGCTGAGTGCAGCTATGAGATCTTCAGGACTTGGCTCGTTTACTTTAGTATCCACAACTTTCTTTGCAGAACGTAATCCTGAAACTGCACTAGGTTTTACTTGCGATTCCTGAACTGGTTTAGGTGCTTGCGCAACGGGTTCAGCCATTAGAGGTTCAGGTATCACAAGGGGTGTCGGTTCTAAAACAGGTGTTTTAGGCGTATCAGTAGGTGACGGGGCTGTTGTTTCAGTGGTTTTGGCCCCAGTGGCTTTCGCCTGGGGCTCAGCCTTTTTTCCACCACCGCCCTCCGTTGCGGGTTGGAATACTGAAGGTAAGTAATTGATCTTCAGTAGGCAAAGTTCAAGATGAAGACGCGGGTTTTTTGCCGACTTGTAATTCGCTTCACATTGGGAACAAATATTCATTGCGGAAAGCAAGAACGAGGTGCTCGTTTTCTCTGCTTGTGATTTGAATTTAGCGCGTGATTCGTCGCTAATTTCCATGAGCGCGAGCGTCTGTGGATCTTTGGCAAATAGCAAATTCCGCATATGCTCCATAAATCCAGAGATGAACTGCTGGCCATCAAACCCCTTTCGCATAATCTCATCAAGCAAGACCAAAGCACCCACATGATTTTGTTCCGTCATGTGGTCAGTAATTTGCAAGTAGTAATCGCTATCCAAAATATGTAAATTTTCGAGCACGTCCTTATGGCGTAAAGCATTGTCGGTCGAAAAAGTTACGTTCAAGTCGAACATGGAAAGCGCATCACGCAAGCCACCATCTGCTTTGATGGAAATCAATTCCAAGGCAGCTGGTTCCGCTTGTATATTTTCTTTAGCAGCAATGGATGCCAAATGGCTTGCCATGTCCTTCCATTGAATTCGGTTGAAATCAAAAATTTGACACCGAGAAAGAATGGTAGGAAGAATTTTGTGTTTCTCCGTCGTCGCCAAAATAAAAATCGCATAGGAAGGGGGTTCTTCCAAGGTCTTTAAAAAAGCGTTAAATGCCGCGGAGGACAACATGTGAACCTCATCAATAATGTAGATTTTATAGCGTCCACGTTGCGGAGGATAACGCACTTGATCGATAAGATTACGAATATCCTCGACGGAATTATTCGAAGCCGCATCTAATTCATGAATGGTTAAAGATGTATTTTCTTGGAATGAGGTACACGATGGGCATGTTCCGCAGGCTTCCCCATCAGCGCCAATATTTTCACAATTGATCGTTTTCGCCAGAATACGTGCGCAGGTTGTTTTACCTACGCCACGCGGGCCACAAAATAAAAATGCTTGCGCCAAATGATTGGACTTGATGGCATTTTTAAGGGTGGTTGTAATGTGGCTTTGGCCAACCACCGAGTCGAACTGGGTGGGTCTATATTTTCTGGCTGAAACGATAAAATTTTCCATACGGCAAGTTAACTTTTACGGCATCAAAATCCAAGGATGCTTTAGGGCAATTCGACAACAGCGCTAACCGGGAAATGATCGGTTGGGTAGCGATTTTCCCAGGTCTCAGAATGGGTAGCATGCTGGGTTACGCGTACACCATTTTTTACAAATATGTAATCAATGTGGCGACCTTCTTGCTCTTTTTTAAATCCATTAAATGAGCTATATGGCCCATAGTGGCCATTTTTGCTTATTTTTTCTGCATCAATTAGCTTGTCAGGGTTGGATGGGTCCACTAAAATTTGAATCGGTTCATCGTCAGGTGTGGCGTTGAAATCACCTGTGATAATGGCAGGAGTTTTGCCTGCGATTTCAGCTACTTTGCGTAAGACTAATTTCGAACTTTCACGCCGGGCGATTTTCCCCAAGTGATCGAAATGTGTATTAAATACATAGAATTTTTTTCCAGATTTGATCTCTTGAAATTGCCCCCAGGTCATGACTCTTCGGCATGCTGCATCCCATCCAAAACCTACTTTTTCGCAGGAATCAGAAAGCCAAAAAGTACTCTCTTTAAGCAATTTAAACTTCTTTGAATTGTAAAATAAGGGAGAGAATTCGCCTTCTTCTTTGCCATCATCGCGTCCTTTGCCAAACCATTTGTAGTCCGGCATTTGGTTTGCAAAGTCTTTAATTTGATGCACAAATGCTTCTTGCATCCCGATGATATCTGCTTGGTGGTATTTGATCAATTCGGCGCAATGTTTTGCCCGGTATTTCCATTGGTCTTGGCCGTCTGAATCCGTATCCAGGCGGATGTTAAACGTCATGGTTTTGATTTGACCAAAACTGCTTAGACTGATTAACATTAGGAGCATTACGCCACCCAAGCTTTTGTAAATGTGTTCAATTTGTGGCCAAATGCGTTTCTTTTGGCTGTTTTCAATAATGAATTCGGCGCCTTTCATATAGCTAGTAGGTTTAGGTTGAATGTCGATAATCTGCATAGTTTGCATGTAGTTCATCTGATTTCTTTTCTGTATGTGGCTAATTCGTTCTTCCAATGGGCAAGATACAGCTATTAGTTGATCTACATGTTCTGGTTTGTTCTTTGGGGTAATTAGGGCGGATTCGTACAAGTAAAATGGGGCATCAGGAGCTTTTTCTAGCCAACTAACCGCTGCTTTTCGCACGGCGGGGTGGATGATTTGATTAAGCACCTCAATATCTTGGGGGTATTTTTGCAAGATCTTTTTGATTCCTTCGCGGTTATAGCTCCCATCAGCTAGATACGCTTGTGGACCGAATTCATCTAGGATGGCTTCTTTTACATCTGCATCTGTTTCGCAGAGTGTCCGAGCGGCTAGATCTGCCTCGAATACCGGAATTCCTAGAATAGAAAAAATCCGACAAATCATCGATTTGCCGGATCCTATTCCGCCTGTAATGCCGATAAAGGGTTTCAGGCCTTTAGTCATCTATTATTCTTCTGTTAACCGTGAAGAAGCATCTTTTGAGATCGCTGATTTTTCAAAAACCATGCGAACGCCTTTGTTGGCATCTACCTCCACCACAATTGTTTTATCGCGAATAGAAATGACAGTTCCGTGTGCACCACCGATCGTCACGACTTTATCGCCTGTTTTCAATTCTTCAATAAATTGCTTTGCTTCTTTCGCCTTTTTTTGTTGAGGACGAATCATGAAAAAATAAAATACCACAAATATACCTCCGAAAAGGACGATTTGCATGATTTGTGGATTAGCTGCTTGTAATGTGATCATGGTTGATTTAGGTTGGTATTGGGTAAAACTTCGATTTTAAATGCCACCTGATTATCAGATGGTAATGTATTCGCGTATACTGTTACTGTTTTTTGTAGTTTGCCTTCTTTCCCTTTTGAATCAAAAGTAACTTTAATGAATCCCTTTTTGTCTGGCTGGACTAATTCTTTACTCCATTTCGGGGTTGTACACCCACATGAAGCATTTACCGACATTATTTGAAGGGGCATATTGCCCTTATTCCTAAAATGGTAGGTATAGGATATTTGTTCGCCTTCTTTGATTCGGCCAAGGTAAACTAGTGGCTGATCAAAAACCATTTTTGCCTGTTTCTCTGGGCTAGGCCGCAATTCGAGTGGAATGTTATTTTCTGATGCACTCAATGCTTCCTTTTGCTTGTTGACACATGCAAAGACCGACATTACCACCAAGAAAAATCCAAGTACCCGCATTATTTGGCTTTGATTTGGCTCATCATTTTCTCTACGTCTTCCAAAAGTTTTTCAGCTTTCAGCTTCGTGTCTTGTACGACTTTTTTTCCTTCTGATTTGGCCAATGTTTCTGGAATTTCTTTTCCATCAACGATATCATTGATCAATTGCTTAAGTTGATCCCGGTATTTATTTAACTGGAAATATAATTTACCACGGGTGTTTTCGCCTTTATCCGGCGCATATAAAATGCCTAAAGCGGCTCCTGCTGCGGCACCTACGATGAATGCCCAAAATGATTTCGATGATCTGCTCATATTATTTACTGGCTATGTCGATTAAACCTCGACCTGATTTTTGTATAACTTTTTCATGTATCAAACGAATGGAAATCACATCGAGTATACCATTGATAAACGATCCTGATTTCGGCGTGGAGTAGTTTTTGGCTACTTCGATGAATTCATTGATACTTACTTTAACAGGGATGCTAGGGAATTGGATCATTTCTGCAACCGCCATTTTTAAGATAATTAAATCCGTGGTGGCTAAACGCTCCGTATCCCAGTTTTTTGTCTGTTCATTCACCCATTGCGTTAATGGAAGGTCTTCTTTCACGCAATAATCGAATAATTCTTCGAAGAATATTTTATCATCTTCCCATTGCAATCCCAAGGGTTGAATTTGCAAGTCTTCGAGGGCATCGACTTTGAATGTTTTCGTCGCTAAACTTTTGACTACATCCTTATTAAGGTGCCAATTTAAATCTTTTTCCTCGAAATATTCGGCCATGATCGGATGTTTTAACAGATAATTTTTCAAAATGTATTTGATCATTTCGATATCTGCCAGCACATCTTTTCCTGCATCAGGGAGATAGGCGATGAACGTCTCGTCGGGAAGAATACCCTCTATGAAGACTTTCTTCAACATATTTTCCTCGTCTTCTGACCAGCCGATCTGATGGTCTGCAAATGCTTGCTGTAAATCACGCCATTTGGGAAGGATGGCCAGCACTTTATTTTTGCCGATTAATGACGTTTTTATGGGGTTTTCCAATAAACGGCGTTGCTCGTCCCATTGACCAATCATGGGTAATGCCTGGATATAATAGAGAATTTTTAAGTACTTCTTGAAAATGGATTCGACTTCCGTCACCATTTCTTTTTTCAGATCTTTGGCGATCTTAGCTACATTGTTTTGGTAGGTGCGGTGTACAGATTTTGCTGCCTCAAGCGCCTCAGTAGGTATAGTTTCCTCCGTGGGAATACCTTGAAAAAATTCAGTTAATTGGATTTCGGCTAATTTTCGAAGACCTTCCAAGCGTGGAGTTTGGTCTTCTTTGGCAATCATAAGTGATAAATCTGGTTGGAAAATGGCTGTTAATCCATCAAATGCCAATTGATATTGGGCACGTTCCTGAGTCCAGTAAGCATACATTTGTTGAAATGCTTTGACACGAAGTAGTCTTCTGTTTACCATCCGAAATTAAAGAGCGTTCTGTTTTTGAAAAGACAAAATTAACTATTTTAATTTGAAAAAGGGGCTATCTTTGT
>JACCDL011314245.1_pt1 | contig 16206 bp, 24 predicted proteins | sample 7441931 | NCBI WGS metagenome assembly JACCDL01 (sample SAMN15323437, study PRJNA562643) | freshwater metagenome | isolation source: river surface water | place: USA:Blue River Watershed | collected 2017-08-16 | reverse complement strand
CCATATTCTGATGAATTATACAATCATTTGTTGGAATTGTTTGGTGGACAAGAAAGAATTAAAGATGATTTAGGTTTTTACATAAAAATGGCCGCAGATGATAAAAAAACGAAGATTGGTATAGGGATTCCAATGAGATATTACGGACAAATATTTAAATAATGAAGTTTTTAGACATATTAAACGAGCAAAAATCAAAATCATCGTTCGAAGAGTTCGCCGAAAAGAGATTAGGTGGTGCAACAAAGATAAGTAATAACGCAAAAGAGAAAGGTGGACCTGCAATGTTGACACATTATCACTTTGTGGTTAAATTACCATACTATAAAGAGGCATCTGAGGGTAAATTTGACTTAGAAAAGTCAAAAAAAGAGTATAAAGAGTTGTTAGACCAATTATGTGAGGTTGGCGATAACATGAAACAAGTCGAATTTCAAAAATTGGTAGGTAAAATTGAGGTAATAGGTGAATTAATCATAAAAAATAGATGAAAATAGTAATAACAGAGAGTCAATACAGTAAATTAATCAATGAAGAGGCCGAAGGGATTGATTCTTTTGTTGATGAAATTATTTTTCATCATCCTCAAGTAGAACAGTACAAGGATTTTTTAAAAGATAGTATAGAAAAGTCGGGTTGTAACCGTATTTTTTTCGATAATATACGAAGTTTGGGTTTATCATTACATGATAAGGTGGTAATGAGTAGAAAATTGTTAGAAAGTCTACCGGAATTAATATTTGGAATATTTCATGAGATTGCACATCAATATCAATACAAAAAATACGGAAAAGAGTTAATTTATGACATGTATATTGGTGAATTGGAGATGGAAGGAGCCATAAAATTCATGAAATACCTTGAAAACACAGCAGACCAATTTGGGATGAGAAAAGCAAGAGAATTTGCTAAAATGGGACTTGATTATGGTGATGAACCTATTAGAACTAAAGGTGGATATGACCATTACACTGATAAAATGTTTGAAAGTTACATAAATATGTTAACCACAACTATTAAAAAAAGTGGGACAACTGACCCTGATAAGATTAGTGAATATATTTATAATATGATTAAAGTGAAATTATAAAGTATTTATATAAAAAAAAGAAACATGTCAAAGAAAATTAAAATTACCGAAGCACAATTACACATGTTAGTGGAAAGACGTCACACTTACGAAGTAAAAGAAGAAGACGATGATGAAATTGGTTTAACCCAATTTGATGATGAAGAAGAAAATGATATTGAGGTTCATGAACCTGAAGAGGTTAATGAGTCAATCGAAAAAATAAAATTAAATTTCAAAAGATTTTTATAAAATAAAAACCCCTCAAACGAGGGGTTTTTTATTACATGTGTTTCTTTAGCTTGTTACTATATCCCTTTGATTTAGAATAGTTTCTCGACAAATAACTCAAATAAGTTGTTTTGTTCTTTTTATACTTGTCAGGAATTTTATCTTGCCAAAGTTTGTAATCCAATACGGAACCTTCCCAATTTCTGTAAACAGCATAGTAATTCTTCTTACCAATTGCAGTTGTACTTCTTGATTTTGGAAGTCTCATTCCAAACAGATTTTTGTTTTGTTTGAAAAGTTTGGATTTTAGTTGTCCGGTCTCTAAAAGAGCTTGAGCCAGGACGATTTCAGGAAATTCAATACCCGCTTCGACAATCTTATTGTACAGGGTATTTTTGTTGATTTCACCAATTTTGCTCTGAATGGTGTCTTTTTTCAGTGATGAGTCTTTCGTTTGAGAGAATGAGTCATATGAAAAAAGAACAATCGCGATTGCTAAAATTGTTTTCTTCATATCACAAATATATGTATGAATTAATAAATATCCAAGAAACCTTTAAAAACATTTGAAACTTCGTTATAATTATTATAAACCTTGTGGTTGAATCGGAAGTGTCCATGTGGCATTTGAGTTGGAATTGATACCAACGAATTCGGGTTCAAATACATAAAAAAAATAAGGAAAATGAAAAGAAGAATTTCAATTAACAGTGGCTGTACTGTGCCACAGTCTTTTATTACCAAAGGTAAACAAAGATTAAAACAATACAGAAATTCCGTTTATCTAAACAACGGTGACGAATTCGAAATCGAATTATTTAATCCAAAGCAATTTAAGGTATTAGCTAAAATCAGTCTGAATGGGAAGTCAATTGGTAGTGGTATCATTCTACGTCCCGGTGAACGTGTCTTTTTGGAAAGATATTTGGATGATGCCAAGAAATTTAAATTCGATACATACTTTGTAAGTGATAGTGGTGAAACTGCTAAAGCCATTGAGAATAATGGTAATGTGGTAATCGAATATTATGATGAATATATTCGACCAATACATACTAATGGTACATCGACAGTTACAATCTACCCTAATACATTAACTTGGACAAATGATAATTATCGAAGTCCATTTACTTACACAACAAATGCAACACCATTAAATAACAACTTTTTTAGTACTAATTCTTTAACTAGCGGTACAGTTAACTTATCAAATAGTACATTAACATCCTCAACTAATTTACCATTTCAAAAGGATTATTTTATTCCAAGTACAAATGATAAAGTAGAAACCGGTAGAGTTGAGAAAGGTTCTAACTCTGACCAATCTTTCGAATATGATAGTACAACATTCAACACGTATTCATCTAATAAAGATTCGTGGAAACTTTTGCCACAATCGACGAAAATGATTACATGTGAGGATTTAGTTGTCTACTGTACTGAATGTGGTTCAAAACGAAAGAAAGACACGTTTAAATTCTGTCCACACTGTGGAACTAAGTTCTAAATAACAATTAATCACAAGGTTTTAAAAAAAGAGGTACTAAAACGGTACCTCTTTGTATTTATATAATATAATAAACCAATAAAACAAACACAATTATGTTATTAAAATTAGGTTCAGAGGGTGATGATGTGAGAAAACTACAAACCAAATTGGGTGTTGACCCTGTGGGTAAGTTTGGTCCCAAAACAGATGCGGCGGTTAAAGCTTGGCAATCAGCAAATGGATTGACGGCTGACGGTATCGTTGGACCCGCTACTTGGGCAAAACTATTTGGTGAGGGTGTGACATCAGCGCCGACAGTGATTACGGAACCGGCACCGGTAGCTTCCGTTGGTGGTCTTAAATTAGAGAAGTTAAGGGGACATATACCAGATAAGGTAATTTCTATGATTCCTGACACTGCTGCAAAATTTTCAATTAATACACCATTAAGATTAGCTCATTTCTTGGCACAGTGTGGTCATGAGTCCGGTGGATTTAAGGCAACACAAGAAAATTTAAATTATTCGGCAAAAGGTTTGATGGGGATTTTTAAAAAATATTTCCCAACACAAGCATTAGCTGAACAATATCAAAGAAAACCTGAAGCTATTGCCAGTAGAGTATATGGAGGTAGAATGGGTAATGGAGGTGAGTCTACTAAAGAAGGTTATAAATTCCGTGGACGTGGATATATCCAATTGACCGGTAAAGAAAACTATACGGCATTTGGTAAATCAATCAATGAGGATATATGTTCAAATCCTGATAAGGTTTCATCTGATTATGCATTGTTATCAGCTGCTTGGTTCTTTAATAAGAATGGTTTACACAAAATGGCCGATGAAGGTGCGAGTGATGCGGTAGTAACTAAAATCACAAAAAGAGTAAATGGTGGTACTATTGGATTGGCTGATAGAATAAAACATTTTAAAGAATATTATAATTTACTTAAATAAAAAAAGGGAGTTTAAACTCCCTTTTTTATTTCACCGATATCGGTTTGTTGTGGTAAATCTACTGATGTAGTGTCATTTTCGAAATTTTGACTTATTTCTTTCCATTTCTTCTCACTCATTATATAAGCTTTCTTTCTATCTTCACCTATAAAGTCGTCATCATGTAATGTATAGAATTTTGCACCGTTATCTCCCGTATATTCAAAAGCCCAAAAGAAACGATTATTCTCATCGTCATCTATGTCAATTCTATTTCCTTTAGTAAAATAAGGTCCATAATCGATTCCATCTTTTTGTAAGAAATCACATCCTTTGATGCTGAATATACCGTATTTTTTTGTTTTTATGCTTTGGTACAAGATGGTGTTTGGATTTTTAAAACCTCTTGTTGAAAGAATAAATTCACCTTTCATAAAATTACTAACCATACCAATAATACCTGATGATTGTCCAATTGCTTTTAACCTTTCATCTAATTTTCTTTTCCAGTTTTCTGATTTTATGATGGCTTTGAAAAATTCAAAAGTGCTACATCTTTGTAATGTATTGTGTGATTGGAATCCATTGATATATTCTTGTTTTAAATCGTCAACCATTGAATCCCATGACCTTGGTTGTGATAAAGGTCTTCCAGCAGTAATAAACGCTTGTTTATCATTTCTTGTTTGAATTGAAAAATCGTATTGTGAATTTTCATTTTCATTAATAAGGTCCAAAATAGTTGTTTCTTCAATATCCAATTCAACTTCAGGCTTATATTCTTTATAAACAAACACATCTTTATGAGGTGCAATTTTGGGATAAATTTTAACTATTTGTTCCCAAGTTGCCCATTGTTCTTGAGGACTATTATATAAGTTACATATTTTAAATCGACCATTAGGTGTTCCCATTATTGTGGAAATGTGGTAATTAACATCAGGGCTGGAAGTAATAACATCCGTTTCGTCCGATGTAAGTGCATCTCTACTTTCATCAATTACAAAATAAAAATAGTTTGAACTTCTATATGATGAATACATATTACCAATTCCACCTATAATTGCTCTACCGTTGTAATTAACAATTTGTTGTTCACCTCTCGCTTCAATACACCAAGGTGTTGCTGAAGTTGGTCTCTTATTATTTTCGATATTATAAATTAATTTTTGTCTAAGTATTTCTTGATAATAGTAACCATATCTTTGGGCTTCAGTCTTTGATTTGATTTCATATACTCTTAAATCACCTTCATCAATTACTTTATTTTCATTACCTTCCCAAAATCCTTTTGATGTTTCAATTTTTTCAACTGTTGGTTTTGCACCGTCAGTTCTAAAAATTCTTTTAAGTCTCGTCACATCATCTTCAACTTCTTGACCATCAAGTTCAATTTTAAAATTAACAAATTCATGTAAAAAGTCTAAAAGACTTTTAAAATCAATTTTACTTATACCTTTTAAATCTTCAATTGTATACTTCTGAGTATTAAATCTTCCATCGTGTCTTTTCAAGAAATTTGCAACCGCTGGTTGTGATGGGTTAATTTTTGGAAGAATTTGTCTAATTTCTAAATAGATTACTAACGCTTGTTCATCGGATAATTCAGGTATTGTTTGTCTCCATAATCTTGTTAACGCTGCTAATTGGTCTCTCTGACCTCTTGTTAATTGGGGGGTAGCTTCATCTGCCTCCAAAATGATTTTTTGTATTAAATCTTTAATATCCATAATTTATAAATATTAAATAAATATCTTTTCCTATTGATAAAATCAAGGATTTATTTATATTTGATATATATCATTATGTCTCAAGAATTACTTTTAAAGATTGGTTATTATTCAATTTATGAAATAAAAACACCAAAAGGTGTCAAATATCAAGTTGATAGTGGTAAGACTATTTTCATTGAACGATTTAAAAAATACGTTGTAAATCCATATAGGGATGTAAAAGAGTTTAGAACATTAGATAAGGCCAAAGATTATGTGAATTTGAAATTGGTGAAAAAATCACAAGAAAAAAAGAAAAAAATTGATAAGTTACCTAAATCCCTTTATTTGGTTTTAATAAAGGAAGAGAGTTCGAATAGAACATTTGTGAAGGTAGGTATAACTTCAAAAAGATTTATCATGAGGAGATTCAGTAAAGCTTACGGATATGAGGGTTATATAGTTGAGAGTATACTAAGAAGAATTGATACACCAGATGCCGAAAAGATTGAATCACAAATTAAAGATAAACTAAATAAAAAAAGGTCCGTAAAAAAATACAGACCTCTCTTAGAATCGTTTTCCGGTTATTCGGAATGTTATAGTATGTTGTGTTTGGAAGAAATTATCAATGTTTTTGATACATTAACAAAAAATTGTTGATTACCAACCAAGTCCAAAATATAACTTACCTTCATTTGCATATATTTCGGCTTCTTCTTGTCCCATACCGGACATTAAAATTTTACCGGGTTCTGCAATTTCAATTATTGTTTGTGGGGTAATAATTACTGACCTTTTACTTGCCTCTTCAGTTGAAATATATTTACCATTTAAAAATACTTCTCCATAAGTTTGAAGAACTTTAAATTTAGCAGAAGGATTTAGATATATCTGTTTAAGTTCTTTAACCGTTCCACCAAAATGTAACATACTTGGTGTTAATGTTTTTAAATAACCTTTAATTTTTGGTCTGGCCGGCATATCTAAAGGTTGCTCACTGACAATTTTATCGATTACTCTTTTAATTTGTTCTTCAGTTACTATGTATTTTTTCATTATATTCTTTTTGTTTTTGTTTTTCTAATTATTTCTTGTTCATCTTTGGTGAGAAAATTAACTGTTGTTTGAAGTTCAGCAACTTTTGCTGTTAAATCAATTATCATTTTTCTCATTTCATCTTTTTCCTTTGATGATTGTTCTAAAAGGGCCTCTAATTTCGCAATTCTGTCTTTACAATCGTGACGAATAAAATCCTCATCTTTTTCTTTGTGCATTGCTCTTCTTTCATAATATCTCCATGCCCCTGCAGAACCCATAACGGTAAGTGCAGTAATTAATACAGTATAAAGATTTTCCATATGAATATAAATATATTTGTATTGTTAAATATTTTAAATATATTTGTTTTATGAGTTTAATTATTAATTTTTTTGGTGGTCCGGGTATTGGTAAGTCCACACAATCTGCTGGTTTGTTTACCGAAATGAAGAAACATCACATGGATGTTGAATTAACATTTGAATTTCCCAAGATAGTGGCGTGGGAAGAAAATTTCTCAGCAATCAAAGACCAATTTTATATAACGGCAAATCAACATCGTAATATTAGTCGTTTATATGGTAAAGTAAAATATATTATAGTTGACTCACCAATCATATTAGGTTTAATTTACAAAGACCGTTATAATAAAACACCAGAATATCCGGCAACGTTTTATGGTGATACATATGACGCATTTATTTTGGATTTGTTTAAAAAATATAATAGCCTCAATATATTTTTAAAACGGAATGATTCAACTTTTGACCAAAATGGTAGATTCCAAGATTTAAAAGAATCGAAAGAAATAGATTGGGAAATTAAACATAAATTGAACACAAGTCATATCGAATATGTGGAATTTGATGTGAATCAAAATACGTCTTTGGATATATTTAATTATATATCTAAAAACAATTTATGAAAAAACTATTAATGTTTATACTACTTGGTATTATACCGATTAGTATTTTTGCACAAGACGTAGTGGTCTTAAAACACTCAAATTACACTTCACATTTTAGTAAATCAAAACGCTACCCTGTTTTAGTTGAGTGGACAACCACTAAAGCCATGGTTGGGTGTCCAACACCATTAAAACGTAAAGACAATTTTAAACCAGACCCGTTATTACCAGTTGAAACAAACATTGGTCCTGACTACGTAAAAAGTGGTTATGATAGAGGACACGTAATGCCGGCAGCTGACAATCTTTGTCAAACTCCACAGATTCAAGATGAATGTTTTTATTTCTCTAACATGGTTGCCCAAACACATAGACTTAATGCGGGTGATTGGAAATCATTAGAAACGGCAACAAGAGATTGGGCATTATTGGGTGATGTAAAAGTATGGTCAGGAAGTATCGGTGAAACTAAAAAAATTGGTTCGGTTTCTGTACCTGAAAAATGTTGGAAGGTTGTGTTAATTAAAGGTTCAAATAAAATGATGGCTTTTTTATTTAACAACGATTTATCTAACCCGGATGGTTTTCAAAACAACGAAGTACCGGTTAAACAGATTGAGTCATTGACGGGTTTCACATTTAAGTAATGGTTACTGTTGTCTCTATCCTGACAATGTTCTTTACTATTCTTGTATTAGGTGTTATATTAATGTTTAAACTGTTTGATGGTGATGATGATTAATTATAACGAAAATATATACCCCTACAATGACAAATTATACTTTGGATATAGAAGGGTTAGAGATAACCAAATTACATTAGAACAAGCCAAAGAATTAAAGGATTATTGGGGATGTGATATGGTACTAAAAACCCCACAATATGGTGGGGTTTATTTATTTCTTAATGAGATACAAGATGTTGAATTTGAAGACATCAAATAGTATCTTTTTTATTCTCTTTTCTTGTTCTTCTTACCGGTTTAGTTACCTCGTTAATTGATTCGTAGTTGTTAAAAATATCTTTAAGGATTGCTGCGAATTCGTAATTCTCATTTTTTTCATTAAGTTTTATTAAAACATTAATTAAACTTTTAAATTCCTCATCGGTAAGATTGGCTTTGTTTTTTGTTGAATTCTTCATGAGTTTGAAAACGACATAAAGAACATTCATTTTTTTATCTTGTGCCAATATAAAATAATTTTCAACATTAACACTTGTAGTTATTGTTTCAGTTATGGTTTCCAAGAATGATATGAATGATGGACTGTTAATATTGATTCTCATGTTAATTTCGTTTTCTATAAATACCGTTAATAAAAAAAATGGGGTTTATTTTCCCCATTTTCCTCGACTAACAATTTGTGCTATGATTCCGTAGACAGATAAATCTTGATAACTGTCTTGGATACTTTCTCCAACTGTATCATCGTGTCCAAGTAAAACAAGTTGTTTGAGTCTTTGAATTTTATCATTCATTCTAAACCATAGACCGGTTTGTGATAACTTTATTTCTTCAGGTTTCTCACATCGTGTACCGACTGAAATATTATCGGGACCGTAGTTTAGTTGTTTTTTACAGAACAAAGTATATTGCTCATTCAATATTTTTTTAAATTCTGCAGTTGTTTCGGGATATAATTCCTCACACTGTTTTACGGGGCTTTTAGTTTCTTCGGACATATTTTTATGTTTTTTAATAATATAAACAAAAATTCACACTTTAACAAATATTTATATAAAAAATGTAATACAATGGCATCTAAAGCATATCAACAAATGAAAGCGGATGGTGAAGTAGCAAAAACTGACCAACCAAAACATAAACAATTAATTAAAATGTTAACATTTAGAGTGGTACCAGCATATTTCGAAGAAATTGAAAAAGTTGCTGACCACAAAAAATTAACAGTTTCTAAATTGATTAGAACTTACATCAAAGAAGGAATGAAAAGAGATGGTGAACTTTCTAGTCAAGAAGAGAAAGAATTCGACATCTAATTACTTTGTAAATCTTTTCAGACTGTTCTGAGTAATAAAGTTATATTTAACCTTACCGATAAACTCCGGTAAGGTTTTTTTATTGGTATAACTCATTGCCGATTTAAGATAATCTTCAAAGTTTTCCACCCATTTACTTAAAGTATATTCTACTCTATGTTCTCTAACTACACCTTCAGATGTTGTTAACTTCTCCTTACCCCAATCACGTTGAACTTCTTTAGTGCTCATACCTCTAAACACTTTTTTAAGACGGATACCTGATTCTAACATTTGTTTGGCTTCGTCACTATATTGGTCTATAGTTTCCCAACCACCCATTTGGTGATGAATCATTTTTTCTGTCTCACCAGCACTTTCTAATGCTTTGTTGAATATAGAACCCAACATAACATAATCAGCACCTAAGGCTAAAGCTTTAATGACGTCAGAATATTTTTGAAATCCACCATCGGCGACAATTTTTGTTTCGTATGGCATACAATTACCCATATAATGTTTTTTATTTTTTATATCACTACACTCTTCAATTAATGAAGCCATGGGATAACCAACACCAGTTTGTTGTGTGGTTAAACAACCGGCACCATTACCAATACCGATTCTAACATAATCAACATTAATTGACGCAAATCTGTAATATGTTTCCGGATTAGCTACGTTACCAACCATTAATACCAAGTCATCATCATATCTTATTTTTGCGGATTTTGCAAATTCATAAACATTTTCCATATGACCATTTGCAACATCAATTAATGCAAACATTTTTTTATACTTACGTTCAGGTGTTCTATCCAAGAAGATTCTTTCAAAGTCTGTTAAACTATAAGAAAGGAATTCAGTACTTGAAACATAATCATAATCCGGTTTACTTATTCTTGGTAACACAACCCTAATACCTAAATCATCAAATAGACGTTTGTTATCTTGACTAACAACAGTATCCATTGGTGCGGTCATGAGTGGTAAATAATCGCGGTAACGTGCATTAATTTGACTACGGCTTTCAATATGGGTTAGATTTGCCGGCTGAATTAGAATATCATCGAAATCAAAAAGTTGGTTTTTCATATTGTTTTGACATGTTAATATGACAAATATAATGTTAATTTTTAATAAAAAAAAATTGTACTATAATTTACAATAATATTGATTTAAGGTATATTATACAAAAAACATAAAATGAGAAACGAAAAAATTTTTATCCAAATCGCCTCTTATAGAGACCCTCAATTAGTACCAACAATTAAAGACTGTATTCAAAACGCAAAAAATCCTGAAAACTTGGTATTTTCAATTGCGTGGCAACATTCAAATGAAGATGAATGGGATAATTTAGATGAATTCAAAAATGATTCAAGATTCAAAATTTTGGATATTGATTATAAAGATAGTCAAGGTGCTTGTTGGGCACGTAACCAATTACAACAACAATATGACGGTGAAGGATATACACTTCAATTAGATTCACATCACAGATTTATTGAAAATTGGGACGTTGAATTAATTGGTATGATTAAACAACTTCAAGATAAAGGTCATAAAAAACCTTTACTGACAGGATACGTTTCATCATTTGACCCTGATAATGAACCATTAGGTAGAATAAAAGAACCTTGGAAGATGAATTTCGACAGATTCATTCCTGAAGGTGCTGTGTTCTTTTTACCTGCAACTATTGATGATTTTAGAGAAAGGACAGAACCAGTACCTGCAAGATTTTATTCTGCACACTTTTGTTTTACATTAGGGGAGTTTAGTGTTGAAGTTCAACACGACCCTGAATATTATTTTCACGGAGAAGAAATTTCAATTGCGGTAAGAGCTTATACACATGGTTATGATTTATTCCATCCACATAAAATAGTGGTATGGCATGAATATACTCGTAAGGGTAGAAAGAAACAATGGGATGATGACCCTGTTTGGGTAACAAGAAATAACAATTGTCATAAACGTAACCGTAAATTATTTGGAATGGATGGTGAAGTAAAAGATATTGATTTTGGTGTTTATGATTTTGGTAACGAAAGAACTTTGGAGGATTATGAAAGATATGCCGGATTATCTTTTAAAAAGAGAGCGGTTCAGAAATATACATTAGATAATAATTTAGCACCAAATCCACCTTTATATGGGGAAGAATTTGAAAATTCATTCTTAAGTATTTTTAAACATTGTATTGATATTGGATTCCATCAAGTACCTCATAATGATTATACATTTTGGGCGGTGGCGTTTGAAGATGAGAATGGTGTGGAACTTTATAGAAAAGATGCCGACACACATGAAATCAATAGTATGAAAAATGACCCTGATGGTTATTGTAAAGTTTGGAGAGAATTTCAAACAGATAAAAAACCACATAAATGGATAATTTGGCCACATTCGGAAAGTGCCGGTTGGTGTGAAAGAATGGAGGGTATAATTTAATTATGAGAAAAGTTATTGTTCATAATCCCTGTAATGAAAGAACAAGATATTACAGGGAGTACAATTATTTTTGGGATGAGTTAACAAATGAACTCAAAAAAAAATATGAGGTAACTGAAAACAGATATTTTGAGTTTGCTGATTCACAAAGATTTAAAGTTGATTTGGTAAAAGGAATTGCCAAAGATGACTTTTTATTACTTGAGTGTGAATATGTAATTGAATTTGAAGATACTGGTGAATTTTACATTATGTCCGTTTCTGATAGCATGACACATGCAATTCTAAATGAACAGAAAAATCCGTATTTAAAAAAAGTATTAGTTTCACAATTTCATATAGATACGATTAGAGGTAATGTGGAAGATAGTTATAAATTCAAATACAAACCATGGATTTATTTTCCTTGTACAATTGATGATTTGGTACCATTTTATGAGAAAAGATTAACCAAAGAAAATCTTATTGATAAAATGTATTTTAAAGGAACATCCATTCAAGACAGGGAAATTTTATCACACCTTAATCCTGACTATTTTGAAGGTCCATATTCTATGGGTGGCCCGTCTGTGTATTTTGATGATTTAATAAATTACAAAATAGGTTTATCAGTTGGTGGTAGGGGTGAATTTTGTTATAGAGATATCGAGTACATGGCTTTAGGTGTTCCATTTTTAAGATTTGAATACACAAGTCAACTAAATCCTAATTTAATACCTAATTTCCATTACATTTCGGTCGATAGACCAAATGATTTATATTATGATAGAATGGGTAATGAGGAACACGCAAAAATGTTAGAGGAAAGATTTTTGGAAGTAAAAGATGATACCGAATTCCTTAAATTCGTTTCAGACAATGCAAAAGAATACTACGATACTTATTTAAAAAGGGAAAATAACGTAAGACACACCTTAAATTTATTAAACATATGAAAATAATAGCATTCCATGATAATAATCTTTCTCTAAGAGGTACAACTAACGCAATGTTTGATTATGCCGATTATAATGAAAAAATATTAGGTAATAAGAGTATAATTGTAACTTCTCCTCATGGGAATTTAGACACATTACAAAAATTTAAAAATCGTTTTGGTGAAGAAAATGTTTTGTTGATGGACTTTTGTAATTATGACCAAGTTTTATCAAACATGAATGTTGATTACTTGTATATAACAAAAAGTGGTGGAGCGTCTGATGGTTTATGTTCAAATGTTATACCGTCATTAATTCACGTTGTTTTTAGATCTAATGAACCACATGGTCACAAATACGTTTTCATTTCTGATTGGTTGGCTAAAGACCAAGGATATAATCCAATAGATTATTCTGTACCATATATTGTGAATAGATTACCCGAACCTAATTATGATTTAAGAGAACAGTTAGGTATTGGTAAAGATAAAATCGTTTTTGGGTATCTTGGTGGTTCAACTGAATTTAATCACAGAGACGCACATGAAGTTGTAAGAAAAACGGTTAGTGAAAGGAATGACATTTATTTTATTTTCAGGAATGTTGATAAATTTATGGATAACCATCCAAACGTTATTCATTTACCGGGTACTTGGGATTTACATGAAAAATCATCATTTATTAACGCCTGTGATGCAATGTTACACGCAAGAAGTGGTGGTGAGACATTTGGATTATCAGTTGCTGAGTTCTCCATTATGAATAAACCGGTGGTAACTTATGATATGTCCGGTGAAAGGTCTCATTTAGAAATTTTGGGTGAAAGAGCCATTTTATATAGAAGTTTTGATGATTTGTATGACATAGTAAATAATGTTAAATCATACATCAAATATGATGATTATTATAAATCATATGATGATAATAGTCCACAAAAAATAATGGAAAGATTTAATAAAAATTTTTTAAGTTAATATGAATATTTTAATTTCAACTATTTGTTTTGTTAATAGAGATAAACCAGGTGCGGAAATTTATGCGACATTTGCAAAACGTTTAATAGACGATGTAATGAAAAAAACACCATACGATATTATGGTGACAACTAATGAAATAGAAAACTTTTCGGAAGAAAAAGAAATTTATGGTGATAGAGTAATATTAAGGTCTGAACTATTAGAAAATCATAAATTGACTGTGGGTGTGTTTAATCAATTATTGAAATTCTATAGTATCAAAGATATTGATGAAAAATATGATTGGGTGATGTACTTAGATTGTGATGCCGGTTTAACGGATGTTTGGGATACTGAAGAAATTAACAATTATTTGGTAAATGAGGAGAATAAAGGTTTTGATATGTTGGCCACTCGTACAAACGCAGTGTTAATTAATGAATTACAGGACCACGAATTAAAAATAAAAATACATCAAGATGAAATTGATAAAGGTAACAAAGGTCATCATAACCCCGGTAATCTTTTTAGTAGTAAATTTATTTTTTATGAAGTAAGTACCGAAAATGGACCAAAAGAATGGTTTAATGCTAAATTACCGAGTGAGCATGTTTTTATGGTTAAAAACAGTAAAAAATTAAATAGAATGTCTCAAAGATTTGAAGAATTTTGTTTTCAATTTGAAACTCAAGGAGAATTTCCGGTTACTGTAGATATGGAATCATTTGAAATTGGTGTTTCAGCGTTAGAGTCCGGATATAATATGGGTGATTTTGGTAATTATGCTTTATATCATTTAATTAAAGTTGTTTGTAATCACAATAATTGGGAAAAATTAAAATTTTAATGAATAGACAAGAGATATATGAAAATTTAAAAGTAAATGGATTTAATCCCAATATTATTATTGATTGCGGCGCTGCTTGGGGAGAATGGTGCGGGTTAATTAAATCCATATTTCAAAATTCAAAGATTTTGGCGGTTGACGCCAATAAATGGACACCCGATAATATACCCGGTAGTGACATAACTGAAATTACTGTTTTATCTGATGAGTTAGATAAAGAAATGACATTCTATAGAAAAAAAGAACATTTAGAAAACGGTACATTCTGTACTGGTGATTCATTATTTATCGAAGATACTCAACATTATCAGGAACACAATACAGTAGAAGAAATTGTAAAAACAAAAACATTAAAACATCTTTCAAATAAACATAATTTATCAAAAATTGATTTATTAAAAATTGATACTCAAGGTTCCGAAATTTTAATAATGAAAGGTTTAGGTGAATCGTTATACGACGTTGAATTTATTGAATTGGAAACGTCATTAGTGGAGTATAATAAAGGGGGATGTTCTTTCTATGATATTATTGATTTTTTAAAAGATGACTTTGAAATATATGACATAATTGAACTTCATAGGCATCACCAATTTTATCTATGTCAAATTGATGTTATTTTTCAAAATAAGAAATCAAAAATAAAAAAAATTAAGTAGTGATTAAAATAAAAGCCGTTTGTAATTGGACAAGCACAGAAGAAGTAACAAAAAGACTTATTACTCAATTTAAAACTAATCAATCGGATATAGAAGATTTCGAATTTGTCTATGATGATTCATATGATTTTATGGTCATATTTGGTTATATAAATGAAGAAATTAAAAATGATACTAAAGGTTTTCTTTTTCCACAAGAACCGACTTGGACCGGTGGTCATCAAAAAATTTTTACTGATAACATAATACCGTTTGGTTTTGAAAAAACAAAATACCCACAACAAGAACAAATTATTGAGACGGTTGCACATATGTTTTATGGTGGGAGAGGTTCTTGGGAAGAAGGATATGATTTTTGGAATTATGACAACATAATGACAAATCAATTTATTAAATCAAAGGATTTTTGTTCGTTTGTTTCAAATAGAGGAATTGATGATGTTTCATTTGTCGATGGTTGTTTATACAATGAGAGAATAAATCTCATTAAAAACATACACACTGAAACACCATACATTGATTTTTATGGTTGGGGTAATAGTGAAAATTTGAAACCGTTTGTTGGTAAAAAAGGTGAGACTATTAAAGACTATAAGTTTTCATTAACAATTGAAAATTCTCATGAAAAATACTATATTAGTGAGAAGTTTTACGATTGTATTTTAACCAATACCGTACCAATTTATTATGGGTGTTCGAACATAAAAGATTATTGGCCGGAAAATGGATACTTTCTTTTAGATAACATTACAGACCACCAATATGTTCTTGATAAATTAAATTGGATTTATGAAAACAGAAATGAACTGTATGAACAAATGTTACCTGAGATTTTAAAAATGAAAAAAAGATACTTTGAGGAATTCAATTTACTAAAAAAAATTAAAAAAGAATATTATGGACTTTAATGAAAGAATAACAAAAAAATCCGATATGTTGGCCAATGATGGACTATCATCTTATATGGGTTTAGCCGCACAACAAAATCATAATGTATACGAGGTGT
>JACCDL011370877.1_pt1 | contig 16252 bp, 9 predicted proteins | sample 7441931 | NCBI WGS metagenome assembly JACCDL01 (sample SAMN15323437, study PRJNA562643) | freshwater metagenome | isolation source: river surface water | place: USA:Blue River Watershed | collected 2017-08-16 | reverse complement strand
CGTTGGCCCAAGAGGAAGGTTTGTGGAACTTGTTTTTACCGAACTTGAAACCGCACGAACCCGGAACTGGTCTGAGCCATCTGGACTATGCCCCTCTGGCCGAAACCATGGGGCGCCTGCCTTGGGCAGCCGAAGTGTTCAATTGCAACGCACCAGACAGCGGCAACATGGAATTGCTGCACCGATTTGCCAACGCAGCACAGCGCACTCAATGGATGGAGCCTTTACTGCGCGGGCAGATCCGTTCGGCCTTTGCCATGTCTGAGCCAGATGTGGCCTCGTCCGATCCGACCAATTTGCAAACCACTGTCCGCGCGGACGGCAACGAGTGGGTGCTCAATGGCCGTAAGTGGTTCATCACTGGCGCAGCGCACCCACACTGCCGACTTCTGATCGTGATGTGCAAAAACGATGGACCATCGGGCCTGGCCGGACCCGACGATGCCACCGAATGGACACCCGAGCAGGCCACGCACCATCAGCATAGCATTGTGCTGGTGCCTATGGACACACCGGGCCTGGAGGTGGTGCGTAACATCGCGGTAGTACACCACCTAGCGCCAGAGGGGCATTGCGAATTAGTGTTGCGCAATGTGCGCGTCCCCAAGGACCATTTGCTAGGCGGCTGGGGCCAGGGCTTTGCCATGGCGCAGGCGCGTCTGGGTCCGGGTCGAGTGCACCACTGTATGCGCACCATTGGCCAATGCGAACTAGCGCTGGAAATGGCTACAGAACGCGCATTGGAGCGCTCCGCATTTGGCAAGCATTTGTCCGATCAGTCGAACGTGCAGGACTGGCTGGCCGAGTCGCGACTGGAGATCGATCAGGCGCGGCTCTTGGTGCTCAAGACCGCCTGGATGCTGGACATGGGAGTTGCACCTGCCGCCGAGCTGCGCGCCCAGGTCTCGGGTATCAAAGTGGTGGCGGCACGGCTGCAAACTCGCGTGGTAGACCGCGCCATGCAGGTTTTTGGTGCAATGGGCTTGTCACCCGATACGCCGCTGGCTTATTTCTGGACTTGGGGGCGCGCCATGCATTTGATGGACGGCCCGGACGAAGTGCATTTGCGCACGCTGGCCCGAAATGAGTTGTACAAGGCACGTGCGCGCTTGGGGCACACCGCCGCCTACTTCACAACCCCCGAGCAAATGCGAGCAGTACCGCATTTGTCGTCCTGACTTTTTGAATCATTTTGAACTTATGAAAGAAATACCCAAATGAACCGTTCTGCCGAAGACCCCCAGTTATTGGGCACTTTGCCACCCATGCCACCACAACCTATTAGCACTGATGTGCTTAGGGAGAAATACCTCAAGACCAACGAGACCACCGTCAGTGAATTGTTCGATCGCGTCGCGCGTGCTCTGGCCAGCGTTGAAAAGCTCGAGTTGCGTGCCGAATACGAACAGAAGTTCCGACGCAACCTCGAAGCAGGTGCAATTGGCGCTGGCCGCATCATGAGCGCGGCTGGCACCGACATCCAGGCCACCTTGATCAATTGCTTTGTGCAACCAGTGGGTGATTGCATTCAAGGGCGTGACGATGGCGGTTACCCCGGAATTTACGAGGCGCTACGTGAAGCTGCGGAAACCATGCGTCGAGGCGGCGGGGTGGGATATGACTTTTCGCGCATCCGCCCCAAAGGTGCATGGGTCAAAGGCACCGCATCGACGGCGTCGGGGCCGTGCAGTTACATCAATGTGTTTGACCAGTCCTGCGCAACGGTGGAGAGCGCAGGTGCCCGGCGCGGCGCACAAATGGGTGTGCTGCGCATCGATCACCCTGACGTGATGGAATTCATCACCGCCAAGCGAACACCGGGGCGCTGGAACAATTTCAACGTGTCAGTCGGTGTGAGTGATGCGTTCATCGAAGCGGTGCAGCAAGGTCGCAGCTGGGATCTGGTGCACGCCGCTTATCCCGGTCAAGAGTGGATAGACAAAGGTGCTTACCAACGCGAAGATGGCCAATGGGTTTACCAGAGCTTGAACTCGCAAGACCTGTGGGACACCATCATGCGTTCGGCCTACGACTTTGCTGAGCCGGGCATTTTGTTTCTCGATCAAATAAACCGCGATAACAATCTGCGAGCGATCGAGTCGATCAGCGCGACGAACCCTTGCGGCGAGCAACCCCTGCCACCTTACGGATGTTGCGATTTGGGTCCTGTGGTTTTGCCGCGCTTTGTTCGTCATCCTTTCGGTCATGGTGGCGCTGCTAAGTTTGACTTTGAAGCTTTTAAGCAAAGTGTGGGGTTACAGGTGCGTGCATTGGACAACGTGCTAGATCTGACGCATTGGCCCTTGCCCGAGCAGCAAGAAGAAGCCAGGAGCAAGCGACGCATTGGCGTGGGCTTCACAGGCTTGGGGGATGCCTTGGTGATGCTGGGTCTGCGCTACAACGCAACCGAGGGCCGCGAGATGGCGCAAAAAATCGCACACTCAATGCGCGACGCCGCCTACACCGCTTCGGTGGCGCTGGCACGCGAAAAAGGCGCATTTGAGTTGTTTGATCCCGATGCTTATCTGATCGATGGCACATTTGCCAGCCGCCTGCCCAATGCGCTAAAGGCCGAAATCCGCGCCCACGGCATTCGCAACAGCCATTTGCTATCGATTGCGCCTACAGGCACGGTGAGTCTTGCCTTTGCCGACAACGCGTCCAATGGCATCGAACCGGCGTTCTCCTGGACCTACACCCGCAAAAAACGCGAAGCCGATGGCACGCGCAGCGAATATGAGGTTCAAGACCACGCTTGGCGTTTGTACAAGACTTTGGGAGGCGATACCACTGAGCTACCACCTGCCTTTGTGGGCGCGATGGAGATGAGCGCCAATGCGCACATTGCCATGATGCAAGCGGTGCAGCCCTTTGTGGATACCGCCATCTCTAAAACAGTGAACGTACCTGCTGATTACCCGTATGAAGATTTCAAGGGCCTATACCTGCAGGCCTGGCGCGCGGGACTCAAGGGACTAGCCACTTATCGGCCTAACGCGATTTTGGGCTCGGTGCTGGCGTTGACGCCAGAAAAGCCCCAGACGCCTGAAGTGACCGAAGCGACAGCGTCGACAGACCCGATGCGCTCGGTGATCGAGAGTCGACCCCATGGCGCGCTGGATGCGGTAGCCGAAAAAATTGAGTACTGGACGAGTGAAGGCGCCAAATCGCTGTACCTGGTCGTATCGTTCTTACCTGTCTCATGTGGTGAGCGCTTAGGAACGGTAGAACGTGCCATTGAGTTTTTCATGCCGGTGGGTCAAAGCGGCGAATCGCAGCAGTGGATCACGGCCAGCATGCGGTTGTTGTCGCTGGCAGCGCGTGGAGGCTTTCTGGATCGGGCACTGTCGGACATGCGCAAAGTGGCGTGGGACCGTGGCCCTGTGCGATGTGGCCATAAGGTGCGGGATGACGGCACCCGTGTGCCGCTGTGGCACGATTCTGAGGTCGCAGCGATGGCTTGGGCGATTCAGAATATTCTGGCTTTGCGAGCGCAGCGCCATGCCACAACCGAGCAGATGACTTTGCCTCTGCCCGAGGTGTCAGGGCCTGCGTCAGAAGCTTCCTCCAAAGTAATGGCGGGCAAAAAATGCCCCGACTGCGGGGCCTATGCCGTCATCAAGAAGGACGGTTGCGATTACTGCACGCAGTGTGGTTATGTGGGAGCTTGTGGTTGAGCAAGGGGGCTTACCAGGCGCTCGAAATCGTTTAGTGTCCCGCATCGGTCATAAAATGCATCTAAAGAGAATATTTGAGGCATCCTCCTCAAGAACTAGGACTTCAGAACGATGCGACTGACCCACTGGACCGATTACAGTTTAAGAGTACTGATGCACTGTGCGCATTGCGAGACGCAACAAAGCGTGGCGACCATTAAGGCGATTGCAGACCAGCACGGCATTTCCAAAAGCCATCTGACCAAAATAGTCATGACCCTGGCTGCCGATGGCTACTTGCAGACCAGTCGGGGGCGAGGTGGTGGCATTCGCTTGGGGCGGCCTGCATCGCAGATCGTGCTGGGCGAGGTCGTGCGAAGGACCGAGACCGATTTTCAGATGGTTGAGTGCTTTGAGGCGGGAAAAAGCAGATGCGCCTTATTGTCTGCCTGCTACTTGAAAAGCGTCTTGGCGCAAGCTCTGGAAGCCTTTTTTGCAACCTTGGATGGGGTCACTCTGGCCGATTTGATGAACAACACACAAAACCAAATGGCTGCGCTGCAAACCCTCACCTTCATGCCCAAGGCGGGCAAGTCACGCAAGGTCGTCACGACATGAAACACACGGCCTCTTTGTCCGCCAAACTGGTGCGCATTGGGGCAGGCTTGCTGGTTGTCGCCCTGATATCGATTGGTCTAACCTTGTGGGTGACCTGGAAGCTCAGCGGAGGCGCTGCGGCGCTGAACGAAGCGGGGCGCATGCGCATGCAAACCTGGCGATTAACCAGCGCAGTTCAAGCAGAGTTAGCTGATTATGAAATTCGAGCGCTGGTCAATGAATTTGATGAAAGCATTCGCATATTACGTCAAGGCGATTCAGCGCGACCGCTCTTTGTCCCTTGGGATGATGAGGTTCAGTCACGCTTCATAGAGGTAGACAAAGGTTGGCAAACGCAAAAACAAATCCTTAAATCGCAGCCGAGCTCTGAACACGTCGATTTAGTTAAGAATTCGGCAGATTTTTTGACCGTCATTGATCGTTTTGTTTTATCTATTGAACATCAATTGGCATCGCTTACCGCAATCTTGAATCTGTTTCAGTTTGTCATGATGGCACTCGCCATAGGTGGTGCTGTGATCATGCTCTATACAGGTTACCACTATGTCATTCATCCTTTAAGTCAATTGCGCGATGGATTGAGTAGGTTAGAAAGTGCACAATTTTCTGTTCGTGTGGAGGTCGCATCCAACGATGAGTTCGGACAAGTGGCGCAGGGCTTCAACAGAATGGCGGCCACTCTGCAATCGCTATATGGCAACCTAGAGGCACAAGTTGCAAATAAAACAAAACGGATTGCCGATCAAAAAGAAAGGCTACAAGCGCTCTACGAAGTGAGTGCCTTTTTGGCAAAGGCGAATAACCTGCATGATTTAACTCAAGGGTTTGCACAGCAAGTGCGCGCCTTGATGAGAGCTGATGCATTGGCTATTCGTTGGGTTGGTGATGAGCCCGATAAATTTTTGATCTTGAATTCAGACAATTTTCCATTAGAAATAATGGAAGATGAAAAATGTTTACGCGCTGGCGTGTGCGCGTGTGGTAACGCAACGTATGAGTCACGAACAAGAGTGATTCCCATTAAAAGTAGCGAAGTTGCGCCGCTTCAGCATTGCAGCAAGCGCGGTTATGAAACAATGATTTCAGTTCCTGTGAAATTGCAAAAAAAATTGTTAGGTGAGATTGATCTTTTTTATCGAAATGAAGTTCATCTCACCATCGAAGAACTAGAGTTAGTTGACACCTTTGCAAGTCACTTGGCCAGTTCGGTCGAGGGTATGCGTGCTCTGGCGCTGGACCGGGAAGCTGCCATTGCTGGTGAGCGAACGATGCTCGCTCGCGAGCTACACGACTCAATTGCGCAATCTTTGGCATTTTTGAAAATTCAAACTGGCATGTTGCGCGCATCAATCAGCAAAAACGATCACCTCAAAATCGATCACGCCATGGATGAGCTTGACAATGGCTTGAAAGAAAGCATTGCCGATGTCCGAGAACTGTTACTCCATTTTCGAACTCGCACGAACTATGACGATATTGATACCGCCATACAGGAAACTTTGCAAAAATTCCAACATCAAACTGGTATTGCTGTAGCTCGCAAAATAACTGGCGAAGGATTACCTTTAGCACAAGATGTACAAATTCATGTCCTGCATGTGCTGCAAGAATCGCTCTCTAATATTCGCAAGCATGCTAAGGCTAGAAATGTCAGCATTGAAATTGAAAAGGGGGACACCTGGCGCTTTTTGGTGCGCGATGATGGTGTCGGATTTGATGATGAGATTGAACGCTCACATTTGCAGGTCGGTTTGAACATCATGCGCGAACGAGCTGCACAAATCTACGCAGAAGTAGCGGTGAGTTCACAAGCTGGAGTCGGAACGACAGTGACGTTGCTTGTGCCTGCGTTACAAAAAAATAAAACAACTACGAATTAGTCTTGAAAGTGGATGGATAAAGCATGAGTTATGTAGTTCGGTTGGTGGTGGTAGACGATCATCCTTTGTTTCGACGAGGGTTAATTTCGCTTTTATCGCAAGATGAACGATTTTTAGTCGAGGGAGAAGCCGGAGATATTGGTGAAGCTTTGCGCCTCTTGGAGAGGTTGACTCCAGATGTTATGTTGCTAGATAACCATTTGCCTGGGGTGAAAGGTGTGGAAGCGATTTCTTCTTTGAAGCAAGCCCATGAAGGTCTACGCATCTTGATGCTGACCGTCAGCGAAGACGAAGACGACTTGGCTAAAGCGTTGCAAAATGGTGCAGATGGGTATTTGCTCAAAACATCTGAATCAGATCAACTTTGCGACGCTATTGCCAAAGTGTATGAAGGGCAATCTGTCATCAGTCCTGACATGATGACTAAGTTGATTTCAGGATTCCGTCAGCCAACAGCATCTGACATGAATAATTCATCCGTGACTAACTCGGCGCAGATGCTTGAGGGTCTTTCCCCCAGAGAGAAAGAAATTTTTTTGTTGATTGCCAAGAGTTTAAGTAACAAGCAAATCGCACGCGATTTGAATATTGCCGAAACCACCGTCAAAATTCATATTCAGCACATTTTTAAAAAAATGAATCTAACCTCACGGGTACAAATTGCTGTATCCGCGGCCACCCTTGGCTTGGTTTGATTTAAGTCAATTCGAATAGTTCTTTAGGAGGATGTGGCCCGTGGCTGCATCCTCCTTTTGCATTTGCAAACTTAGTCTTTCGATCGATATCAAAATCCTTCCTATAACTCCACACTCTAGCCAAGAGTTAGGAGTTAAAGAATGAACAACGCACTTATTCAAGAACGCAAGGCATGGTCAGTCTTGGTTGTGAGCACTTTGGCGTTCACGGTTTGCTTCATGGTCTGGATGATGTTTGGTGTGATTGGTGTTCCCATCAAAAAAATGCTCAACCTCAACGCCACTGAATTTGGACTGCTCACGGCGACGCCAGTCCTTACAGGTTCTTTGATTCGAGTGCCTTTGGGAATTTGGACTGATCGCTATGGTGGTCGGATTGTGATGGCGATATTGATGGCTTTAACAGTCCCTGCCATTTGGCTTATGGCCTATGCCACACAATTTTGGCATTTTTTAGTAATCGGACTGTTTGTTGGATTGGCTGGCGGCTCGTTTTCTGTTGGAACGCCCTATGTGGCGCGTTGGTTTCCCTCCAATCGTCAAGGCATGGCGATGGGCATTTACGGCGCAGGTAACTCTGGCTCAGCTGTGAATAAATTCGTTGCTCCAGTGATTTTGGTGGGCTTTGGCTGGGCCATGGTGCCCCAAGTCTATGCAGCCATCATGGCCGGTACAGTGGTTTTATTTTGGCTATTCAGTGCCAGTGATGCATCACATCTGGTTGATAGCAATGTGAAATTTCGTGATCAACTCAAAGCACTCAAAGATCCCAAGGTATTGAAGTACTGCCAGTACTACAGCATTGTTTTCGGTGGCTATGTGGCCTTGGCATTGTGGATGGTGCAGTACTACATCGGGGAGTTTGGTCTTGACATTCGGGTGGCAGCATTGCTGGCCGCTTGCTTTTCTTTACCAGGTGGTGTGTTGCGAGCTATGGGTGGGTGGTTGAGTGATAAATACGGCGCACACAGCGTGACTTGGTGGGTGCTGTGGGTTAGCTGGATTTGCCTGTTCTTGCTGTCTTACCCGCAAACAGATTTCACCATTGCCACTATCAATGGACCCCAGACATTTCACATTGGGCTCAATGTGTACTTATTCACCGCGCTCATGTTTGTACTCGGAGTCGCTTGGGCATTTGGCAAGGCCAGCGTATTCAAGTACATAGCAGACGACTATCCCCAAAACATTGGAACGATCAGCGGCATCGTTGGATTAGCCGGCGGATTGGGTGGATTTGTACTACCAATCATGTTCGGTGTGATATTGGACATCACCGGTATCCGCAGCAGCGCCTTCATGTTGATGTATGGCGTGGTGTGGGTATCACTTATCTGGATGTATTGGACGGAAGTGCGTAACACCGATGTGATGGGTGGTAAAGCACATGTGCTCTCACCAGCAAGCCTGAGCGCTTGAATTAAAAAGGAATACCAATGACAAACTCTAGTAAGCAATCAGGTGTCAGTGGCGCCGATATCAGTGACTGGCGCCCCGAGGACAACCAATTTTGGGAAAGCACAGGTAAGCGCATTGCTTATCGTAATCTCTGGATTTCTGTGCCTGCGCTTCTGTGTGGCTTCGCGATTTGGGGCATGTGGGGCATCATCACTGTGCAAATGCTGAACCTGGGGTTTCCATTCAGTCAGGCGGAGCTCTTTAGCCTTACTGCGATCGCTGGTTTGGCCGGAGCCACCATGCGTATTCCTGCTTCGTTCTTGATTCGCTTGTCGGGTGGGCGCAATACGATCTTTATGACCACTGCCATGTTGATCGCACCTGCGATTGGCACGGGGATCGCTCTGCAGCATCCTGAGTGGCCTTTGTGGGTTTTTCAATTAATGGCTTTATGGTCAGGCGTGGGCGGTGGCAACTTTGCCAGTTCCATGTCCAACATCGGCACTTTTTTTCCTAAGCGTTTGCAAGGCACAGCGCTGGGGCTGAATGCAGGTCTGGGTAACTTTGGTGTGACCACCATGCAGGTCGTCATTCCTTTGGTCATGACTGTGAGTCTCTTTGGCAGTTTCGGCGGCGAGCCAATGACGTTGGTGAAAGACAGTGGTTGGATCTTGGGAAAAATATCAGCAGGTACACCCACTTGGGTACAGAACGCCGGCTTTGCTTGGTTGTTGGCTTTGGTGCCGTTGTCAGTGATTTGTTTTTTTGGCATGAACAACTTGACAACCGTCTCTCCCCATATCGGCGGAACGATTCCTGCCTTCTTGAAAATTATTTGGCTCTACACCTTGTCGTTTGTACCTGCTGGTATTGGATTGTATTTATACCTTCCAGCTCCCAGCGGTTTGGGGGTGCTTAGCATGTGGTTGGCGATGCCGTTGATCATCCTCGGTACCTTAATGGTGATGCGGCTTACCGCTTTTGGAACGATGAAAGAGAACATCGCAGCGCAATTCTCGATCTTCAAGAATAAGCACACCTGGTCCATGACTGTTTTGTACATCGTCACTTTCGGTAGTTTCATTGGTTTTTCGATGGCCCTGCCCTTATCAATCACCGTGATCTTTGGAATTAGCCATGTGCCCGATGCGAATGGCGTGCTGCAGCACACACTTAAAAACCCCAATGCACCTTCGGCCTTGACCTATGCCTGGATTGGTCCTTTCGTTGGTGCCTTGGTTCGCCCGATAGGCGGCTGGTTGTCCGATAAAACTGGTGGATCAATTGTTACTCAAGTGATCTCGGCAGTGATGGTGTTGGCTTCGGCTGCAGTCGGATATGTGATGTGGCTTGCATATCAGTCCTCCACTCCTGAGCAATATTTTCTGATTTTTATGTTGCTGTTCGTGTTGTTGTTTTCTGCCAGCGGGATCGGCAATGGTTCGACATTTCGCAGCATTGCGGTGATCTTTGATCGTCAGCAGGCTGGCCCTGTATTGGGATGGACTTCGGCTGTGGCCGCTTATGGTGCATTCATCGCTCCGGTGGTGATTGGACAACAAATCAAAGCGGGGACGCCTGAAATAGCTATGTATGGCTTCGCTGTGTTTTATGCCCTGTGCCTGTTCTTGAACTGGTGGTTTTACTTGCGCGCAGGGTCTGAAATACGCAATCCCTGAGGCATCAAAAAGACGGAACGCTGTGTAGCAAGGGGCGAAATGTCCCGCTGAATTGGAGAAAAACATGAGCCATTTTTTAGATCGACTTAATCACTTCACGAATTCCAAAGATCCGTTTTCTGGAGGGCACGGAGTGGCCACGGGTGAAGACCGCACTTGGGAAGACGCATACCGTAACCGATGGGCGCACGACAAAATTGTGCGTAGCACACATGGAGTGAATTGCACAGGATCTTGCTCTTGGAAGATCTATGTCAAAGGTGGAATCGTAACGTGGGAAACGCAGCAAACCGATTACCCCCGCACGCGAGCCGACTTGCCTAACCATGAACCACGGGGTTGCGCGCGAGGTGCGTCCTACTCTTGGTACTTGTACAGCGCTAATCGGGTGAAGTACCCCATGGTTCGAGCCCGCTTGCTCAAGCATTGGCGCTCGGCTTTGGTTGTGGCCAAAAGCCCCGTGGATGCATGGACCGCTATTGTCGAAAACGCAGACACAAGAGCAGATTGGCAACACCAACGTGGTTTGGGTGGTTTTGTGCGCAGCACCTGGGATGAAGTCAACCAGATGATTGCCAGCGCCAACGTTTACACAGCCAAAAAATACGGCCCCGATCGCATCATCGGTTTCTCACCAATTCCTGCCATGTCCATGGTGAGCTACGCGGCTGGTAGTCGCTACCTTTCATTGATTGGTGGTGTGTGTATGAGTTTTTACGATTGGTATTGTGACCTGCCTCCGGCCAGCCCACAGATTTGGGGTGAACAAACCGATGTGCCTGAGTCTGCCGATTGGTACAACTCCACATTCATCATTGCCTGGGGGTCGAATGTGCCACAAACACGGACACCTGACGCACACTTCTTCACCGAGGTGCGCTACAAAGGTGCAAAGACGGTGGCTATCACGCCTGACTATGCCGAGATCAGCAAGTTGGCCGATTTGTGGATGCACCCCAAGCAAGGCACCGATGCTGCAATTGCCATGGCCATGGGCCATGTGATCCTCAAAGAGTTTTACTTTGACAAGCGCAGTGCCTACTTTGACGACTATGTGCGACGCTACACCGACATGCCCAACTTGGTTCAGCTGGAAGAGCGTACTTTACCTGACGGACGCCAAGTGGTGGTTCCGGGTCGTTACATCCGTGCCAGCGATTTCAATGGCAAATTGGGGCAAGACAACAACCCCGATTGGAAGACTGTCGCTTTGGACCAAAACGACAAAATCGTTTTGCCAAATGGTTCGATTGGTTTTCGCTGGGGTGCAGAAGGCCGTTCCGACGAAGGCAGATGGAATTTAGAAAACAAAGAAGCGCGTGGTCACAACGATGTCAAGCTCAAGCTCAGCCTGATGGAAGGCGAGGACAGCGAATATCAAGTTGGCGAGGTAGCCTTTCCGTACTTCGGTGGCATCGACACCCCTAACTTCCATGCTAACAAACAGGCCAGCGCGGTGGACGATGTTCTGGTTCGCAAAGTGCCGGTGCGTCGCATCAAACTTGGCAAAGCGGGTGAAGAACGTTACGCCTTGGTTGCCACAGTATTTGACTTGACCGTAGCCAATTACGGCGTGGCACGCGGTTTAGATGGCGAGACCGCAGCCAAGGACTATGAAGAAGATGTGCCTTACACACCAGCATGGCAAGAAAAAATTACAGGGGTGAAACGCGATCAAGTGATTGCGGTGGCCCGTCAATTCGCAGACAACGCAGACAAAACACGCGGCAAATCGATGGTCATCATTGGTGCGGCGATGAACCACTGGTATCACAGTGACATGAACTACCGCGGCATCATCAACATGCTGATGATGTGTGGCTGTATTGGTCAAAGCGGTGGCGGCTGGGCGCACTATGTGGGTCAAGAAAAACTCCGTCCCCAAACCGGTTGGACGGCTCTGGCCTTTGCACTGGACTGGGTACGTCCCCCCCGCCAAATGAACAGTACCAGCTTCTTTTACGCCCACACAGATCAGTGGCGTTATGAAAAACTGGGCGTTGAAGAAATCTTGTCGCCCTTGGCCGATAAATCCAAATTCGGTGGCAGCTTGATTGATTACAACGTACGCGCAGAACGCATGGGTTGGTTGCCCAGCGCACCGCAATTGCAGACCAACCCCATGCAGGTGGTTAAAGATGCACAAGCCGTGGGCATGGATCCCAAAGAATACGCTATCAAAGCCCTTCAAGACGGTAGCTTGAAGATGAGTTGTGAAGACCCTGACAATCCTTTGAATTGGCCGCGCAATATGTTTGTGTGGCGCTCAAATATCTTGGGCTCTTCTGGTAAAGGCCATGAATACTTTCTCAAGCATTTGTTGGGCACCAGCCATGGTGTGCAAGGCAAAGACTTGGGACCAGAGGATGCCAAACCTGCAGAGGTGAAGTGGCACGACAAAGCTCCCGAAGGTAAGTTGGACTTGCTCGTGACTTTGGATTTCCGCATGAGTACTACCTGCATGTATTCAGACATCGTTTTGCCCACTGCAACTTGGTATGAAAAGAACGATCTAAATACCAGCGACATGCACCCGTTCATTCACCCCTTGTCCACCGCGGTGGACCCCGCTTGGCAAAGCCGCAGTGATTGGGAAATTTACAAAGGTTTTGCCAAAGCCTTCAGCGAAGTATGTGTGGGTCATCTGGGTGTAGAGAAAGAGCTGATGCTCACGCCGCTGATGCACGACACGCCCGCCGAGTTGGCTCAAGCATTTGAAGTGAATGAGTGGCAAAAGGGCAAGTGTGAGCTCATCCCAGGAAAGACCGCACCGCAGATCACGGTGGTCGAACGCGACTACCCAAGTACCTACAAACGCTTCACCGCCCTGGGCCCACTTATGGCCAAGGTTGGCAACGGCGGCAAAGGGATTGGTTGGAACACAGCCGACGAAGTTCAGCAGTTGGGTGAACTCAATGGCCATGTACGAACTGAAGGCGTAACCAAGGGTTTCCCTAAAATCGAAACCGACATTGACGCCTGCGAAGTCGTGTTGCAACTGGCACCTGAAACCAACGGTCATGTCGCGGTCAAAGCCTGGGAGGCTTTGGGCAAGATCACGGGACGCGATCACACTCATTTGGCCTTGCATCGCGAAGACGAAAAAATCCGTTTCCGTGATATCCAAGCGCAGCCCCGCAAGATCATCAGCTCACCCACTTGGTCTGGTCTGGAGAGTGAGAAGGTGTCCTACAACGCCGGTTACACCAATGTTCATGAGTTGATCCCATGGCGCACCCTCACCGGTCGTCAGCAGTTTTACCTAGACCACCCTTGGATGATTGCTTTTGGGGAAGGCCTCACGAGTTACCGCCCACCCGTGGACTTGAAAACCGTGGACGACATGATCGACCGCAAACCCAACGGCAACAAAGAGATCTCGCTCAACTTCATCACGCCACACCAAAAGTGGGGCATCCACAGCACGTATAGCGACAACTTGCACATGTTGACCTTGAACCGTGGTGGCCCTGTGATTTGGCTTAGTGAAGACGATGCCAAAGACGCTGGTATTGTGGACAACGATTGGGTTGAACTATTCAACACTAACGGTGCCATTGCGGCGCGCGCGGTGGTGAGCCAACGTGTCAACCCTGGCATGGTGATGATGTATCACGCCCAAGAAAAGATCATCAACACCCCCGGCTCAGAAATCTCTGGCATGCGCGGTGGCATTCACAACTCGGTGACCCGCATCGTCACCAAACCAACGCACATGATTGGCGGCTACGCCCAATTCAGTTATGGCTTCAACTACTACGGAACCATCGGCACCAACCGAGACGAGTTTGTGATCGTGCGCAAGATGCGCAAGATAGATTGGCTTGACAACGAAGCCAACAACCAGGTTCAGGTCTGAACGAGCGCAAGGAGAAACATATGAAAGTACGCGCACAAATTGCGATGGTCCTGAATTTGGACAAATGCATCGGCTGCCACACCTGCTCGGTCACATGTAAAAACGTTTGGACCAGCCGTCCAGGCGTGGAATACGCGTGGTTCAACAACGTGGAAACAAAACCCGGTATTGGTTACCCGAAGAATTGGGAAGACCAAGACTTCTGGAAAGGCGGTTGGACACGTAGATCTGACGGCTCCATTCAGCCTAAGCAAGGTGGCAAGTGGAAATTGTTGATGAACATTTTCGCCAACCCCAACATGCCTCAGATTGACGACTACTACGAGCCATTCACCTTCGACTACGAGCATTTGCAAGGAGCGCCAGAGATGAAGGCCACGCCCACCGCACGACCCCGAAGTTTGGTCACGGGGCAGCGTATGAACAAGATCGAATGGGGTCCCAACTGGGAAGAAATTCTTGGTGGTGAGTTCAGCAAACGTAGCAAAGACGCCAACCTTGCCAACTTCGATCAAGTACAAAAAGACATGGTGGGTCAGTTTGAAAACACCTTCATGATGTACTTGCCACGTTTGTGCGAGCACTGCTTGAATCCTGCATGCGTCGCGTCTTGCCCCTCGGGCTCGATCTACAAACGTGAGGACGATGGCATCGTCTTGATCGACCAAGACAAGTGCCGAGGTTGGCGCATGTGCGTGAGCGGATGCCCGTACAAGAAGATTTATTACAACTGGCAAACTGGCAAGGCGGAGAAGTGCATCTTTTGCTATCCACGAATCGAAGCCGGTCAACCGACCGTGTGTTCTGAGACTTGTGTGGGACGTATCCGCTACCTGGGCGTAGTGTTGTACGACGCAGACCGCATTGCGGAAGCTGCCAGCACAGAAAACGAGCAAGATCTGTATCAATCCCAGCTCGATATCTTCTTAGATCCACATGACCCGCAAGTAATTGCACAAGCTCGTGTCGACGGCATTCCTGATGCATGGATAGAGGGTGCAAAAAACAGCCCTGTCTACAAAATGGCGATCGACTGGAAAGTCGCGTTGCCACTGCATCCGGAGTACCGCACCTTGCCCATGGTTTGGTATGTTCCACCGCTTTCGCCCATCACTGCAGCTGCCAATGCAGGTCATATGGGCATGAACGGTGAACTGCCCGATGTGCACCAAATGCGTATTCCTGTGCAGTACTTGGCGAACTTGCTAACGGCTGGCGATATCGAACCTGTTGTGAAAGCGTTGGAGCGCATGCTGGCCATGCGCGCTTTCCAACGTGGCAAACACGTGGATGGTGTGCACAACCAAGCGGTGCTCGATCAAGTGGGCTTGACGGCGGCTCAAGTGGAAGAGATGTACCGAATCATGGCGATTGCAAATTACGAAGACCGCTTTGTCATTCCTAGCACGCACCGTGAGTACGCCGAAAACGCATTTGATGTGCGCGGCGGTTGTGGTTTTTCGTTTGGTAATGGCTGTTCAGACGGTCAAAGCGATGCGAGTTTGTTTGGTTCCAAAAAGCGTCGCACGATTCCTATTCAGTCGGTTGTGTCAGGAGATTTTTCATGAAAAACAATGCTTACACTTTGCGGGCACTCGCGCGGCTACTTTCTTATCCAGATGCGCAGATGCGTTCGCAACTCAATGCTTTGATGGATGTGCTGACGCAAGAGAGTGCTTTGACGAAGACAAGGTTAGCGGAACTTAAAGCCTTTGCTGAATTACTCCAAAAGCTTGACCCCTTAGAAGTAGAGTCGCGCTATGTAGAGACATTTGATCGGGGGCGCTCCACATGCTTGAACTTATTCGAGCATGTGCATGGCGACTCACGTGACCGTGGTCCAGCCATGATTGACTTGGCGCAAACCTATGCTCAATCAGGGTTTAACTTGGATGCGGATGAGTTGCCCGATCACTTGTGCGTGGTACTAGAGTTTGCGTCCACCCAAACACCCGCGATCGCGAAAGCGTTTCTTGATGAAATGGCTAACATACTCAATGCCATATTCAGTGGTCTGCTCAAGCGTGAAAGTCCTTACGCCGCACTGCTTGCGGCCATTTTGGAATTGTCTGGACACAAAGCACAAGCGGTGCACGTTGCTTCAGAGGAGTCGTTGGATGAGAGCTGGCATGAACCCGAAGCGTTCGAGGGATGCAGCAGCCGTGGTCAATCCAAACCTGGTCAAGAGCAGCCCATTCATTTCGTCAAAAAAATCCCAACCCAAGAAGGAGTGGCAGCATGACTGGCTTGAACCATTTCATATTCGGCATCTATCCCTACATCGCTTTAACGGTTTTCCTGCTCGGGAGCCTAATTCGATTCGATCGTGACCAATACACTTGGAAAAGCGATTCATCACAGCTGCTGCGTGCGGGGCAGTTGCGCTGGGGTAGTAATCTTTTCCATATTGGTGTTCTTTTTTTATTCGGCGGTCACAGTCTAGGCATGTTGACGCCGCACTTCATGT
>JACCDL010266266.1_pt1 | contig 16254 bp, 12 predicted proteins | sample 7441931 | NCBI WGS metagenome assembly JACCDL01 (sample SAMN15323437, study PRJNA562643) | freshwater metagenome | isolation source: river surface water | place: USA:Blue River Watershed | collected 2017-08-16 | reverse complement strand
CATGTTGTAACCATATTCAAATGAATAACCATTCAAGATCGATTCGCTGGATAACAGCTTTCCTTTTTTTCTGCGTGAGCTTGGGGGCCTTTGGCCAACAAACACTTAGTTTCAAAGATCATACGTTACATTTTCGTCAGGCCAAAGAATACTTTGACGCAAAAAATTATGTAGCTGCACGAGAGGAATTCAATGCATATCTGGAAAGTATTGAGCCCCTTAGTAATGAACAGACAGGGCAGAAGGTCCTAGCTGAGTATTACAAGACCATGTGTTCTTTGTATATGAGTCAGCCAGAAGCTGAGATATTAGCCGAGCGATTTGTGGCAAATAATCCTGAACATCCACAAGCTATAAAGTTATTGCGCGGAATAGGGACCTTTTTTTATGATAATGGCGACTACACCAAAGCCGTGAAATACTTGAGTAAATCCTCAGAAACAAATTTAGAGGCCAAATACAAATTAGCAGTTTCGTATTTCGAGTTAAAAAACTTTGTGGAAGCACTCCCTTATTTCAATGAAATTAAGGTGGAACAAGAAGAAGAATATGCTCTTTCTGCTGCCTATTATGCCGCAGTGATTCAATTCAACGATAAACGTTATGCAGATGCAGCACCAGATTTCCAAAAAGCAGAGGCAAGTAGTAAGTACCGCCGTGAAATTCCTAACTGGATTGCTTTGTGTTATTTTAATCAATCTAAATTCAATGAACTATTGAATTATGCTGAACCTATCTTAGTTAAAAAGAACTCAGGGTATCGATTAGATGAATTATCACAGCTGGTGGCTGACGTCCAATTTAAATTAGAGCGTTATGATAAAGCAGCCAAAAGCTATGAAGTGCTCATCAAAGCTTCTGGAAATAAAATCAATCCAATTTCTCAGTATCAATTAGGCTATTCCCTGTACCGCATCAAAAAATTCAATGAGGCGTCTACTCAATTAAAAGGATTAGCCAGTCAAAAAGATTCATTAGGTCAATATGCCGCGTTTACCTTAGCACTTTCTCAATTGAATGCAGGTAATTTAGCCGCCACACTAGAAGCTTTTGATATAGCGAAAAACCTAAATTTCAATCCTCAAATACAAGAAGAGGCATTTTATAACCATGCCAAAGTACAGTTGGATTTAGGACGTGCCTCCGAAACTATTCAAGAAATTCAAGCCTTCACCGCCAAATTTCCAAAAAGTAAATTTGCTGAAGAAGCCGTAGAGCTCGTAGCGGATGCATTTTTGCATGCAGATAATCTTACGGTGGCTTTGGAATACCTGCAAGGTTTACCGAACCGATCACCCAAATTAAATGAAGCCTACCAGACTTTAAGCTATAATTTAGGGGTACGCGCCTACAATGAAGAGAAATTTGATGAGGCAATTAAGTTATTTGATATTTCCATCAATACACCTCAGAAAGCACAATATACCCAATTAGCGCTACTAGGAAAGGCGGAGACTTTGTCTCAGTTAAAGAAATTTGAGGAAGCAATTGACTTGTATAATCCGTTATTGAGTGGGAAGGGACAAACTGAAGATTTCATCCAACAGGTGCGTATGGGACTGGCGTTCGCGTATTTTAATACAAAGGATTTCACAAAGGCCAACAACCTATTCAAGGCGTATGTAGATCGTTTAAAAGCAGCTCCAAATTCGAAAAACAATCCGGCCATTCTTATTCGTTTGGCTGATACGTACTTGATTTCGCGTAAATACCAGGATGCCTTAACGTACTACTCGCAAGCAGCTGAAGTTGCTAAAACGGAAAAAGATTATGCCTTGTATCAAAAAGGAATGACGTTAAGTTATTTAAATCGAGATGCAGAAGCAAGGCAAGTATTCAAGCAGGTACGCACCAACTTCCCGGATTCAAAATTCGCTGAAGATGCAATTTTCCAGGAAAACCTGTTGTTGTTCAATGGGAACAAATACAAAGAGGCAATTGCTGGTTTTACGGAGATAATTGATGCCAAAACCAAGAGCGAGTACCTAGCTCAATCAATTTTAAAGCGCGCTCAAGCGTATACAAACAATGATCAGTTTGAGTTAGCGTTAGCAGATTACAAACGTATTATCAATGAATTCTCTGCTGATAAAATTGCAAAAGATGCCTTAATCGGATTGCAAGAGAACTTGATTAAAGTAGGTCGTCCAGAGGAATTTGGACAGGTATTGGAAAATTACCAAGCGAGTCATGCAGCAGAATCCAATGACGCTGAGGCGATGGATCTGAAATACAGTGCAGCCAAAGGTATTTACGATGGTAAGAAATTCGACAAAGCAATTCCAGCCTTGAAGGATTTTGTCACCAAATACCCAATGGACGAAAATGTAGTGGAAGCATATTTTTTAATCGCAGATGCCGCAGATCAAATTAAGGATTCGCTCGAAGCAGTATCAGCCTACAAAAAGGTAATCGAACAAAATGCACACCCACAAGTAAATAAAGCTATTTTACGTACAGCTGAACTCGAGTATAACTTAGGAAACTATCAGTCTTCTGTGAATTATTACCGGATGCATCAATCGAAAGTAAAGGAACCCGAAAATGTGCTGATGGGATATACACAGATCTTTAATGCTTTTTATGCGGCTAAAAATTTAGACTCCGTTGGCAAAGTGATTTTAGAAGTAGAACCGCTAGACTTATATTCTACCACAGAATTAGCCACTATGAGCCGGAAATTAGCTGACTCGTACACAGATAGTACACAAGTAGGTCAGCGTAATGAATGGTTGGCTAAGACCATTGCATTGGACAAAAATGACATCGGAGGGGAAGCACAGATTGAATTCGCATTGCAGTTAAGCAAGGCAGGTAAATTCAAAGAGTCGAATGAAATGATTACCACAAAATTCAAAAATGAGTTTGCGGATGTTTCGGATGGGGTGATCGGAAAGGCTTATGTGTTATTGGCCGAAAATTTTGTATCACTTAAGAATTTGGCTCAGGCACGTGCGATTTTGAAATCGATCATTGAAAATTCAACGGACAATGCGATAGTTGAAGTAGCCAAAACGAAATTGAAAAGCTTACCCCTAAAATAAGAGAACATGAAAATTGAAATGAACGCAAAATCAATCATCCTTTGCAGCTTATTTGGAATCTTAGGGGTACAGGCTGAAGTCTTAGCTCAAGATAAAAAGGAGGGGAATATCCAAAATGATGATATTATTTTGGAGAAGGAACGTAAAATCGTTCTCCAACCGCAAATTTCGCGCAATTTTGAACCCTTATCGGAAATAGAAAATACGCAGAAAGGGCGTAAAATGAAATACGAGTTTTTTGATCGTCGATGGGAATCAGCTAATAAAACGATTCTGACCACATCCATCATTGGACCACGTACAGGTGATGAATTGGTATCTTCGTTTGGCCCTAAGTTCAAGAACTTAGTAAAAATAAGTGCCGGTAATTTTGGCCACACGGTTCTCAACGGTCATTTTGGATTCAATCCGAAGGAAACACAATTTCATGGTTTATATATCAACCATGATGCGAATCGCCGGGGTCCAGTGGGCGGAGCAAATTCAGGGCGCAATGAAAATGAGATTAAAGGCTACTCTAAGACCTTTGCAGGTCAATATTTATTGGATGGTCAAATTGGCTTTCGACGGATAGGAAATAATTACTATGGCCGCGATGAGAGAATTTTTGATGGGAGTGGATCAATACGTGATTTAGGAATAACCTACAACAAGTTTAATTACCAGGGAAGTATTTCAAATGCAAAAAAAGAGGCTAAGTTTGATTACATCGCCTCATCTGGATTGACCTATTTGAGTACCAATTACAACACACGCGAGTGGATATGGGATAGTAAAATTCAATCAATCCTACATGTAACTGATAATTTCTCTGCCTATTTAGTAGGTGAAATGAATATGTCAGAAAACACATTTGGGCAAACGAACCGCCGGGAGTTATACCGCATCAAACCTAGTTTCTTGTATAAAAACAATCGACTATCCGTTAGTGGAGGTATTAATTTGGCCAATGAGAAAGATAGATTACTCGGTCTAAATAAAACACGTTTGTTTCCAGTTTTTAAATTAGACGTAAAACCCACAGACTTCATTCACGTGTTTGTTGGCCTAGGCGGTGAAACCTATTTCAACTCATTAAATCAATTTGCTGCTGAAAACAATTGGATGGCTCAGCAAGTGAATTTGCGAAACACCGTACAAACATCTAATATTTATGGTGGTGTTAAGGGATCGAATGAACGAAATTTAGATTTTGAGATGAAGGTATCTTATTCTGAATTTACTGATTTAGCTTTTTATGTACCCGCTTCGGATTCAACTCGTTTTGATATAAGATATGCTGGAGGGGATAAAAAGGTACAAGTTTTAAATCTGTCGGGACAGATTAATTACCAGACCTTTGATAAGGTGTTATCTATCTTAAAATACGATTACAATCAATACACGAATATTGATTTTGCAGGTGGTAAGGCTGTTTCAAAACCAATGTTGAGTTTGTCATTTACAAATTCAATCACATTTAAAGACCGCATTATTGTTTCTCCTGATCTATTTTACGTGGGTGGATTATACGGATTACAGGCAAAAACAGGTCAAGCCGTTAAAATGGATGACATTATCGACTTGAATTTGAAGGTTAATTATTTAATTACAAAAAAATTCAATGCATCCGTTAGCGCAAATAATTTGTTGGGTAAAGAATATCAACGATATTTGAATTATGCTACGCAAGGTCTAAACTACACGGTAGGCATAGCTTATTCTTTTTAATTTTATGCAAGAGACAATTATATCCCTTATTGAAGAATCATTACTTAGTTATGATTGCGTGATTATTCCGCAATTTGGTGGGTTTGTTTTGAATACAAAGGATTTCACTTTTGACGAATCGACTTCAACTATTTATCCAAAACGTAAGTGGGTTGCATTTAATGAGCGTTTACGTGCAGATGATGGCATATTAGCCATGGCGTTAGCCCAAAAATTAGGCATAAAACAAAAAGAGGCATTCCAAGCACTGCATGAATTTTCACAAGGGCTTAAAGATCAAATTTTAACGGGCGAAGCGGTCATTATTGGGAAGGTTGGCACATTTTCGTTGGGTAACGAATCAAAAATCAAGTTTGAACCTAATCCAGAAACAAATTTTGATTTAGCTCAATTTGGGCTATTACCTGTCGTTATTAAACAAAAGGCTGTTAAACCAACGCTAATAGCTAATCCAGTCGTTGAGTCATTGGTTGATGCGGCACCTGTGGTCCAAGAGGTGAAAGAAAAGCGATTAACGCGTAAATTTTATACTTACGTAATTTTGGCATTTATTTTGGGTGGGACCGCGGCTTATTTCCTGACGGAACCTAATTCACGTTATGTGAATAGTTCTATGAGTCCGTTGACGATTAAAATCAAGAAAAAGGAAAAAAAGGCTACACCAATTGTAGATTCAAAAAAGGCAAAAGAAGCTTCTCCTACAGTAGAAGTAGCCAAAAATAACGTTGAACCTGTGATCACAGGCGATATTTTTCTTGTGGCAGGAAGTTTTTTAACAGAGGAAAAAGCGGCGATTTGTCAAGCAGAGTTAGTTAGCAAAGGTTTTACCGATGTAAAAATCATTGCTAAAAAAGCAGGAGAGAAGCATTATCGGGTCAGTGTAGGGAGTGTGTCCAGTTTTGATATGGGATATCAAAAAGCAGCTGAATTTAAGAAAGATAAGAAATTAGATATTTGGGTATTTAAAAAACAGTAATTACCTATGAGCTTAGCGTATTCAGATAAAAAGTTTGAGCGAAGTAATCAGCGTAAGGCGTTGGTCATCACCTTAGCGATCAATGCGCTATTGTTTTTACTTATTTGGCAGGTTAAAATTTGGAATGATTCTCCAAATCCTCCTGCTATACCTGTGGAAGATGCGGGTATTGGTGAAATCAGTTTTGAGCAAGAAGCTCCTGCTCCAGCACCTACACCTCAAAAAGAAGAAATAACACAATCCACAGCAGACGCGGTTCAAACGACTTCAGCACCTGCGCTTACGAGTACCGTGGCCAGTCCTGTAACAGTTAAACCGCAACCATCTGTTCCTGTAGAACCGAAGGAAATCGAGGAACCTGTTGATTTATCCTTGACCCTTGGGAAGCGTAATCCGAAAGCGGGTTCAGCTACAGGTTCCGCCGGAGGAACGGGTACAGGTTCGGGTGCAGGATCTGGCAAGGGATTAGGAGCGGGTCTTGGTGGTGGTGGACGTGGTTCCGGTACAGGTACGGGTCAAGGTGAAGGAAAAATTGCCCAAGATTGGACATTTGATAATCGAGCCTTAGATGTGATAGATAGTGGTTCTGAGCGAGGGGAAATTACCTTTTTTATTCGGATCAATGAGCGCGGCAATGTGACCGAAATAAAAATAGAACGAACTAATGTGAAATTATCATTGGCTGAGCGCTACAAAAAACTTATTAAAAATTTACGTTTTTACCCACGAAGTGAAGGGATCTCACGCGGAGCTAGTGGATATAAAACGATCAAAATTGTCCCTACAAATTAATTCAGGCTATTTTGACAGGTATGACTTACGAAGAGGTTGTCAACTTCTTATATGCCCAACTTCCTGTTTTTCACCGGGAAGGGAAAAAAGCGTTCAAACCTGGTTTAGGAAATATTCAGAAACTGGCAGCTAAGATTGGGAATCCCCAACAGCATTTTAAAAGTTTACATATAGCGGGAACCAACGGAAAAGGGAGTTCATCGCACTTCATGGCTTCTATTTTGCAAGAAGCCGGATTTAGCGTCGGTTTATACACTTCCCCTCATTTAAAGTCATTCACTGAACGAATAAAAGTAAATGGCCAAGAGGTCTCACACGCATGGGTTGTTGACTTTTTTACTAAAAACCGTGCGCTCATTGAAGATATAAGGCCTAGTTTTTTTGAATGGACCGTACTCATGGCTTTTACTTATTTTCAAGAACAAGGCGTAGACTATGCAGTCATTGAAACTGGATTGGGAGGTCGCTTGGATTCAACGAATATAATTGAACCCATCGCTACTTACATTACGAATATCGGCTACGATCATCAAGATATTTTAGGAGAAACATTACCAGAAATTGCCTTAGAAAAAGCGGGAATCATTAAACGTCAAATTCCTATTTTGATCAGTCAACGGCAGGACGAAGTAGAAGACGTGTTTAAATCAACGGCAAATACGTATGATGCACCAATAAATTTTGCGGATGAACTGGTACATCTATCAGCAATTGAACTGAAGGGAACAGAACTTCATTTAGTGGCTAATACGGAGATTTGGGGTGATTTGAAAATTGAAAGTCCATACGCAGGAACCTATCAAGTGCAAAACCTTAGCGGAGTCATCGCCTGGTGTGTTCAGCTGTCTAAAAGGCATACTTTACAGCTTTCAGCAGAAGCGATTCAACGCGGAATAAAACTAACAAAGCATAATACCTCATTACGTGGGCGCTGGGAAGTGATCGATCAGAATCCATGGGTTGTGGCGGACACAGCCCATAATGCCGCAGGAATTGCGGAGGTTTTAAGCCAAGTAAACCACATGAAGGTCGCTCAGCTTCATATTATTTTGGGGATGGTGGCGGATAAGGATATTGATCGTGTTTTGAGTTTATTTCCTCAAGATGCGCTATATTATTTTACACAGGCCTCAAATCCTAGAGCAATTGCTGCGGTTGACTTACAAAAAAAAGCTATGGCTTTCGGATTGACTGGACAGGTATATGGAGATGTAAACTTGGCTTTACAGGCAGCGCGCAAGACACATGCCGACTTTATTTTAATCACGGGTAGTACCTATATGGTGGCAGAATTAGCCAATTAGATTTTGAGTAGAAGAAAAACATACAAATATGAATGGGCTGAACAATTGTCCAATGTCATTCAAAGCCCGAAGGATTTTTTTGATGACTGCCAAGGAAAATGGCAGTCGGCCTATTTCAAAAATTCAAATCCAATTGTTTTAGAACTTGGTTGTGGTCGAGGCGAATACACGAACGGCCTTGGTCACTTGTTTCCATCGAAAAATTTTATCGGGGTTGATATCAAAGGAGATCGACTCGCAGCGGGTGGTCGGCAGGCAGTAGCTATGCAACTGACGAATGTGGCATTTTTACGGATTCAGATACAGTTTATAGAGGACTTTTTTTTACCGAATGAGATTGATGAAATATGGATCACTTTTCCGGATCCGCGTATGAAGGATCGAGATGAAAAGAAACGCTTAACATTTCCATTTTTCTTGGCGAAATACATGCGTTTATTAAAACCTGGGGGAATTATACATTTAAAAACAGACTCGGAACCATTTTTCGATTATTCAATGGAACAATTCCGAGCGCACCGATTACCTATTTTGGCCGAAACTAAGAATTTGTATACCTCGATTTGGAATGAAGATCATTTTGGGATTAAAACACGATTTGAAAAAATTTGGTACGATAAAGGTTATTCGATTAACTATGCACGGGTAGAAAACAAAAAAGAGGCCTAAGCCTCTTTTTTGTTACACTTATGTGAAAAAATTATCCAACACGCGCGATCAAATCAGCAGCACGAGAAGAATAACCGAATTCGTTGTCATACCAACCCACAACTTTAACTAGGTTACCCATAGCCGTTGTTAGTTTAGAATCCAAAATACATGAGTGTTGGTTTCCGATGATATCGATAGAAACGATTTCGTCTGTTGTAAATTCTAAGATACCTTTCATTGGACCATCAGCAGCCGCTTTTAAAGCAGCATTGATTTCAGCAACAGTAGCATCTTTCTTCAAAACAACTGTAAAGTCAGTAACTGAACCATCTGGTGTAGGAACACGCATTGCGTTTCCGTCCAATTTACCTTTCAAGTGTGGCAAAACTAAGCCAACGGCTTTGGCAGCACCAGTAGATGTAGGAATGATGGAATAAGCAGCAGCACGAGAACGACGTAAGTCTGAGTGCGGTGCATCTTGTAAGTTTTGGTCAGCTGTATACGCGTGAACCGTAGTCATAAATCCTTTTTCTATTCCGAATGCATCATCCAATACTTTAGCCATAGGAGCTAAGCAGTTAGTTGTACAAGAGGCATTTGAAATAATTGTCATGTCATCTGTCAAGGTATCATCATTAACACCTAAAACAACAGTAGGAATATCACCTTTAGCAGGAGCTGAGATAATAACCTTGCGCGCACCAGCGGTTAAATGTTGGCCAGCGCCATCTTGATCGATAAAACGACCCGTTGATTCTAAAACTACATCGATTCCTAAAGCTCCCCAAGGTAATTGCTTTGGATCACGCTCAGCAAAAGCTTTGATTACGTGACCATTGACAGTAATGCTATCTGCATCTGAAGTAACAGTTCCGTTAAAACGTCCGTGAACTGAATCGTACTTTAATAAATGTACTAAAGTAGCGTTGTCAGTTAAATCGTTGATTGCAACGATTTCCACATTTTCTTTTTCCAATAAACGACGGAAAGTAAGTCGACCGATGCGACCAAAACCATTAATGGCAACTTTAATTTTTCTCATTGAATGAATTAATTTGATTTCCTTATTAAAATCAAAAATAGCCAATTAATAGAATAATTCCAAGAATAGTACGAAAATACCTTGATTTAAACGTTTTAAATCCATATTAAACAATTGTAAATCAGACAATTCTAATTTAGCTAAAAAGCTAATTGATTATTATTTTATGTATTTTTTGCTCGGATACGTTTTTTATTCAAAAATATTTTGCATATTTGAATAAGGAAATGCTGCGCGAATCGAGTGGGGCAGGGGAGTGACAGAATGTCACTTGTTTATTTGGCTAATTTTCAAGCCTTTTTTCACAAAACAATATTTGGATTCAATTATCAACTAACTGATAATCAGTAAGTTATAATATTAAAGTTTAAGTTAAATTTTTGTTACTTTTTGGGACTTTTTGCGGGTACTAGCGCAACAAATCAAGATTTATTTAGTCGAGAAGTCGAGATAAAAATCTTTTATTGGTAATTTGCATCCTTAAATTTTTGCATACATATCATATGAATTCATTAGAACAAATCATTTTAGCGGCCTGGGACCAACCAGACACGCGTACTACGCCAGAGGTTATCGCTGCCATCGAACAAGTTGTCGCATCTGTGGATGCCGGAGAGTTACGTACTGCTGAACCTACTGCTGATGGATCTTGGCAAGTAAACGAATGGGTAAAGAAAGCGATTGTGATGTATTTCCCGATCCGTCAAATGACTGTTAGTGAGGTTGGTATTTTTGAATACCATGATAAAATGCGTTTAAAAACAAATTATAAAGAACTTGGTGTACGTGTTGTTCCACCGGCTGTAGCGCGTTACGGAGCATATTTGGCGAAGGGAACTATCCTAATGCCATCCTATGTAAATATTGGCGCTTATGTAGATGAGGGAACCATGGTTGACACCTGGGCCACTGTAGGTAGTTGTGCTCAAATCGGCAAACATGTTCATTTAAGTGGTGGCGTGGGAATCGGCGGCGTACTTGAACCACCACAAGCTGCTCCTGTTATTATCGAAGATGGCGCATTTATTGGCTCTCGTTGTATTGTGGTTGAAGGTGCACACATTGGTAAAAAAGCTGTTTTAGGTGCTGGAGTGACCATTACCGGTAGCTCTAAAATTATAGATGTGAGCGGTCCTGAGCCAGTAGAATATATTGGATACGTACCTGAAAACTCCGTTGTTATTCCAGGTTCGATTCAAAAGAATTTCCCTGCTGGAACCTATGGAGTACCCTGTGCCTTGATTATAGGGAAACGTAAAGAAAGCACCGACTTAAAAACGTCATTGAATCAAGCGTTACGTGAGAACAATGTGGTAGTCTAAACCAAAATCTATCCTTACCTTTACAACCCGGTTCAATCAACCGGGTTTTTTTATGGAAAATGAATTGAAGATTGGTGAATACAACCACCTGCGCATTATCAAAGAAGTCCCTTTTGGTCTATACCTTGATGGGTATGAGGATGAAATCCTACTTCCTTTACAGTATGTCCCAGAAAATTATCAACTAGATGATTTTATTGACGTATTCATCTACCGCGATTCAGAAGACCGAATCATTGCGACAACATTGAAACCCAAGGCCACCATAGACCAGTTTGCCTACCTAGAAGTAAAATCAGTTACACCTTTAGGTGTATTTATGGATTGGGGATTAGCCAAAGATCTTTTTGTTCCCTTTAGCCAGCAATTCCAAAAAATGTCCGTGGGTAGATCTTATTTCGTTTATATCTACTTAGATGGTCAAACAGATCGCATCGTAGCATCTGCACGTATAGAAAAATTTCTTCCCATTACTGATGGAAGTGAATTTACAATTGGCGACAAAGTTTCAGCCATTCCATTTGAACATACCGATCTAGGAATTAAATGCTTAGTAAACAATTGTAAAATAGGAATGTTATTTAAAAATCAAGTGTTTACAAATTTAACTTTTGGCGAATCCGTTGATGTATACATAAGTAACATTCGTCCAGATGGTAAACTAGATTTACGCCTAGAACCTGTAGGCATGGTACGTATTGATGGACAGGCAGAACGTATATTAAATGCTATTAAATCAAATAATGGTGTACTTAAATTACATGATAAGAGCCCAGCCGAGGAGATCTATTTTGAATTAGGAATGTCTAAAAAGGATTTTAAAAAGGGAGTTGGCGCTCTTTACAAAAGTAAATTAATTGCGCTTCATGCCGATTGTATATCACTTTTGTAAATCACATTTGTGCCTAATTTCCAGTTTGTTTTTGTTAATTTATAATTTACTTTTGTAATATCATTTGTTTACAAAAACCAATTATGAATTTAAGTGAGAAGATCGAATTGTTAATTAAACGCAAACAGCTGAGTGCATCACAATTCGCTGATAAATTAGGGATTCCACGTAGTAGTATATCTCATATTCTCTCTGGACGGAATAAACCTAGTTTAGATATCGTTCAAAAGATTTTGCGTGTCTTTCCTGAGATTACAGCTGAGGACTTGTTATTTGAGGACCGAACATTGGGTTCTTTGGCGATGGCCAAGGAAACAAGTGCAATTCCAGTAACTCCTTCTCTTTTTGATCCTATTATTGCTAAGCCCTCAGAATCCGTTAAAAATAATTTACCTGAACAAACGATCGTACAATCAAATCTCAGACGCAATAAAGAAAGTGAGCGTAATTCGGATTTACCTGCTGCTTTACCTGCATCAATCAATCCCACTTACCTAGAAAAGAAAATTGAGCGAGTTCTTATTTTCTATACGGACGGAACATTTTCAGAGAGCCGACCGCAAGCTTAGTTTTGACCTAACGTTCACTTTTCCACGACTTATCCACAGTTGTGCACATTTGTATATTTTATTGAACACTTATCCACATTTTTATGTGGATAAGTGTGGATAATGTGCACAATTGGATCAATTAGGTAGCCAAATAGCTTTTTATTTTGGATAAATAATTGTTTAATTTTAATGAAACAACGCTTAAAACATGCAAAAAATCGATTCACTTAACCAAGTAGCTCAGTTTCATCATACATTTGGTGCACCCGTTGTGGATAATCCAGCTATTCCCAGTGCAGAACGTTGCCAGCTCCGCGTTAGTTTATTGGCCGAGGAACTTGATGAATTAAAAGAAGCTATAGCAGCAAATGATATTGTCGAAATAGCTGATGCTCTCTGTGATTTACAATACGTCCTTTCTGGGGCTGTTTTAGAGTTCGGGATGGGTGAAAAATTTGTAGACTTATTCAATGAAGTTCAACGCTCCAATATGTCAAAAGCGTGTCAAAGTTTAGCAGAAGCGGAAGCAACTGTGAAATTTTATGCAGACAAAGATGGTACAGAGGCTGAAATTTTAGAAGAAAATGGCTTGTGGAAAGTATATCGCAAGGCTGATAATAAAGTACTTAAATCGATTAATTATTCACCAGCAGACCTGGTCAGTATCTTACGTTAGATGGTAAAAATCCTGTTAATTGAAGATGAACCAAAAACTGTCCAATCCTTAAAACAAGGATTGGAGGAGAATAACTATGTAGTAGAAGTAGCCTATGATGGACAGATGGGACACCAATTGGCCACGCGGAATACTTATCAATTAATCATTTCAGATATCATTATCCCAGGTATAAATGGACTTGAACTTTGCCGTAAATTACGCGCAGAAGGAGTTCAGATTCCCATATTGATGTTGACTGCCTTGAGTACAACCGATGATAAACTAGAAGGATTTGATGCAGGAGCAGACGACTATTTAGCTAAACCATTTGATTTTAAGGAATTTTTGGCACGTGTTCGGGCCTTGATTAAACGATCAAACCAAACTATGATCGAGGCGCAAGTGTTGAAATTTGCCGACTTGGAGTTGGATTTAACGAGTAAAATCGTTTCACGATCTGGTCAAAAAATCAACCTGACAGCAAAAGAATTCCAGCTAATGGAATATTTCCTTCGCAATCAAGAAAAGGTGATTACCAAAGCTGAAATTGCCGAAAATATCTGGGAAGTTGAAGATGAAAATAGCTCAAATTTGATCGAAGTATATGTAAATTACCTGCGTAAGAAGGTTGACAAGGGCTTTTCTAGCAAATTGATTCACACCCAATTTGGAATGGGATACATTTTACGACAAGAATAATTATGCAGATACGGTCCAGGCTAACATATCAGTTTACGTATTTAGTTTCTGCGATTTTATTCGTGTCTTATTTCATTATATATCTATTTACCCAACAAAACTACAAGGACAAATTCTATAGCCGGCTGCGTCAAAAAGCCAATACGGCTGCGGAACTTTTAGTTAATGTTAAGCAAGTCGACTCCAAATTACTTCGAATCATTGACCGCGCAAATCGCGATATCTTATATCGTGAAAATATTATGGCCTATGATACGTGTAATGAACGTATTTACCGGTCAAATGATACCATCAATTTTCACATTGATGTCAATCGGGTTAAAGAAGTTTTCAAGAAAAAGGAGGTTCGATTTGAGATGGAAGATTTGGAGGTACTCGGCACTGTATTTGTTACTCCAGAGGGCCAAATCGTTGTTTTTGCGGGGGCTGTTGACCAATATTCGGCGGAAAATGCCAAAGATTTAAAGAACATTTTGATCGCCTTATTTCTCTTATTTGTTTTCATTGTAGTGATTTCAGGCTGGTTTTTTGCGGGTAGGGCAGTAAGTCCTATTTCGGAAGTAATTAAACAAGTAGATTTATTATCACCCAAACGCTTAGAGCAAAGACTAGAAACCGCTGATTCTGAAGATGAAATTGGGAAAATGGTGGCAACTATCAACCGCCTTCTGGAGCGTATTGAGAGTGCATTTCGCTTTCAAAAGACGTTCATTGCGAATGTTTCGCATGAGTTGAAAAATCCCTTGACAAAGATTTCAGCTCAATTGGAAGTAAGCTTATTAAATGAGCGGTCTACTGCAGATTATAAATCGACTATTGCATCCGTTTTAGAAGATACACGAGACTTAGCAGCGATTACAGAATCTTTATTGGAATTAAATAAAATTAGCGTTTCTGATTACCAGGCAGGCTTTCAAATGATTCGTATGGATGAAATCATCTGGGAGGCACGTAGCCTGACTCAGAAGCTAAATACATCGTATAAAGTGTTGTTTGATACGCAATACATGCCAGAGGACGAAGAGTTATTGATGATTAAAGGGGATGAAAAACTCATGTTAACAGCCATTAAAAACCTAATGGAAAATGCATGTAAATTCAGCCCAACTAAGCAGGCTTTTGTCCAAATAGCTATTGAGGATAATCAAATAAAAATTGAGGTAAAAAATGAAGGAAAAGGTATTCCTGAGTCAGATTTACCTTTTATTTTCCAACCATTCTTTCGTGGCGAAAATACAGCTAATTCCAAAGGCTATGGCATCGGATTGTCGTTGGTGGAACGAATCGTTCATCTACACACGGGACAAATTACAGTTCAATCTGAACTGAATGGTTGGACTACATTTAGCCTTAAAATTTAGACGTTGGACGTTAGACGTTGGACATTGGACGTTGGACATTGGACGTTAGACGTTTCAGATAAGAAAAAGGCCACAAATCACTCTAAAACAATTTATACGCAATTGTTATATAATTTATATTATGTTAAATAGCTACTTAAGCTAGCTACATGAGATTATATAATTGACCTTCTTACTTCTTAATTCTCACTTCTTACCTCAAAAAAAAAGACTGCCCATTTCTGAGCAGCCTTTTCTTCATAAACATGATGACCAGCGTCGACTATTAATTAATCAACCGTTTTCTCCATTTTCAACTCACGGTACACCTGGCGTAAAATCTCCTTCAAATCTTCATCTTTCTTCACCACCAATGCACGCTCAAAATATGGCAAAGCTTCCTTGTATTTAGCCGCAATCTGCTCCTCTACCGCTTTTCCTTCTTTCTTGTAGGTCTCCATATCCATCGCATTTACCTTACGCTTAATTTCAGCAGCATCATTATAAGAAAGTGCACCTAGCTGATATAAAGCATCGTAATAATTGGCATCCACCTCCAAGGCACGTAAATAGAATCCTGGTAATTCTTCGCGTAACTTGGAAATTTTAACCTGTAATTCATCCATTTTAGCTTTATTAGCGGCCACATCCCCTACTTCCTTCTCCGCAGCTGCTTGCTCATCCATCAATAGCTTCAACTCATCATTATCAGCCTTAATCGAAGCCTCAAGCTTATTAATTTGCGCTTGAAATACGGGCTTTTGCTTCGGCTGAGCTGTTTTCAACTTCGCCTTAACACGCTTTAATTCGTCTACATATACTTCTGCTTTATCTTTTTGTGACAAAACTTTACGCTTCGCGTTTTCAACCTTTACAGTAAGCTCAGCAATCTTAGTTACTTCATCCTTAAGCGAATTGATCTTATTTTCATACAATAAGCCCAAGTTGAACAAATTCATCACATCCTTTGGATCTTTTTCAAGCGATCCCTTCAATTGATCCACTGCCTGATCAATACGACCAAACGAAATCAACATATTGAATTTCTCATTCCGCAAATCCTTATTCGAGGGATAAATTGTAATACCCTTATCAATCATCGCCAATGACATCTCTTCCTCCTTAGCAACCTTATAAATCTGCGCTAAACCATAAATAATAGCTACATCCTTACCACCAATCGTCATGTAATGCTCATACGCCTTACGCGCCTCAGCATCCTTTTGACACAATTGCGCAACTACGCCCGTATACATGGCAGACATTGTATCTT
>JACCDL010885512.1_pt1 | contig 16255 bp, 11 predicted proteins | sample 7441931 | NCBI WGS metagenome assembly JACCDL01 (sample SAMN15323437, study PRJNA562643) | freshwater metagenome | isolation source: river surface water | place: USA:Blue River Watershed | collected 2017-08-16 | reverse complement strand
GACTGACGTATTAGCTGACATCACAGGTACTTTGAGCCGGACCACAGGTGACAATGTAGGAAGCTATAACATCTTGCTTGGCACAGGCGCTAAGGCAAGTAATTACAACATCACTTATAGCAATGCGAATGCTGCATTTACGATTACCCCTCGTGCATTAACTGTGACGGCGAATGGGCAGTCCATGACTTACGGAAACGCTTACACTTTAGATACCACTGCATTTACAGTCAGTGGTTTAATTGGTAATGATGCAGTTAATGGTGTGACCTTATTACAAGCTGCAAATGCAGTGGTGCCTGGTACGCAAAATGCTGGTACTTATAGTGGATCATCAAATGGCATTATGCCAAGTACTGCTGTGGGTAGTGGTTTAAATAACTACGCAATTAGCTATGTGCCAGGCACATTAACGATTGCTACCCGCGCCTTAACCATTACTCCAATCGCAAGAACCTCCACTTATGGAGATGCGTTAGTTCTTGGTAACACAAGCTTCAACGCGACTGGCTTGGTTAATAATGACGTGGTGAGCTCGGTGACATTGCAATATAACAATAGTGGATTGGTTCCAGGCACATTAAATTATGGTAGTTATGCGGGTGCGATTTCAGCAAGTAATGCAACAGGTTCTGGGTTAAGTAATTACACGATCACTTATGGCAGTGCTAACTTATCAATTAATAAGGCAGTTTTAACAGTGACTGCAATGCCTTATGCGCAGTTTGTCGGAATGACTGATCCTGTGGGTTACGGTGGGGTCACTTACACGGGCCTTAAAAATAGTGATGTAGTTAGCGGTGCTCAAAGTATTCTAGGGGCTGCTACAGTCTCAGTGACTCGAACCAACTCAGCTAATAATGCGGGCAGTTATGCATCGGTCTTGCAGCCGAGCCTATCAAGCAGCACTTTGAGTAATTACACAGTCAATTATGTGGCTGGTAACTACACGATTGTGGGGGCAAATGAGCTGCTCGTTCAGTTGGGGGCTAACACAACCGTCTATGGAACTTCACCAAGCTATATTCCAGCAAATATGACTGCGGCTTACTGCACGAATTGTGCAGTGGGGATGAATGTTCAACCCAACCTGATTGATGTCTTGACCGCTAACATCATTGTTACTGCTAGCAATCATGTAAGTCTAGATGATGGTAATGGGACCACAGCAACATTTAATGTCATACCGAATGTGACAGGCCAGCCTTATAGTGCATCAGGTCAATTGATTGTGGGTAATTACAGTTTAGGTAGGAGCGATTTACAAATCACTACTACAGGACAGTCTAGAAACTATACTGGTGTGACTGTGGTAGGCGGCTTAAATGTCACCCCGCTTCAGGTTGATTTAGCGAATATGAATATTGCCGGCATGACAAAAGTTTATGATGGTAACGCTAATATGAGTAATTTGACTGTGAGTCCAGTAGGTACAGGCTTATTGCCGGCAGATGCGATTTCACTTCAGGCTAATGGAGTGTTTGCTTCTAAGAATGTGGGCGCTAATCATTACAACTTAACAGTAAGTTTGGTCGGTGCGGACGCTGCTAATTATCAAGTGATTGGGGGTGTGGGTGGTGGTTCAGTTTACTCAGGGATTAATGGATCGATTACGCAGTTAAATTCTGTGACGTATACCGGCGCGCCAGGCGGAAATTGGTCTAACCCAAATAATTGGACAACCACAGGCACTAATACCTTAGGCGCAATTCCTGATTTGTCTAATGTTGCTAACGTCATCTTGCCTGTTGGTTCGAATGTTGTATATGACCAATCAGTGCTTGGTCCTGTCACTTCTGCAGTGAATAATAATGGCAATATGACAGTCAGTGTGAGTTCAGCAACGACCTTGCCGATGTCAATTAGCGGGTCAGGGACGGTCACGATTACTAATACCGGTACAGTCACTTTAAGCGGTGATAATTCCTATGTAGGTGGCACAATCATAAACGCTGCTGCTGCTTTAATTGCAGGTAGCAACAATGCGATTGGTACTGGCGTCATTGTTTCGAATGGTACGAACGTGAATCCAGCATCCTTTGGTGTCGCTACAGGATTCGTTCTGCCGGCCCTGACTGTCACTGGAGGAACGATCCGGTTAACAAGTGATATTGCAACAGTAAACGCACAGTCTTATGCGGACTTGGTATTGGCGGGCAATACCACATTAACCACCACTAACGGAAATATTAGTTTGTTGGGTAGGGTAGATAGTGCTGTCAACAAAACTAATGATTTGGTGGTAAATGCAGGAAATCGCAATGTTACGATAGGCAATAGTGTCGGCTCGATTGCGCGCTTTAACAACCTTACCGTGAATGGTCGTTTGATTTATATCCTAGCCGATGTGCTCACTGGCATGACGCAAACTTATGATGGGGATGTGCTCATTGGGGATGTAAGTTATTTGGGAGAAACCCCAACGGTTGGTTTCTTGTATAACGCTAACTATATTCCTTATTTTGAATATGGTTCCGGTAACAGTGTGACAGGCATTGAGTATCTAAACTCTGATGCGATTCATATCCGTACCTTAATTTCTGAGGATCCAGAGATTACATTTATGGATTCAGTGAATGACTTGGTGCCTAATACGCATACCTTATTAGTCGCAGCGATTTCACCAACCATGCCAGCTGGATATCAAGCGATTAATGATGCAGCTAAAGTGAATTTCAATAAAGCTGTGGGTGCGACTGCGGCGCTTTATAGTTTAAATGTGCAAACCGTACTGAATACGAATCCAGGAAGCAATACCGATTACCTTGGGTCTATTAATATTACTGATAGTGTGAAAACCTATAGTAGTCAGTATTACCGAGCCAACATGATGGGCGCACAAGCTTCAAGCCCTCCAGGTACGGTGACCTTCTCCGTGTATGACCCTTCGGCATCAGTAACTTATTGGTTGCCGACACAGACCTTGGCTAATAGCGGCGTTAACTCTAGTCAAATGAATCTTCAAAATACAGGCAATCCAGGAAGCATTGATCGTCTTGTGATTAACGGTAGCAATAACTTTGCTAGCGTTGCAAACCTTACAGGTTTTAACAACTGGGGAACGGGTTTTGTTCAGGGTCAAGCACTGAATTATGTGCCGACAGCCAGTCCGCAAGCACCTTCACAAATGAGTCAATCGATGGATTTCGCTAAATTTATTCAGCGTGACATTCAGCAACGACTAATGAAGCAGCTTGATGATGGGGATGATCGTCAGCCTAGTGTTTCTGTTGGCCAAGCGGTCCTGGAAAGTGGTGGTACTAATTGCAATTCACAACGTGAGCAGAAAAATAGTGCAAATCTGACAGAATGTGATGCCGGCGCAAATAAATAAGTAATTGATTTTATTAAATATTTATAATTTTATGTGATTTAGAGGGTGCTTTTGAAAAAACAAAGCCAATATCGCTGAAAGCCCTACCATTATTGGCTTTCCGTAATATTTATTTAACCAAAAAAATGTATTGTGTTTGTACTATTTGATAAGAGTGATAAAAAGTTATCAAAAAGGGAATAAATCTGGTTGACATTCAATGTCAAAAAGATAATCATCGACTAGTTATTTCATAATGGAGTTTTTTGTGTATCGATATCTGTTTGCAATCTTGATAGCCCTCTCTCTTTCCGCATGTGATGAGGATTTCAACCCGTTTAAAAAGAAAGAGCCAACTGTTGAAGAGCAGTTAGATCAGGCGAAGACAGAGTTAGAGCATAAGAACTATGGCAAGAGTGTCGAGATCACGGTCAAGATTACAGGCGAAGATCCTAAAAACTACCAAGCTTATTACGTGGAATCGCAAGCGCAAACTTTAATTGGCGCGCAAAAGGAAGCGATTGAGGCGTTAACGCAAGCCATGGAAAATGGCTTTAAAGACTTTAAAGCGCTTGAGGATAATAAGAATTTTGACAATATTCGAGATTCAAAAGCCTACCGCGCACTTCTTAAAAAGTATGATCCAGACTACTCAGCTGTGAGCATCAAGGGTGATGATATTGATGTGGACGGCGAAGTCAGTATTAAAAATGTCAATGGTAAACAAGTGATTAAAGCTGGTGACGTTTCAATCAGCTTACCTAATTAATTCAATTCGGAGAGATTCATGTCTAAGTTATTAAAAGCTTTATTTTTAGCTGCTTCATTGATGGTTGTGGTAACGCCAATTAATGCTGAAGTGATTTCAGCCAATGGTAAAGCTGAAGTGAGTATTAAAGCCAATAAAGGCGACGCAGCAGCAGCTAAGCGCATTGCTCGAAATGCTGCTGAGGCTGATGCAGTGGTCGCAGCGATTAAATTGAAGTTGAACATTGATCCAAACAATCCTAAATCTAAAGCTGCGATTGCAGATATGGTGAATCAGTTAACAGACAATCTGAAAACCACTTACAACCTTGAAGGCGATGTATTAACCGCTAAAACTGCAATGCAGGTTGAAAGTTCACAAATTATGGACTTAGCTAAATCTTTAGGCTTAGGTTCTGCCGCAGCAGTTTCAGCAGCAAAAGTTTTATTTATTATTGATGAATACTCAGGTATTTCAACCGCTTCTGAACCAGGTCAGCCAATTGAGACTGAAATGGAATATTACTCAGATAAGAGTTCATTTTCAGATAAGAGTGCAAAAGCCTCTGGTGCAGAAGCAAGCAGTGATTCTAGCAGTGCATCATCAAAATCAGCTTCTGCATATTCTTCAAAATCGGCATCAGCTGTAAATGCAAGTGAATCAGTTGCCGTTAAATCAAAAGATGCTTCATCAGTAAACTCTAAAGAGCGTCTCTCTGCAAGTTCTAAAGATCGTGCGTCTGGAAGTGCTTCAGATAGCGTCGCTTATAAAGATGGTACAGGCTCCGCTGCAGCATCTTCTAAACGTACTGGCTCTGCATCATCAGATCGTAACGTTAAAGCCTCATCTGATTATGATGCAAAACAGTCTTCAGAATTCTCAGGTGCTGCCTCATCTAAGGTATCAGCAGCGAGTGCCTCACAAAAAGCTGGTGCTGCATCAGCGCAAAGCGCTTCTGCTTCAGCATCATCTTCATCTTCAAGTTACTCATCTGATGTAAAAGATGTGCAAGAGCAAAAAGATATTACAAGCATTAAAGTTAAATCAAAATTCCCAGATGTTAACAATGCAAAACCTGCAGAAGGCGGTCAAGAATTAATCGCTGCAAGACTGGAACAAGTCGCACAGAAATTCGGTTTGAAATTGACCAGTGAACAAGACTTCCGTTTTGAAGGGGGCAATAAACTTTTAATTCGTGATATTGAGAAATTAAACAAGTTTGCTTTCTACAAACAAAAAGCAAGTAAGGGCGATTTCAAGGTTAATTACTTAGTTTATGGCACTGCGGTATTAAATCTTGAAGGTAAAACACCGAGCGGTGAAGTAGGTTGCGCGGGTCAATTGAAAGTGCAATCAACGAATATCGATACTGGTGATAGCCTATTCTCAGGCACTTTAGTTAAATCAGCTACTGGTTCTTCAGATCAAATTTGTAAGGCGAATTTATCACAAGCATTAGCAACGAACTTGGCTGAAACTATTGGTACAAACGCGCAGCGTGAGATCCAAAGAACAGCAACGCAAGGTGCTAGCTTCGATGTAACTTTATATAGCGTATTAAAAGTGCCATTTAAAGTGAAGAAAGCTTTTACAGAACAGTTGCAAAAAATGGGTGACGAGTTTGCTGAAGGCAATGTCACAGATAATTCAAGATCATTCACTGTACAAGCAAAAGGCAATATCAAAGGCAAGATTGAAGACCTGATGGAAGAGTTAAGAGAAGGCTTCCCTGAGATGAAAGATGCGCGCATGGACGTTAAAGGTAACCGCATCGTTGTATGTATTGAAGGAAAGTGCCCGACAGAATGATAAAAGCTAACTTCCTTAAAGCAGCGTTATTTGTTTGGTTAGGATTCTCAGCAGTCAATACCTATGCGGCTGAGAATCAGTTCTTTGTCTTTCCTATCAAGGAGATCGAAGGTTTAGGGGTGACAACTTCGTCAGCCATTAGGCCTTTGGTAGATAAGAATGCCATTGAATTTATTACAGGCAATCAAAGCGACGCCCAAAAGGAAGTGCTAGGTCATTTTAGTGAGCAACTGAGTCAAGCTTACGCAGGCTCAGTTGTTCATGTCAAACAAGTGCGGGACTCTTTCAAGGGGCCAGTAACATTCGATGATAATGACAATTTAAATTGTGGTGATTCATCTACAGTGCCATTGGAGCAAACTTATGCTGCGGTAATTGGCATTTCAAGAGCTTCTTTCTATAAGGTCGAAAGAGGCGCAAATACTGAGATTCTTGTGCCGATTACATTGAACCTGCAAATTATCAAAGTTGATAAAGCAAAGATTCTTTTCTCATCAAGTAATACAACTTATTCACAATTTATGGTGAGTGCCGCTCAAGTTGGCACCCCTGAATACACAAAGCTTATTAAAGAAGCGGTCACAAAAAACATGAAAGATCAGGTGACTTCTCTTGTGCAAGAAGCGAAAGCAAACTTCTCACCAAAAGTTACACCTGTGAAAATTGTTGGTAAGGAAGGTAATTTCTATGTTGCAGATAAAGGCTTTGAGGTTGGCTTTAATGAAGGTGACTCGCCAGAAGCGAAAGATGCAAATGGAAAAATAGTTTGGTTTAAAGTGCTAACGGCAGGTGATGGGTATTCAGTGCTTGAACGTTTAGATGGCGATATCAAAACGGGTCAGGACTATCAGTTCTTGTTTGAATCAAAAGCAGATGATTCTAATAAACCACGTGTGATGCCTGTTACTACTTTTGATAAAGATAAAGCGATGTTAAATGGTGTGATCGATGTCTTTACAAAGAGCATCGGTTATAAAGCCCCATTCCAAATTGCGGCAGTAGACGTAAACTTCCAACAAACGATGGCCAATATTAAGGCAAGGGCGCAGTGCGTCCCATCTTGGGAAAAGTACCCTTTATCTAGTCAAATTAAAGACTCTCGCACGGATTTCCCACAGTTTATTCTGAATGTTGAAACCGGCGAAACATCTGTTTTTACGGCTAAAGGTGATGGTGCTGTTAAAACTAAAGAGACATTTGCAACGGTTGTTCAAGCTAAAGTTTCGGACCTAAATGGACTGGTTTATGGTTCTGCTATTGGGGTGGATAAGTATGTTCTTGATAAATCTGCTGGAATTGGTTTGAGTACAACGAATGCAAGAGAAGTTTCATATCAAAATTCAACTAAAGCAATGGTTGCTGACTTTCTCAAAAATATTAATTTTGATCCAAAAGTTTACAAGGTCAAAAACGTTAATGCGAACAGTCTGCTTGTCGAAAATCTACCCGTCGAATCTGGTTATGTAATTAATGCAACAGTTTTAAGAAAACTCGCTATTAAAGTCGGTAAAAAAGATGTTTTTGTTAAGCTGCCTTTAGTGGCAAAAGGACAGGTTAATAAAAAGGCTTCAGATGTTGAGGTGCCTTTTGAAATGCAAGATGTCGGTAAGGATTATTTCAAGCCTAAATCTGGTGACTCTTTGATTGTTTATGCATTACCTAAGGGAAATGTACCTTCAGTCGGATTGTGTGAAGGAGAATTTGTTGGCAAAAATAATGCGGTAAATACTTCTTTTGCGAAACCATTGCTTAATAATTTCATCTATAACTTGCCTAAATATCAAGTGATTAACGCGGATGCTGCGATAGTTAAAGATGTGAACTATTTGCTTGATTCTGGAAATTTCAAATTAAGTGGTGCGATGAAACCTAGAGCTGACATTCAAAGTTGTTTGCAGCCTGGTTATTTGATTCGTGAGGATCAAGCGACCTGTGCTGCAGGTGATTGTAAAGCAACGACAACAAACGCACTTCTTGTTCGTTTGGTTGAGTCTGGACAAACGAAAAAAGACTTTATTGTTGCCAGAAAAACTCAATTGCAAGGTTTTGATGAACCTCAAAAACTCAATCTGTATTCTGTGAATGCGCATGAACAATTCTTACTTGAAATTCCAGAACTTAGTAAGAAATTAAGTGAGAAGTAATTTTTTGTTTTATTTTAAATAGGAGTATTAAATGGTTAAGAAAATGTTAGTAATTAGCTCTTTGTTATTAGTCTCATTGAGTGCAAGCGCATACGAGTTGAAGTTACCAAAGCTTGGCGATGATAAAGGTGCTGCATCAAGTGGCAATATAGAAGCGGATGTAGCAGACTTTGTTGCGAAGACAGCGCAAATGCGAGACATTGCATATGCATCAATGACTACAATTGTTGCAGCTTATGCTGATGAAACTCAATTAGCTAAAATGAAGGCAGAGGACGAAGAACTCAATAAGAAAACTGATGCTAAAGAAAATGGTGCTGCTAAGACTGCACTAATTAAAACGCGTGAAGCACAGTTAGCTGAACTTCAAAAGCAAAAAGATATTGGCGAAAAAACAAAAGCACTATCTGCTGAGAAACAACAAAAAGTTGCAAAAGGGTTGTTTAGTTTTGGAATTGCAGCATTGAGCGCGCCAGTCCTAATGGATAAAGGTCAAAAAATTGTTAGTAGTGTTTCTTTGACTAATGTGATGAAAGTTTTGCCGGTGAAAGATTCATTACCAATGCTTGCTGACTTTGTTAAATATGGCAGTGGCACAATTGGTGGCTTTGTTAAGATTGTAAAAGGTGCAAATATCGAAGTTAAAGCACCTGCAGCAGATAGCAAGCCAGAGACTGATACAAAAGATATGTTCTAGCAACTTTGAACATCAATAAAAAAGCCACCGTACGGTGGCTTTTTTATTTTTGTGGATTATTGCTCACAAGTAAATTTAGTCACACAGTCCCCTGCAGAACAAGAGTTGTGAGCAACTTTAGCAACCTTGTAACCCAAGCTCACGCACTGAGCGCTTGCGTCAGCATTGGCTTTGTTAATTGCTGCAACATCACTTTTATGCTGATAGCTGATGGTATTGCCACTGATTACATATGGATCTTGTACTGTTTGGCATCCAGTTAAAATAAAACATGCGGCAAATGTAAGTTTATTTAAATGATTCATTTTCAATCCTTATTGAGATGGCTTGTGATTAGTTGTTAGGTTAATCATAGCGCTTATTGAGAATGATTAAAATGACATTGCTCATCAAAATGCATATTTATTTCCAATAATTCATATCTTATTCAAATCATTTTCTACTCAAAAAGTAAAAGTGATCGTTTGATTTATTTTTATGAATTGAACGTTCTTTGTCATCTAATTGTCATGTATAAGCCTTAATATTTTTGTCATAAAACCTGCAATAAGCCGCTAAATGCCTTTGCAACATGCTTGAAGCTTGAGGTACAATCTTTAGGGTTTGAGAATTAAATCTTGTAGATATCAGTCGTGATCTAAAAACTGCTTTAAAAACTGGAGCTTGACGTGCTGGAAAATTATTTTCCGATTTTGTTGTTTATCTTAGTGGGTCTAGGTGTCGGCGTTGGCCCTATCATCCTTGGTAAAGTTGTCTCTCCAAATCGTCCTGACGCGCAAAAAAATTCCCCTTATGAATGTGGTTTTGAGGCATTTGAAGATGCCCGTATGAAATTCGACGTTCGTTATTACCTTGTTGCTATTCTGTTTATTCTTTTTGATTTAGAAATCGCGTTTTTATTCCCTTGGGCTGTTGTGATTAAGGAAATCGGTTTGTTTGGATTCCTTGCCATGATGGTATTCCTTGGTATTTTGGTCGTTGGCTTTATCTATGAATGGATGAAGGGTGCGCTAGAGTGGGAATAAATAAACCTAATTTGATGAAGGTTGCCAAATGAGCATCGAGGGCATTTTAGAAAAAGGCTTTGTGACCACGAGTCTTGATACGGTGATTAATTACACCCGTACTGGTTCTTTGTGGCCAATGACATTCGGTTTGGCTTGTTGTGCGGTAGAGATGATGCACGCAGGCGCTTCACGTTATGACTTAGACCGTTTTGGTGTGGTGTTCCGCCCAAGTCCTCGTCAGTCTGATGTGATGATTGTGGCTGGTACTCTGGTGAATAAGATGGCGCCAGCGCTTCGCAAGGTTTACGATCAAATGGCTGAGCCACGTTGGGTGATCTCAATGGGTTCGTGTGCTAATGGTGGTGGTTATTATCACTACTCTTACGCTGTGGTGCGTGGATGTGATCGCATCGTACCTGTGGATGTCTATGTGCCTGGTTGTCCGCCAACTGCTGAAGCTTTGCTTTACGGCATTATTCAGTTGCAAAACAAAATCAAACGTACCAATACGATCGCTCGCTAAGGATAAGAAAACATGACGACGCGATTAGAAAAGTTGACCGAAAATGTCCAATCAGTGCTTGGCGAGAAAATCACCAAGATGACTGTTGATTTAAACGAACTGACCATTGAATGCAGTCTCAAAGACATGCTTAAGGTGGTGAAGTCGCTTCGCGATAACAAGAAACTCAAATTCGAACAACTAATAGATCTTTGTGGTGTTGACTACAGCGACTACGCTGATGGCACTTATGAAGGTCTCCGTTACGCAACGGTTTATCACTTTTTATCAGTGACTTTAAATCATCGCATTCGTCTAAAAGTGTTTGCAACGGATGATGAATTTCCAGTATTCCCAACTCTGGTTGACTTGTTCCCAGTAGCTAACTGGTTTGAGCGCGAGTCGTTTGACCTTTTTGGCATTATGTACGATGGTCATCCAGATTTACGTCGTATATTGACCGACTATGGTTTTGTTGGTCATCCATTCAGAAAAGATTTCCCGATGATCGGTAACGTTGAGATGCGTTACGACCCAGAACAGCAGCGTGTGATTTACGAGCCAGTTTCTATTGAACTTAGAAACAACGTGCCACGCGTTATCCGTGACGAAGGCTTCCACAATGGCTGAGATTAGAAATTACACGATGAACTTCGGTCCGCAGCATCCTGCGGCACACGGAGTATTGCGTTTAGTGTTGGAGTTGGACGGTGAAGTGATTCAACGTGCTGACCCACATATTGGTTTGCTACATCGCGGTACAGAAAAGTTAGCTGAAAACCGTACCTATCTTCAATCTGTCCCTTACATGGATCGTCTGGACTACGTGTCCATGATGGCAAATGAACACGCTTATGTGATGGCCATTGAAAAAATGATGGGTTTGGATGTGCCAATTCGTGCACAGTACATCCGTGTGATGTTTGATGAAATTACCCGCATTCTAAATCACTTACTTTGGTTGGGTGCACATGCGCTAGACGTGGGTGCGATGAGTGTGTTCTTGTACGCTTTCCGTGAGCGTGAAGATTTGTTTGATATTTATGAAGCGGTTTCAGGTGCGCGTATGCACGCGGCTTATTACCGTCCAGGTGGTGTGTATCGTGATCTACCAGATCGCATGCCACAACATGAAAACTCAACTTTCCGTAGCAAAAAAGAAATTGCTAAGCTCAATGAGAACCGCCAAGGATCTGTGCTCGATTTCATTGAAGATTTTGCGAATCGTTTCCCTGCGTATGTGGATGAATACGAAACCCTATTAACAGATAACCGTATTTGGAAACAACGTACTGTTGGTATTGGCGTTGTAACTCCAGAGCGTGCATTGGCGCTTGGTATGACAGGCCCAATGTTACGAGGCTCAGGCATTGCTTGGGATTTACGTAAAAAACAACCATATGAAGTTTACGATAAATTAGATTTTGATATTCCAGTCGGCGTGAATGGTGATTGTTATGACCGTTACTTAGTGCGTATTGAAGAATTCAGACAATCTAACCGTATCATCAAACAGTGTATTGACTGGTTGCGTCAAAACCCAGGCCCTGTGATTACTAGCGACAATAAAGTAGCGCCGCCTGATCGCGAAGGTATGAAAACGAATATGGAAGACATGATTCACCATTTCAAATTGTTCACTGAAGGCTTCCATGTGCCAGAAGGTGAGGCTTATGCCGCAGTTGAACATCCAAAAGGTGAGTTTGGTATTTATATGATTTCTGATGGGGCGAACAAGCCTTATCGTTTAAAAATTCGTGCGCCTGGCTTCCCGCATTTGGCGGCATTGGATGAAATGACTAAAGGCCACATGATTGCTGACTTGGTGGCAATTATTGGTACGCAAGATATTGTTTTTGGGGAGATCGATCGATAATGTTGTCTCAAGCGTCTCTCGATAAAATCGAATACGAATTAACAAAGTATCCAAAAGAAAACCGCCAAGGTGCGGTGATGTCTGCATTACGCATTGCGCAAACGGAAAAAGGTTGGCTTTCTAAAGAAACCATCGCTTACGTTGCTGAATACTTAGGCATTCCTGCGATTGCTGCTTTAGAAGTAGCAACTTTCTATAACATGTATGACTTGCAACCTGTAGGCAAACATAAGATTACGATTTGCACCAACATCTCTTGCATGTTACGCGGCTCAGACGAAATCGTTGATCATTTGCAAAAAAAACTTAAAGTAGGTTTTAACGAAGTGACGAAAGATGGTCAGTTCTGCCTAAAAGAAGGCGAGTGCATGGGTTGCTGTGGTGGTGCGCCATTGATGCACATTAACAACACTGAAATGCATGAGTTTTTAACGCCTGCCAAAGTGGATGAGATTTTGGAGGGCTTGAAATAATGTCATTACATAAAAAGCCTATCGTCACTGATTTAAGCAAACAAACATTAGTGACCCTTCAAACGCTATCTGTTTCAACAGATAAAAATCCAGGCAACATTAAGAATTACGAAAAGTTAGGTGGTTACGCTCAGCTTAAGCGTATTGTCACTGAAAAAGTTAAAGCAACCGATATCATTACTGAAGTGAAAACTTCAGGGTTGCGTGGTCGTGGCGGTGCTGGTTTCCCAACGGGTCTTAAGTGGAGCTTTATGCCACGTTATTACGACGGCACTAAGTACTTAGTATGTAATAGCGATGAAGGTGAGCCAGGTACATTTAAAGATCGCGATATTATTCGTTATAACCCACATCAATTGATTGAAGGTATGGCGATTGCCGCTTATACCTTAGGTGCGCGTGTTGGTTACAACTATATTCACGGCGAGATTTGGCAAGATTACGAGATTTTTGAAGAAGCCTTAGCAGATGCGCGTAAAGCGGGTTATTTAGGCGAAAACCTATTTGGCACGGACTTCTGTTTTGATTTATATGCAGTGCATGGTTACGGCGCTTATATTTGCGGCGAAGAAACTGCATTGATTGAGTCTATCGAAGGTAAAAAAGGTCAGCCACGCTTCAAGCCACCATTCCCAGCGAGTTATGGCGTGTTTGGTAAACCAACCAACGTCAATAATACCGAGTCTTACGCTTCTATTCCTTGGATTTTGCAACATGGCGGTCAAGCCTTCCAAGACTTAGGCGTGCCAAACTCAGGCGGTACTAAATTATTCTCTGTATCTGGCCATGTTGAAAAGCCAGGCAATTACGAAGTGAATATGGGGATGCCATTTACTGAGTTGTTAGAAATGGCTGGTGGTATTTGGAAAGGTCGCAAGCTTAAAGCTGTTATTCCAGGTGGACCATCAACGGCAGTAATACCTGCATCTGCGATTATGGGCGCAACTATGGATTATGAAGGCCTATCAAAAGCCGGTTCTAGTCTTGGCGCTGGCTCAATGATTGTGATGGATGACACCACCTGTATGGTGAAAGCGCTTAAACGTTTGTCTTATTTCTTCTACGAAGAGTCATGTGGTCAGTGTACGCCATGCCGTGAAGGCACTGGCTGGGTATATCGCGTGCTAAAACGTATTGTAGATGGCGAAGGCAAGATGGAAGATTTGGACTTGCTCACGGATATTAGTAATAACATTTCAGGCCGTACTATTTGTGCCTTAGGTGAAGCTGCTGCAACGCCAGTATTGAGTTTTATTAAACACTTTAGACCAGAATTTGAATACTACATTCAGCATGGCAAATCCATGGTGACAGGTAAATAATATGTTGAAAATTGAAATAGACGGCAAACAAGTCGAAGTCGATCACGGCACCACGATTATTGACGCAGCAGATCAGCTTGGCGTGGAAATCCCACGTTTCTGTTATCACAAGAAATTGTCAGTCGCTGCAAACTGCCGTATGTGTTTGGTGCAAGTTGAGAAATTCAACAAACCATTGCCAGCTTGTGCAACGCCTGTTGCTGATGGCATGAAGATTTTTACGCGCTCAAAATCAGCCATCGAAGCACAGAAGAGTGTGATGGAGTTCTTGCTGATTAACCATCCTTTAGATTGCCCAATTTGCGATCAAGGTGGTGAGTGTGATTTGCAAGATATTGCAGTGGCTTATGGTGCCAGTGGTTCACGTTACACCGAAGAAAAACGTGTGGTACTCAATAAAAATATCGGTCCTTTAGTCAGTACAGATATGACGCGTTGTATTCAATGTACGCGTTGTGTTCGCTTCTTAAAAGAAGTGGGTGGTATGCAAGAGCTAGGCCTTGTTGGTCGTGGTGAGCATGCAGAAATTATGGCTTATGTGGATAAGAGTGTTGAATCTGAATTGTCAGGCAACATTATTGATTTGTGCCCAGTAGGCGCTTTAACAAGCAAGCCATTCCGTTACTCAGCACGTAGCTGGGAATTAACACGTCGTCCATCGATTGCTGCGCATGATGGCTTGGGCTCGCACATTGAAGTGCAAGTTAAAGACAATAAAGTCATGCGTGTTTTACCACGCGAAAAAGAGAGCATTAATGAGTGTTGGTTATCTGACCGCGACCGTTTCTCTTATGAGGGTTTAAATAGTCCAGATCGTTTGACTAAGCCGATGATTAAACATCATGGCGAATGGCATGAAACCGATTGGAAAACAGCGCTTGAATTCGCTGCACGTCATATCAAAGAAATTACCGATGAAAACCCTGCTGATTTAGGTGTGTTGGTTTCTCCAAACAGCACTATGGAAGAAGGCTTCTTAGTTAAAAAGCTAGCAAAAGCTTTGAAATCAGGCAACGTAGATCATCGTTTACGCCGTAGCGATTTTCGTCTAGATGGCCGCTTCCAAGGTACGCCTTGGATGGGCTGCAATATTAGCGATGTGCAAGAGATGGATCGCTTTTTAGTGATTGGTAGTAATTTACGTAATGAGCATCCATTAATTGCTCAGCGTATTCGTAAAGCCGTTGCTCAAGGCGCAGAGCTTTCTATGGTCAATCCTATGGATGATGACCAATTAATCAATGTCACCCACAAGGCGATTTGTTCACCTAACGATATGGTGAATGTGCTTGCTCAGATCTTAAAAGCGATGTCTGGGTTACAACGTCTTTCACTTTGCTTACCAAAATCAATTAGCGATATTTTGGAAGGCGTGACTGTGCGTGAGAATAGCCAAGCCATTGCTGAGAGCTTGGCTGGTCATGGTAAAGACTATGATTTGATTAGTCCTAAGAGCGTTATTTTCTTGGGCAATATTGCTCAATATCATCCACGTTACGCTGAGATCTACACTTTGGCTGAAGCGATTTCTTCACTATGCGGTGCGACATTCGGTATTCTTTTTGAATCATCTAATCGTATTGGTTTGGACTTAGCACGCGTATTGCCAAGTCAAGGTGCGCTTAATGCGAAGAGCATGTTAGAGCAACCAAGAAAAGCTTATATCTTATTGAATGTTGAGCCAGAGTTAGATTGCAGCAATGCAGCTTTAGCGAAACAAGCGATGGCAAAATCAGAGTGTGTGATTGCACTGACTTCATACAAATCAGAAGCCTTAGAGAATGCACATGTATTGCTTCCAATTGCGCCGTTTACAGAGACTTCAGGTACGCGTATGAGCATGGAAGGTCGCGTGCAGAGTTTTGCGGCGGCAGTACGTCCTCTAGGCGAATGTCGCCCAGCTTGGAAAGTATTGCGAGTATTAGCGAATACCTTAGGTTTGAGCGGCTTTGATTACGAGAGCAGTGAAGAAGTTAAGGATGAGATTTTTGGTGGTGAGAAACCATCTACAGTGGTTTGGAATCGTCTGAATAATAACTTGCGTGTTTTATTTGACGTTAAGGTAATGGAAAAAGATAAGGCATTGCAACGATTAGGAGAAGTGCCTCAATTCCAAATGGATGCCATAGTGCGTCGTTCACCACCATTACAAAAAACCAAATATGCGGTTAAAGCGGTCGCTGGCATGAACGCAGATCTAATGGCTCAGCTTGGCGTACAAGAGGGCGATCAAGTCTTGGTTCAGCAGGGTAAAGGCAAGTTAAAACTTCCAGTTAAGCTAGACAATCGCCTTGCTAAACGAGTTGTTCGAGTGATTGGCTCACATCCTGAAACCAGTGCGCTTGGAGAGATGATGGGCGAGAT
>JACCDL010676618.1_pt1 | contig 16257 bp, 15 predicted proteins | sample 7441931 | NCBI WGS metagenome assembly JACCDL01 (sample SAMN15323437, study PRJNA562643) | freshwater metagenome | isolation source: river surface water | place: USA:Blue River Watershed | collected 2017-08-16 | reverse complement strand
TCGTTAGCAGGTTTCTTAGAGGCCATCGAACTTACTTATCTGCGTTGAGTTGTGAGAGAACATCTTTATCGTTTGCACCCTCGAGGCGCTCGCGACCACGTGCAACTGCCTCCATGGTCTTATTGAGAATTACCTCAAGAGTCGCAAGGCGACCATCAATATATGCCTCGACCTCTTCACGTTCCTGAGCTGCGATATCGCGAGCATCATCAAGAATTCGTTGAGCTTCATCGCGCGCGGATTGAACTATTGCGGTCTGCTCGACCATGCGCGCCACATCTTCTCGAGCTGTTGCGATCATCGATTCAGCGCTGATTCGTCCTTCTTCGATAATCTGATCGCGATCAGCAATGATCTGTTCTGCGGCATGAAGATCTGAAGGAAGAAAATCGCGCGCGCCTTCCAAAATTTCAAGCATCTCGCCGCGATGAACAACACATGAGGCAGATAATGGGACGCTACGCGCCTCCTCAACCATCGTGATTGCGCTATTGAGCTTCTCAATTGAATCCATTGACATATCGACGCCGTCCTCTTACTTACCTGATCGGGATGCAGCGCGGGCTTGAAGCGCTGCATTGACATTAGCTGGAACCATTGATGAGACATCTCCACCGTAGAAGGAGAGCTCCTTCACTATCGATGAAGAGAGGAAAGAATGTGTGGGTGAGGTAGCCATGAACATAGTCTCGACCCCAGATGCTTGTGTATGTACTTGAGCCATCTGAAGTTCATAATCAAAATCGGTTACTGCGCGCAAGCCCTTAACGATGACATCGACATCTTTTGCTTTACAGTAGTCGACGAGCAGGCCAGAACCTGAATCAACTTTGACGTTTCCATAGCGAGATACATTTGCCGCAATTAAATCGAGGCGCTCCTCCACGGAGAAGAGGCCTTCCTTCTTGCGATTGGCAAAGACAGCGACAATGACCTCGTCGAATTGTTTGCTGGCGCGCTCAATGATGTCGAGATGCCCATAGGTGATGGGATCAAAGGATCCCGGGCAGACGGCGCGCTTCATATGGAGAACGCTAGCAAGAGGCGGGCAAGTTATCCATTCTCAGGCGTATCAGCGAGAGGAATTCCGTAGAAAATCGTCGCTTGTCCATAATTCTTTACACGAATCTCTTCATAGCCATATGGCCACGATATTTCTTTAGTGCGGCTATTGCGCTCAATTGCAACCAAAGCATCAGGGTGAAGAAAACCGTTTTCGCGCAATTGAATCAGAGTCTCCACAACATCAATATCATCAACATCATACGGTGGATCAATGTAAATGAAGTGATATTGATATTGAGCTTTCTCGCCTAAGAAGCGATGCGCCCCCATTGAGTAGAGATGGAAAGTTCCATTGAACTGTGCACTCTTAATACTGTCGTAATTTGCTGAGATGGCTTTCGCCGCTGCCTCATCTTTCTCCACTGCATGCACGATGGCAGCGCCACGAGAGAGAGCTTCAAGTGCAATCGCGCCAGTTCCCGCATAGAGGTCCAGAACGCGAAGTCCCTCGAACTGACCAAACTCAGATGCAAGAGTTGAAAAGAGCGCCTCACGCGCGCGATCTGATGTTGGTCTCGTGGCAGAGGCAACGGCAGAGATTGGGCGACCTTTAGCCGCGCCGGCAATGATTCTCACTCTCGTGATCTCCCCTTACTCATTCTCTTTTTACTCATTCTCGTTAACTCTTATCAATAAACTCAGTAGCAGTATCTAACTCTAACTTTGCAAGAGCTCTCTCCAATGGGCTGCCCTGAATTAAGCCGCTCTCTAAGAGCGTTTGCGCCTCGTTTCGCGCAACTTCAATCAGCGCTTCATCTCGAAGAACCCGTAAGAGGCGAAGATGTGAGCGAGAACCAGATTGGCTGGTGCCGAGAACGTCACCTTCACGACGTTGTTCGAGATCGATACGCGACAGTTCAAATCCATCAGTCGTCGATGCCACTGCATCCAGACGTACTCGGGCAGGCGAATCCATCTGAGATTTTGTTACCAAAAGACAGAGGCCGGGTGATGTTCCGCGTCCAACACGACCACGAAGTTGGTGCAACTGAGATACGCCAAAGCGGTCCGCATCCATGATCACCATCAAGGTCGCATTAGGAACATCTACTCCCACTTCAATAACAGTCGTTGAAATCAGCACATCTATCTCACCTGCAGCAAAAGCTTTCATAGTTTCATCTTTGACCTCAGCGCTTTGTCGTCCATGAAGCGGCGCTATTCGCAGGCCATTTAACGCTCCACTCTGTAACTCTGGGCCAAGCTCCTCGACCGCAGTAAGTGCAGAGCTCTCGCCCTCTAAGAATTCGAAGTCGGCATCTTCTGAGACTCCAGCTGTGATACGTGGAGCAACGATATAGACCTGATGGCCTTGACCAACTTCTTCACGAACTCTCTCCCATGTGCGATCAAGGAAGTGTGGCTTCTCTTCTACCGGCACCAGATGTGTTGTGATGACTTGTCGACCTAACGGAAGTTCGCGCAAAGTAGAGACATCGAGATCTCCGAAAACAGTCATTGCAACAGTTCTTGGAATTGGTGTTGCGGTCATCACGAGAAGGTGTGGCGTGATGCTGGCTTTCGATTTGAGAGCATCTCTCTGCTCCACACCAAAGCGATGCTGCTCATCAACAATTACTAGGGCAAGTTCATTGAATTCAACGCTCTCGCTTAACAAGGCATGGGTTCCGACAACTAACCCTGCCTCCCCGCTTTTTATCCGAGCATGCGCCTCTTTTCGAGTCGCCGTGTTCTGCGAGCCGGTGAGAAGTTGAACGCTCGTTGCGAGATCAGAACTTCCTAGCGTTCCGCCCTGTGCCAAATCACCCAATAATTTATTGAATGTCCGCACATGCTGAGCGGCGAGAACTTCGGTAGGTGCCAACAGTGCGACCTGTCCCCCATTATCAATGACAGTCAGCGCAGCTCGTAGAGCGATGATTGTTTTTCCTGAGCCAACTTCACCCTGTAGCAATCTCTGCATCGGATGACTTGCAGCCAAGTCGGAGGCGATTTCAGCAGAGACGCTCTCCTGTCCAGCAGTGAGTTCAAACGGAAGTCGAGCATCAAAAGCATCCAGTAATCCGCCAACCTTATGTGGACGCGAAATTGCATTAAGTTTCTTTAACTCTTCTTTGCGCTTGAGTAAGAGAAGTTGCAGAAGAAGCGCTTCATCAAAGGTCAATCGCTCGCGAGCGATTTCTGTTGCATCTAAATCGTTAGGGTGATGAATCTGCTCCAGCGCTTGACGAATGGTTGGATATTGAAACTTCTCCAAAAGCTGAGCAGGAATTGGACCTTCAATATCGTCTAGAGCCGATAGTGCGAGATCAATCGATTGCGCAATCTTCCATGATGGAAGTTTTGCCTTTGATGGATAGAGAGGAATGAATTGATTGGCAAAGCCTTCGACAGCGCTATCCACATCATTGCCGTCGGGAATCATCTCGTAATCAGGATGGGTCAATTGCTTCTTATCTTTAAAGAGACCGACTTTTCCAGCAAAGAGCCCTGTGCTTCCAACCTTCAAATCTTTTTCACGCCACGCTTGATTAAAGAAGGTCAGAGAGAGTTTGGCAGTTCCATCGGTAACAACAACTTCGAGCATCGTTCCCTTGCGAGCCTGGAACCTGCGAGATTGAACGCTAAATACTTCAGCGAGAATGGTCGCCTCATCTCCTTCTCGTAGCTCCTTGATATCTGAGAGCTCACCTCGAACCAAGTATCTGCGCGGAAAGTGGTGGAGGAGATCGCCGACCGTGGTGTATCCGAAGAGATCTTTAAAAACTTTGGCGGTCTTATCGCCAATGACCCCGCTGAGTTTGGAGTCGAAGGTGGCCATGGGGCTATTCTCTCTCGAGCAGCAACTTTCTGGAGTATTGAAGCCACGGCGCATGAGTGATAACTATCAATGTGCGTCCTGCTGCCAAACGAGTGATTGCCTTTTCAATCCGCCCCGCCCGCTCATTATCGAGATGCTCAAGCGGCTCATCCAATATAAGAATAGGAGCTGGCGATAGGAGCGCCCGAGCGACGGCCAACCGTTTCGCTTCTCCCCCAGATAACGGGCGACCGAATTCACCGATGGTTTCATCCAGTGAAATCTCATCCAATTCAAGCGCGTTGATGAGCTCTTGAAGCTGTGAATCTTCAACCTTTTCATCTGCAATCTTGAGGTTCTCGCGCAAGGTGGTGTTGAAAATGTAACTATTTTGAAGAGAGCCCGATATATATCTGCTCAGGTCCTTGATCTCGCGTATTTGGGCTCCGCCTATTGTCATTGAGCCCCTGTAGTGAGCAAAGCCCAACATTGCTGCCGCGAGCGTTGACTTACCCACTCCGCTGGCACCGGTAATGAGAAGAGTTTCTCCCTCTAAAACTTCAAAAGATTGAGGAGGCAGTATCGGTTTATTCCAATACGCCTGAATCTCCTTGACCTGAATCGACGTTCCTGTTGGGAGAGCAGAGTCGACCTGTGAAATGAGAGCAGACTGAGATAACTCTTCAATCGTCTTCGATGCTCGACGATTCTTGCCTGCAATAAAGAGATTTGGAAACCAGGAAGTGAAACCTTCAAAACCTACGAGAATTAAGAAGATTGACATCGAGATGTGAATAGGAAGCAAGGATGGGTCGTTTCGTGCAGATAGCGAAACGGCAACTAGACCCGTACCAATCGCGAGTGTGACAAGGGCTTGAAGAAATGATGAGAGTAGATGAAACTTCAGTTCGAGTGATTTGAGCTTATGGACAGAAGTTTCAAGCTGGTGCTGATACACCGCTAAATAGCCAAAGACTTCGGCCTCACGTTGCGCGTGGGCGGCATTACTCATTTCCACCGCTAGTGCATTTTCGCTATTTTCGATTTCAACGGAGATCGGATCTAGGAACTTTCGCACTAATAGCGGAATTCCAATTGCGAACAAGAGTGAAATTAAACCGACCCAGAAAAGTAGAGTTTGCCCAATCCACGCAGCAATCAAGATTGTCACTGAACCTGAGAAGGTTGCATAGAGCCCTGGCAAGGTAATCCTTAGGTGATACTCCTGTGCGCGCTCTACATCGTCGATAGCCGCCTTACTTCTCTCCGGTATAGATGATCCGTCTTCTCTTATCCGCGAGACAAATGCGCTGAAAAGCCTTACGCGTAGCGCTGTGAGCTTTGCAAAAATTGCCTCATGGCTGATGACACGTTCTCCATATCGTGCAACTGAGCGGAAGATTCCGAAAAATCGAACTAAAACGATAGCCACTCCGAGTACTAGGACAGGTGGGTGCTGCGCTGCCATAGTGATTAACCAGGCGCTCGAAACAGTGAGACCGGTACCTCCAACAATTGCAAAAGTACCTAGAGCTACCGCGGCGATAAACGACTTTCTCTCTGAGAGTCTCATCGTTCGACCATCACGATCTCTTGCGCGCCCTCTATCGACTGATCTGGAGCGTGCAGAACTGCGATGACAATAGCTCCGCTACGAGAAATCCTTTGTAGCAATCTGAGAATTTCTTGGGCTGAATGTGAATCCAAGTCTGCTGTTGGTTCGTCTGCGATGAGCAATGATGGTTTTCTTGCGAGGGCGCGCGCTATTGAGAGACGGCGCTTCTGCCCACCTGATACTTCACCGCTCTTCTCTCCGGCTCCGCTGACCAGAGTATCCAATCCATATGGAAGGTCCTTGAGATGCAATCCCACATCGTGAAGGAGAGAAATGACATCTTCGTCTGTTAAGGAAGGGTTAACAAGCGTGAACAGTTCACGAATTGATCCTGTAATCAGCGATGGATTTTGCGGTATCCAACCTATCTCTCGATGAAGACTCTCTCGCGAGTATCGATCTATAGCTGCATTGTTAATCTCTATCGATGCGCTCGAATTAAACCTCAAAATGGAATTGAGAAAAGTTGTCTTTCCAAGTCCTGAACCACCTCGAAGAATGATCAGATCACCTGAATTCAAATTCGCAGAAGGAATCTCTCCCCGGCCGAACGGAGACTTCCACTCCTTCCATGCAAGATGTGAAATGTTCTCAACCTCCACAGTGCCTGATGGAGGTTTTTCTTGGCTTGAAATTGAAGTCAATTCTGAGAGCGCAGCTCCCCCATCAGCTGATGCATGGAAGAGAGAGGCGGCGTTACGGAGCGGGAAGTACACCTCAGGAGCGAGAACCAGGACTACCAGCGCGGGAAAGAATTCCATTGAGCTTCCAACAAGCCTAAGACCGATTTCAACTGCAATCAATGCAACTGAAATTGTTGCGGCTAATTCCAAAACAAGAGCTGACAAGAAGGAGATGCGAAGAACCTTCATGGTCTCTCGTGTGTAGCGATCCCCCATATCTTGGATCCGCTTCGATTGGCTCTTATGCCGACCAAAGATTGCCAAAGTGAAGATTCCGCGAAGAGAGTCTTCGAAGTACTTTGAGAGGGTTCCAAGTGAACGCCATTTAGCGTTAACGGCATCATTTGTGTAACGACCTATGAGCGCACCGAAGAGCGGGATGATGGGCAAAGTAAATAGAGCAACTAACGCTGAGAGAATATCCAGAGTTCCGATCGTGATTATTACTGCGATAGGGGTGATTGCCGCCCCAAACATCTGCGGTAGAAAGCGGGCGAGATAGAGATCGAGAGAGTTTGCGCCTTTGATAAGTAGCGTTGTGAGGTGAGACGACGCGGTAGTTTCGACCACACTCTGGTTTCCCATTATCGAGATTCGCAATTCGCTCTTGAGTGTCGCCGCCTGCTCGGATGCCCACCGTTCGAATTGCGAGGTAAAGAGCGCACGGAAGAGCCAGAGCAACGCAAGTACGGTGATGTGGCTCAATACGTTGGGATGTCGATAGATCAAGCCAACAATCACTGCGCCAATCAAAAATGCATTCCCGATGATGATTGCGGTATTGGTGAGCGCGCCTAATAAGGCTCCGAAAAAAAGCTTACGACTACTGCCCATGGAGAGCAGTAGTCGTAAGTCTCTAGATTTCATTAGTGCAATATATGCGCAACAGCATCCCTAGCGGTGATGAACGGTGTCGAGCACTCCCATCTCTGGGTTCGAGATTTGCGACGCGCTGACACGCTTTCTAAATACCCAGTAGGTCCATCCCTGGTAGATCAAGACAAGTGGTGTCATAACAACTGCAACCCACGACATTACGGTCAATGTGTTCTCGGTGGCAGATGCATTGGTGATGGTGAGGTCAAATTGAGAGCCCAATGAACTTGGCATCACTCTTGGATAGAGTGCGTAGAACAATGTTGAGACAAAGGTTGCAATAGTTCCCGCAGAGAAGATGAAAGCCCACCCTTCCCGCACTTTAAGTACTGCAAATAGTCCGGCGAGCCAGAGAGCGGCAACTACCAAGGAAAGCCCAAAGACCAATCCGTTGAACTCAGGCAACATTAAGTTTGTCCACGCAAGGAAAGTTACCGCTGCTACTGCAGCAATCAGACCAATCTTGAGTGCAAGGGTGCGAGCACGTTCACGGATAGCGCCATCAGTCTTGAGTGCGAGGAATACCGCTCCATGAGTGAGAAATACTGTGAGGGTCACAACGCCACCCAATAGAGCATATGGATTGAGGAGATTAAAGAATCCGCCAACATATTCGAGGTATCCATCAGAAGACTTTTCAATTGGCACTCCACGAACAATGTTTGCAAAGGCAACGCCCCATAGAAGTGCCGGCAAGAAACTTGCAACGACGATAGCTACATCCCAGCGCTGACGCCATTGTGCCTTTCCATACTTACTGCGATATTCGAAGGCCACACCGCGCACGATCAGCGAGACCAGGATGAGAAAGAGCGGTAGGTAGAAACCGCTAAAGAGCGTTGCATACCACTCTGGGAATGCGGCAAAAGTGGCTCCGCCGGCGACGAGTACCCACACTTCATTTCCGTCCCAGACCGGTCCGAGCGTTGTGAGGACAGCGCGACGATCAGCCTCATTCTTGGAAACAACAGGGACAAGCATGCCGACCCCGAAATCGAAGCCTTCAAGGATGAAGTATCCAACCCAGAGAACAGCAATTAGTACGAACCAGAATGTTTGTAGATTTGCTAGTGACATTTTCATTCCCTCCTTAGTAGCTCATCACGAGTGGCTTATCGGTACTTCCACCGAACTCTGGATTCTCATAATCGAGTTCTGGTGCCGGACCGTTCTTGATTACCTTCAGAGTCAGACCCACTTCAATGACCGCCAAGAACCCGTAGAGAAGCGTGAAGACAATCATGGTGAAGAGCACACTGCCGGCAGACACCACTGCACTCACTCCATCTTCGGTGCGAATAAGTCCAAAGACCGCCCAAGGTTGGCGAGCTGTTTCGGTAAATATCCAACCGAATGAGATTGCGGCAAGTGGGATGAACGGCATAGCCGCCATAGCACGAAGGAACCATTTACTCTGCGGAAGTTCTCCACCTTTTCGTGTGCGCCACAGGGTGAAGATCGCCAAGAAGAAGGCAATGGCTCCGAAGCCAATCATCAATCTAAATGACCAATACGCCAATGGAATATTGGGTGTGTAATCGCCAGCACCGTATTGAAGGTCGTACTTAGCTTCGAGATTATTTACACCTTCAACAGTGGAACCGAAATCCCCAGTTGCTAGGAAAGAAAGGACTGATGGAATATCGATCTGAAAGACTGGACGTGACCCATCAAGAGTTCCCACAGTAAAGAGTGAGAATGGAGCGGAATCAGTAGTTTCATAGAGCGCCTCTGCTGCTGCCATCTTCATTGGCTGCTGCTCGGTCATTACCTTACCGATGGCATCGCCAGTTACTCCGACCAATACAAAGGAGATGATGACTGTAATGAGGCCGATCTTCATCGTTGGACGTGCCATCTCAACATCTTTCTTCTTCAGAATCAGATATGCAGAGATGCCTGCCATGAAAGCACCAGCTGCAAAGAATGCAGATGGGATTGTGTGGAGGAATGTAACGACTGCAGTCTTTTGAAAGAGAACTTCGAAGATATTGGTTAATTCTGCTCGGTTCTTCTCGGCATTGATTATGTATGCAACAGGATGTTGCATCCATGAGTTCGCCGCCAAAATGAAGTAGGCAGAGAGCAATGTTCCAGTAGCTGCGAGCCAGATTGTTGCAAGGTGGACCTTTTTTGGAAGTCGATCCCAGCCAAAGATCCAGAGACCCAAGAAAGTTGATTCAAGGAAGAATGCCAACAAGCCTTCCATTGCTAGCGGTGCGCCAAAGATGTCTCCAACGAAGCGAGAGTATGTAGACCAGTTCATTCCGAATTGGAACTCTTGCACAATGCCAGTAACAACACCGATTGCAAAGTTGATTAAGAATAGCTTTCCAAAGAATTTAGTCGCTCGAAGGTACTTAAGATTGTTCTTCCGGTACCACGCTGTCTGAAGGCCAGCCACTAAGAAGCCAAGTCCGATAGTGATTGGCACAAAGAGGAAGTGGTAGACCGTTGTGATAGCGAATTGCCATCTCGCGAGATCTAATGCATTCATAAAACTCTCCATCTCTGGTAAATCGCCACTGCATCTGCAGTGGTTTCTTGCATGTCTCTATCTTCCGCCTCTGCAATGGAGAAAATGAGAGAGTTGGCTGTAGCCCGCCTCACACTGCAAAATTCACGCGTAAAAACGTGAGCGCTGGCACTCATACGTAGCGGATTGGCTCAATTAGCCCCCCTCTTGATACCCTTTCCGCCTGCACATCGCTAGAGCGGTGCGCTTCACCAAGATATTAAGGAGTACCGCTGTGGCATCAACATGCGACATCTGTGGCAAGGGTCCAAGCTTTGGAAATAACGTTTCTCACTCACAGGTAAAGACACGTCGTCGTTGGAATCCAAATATCCAGCGTGTAAAGACACTCGTAAAGGGTGCATCGAAGCGCCAGAACGTCTGCACATCATGCCTCAAGGCTGGCAAGGTTGCTCGCGCTTAATTAATTGAGTTTATTAAAAGTGGCTCCAGGAAACTGGGGCCATTTTTATTTCTACACCATCCATCTCGGCGATAATTCCCGCACCTTCTACTACCTCTCCGATAAGTAAACCTGGGAGATTGCGGCCAGTGGCGAGAAGAACGTGATCTTCTCCCCCTTGCAATATCCAACTCCACATATCTGCGCCGGCCTCCTTGGCTAATTTCTCTAATTCTCTAAACTCATCGCTCTGAGTTATCAAAGTGCCATCAATCTTGAATTTCACCTGCGATGCCTTGGCCATCTGCCTTCCTTGAATCAAGAGCGCATCACTCACGTCAGACATCGAAGTGGCGCCGGAGAAATCAACCTCAAAATCGAGAGAGGGCGCCCGATATTCATTAAGCGCCTTCTGAGCAGCATCGCCAGATAAGTTGAGATTGCGAGCGAGAATTTCGAGGCCGGCAGCAGACCATCCAGTCAGTGATGAGAGATAAATAGAATCTCCCACCTGGGCGCCTTCGCGCTTGATCACATGGTCTGTGCGCCCCACTGCTGTAATCGAAATCGAGAGAGTTTGCGAGCGTGCTAAATCTCCACCGACGACGACTGCCCCCGCCTCTCTTGCCTGGTCTGCAATCCCTCGGGCAAGATTACGAATCCAATCCAGGCTTTCATTACCGGTAAGGGTTGCGGTGACTAAGAGGTATTCGCACTGACCGTTCATGCTTAAGACATCTGCGATATTTGCTGCAGCGATTCGCTTGCCGATATCAAAAGCAGAGGACCATTCGCTACGAAAGTGAACTCCCTCTACTGCGATATCGGTCGTCAAAACCTGTTGGGGTGCGCCGACTACCAGCGCAGCATCATCACCGATTCCAAGAAGGACGCGCGCGTCATATGCTGCAAAGACCTCAGCCAGCAGCTCAATGACCTGCTCCTCGGTAAATGCTCTTCCATCCTCGGGTGCCATAGTCAGAAACCTATCTCATGAGGTAACGTTGCGCGCATGAACGTACAGGCATATATCTTGATTCAAACTGATGTCGGCAAGGCATCTTCTGTTACTGCTGCGATCGCTGCGATCCCTGGCGTCACTCTCGCTGAGGGAATCACAGGTCCTTACGATGTGATTATGCGCGCTGAAGCGAGCACGATGGAAGAATTTGGCCGCCTTATTCTCTCCAAGGTTCAAGCTGTTCCTGGAATCACCCGCACATTGACCTGCCCAGTAACTGGCTGATTACCCATTAATTAAAGCTGTAATCACTTCCTTGTAAGGCATTCCGCTCGCCTGCCACATCTTTGGAAATGCTGAAGTGGGAGTAAATCCGGGCATCGTATTGATTTCGTTGATGATGATTTCATTTTCTGTTGTTACAAAGAAATCAACGCGCGATAACCCCTTAGCTCCAATTGATTGAAAGGCAGCCACAGCTTTTTCACGGATTTCTTCTAAAACAGTTGAATCAAGCGGTGCAGGGATATCGATGCGCGTTGCGCCATCGAGATACTTTGCTTGAAAATCGTAGAACTCAAAATGTGGATCAATCCAGACTTTGCCTGGAATTGATGCCCTCACTTCACCGCCGACTTCAAGAACTGCACACTCAATCTCTGCACCAGCAATCGCACTCTCAATCAGCACCTTTGAGTCAAAGGTGAGGGCTTCTTCTATCGCAGCCGGAAGCTCATCTACATTCTTCACCTTCACCGTTCCGCGACTTGATCCACCACGAGCGGCTTTCACAAATAGTGGCAATCCGAGTGGTTCACTCGCCTGCAGGATGGAGCTCGGATCAGCCAACCATTGATCTGCGGTGACCGTGATTCCAGGGGCTACTGCTAATCCAATTTCGCTAAAGAGTCGCTTAGATTCTGATTTATCCATCGCAATCTCAGAGGCAGCAGCGCCGCAGCCCGCATATGAAATTCCTATCTGATCAAGTTCGCGTTGAAGTTGCCCATCTTCTCCGTAAGTTCCGTGTAACACCGGAAGAACGACATCGACCGCAAGACTCTCGCCATCAGATGAGAGACCATCACGGCTGCGATTTACTTCTGGGAAGTCGCCAGAAATTCGTGGAAGTTTCTTTCCCTCTATCGAAAGTGGATAATCTTGTGGGAGCAACATCCACTTTCCATCTTGTGTAATACCGATAAGGATTGGTTCAAATTGAGTGCGATCAATTGCAGACAAAACTCCGCCACCAGAGAGACATGAGATCTCATGTTCGCTACCTGGACCGCCGCAGAGAATCGCAACTCGCTTCATCGAATGAAATTCTCCGCCTTCGTTGTAATCTCCATTAAACGCTGGAGCGCTTGCTCAGGTGTGAGCGCACCATTGACGATATCGGCAACAGATTCAATCACTGGGACCTCAACACCCACGCGGTGAGCTATTTCTACAACCGCGCCAGCTGACGCTACGCCTTCCACTGTCTTTGCTACCTGTTGACGTGTTATCTCCATAGACCCTGTGCGACCAAGAACTTCACCGAAGGTGCGATTACGTGAGAGCGGTGACCCACAACTTGCAACAAGATCGCCCATCCCAGCGAGTCCAGCCGCAGTGAGCGGATCTGAGCCATGAGCTGCACATAGTCGAGCCACTTCATTGAGTCCACGGGTAATCAACATCGCTTGTGTATTTTCACCAAAGCCCATGCCGATGGAGATTCCGACCGAGAGAGCGATAACAGACTTGATTGCCCCCGCTAATTCGCAACCCATGACATCGGTAGAGGTATAGGTTCTGTAATACGGCGTGCGGAAGAGTTCGCGAATAATGTCTGCTAGTTCTTGGGTGGGCGCTGCAGCTACCGCTCCAGCTGGCTGTCGGAGAACCAACTCGTCAGCGAGGTTTGGCCCAGTGATTACACCAACCTTCGTTACTCCCCACATCTGCGTAATAATTTCAGTCATCCGCATCTGAGTACTGATTTCAATACCTTTGAGAGTACTGACCACTATCGCATCACTTGCTATCAACGGCGTCCATTCGGCCAACATGGGACGTAGCTGCTGGGCTGGAATCGCTAAAACGTAGATATGAGAGTGACTAAATGCTTCTTGAAGATTTGATGTTGCTCTTAACTCGGATGGGAGAACATGGCCGTCTAAGTACTTCTGATTGGTGTGAGCTGTATTGATTTCAGCTACAACATCTTCGCTTCGCCCCCATAGAAGAACATCATTTCCTGCATCATGAAGAACTTGTGCCATGGTTGAACCCCAGGCACCTGCACCGAATACCGTAACTTTGTGAGGCATTACTTCGCCTTCTTCTTTGACTTAACAAAATTGCCAGTCTTTGGCAGCTCTGATGTATGCGGATCAAAAATCACAGGTGTGCGCTTTTCGCCACGGATATCTTCCAACATACTTGTAATCGCGCGCATGATTTCAGCTGTTGCCTCTTTCAACGCCTGCGGATCTTCGTGCTTGCCTTTCCAGCGCGAGAGATCAACTGGCTTACCGGCGCGCATCTCAATCGTCTTTCGCGGGAAGAGGTTGATGCGATTGCGATAGCGCGGGAGGATCTTTTGAGAGCCCCACTGCGCAATCGGAATCACCGGAGTATCGGTAGCTAAAGCTAAGCGGGCACATCCAGTCTTTGCCACCATGGGCCAGAGATCTTCATCTCGTGTCAGAGTTCCTTCCGGATAAACGCCGAGGAGATGCCCCTTCTCCAAAAGAATCTTTGCGTGATCAACCGCCTTGCGAGCATCGCTACTTTCGCGCTCCACCGGAATTTGGCCGGCAGCCAAAATGATCTTTCCAATAATCGGCGTCCTAAAGACGCCAGCCTTACCGAGATATCGAGGTGCGCGACCATTGGTGAAGAGAAAATCGGTAAGTACTAATACATCGAGATAGGAAAGGTGATTAGAGGCGACAATAACGCGACCTGACTGTGGAAGGTTTTCAATCCCACGCCAATCTCTCTTCATAGTCAGTCGAAAGATTGGTATGAGAACTTTTGTTCCAAATTTAAATGCAAAGTTTGTGCCGAGCGGCTTGCCTTGAGGCGGGTCATAAGAAACCTTGAACTCGGACATGTCGCAATTCTAAGCGTCAAAAGCAGAAATGGAGCCGGCTTTCGCCGACTCCATTTCATTTAAGTTCAGTGATGAACTCGAAGAAATTACTTCTTCTTTGCAGCCTTCTTGACAACCTTCTTAGCTGTCTTCTTTGCTGCAGGCTTCTTAGCCGCTGCCTTCTTTGCTGCAGGCTTCTTAGCCGCTGCCTTCTTTGCTGCAGGCTTCTTAGCCGCTGCCTTCTTTGCTGCAGGCTTTGCAGCTGCCTTAGCAACTGGCTTTACCTCTGGCTTTGGAGCAGGACCGAGCTTGCGATCGCCTGAAATGATCTCCTTGAGAGCCTTTGCAGGAAGGAAGCGAGCCTTCTTTGATGCCTTGATCTTGATTGTCTCGCCTGTGAATGGGTTACGTCCCATACGTGCCTTGCGTTCAACCTTCTTGAACTTACCGAAGTCGTTGATCATGACATCGTTACCAGCTGACATGTTACGAACGATTGTGTCGAAAACGATATCTACAGCGTGAGCTGCTTCCTTCTTGCTGCCGTTGAAGTGTGGGGCCAACGCAGCGATGAACTGGGCCTTATTCATTGATTTCCCCTAAGTTTTACGCGTAAATAATTAAGCATTTGCTTAACTGCGCAAAACTTAAACCTATTGAAGGGGTGAGAGTGTTATTGCGTTGCGCGTGTCGCAATAATTTATTTTCCATTTTTCCCACTATTTACGCGTAAAAAACTCTCATTCTTACCTTGAGGGTTTTACATACACCACTAACCCCGCCAAAAAAATCAGCGATTTACGCTCACTTTAGCTACGGATAGGAAGAGTTGTTGGCTTGAGCGGTGTGCGAGTTGCCTCAAAAGCGTTAATTGACGCCTCTTGGGCGAGGGTAAGTCCGATGTCGTCGAGCCCCTCCATCAAACGCCAACGTGTGTAATCATCAAGTTCGAAGTTGAGTTTGGTATCTCCATAAGAGACGGTTCGAGAATCGAGATCTACGGTAATGGCGGTAGTTGGCTCTGCCTCAATCTTCGCCCAGAGCTTCTCAATTTCCTCCTGCGGAATAATCACCGTCAATAGCCCACCCTTAAGTGAATTGCCACGGAAGATGTCAGCGAAGCGACTTGAGATTACTGCCTTAAAGCCATAATTCTGTAGCGCCCAGACGGCGTGCTCGCGAGAGGAGCCAGTTCCAAAGTCGGGACCGGCAACAAGAACTGTTCCACCCTTATAAGCCCCTTGATTCAGAACGAACTCTGGATCATTGCGCCAAGCGGAGAAGAGGCCATCTTCAAAACCGCTACGAGTTACTCGCTTGAGATATACAGCAGGAATGATCTGGTCGGTATCGACATTTGAACGACGAAGCGGCACACCTGTACCTGTATGCGAAATAAACTTCTCCATTTTTTCTCTTCCTCTCTTACAAATCTGCCGGTGATGACAAGGTGCCGCGAAGCGCAGTTGCTGCAGCGACCTGAGGGCTTACTAAGTGGGTACGACCGCCCTTACCTTGGCGACCTTCGAAGTTTCGGTTAGATGTCGAAGCTGATCGCTCGCCCACTGCGAGTTGATCTGGATTCATGCCTAGACACATCGAGCAGCCAGCATTACGCCACTCTGCTCCAGCTTCGATAAAGACTTGATCGAGCCCTTCACTCATCGCCTGCTGACGCATGCGCTCAGATCCAGGTACTACCAACATGCGTAGAGTTGAGGCGATCTTCTTACCTTTGACGATATCGGCAGCTGCTCGCAAATCCTCAATTCGACCATTGGTGCAAGAGCCCAAGAAAGCAGTGTCAATCTTTATCTCTTTCAGTGGAGTGCCAGCTGTAAGACCCATATATTCAAGGGCGTTCTTAGCTGCAACTTGATCGACCTCACTTGCAAAGTCTGATGGGCTTGGAACCTTTGCGCTGAGTGGAAGTCCCTGACCGGGATTTGTTCCCCAGGTAACGAACGGTTCGAGCGAATCACCATCGATCTCGACCTCAGCATCGAACTTTGCATCGCTGTCGGTAAAGAGCGTCTTCCAGTATGCAACTGCCGCATCGAAATCTTCTGGTGCATGTGGCTTACCCTTGATGTATTCAAAGGTCTTCTCATCGGGTGCAATTAATCCGGCACGAGCGCCCGCTTCGATCGACAGATTGCAAACCGTCATGCGACCTTCCATCGAAAGGTTGCGAATAGCTTCACCACGGTATTCGATAATGTAGCCCTGTCCCCCACCAGTACCAATCTTGGCGATGATTGCCAAGATGATGTCTTTCGCGGTAACACCAGGC
>JACCDL010063095.1_pt1 | contig 16275 bp, 13 predicted proteins | sample 7441931 | NCBI WGS metagenome assembly JACCDL01 (sample SAMN15323437, study PRJNA562643) | freshwater metagenome | isolation source: river surface water | place: USA:Blue River Watershed | collected 2017-08-16 | reverse complement strand
TCTTATTTAGCTGGATCAAAACCATAACATATCAGTTTACTTTTTAGCGTAGAAGTTAAATAATTGTGTAGGACCTCTGTAGTCATCGGGCGGTCACTACAAGTCCTACTTTTATGAGTAGGAGAACAACTTAGATGAGCAAAAGAGTGAAGAAACGCTTTACATCAGAAGTTAAAGTAATTGATTTTGAACCATATCTTCCGCACAAGAAGCAACGTGTCGTAATCAGCGCACGAAACCCCAATCAGAAGTTATATCTCAGTAAACTGCACGACGAGCAAAACAGCATTGTTATTGCTATCGGCCCAGCAGGTACGGGTAAAACTCTGTTGGCTGTGCAGAACGGTATCAAACTATTCCAGGACGGACTAGTGGACAAAATCGTAGTTACAAGACCCGCCGTTAGCGTGGATGAAGATTTAGGATTTTTACCGGGCGATTTAAATGAAAAAATGGCACCGTGGACAAGACCTATTTTTGACGTCTTCGCAGAGTACTATAAACAAGCAGATATTAAAAAAATGCTGGAGGAAGGAGTTATCGAGATAAGCCCACTTGCGTATATGCGTGGACGCACATTCAAGAACGCATACATTGTGGCTGATGAATGTCAGAACACAACAATAAATCAAATGAAGATGCTACTTACACGCTTGGGAGAAGGATCCAAGATGGTAGTGACAGGAGATTTAGCACAGGCAGACAGATTGAGCGATAACGGATTAATAGATTTTTGTAACCTACTCGCACGAAAACAAACAAAGCATATTGCTATTGTGCAATTTGATCACAAAGATATTGAAAGACATGAGGCCGTTAAGGAGGTGCTAGAAATTTACGGCGACTAATGAGTCAAAAAAAAAGGGCTCCTACGAGCCCTTTTCAATTTGTTCTACCTTTACCCCTGATTCTTTGAGGAACGATACTCCATCTTCGTTACGATAAGCATCGCGGTAATAGACAGCATTAATGCCACTTTGGTATATGAGCTTGGCACAATCAATGCAAGGGCTATGAGTAACAAACATAGTAGCGTTGAGACCAGACTCAGTACTTCGAGCCAACTTAGCGATTGCGTTTGTTTCAGCATGTAAAACCTCTGGGCGAGTTTTTAATATAATATCGTAATCATCACCAACTTCTGCTTCGGCAACAACCTCATACTCGCAGTTGTTATCCCATCCTGCTGGCATACCGTTATATCCAATGCTGATAATTCGATCATCCTTGACAATGATAGCACCAACATGTAATCTACGAGCATGACTGAGCTCCGCAAATGTTTCTGCGGTTTTCATGTATGCTTGTTTTAGTTTAGTTTTCACAGCATTGACAACCTAATTAATGTAGCCGCAAGGTTAATCTCAGGATCGATAACCAATGTATGATCAACGAGTCCTTGCTTAATGATAAGGATAGCCTTGTTTTGTTTGTCTTCATCACCAAATATTGCAATATTGTCATAGAGCCAGCGATAGATTTCGTCCATTTCTTCTGGCCTTGCCTGACTACAAACAAGTTTACGACCTTCACTAATTTTTCCTGCTTTGAATAGTTCAACCATCTGGATCTTATAATCAGCATCACCAGTGTCGCCTTTTTCTGGACTGTGTAATTTACCGTCCATACTGTTCATTTGCACCATGTTGATACACTTACGCAAATCTGGATATGTAGCACGAACAAATGTGTCCAGGGTGTCCAAATCAAATTCAACACCTTCTTCCCCAAGGATTGTTGCTACACGAACAGTAAACTCTGTTTGGTCTGTACGCTCAACATGGAATCCTTGACAACGACTGTGTAATGCCGGAATAATCTTGTTTGGGTAGTTACAAGTTAGTATAAAGCGTGATGTAGTATGATATTCTTCCATAACTCCACGCAAGGCTGCTTGAGCGTTTGGAGATAGATAGTCTGCCTCGTCTAACAGCACAACCTTGTAATCACCAAATGGGATCATCTGTACAAAGTTGACAATCTTATCACGAACATCCTCAACTGAGTTTGTACGACTTGCGTTAATTTCTAAAATGTCTAACGGGTTAATGTCTAGTTCGTTAAACAAAATTTTTGCTAAGGTTGTCTTTCCAATACCTGCATTGCCGCTAAACAACAAATGGGGAATGGTCCCGTCTTTAACCCAACGCTGAATTTGTTCTTTTTGATGATTGTCTCTGAAAACATACCCGTCTAATTTTTTAGGACGGTATTTCTCTACCCATAGTTCTTTCATATTCTGCCTCTATAACTCGCTGTCTAAGTTCGCTTGTGCTAAAACTGTGTCGGCGTTGATTGTAATAAAAATCCATTGGGATGTTGTACCCGGTGAATTCTTTGTCTCTGTATTCTTCTCCTAGTATTCTAACATCTATAGGATAAGAAAGCAATATGTCGACTAAGTCTTTTTCTGTAGCATACACTACAACTTCGTCAACAAACTTGCAGGCTTGGAGTTGCACAAACCGTTCAAAGATACTTTGAATTGGTTTGTTTTTTGAATGAGGTCTATCAATGGTAGGATCCGTTTGTAAACCAACAATCAAGTAATCGCATTGTGATTTGGCTTCTTTGAGCATCATAATATGCCCGGCGTGAAACAAATCAAATGTTGAACAAGTAAATCCTACTCTCATACCATTTCTTCAACAACACCTAGTACTTCTGCCAGAATTAGTAAACTGCCAGCATACCAAAACATGCTATAGCATAGTGCTACGCCGGCCGCAATTCTTACTGCGCTCTTGGCAAAACTGATATACTTGTGTTTGACTGGGTCTGGGTGTTGGAATTCAACTTCATTCTTTTCAAGGTCTTCTGTTAAAACGCTTTTTGCTTTTTTAATGTCTTGTACTGCTTCGTCAAATGTGCTCATAAGGTTCTCCTTTATTGTAGTATAATAAAGAAAAAAATAGGGCTAGTCAATAGCCCTGTTGTTCAAAAGGTGAAAAATTAACGCATGAAGTCTTCTGGACGAATCTCAGATCCATGAGATGCTGTTTGGAACTGTCCAAACTCAGGACCTGCTGGTCGTTCATCTGCGCTCATTAAAATACCTGCTTCGTCGATGCGACGAATGGTTATAACGTTACCTTCGTCATCTTCAACTTCTAATCCACGGGTCCAACGGCCGTGTTCGACTAAAATCCACTCGCCAATTTTGACACTGGATTGTTCTTTACCAATAGCGCAAACTTGACACCAGCGAGGCTTAACACCTTCTGATTTACCGTCATCGCTTTTTAGAATGATTCCGGAAGTAGTTTTTTGTTCACCAAAGTTCATATCTTTAACTAAGATATGTGCTTGTACTGGTCTAAGTTGACTTAGTCTTACTTTACTCATACACCCCCCGTAGGATCCTCGTTTTCGATATTTTTCTTAACACTTGAATTTGGTGCTTCGCGCATGACTTCTTCTCGTCTGCGGATAATCTTGCCGCCTGGACCCAATTCGTCGCCGCGGGCATTAACCTTTACGTTGCCTACTGCAACAGTCATTTCATTAGCCATTACTAGCTTTTGCATATCTACTTCTTTGCCCTGCATTGAGCGATATACTTGTCTTTGTTGTTCTTTCATTGCCATATTAATCTCCTAGGATTATGCTTTACTTATCTCAGGAATTCCTGCCAGTCTAAATTATATTTGATAGGATCTATATTATGAACACCAATTAAGTATAGCACATAACTGGCAACGCTAGATCCTCGCCCAACTCCCCAAACAACACCTTCTTTTGAGCAAGTATCTACAAAATATTTTAGCCAGCGCAACAAATCTAGCATGTTTCTTGCTTTGTACGCAACCAATTCATCTTGTAGTCTAGTTGCTTCTGGATCCCAAGGCGGGCATTGTTCTTTGAGCCATGCTTCGATATCCAGTTGTTTATACTCGTCAGGCATGTTCCAATCTGTTTGAAGTGAAGAGTCGTAGTCTTCAAGGGACAAATCGTAGTCATCTAGCGGCTTCCAAAAAGTTAACCCTGACACTTCTTCTAATCTTTTGATTTCGTTAGACGGCTCTACAAAAGTTTCAGATGATAGCTTTTGGCCTTTGTATAAGGCTTCAAATATATCGTGTTCGTTAAAGATTGGATTGCTGAATTTATCTAATCGCATTCAACTATATTAGTTGACTTTGATTAATTTGTCAAGATCTTTGTTGCGATTTGACATCATTTTTTCGTATGCTCTTTGCTGACGTTTTGCCATTTCCTCTCGATATGTATCAAGAACCATGGCTATTTGATTTTTTAGTTCTGGATTGAAACTGGCGAAGTATTTACGAGTTAACTCGCTAATTTTGGCTTCAACTTCGCCGTCTTTTAATGCAGAAAGGTCACCTACTAATGGATGCATAGATATTACCAACTAGATGTTGATGCTCTTCTCCAAGTATTTGTATCAACACAAATATAGATATATGCTGCATCAAACGCAATTTGACCAACAACACCAGCGGCACCAGCGGCCAACGGAGTAGGAACAACTTGAGCTGGTGTATTTTCGTCAAGGGTACAACCGTTATTACCAATTACAAACCATTTTCCTTGTATGTACTGAAGAATACAAGAGTCGCCTGTATTAGTTAATATAACATTAGAAGAACCACTAGAAACCCATCCTGCATTTGCTACAGAAACAGTCATAATACCGGATGCACTTTTCATTACAAGTGTCTTAACTTGACCTTCTGCTCCGTCGCCTAACGTGCATGACTCTGGACCAGATGTGTTAAAGTAACTTACCGATGTAGTTAAATCAATCGCAGTAGATGGTGCTACGTCTTCGCTACCGTTAAATGACAAACGAGCCATGGTCCAGTTAGCACCGTCACTAACTAATGTTAAAGAACCGTGATTGCCGTTAATAAAAACATTACCAGTAGAGCCATTAATTTCAATAGAAGCACTACCTGGATCAATTTCAATAGCGTTTGTTCCAGCATTTCCGCTGTCAAAAATATTAATTATAGTTCCAACAGACGGTGCAACTGGTAAAGTAATAGTAATTGCACCTGCTGAAGTATCTGCTATAATTGTTTGACTACCTGGAACAGTATAATCTGTTACAATTTTTACAGGACCATTAGCAACAGTTACAGGATATTCAGCACCAATTTTATTTGTATTAGTGTATCCTGATACGTTTCTTAATGGAGATACGGTAAGTAAAGTTCCGTTAGGTGTTCCAACAGTAGTATTAGCAGGACTTCCGCCTGGCGATGTTAACAGCTGGAACGATACTCCAGTACCACCTGCAGCAATATAATAAATTGTTCCAGCTGAATTATATCCATATGGCGCAGTAGTTCCGCTCCATGTTCCGCTAATTCTAATTGGTTTATTTGTCGTCAAGGTTACACTTGAACTAACAGTAAATTGTCCTGCAGTTCCAGTCATACTAAGATCGCTGAGGTTTCCTATGCTTGAATCGATTTCAAGCTCAGGATTTCCCATGTCAGCATAAAGGTATAATGGACTTGGCGTGTCTTCGGTTATCAAAATTTCAGTGTATGCATCGGCATATCCTGCTTCACCGTTGACTGTAACGTTTTCTGAATACGGTAAAATTGTTCTAGTACCTGGGTTATTATCAGGGTTTACAACAGTATCAGGCGTTATTGAGAATCGTAAATCGTATCCAACATTTGAACTATCGGTTTGAAGGAATCTATATTTCTTACCAATTTTAAAAGACTTAAGGTTGCTTATTTGTACACCGGCAGCTGTTGATAAAGGTACATCGTCTATGTAGAACACTCCCTGACCACCTAATCCTGGTCCTAGGTTGCTGTCAACGGTAACCGCGTATGTTACAAGATCGACGTTATTTGACCACTTATCTAAATTGGAATCGTATTTTAATAAATCGCCGTTTCGTGCATCTTCGATGTCAACATTAGTAATACTGCCAATATCTGCAATCGTAATAGACGATGTTGTTAATGTAGTATTTCCATTGACTAATAAATCGCCATCTATGACAATATTTCCACCTACATTAAGATTTTTAGAAATTCCTGCACCACCTTTAACTTGTAGTGCCCCGGATGTGGTAGTACTTGATTCGGTTAGTTCGTCAACACTAAGAGTTCCTACGTTCAAATTAGTGTAGTTAGTATTTGTACTATCTAAGTTACTGATATAACTGACAAACACTCGCTTAGTTGTTGATCCAGTTGAACACCATGCTTCTATTACTTGTTCTGCACCGTTAGGATTTAATAAAAGTGGCAAGTCAAAATCAGATCCAGGAACAATAGTTCCTGTTCCTTCTGTACTTAATATTACTTCCTTCCATGGTTGTACTTTACCAGATCCAGAACCTTTATTGGTAGCTAAAAAGATAACACCAGATGTGATACCGTTAACTGTAGTCGATGCCGCAGATTGTACAATATCGACAGTATATGTACCTGTTCCTCCAGTACCTGTCAACGATGGGTTTTCGTTGTTTGTAGCAATAATTTTAGTTCCAGCAGTAATACCAGCACCAATAAGGAAAGTGTTTAGTGTGATAGTACCTGATGATTTTGAACTAACTGTTAGTGTATTTCCAGTTATAGACCCAACAAATACTGTAGTTGGTTGCGCCCCCATAGTGATAAAGTTAGTGTTATTAACTTCGTTAATGGTATAACGTTTCCCTGTCACAATGTCGTTACCAACATTTATAATTGATCCGTTATTTTTAAAATGAGCTCTTACTGTAGCATGTACTCCAGTGTCAGGCCAATTAGTAAATGTAAAAGTTGAACTTGCAGATAGTGTAAACGACTGCATAGAACCTTTTGAAACATCAATATTAGCAGTTCCTGATACTGTTTGTGTATAAGAAGTTCCGTGAAAATTTGTATGACTACCGTTGGATATATTAGATCCTCCTAAGTCATTACTGAGAACTTCTCCGTCAAGAGCAGATTTAAGAAGTACTTTGTTCTGTAAATCTTCTATTTCAGATTTTGCATAAGCAAAGTTGTTTTTTATGGATGAAAAATTATCACGAAAGCCTTGGCTGTCGTTGTCTTTGCCCGCAACAGGATATGTGCTGTCGATGCTGGTGTTATCTATTTGGCTACTCATATGGTTATCCTATCATTTCTAAATACTAGATATTTATCTGTGGTTGAACCCTCAACAGAATCAATTATATACCTATCTATAGTATAATCTAACTGATTAAAGCTGAATCCGGTTGTTTTAATGTAATTGTTTATATTAAGGATGATGTCATCTGCCTGCCCAACTTTGCAGTAACATAAAGTAACAGCAAGTTTAAAGTCAATTTCTTGCTTAGAACCTGGCTGTATACTACGCATCCATAGTGGTAAGTAATTTCTTTCTATGGCAAAACTGTCGTTTTCATCGGACCAAGTACTAAATCGTTCTCTCCAGATGCTAATACTATTGGGAAAGTACCTGTCTACATTTGAATTTGAAACTTGATATCCTTGACTGTCAGCAGTTATACGATTCTCAGGACGACTACTGAAAGGTTCATCTTCTATCAAATCACTTAAATTTCTACTCCAAATTGAGTTATTAGCATCAACAGTTACAGGAGTTGGATTCTTTCCAAGATTTTTTAATTCGCTAGGCAATCGCTTTCCATTTAGTTCCAGTGGGTCAAGCATGTCTACGTATATTACTTCGTAAAGTGCAGTTCTTGTACCTGGAATATATGCTATGGCTTTGGAGATCCCTCCAAAGTGAAAACGTTTTTTCTTGTGATTTAACCCCATTGCACTTATGTAAGAAGCAGCAGCCTTAGTTTCTAAGCCAGCAAACACTATCATAGACAAGTTAGTTTGTATGCCAAAGTTAGGGTCGTTCGCCCTGTAAATACTGTTTGGAGTAAACACTGACGCATTGTTAATAAATTCTCTCCAAGTAGTTCGTTGTGCAGTACTTAAGAATGGCTGTACTCTAATATTGCTAAAAATCTTCTGATTTGGAGTTTCAACAACTATTCTAAATGTTTTGGTAATTGAACTGTACCCATATTTGTCTTGTGCTTTAACAGTAAATTCAAACAACCTGTCAGAACTAGTAGTATCACCGTCAAATGTAGTAGGCCCGTCTACAAAATCAAATGTTGTTAACCCTTGTGTTATTATGTTTCCAGATAAACCTACAGTAGCATATTGATTTACTTTGCCAACGATTTCACCATTTAAATCTAAAGTCAGTCCTGGGGGCAAATTACCGTCAGTTAATGTGTACAATATTGTATTGTTTTCAATGTTTGAAATTGCATTAACTGAAAGAGTCGAAATAAAATTTGCATTAACACTACCAAGATTAGAATCTGTGTTCCAACTGAGTATGCTATCAACTTCGCCTAACAAATCTACAGTAAAAATTTTATATGTAGTAGCAAGTTCTGCGTTATCACCAATTTTAGATGCACCTACAGTAAACTGATATGTTCTAGTAATCTCTGGCTGGTAAGGAACCAGTCCATGTACTTCTGCGTTGTTTTCATCAAACTGCATACCTAACGGAAGCTCACTCAGAGTTCCAATTAAAAAGTCAATATTGTCAGGAAGAGACGCTTCTAAAGTACTATTAACAGTTAATCGGTATTCATTATTACCTAATGAAGCTACATTGGTAATTTGGAATATTTTTGAAGATCCAGCTACTTTACCTTGAAACGTTAAAAAATGTCCTACAACAGGTGCAGTTGCAGTTAATGTTGTTGTTACCTTTGTACCGTTTAAAACATTATCGGTGCTTGATATTTTTCTAGTGGTTGCTTTTGTATTTGCATTAATTGTTTCCAAGCTATAAATTATGTTTTCTTTTTCATAGGTATCTAAGATTAAAGTCACGTAATTGTTGGCCCTGTAAAGACCAAGGTAACTAGGTGTTAGCCATGTTGGCGGCCTTAAGTATGTTACGTCTGTGGTAAACAACGGGTCGCCGGTTAGTAAGGTTGTGTTGTCTGCTCTAAAATAGTCATCGCCTACAACAAATATTTTAAATTTTCTTTTAGTAAAACTATCCCCGTCAGTTACGGTTATATAAAATTCGTAAGTTCTATTGAGTTTTTTTGGTTTAGAAGACGGTAACGAAAAGTCAAAAAATATGCTATCGTACACGTAACTGTCGTAGCCGTTTGTTGGTATAAATGCAAAGTCGTATGCTACTGCGTCGTAATAACTATTATCAAATGTACCATCACCGTCTGATGGCTTAATTGCTAATATTGGTTGTACAAATCCAACAATCCTGCCGTCGTCTGTTAACACTAAACCAGGAGGAAGTTGTCCGTCTCCCTTAGCAATAAAATAACTCAGTTGTTGATTAGCAGTAGTATCTTTATCAATTGCTTCAATTTGAAAATCTACATAACTACTGTCTGGAATAAAAAATTCGTTATCATCGCCAAGAGCAAGCATTCCTTCGTTTGTTATGAACTCAGGGTTATCCTCACCTTCGATAGAAATAAAGAAAGTTCTATCTGATATTTCTCCGTTTTTACTAGCTCTGATACAAAACTGAAAATGGGTAAGTCTTGGTACTTCAAACGCTGAACCAATTATGTCAGTTCCTTCTAATCGCAGTCCAGGCGGCAACGATCCTGAGATAATTGAAAAAGTTACACCAGTGGCGTTTTGTACAGGTAACGATATTGTTATGTTTACCCTTTCACTGAACGCAAGCCTTGATGCAACTCCTGAACCAGGACCAACAAAAGACAAACCAGTTAGTGGGTCAATTTGTGTTGGGCCAGCAGAAGCACCTGTGCCGGATGCTGTAAAAATTGTACCTACAACATTTTGTTCAGACCCTATTTTCTTAAAGTCTGTAGTGCCAACGGCTTGGATAACATACTGATACCCAGGAATAAAGTCTCCTGAGTTCACAGAAATGTTAGTACCTGGTTCTTGACCAAAGTTCCAACCTGTGGGTCTAGTCCAAACATTTAGTGCCATATTATACTATAGATCCAAAATTTAAATTTATTCCCGAAGGATCGGAAACTGAGAACCCAAGCCAGTTAGGGTAATTACCGTTTAAATCAACTACATTAGAAGGAGCATCGGGTATTCCTACTGTTCCGTCTAGCACTGAACCAAAGTCTAATGTAACGGTTCCTGATTGAATAAACATTTCCATTAGACTGTTTAAGTTACGAACATCAATTCCCCAAACTGTTGTGCGAACATCTCCGTAACCTGAACTACCGATAGTAATGTTATGTCCGTCTAATTCTAGGTCTGCTGTTAATGAGGGCGACGGATCGTTCTCAAGTAAAGACAGCCCTTTTAAGTTTACTGTGTTGTCGGTGCTGGTAATTTCAATGCTGTTATCAGTACTAGTTAATGTCTTAAACTCTAACGTTAGAGTGGTGTTATCTCTTTGTTTAAAAACAGCAACACCGGATCCTAAGTTTTCTCCGTTGATAATACCTAAGGTACCGCCAACTAGTTCAAAGTTCTCATTTACTTTTTTAAATGCGGAACGAAGGTCGTCACCGGTTCCATCGTTTGCATAGTTACCTAGATTAATTGTTTGTATTGGCATAATTTACGCTCTCTTTTAATATTTACCATGTGTCGTTAGACCATGCTACTCGTTTCCAAATATCTGGTTGTGTACCGCCAGGTTCTGTAAATGTTATCGATCCAGTGGGCGGTAGTGTTATAAATCCGCTTACTACTACATACAAATTGTCAGCATCGCCAGTGATTTCTTCAACAGTTACCGTAGTTGAATTTACAGTCAACGTCCAACTAACTTGTAAGTTTGCCCAGTTAGTATTAGGAGGTGCACCTTTTGCTATAGTAATAGTGTTTACACTTTGACCAAGTTCATTTGGAACTAGCTCTACTGTTGCTCCACCGCCCCCTGCCGATACATAATCTGCTGTACAGTAGTAAATGTATGAGCCATCAAATGCTACTAGTCCGACAACGTCATCAAGCGCACCTGTACTGTGTGTGGGTACAGCCGAGTTCACACGTATCTTACCTGACTGAATATCTAAAGTATTGCCTGCGTGACCCATTAGTATAGGACCTGAAACACCAGATCCTTCGCCGGATTGATTAGCACCAATGTCAATTTGACCACCGTTAGTGCTGTCAATAACCACATAATTTTCTGCTGTGATTTCTAAATTGCCAGATGCTTTAGTAATGTTACCGGGAACAGATAGGTTACCATCTGTGCCAAACTGCCAAAACTTTGCTGTTCCTAGCGCATCTGTAGTTAACACAATGCCGTTAGTTGCTGTTATGCCAATGCCAGAGTTTGTTGAACCAATTTCAGGACCTTGTATAAACAAATTCTCACCGCTAACTGCCGGAACTGTTAGTATACCGTTTGCGTCAAATGTCCAAGTAAGTAAATCATTAGTAACGATATTGACTGAATTGCCTAGCCAACCTTCGATGTTTACTGATGTTGGTGAAGACCCAATGGCACCCACTACGGTGTCTGAGTTACTCAATTTAACTGCCTCGGTGCTTGTGACGTAAGCAAACTGAACATTATCAGTTGTGTTAAGATCCTGGTCAAAGATATTTCCTTGTGAAACATCCCCCCAACTGAGTGCAGTACCGTTAGTAGTAAGGTACTTTCCACCGTTGTTAGTTTGACTTGGTATTTGTACATCTGCGCCTACATGAGCATACAGTTCAACAAAGTTTTGATTAACTTTGTCGAACGCTGTACGTAACGGATCACCAGTTTTGTCGTTAGCTGTAGTGCCAATATTAATGTTTAGTCTAGCCATTATACTCTCCCTACAGCAACTTGGATAATACCAGCTTCGCCAGTATCTTTATCTTCTAGTGCCTTACCAATAATTGAACCTAATACAGGATTAGTTGCTTTCATTGCACAACCAAGTGTGGTTGCTGTTGTCAGCAAGTCTCCTTTCTTTACCCGTCCAACAACCCAACACGGTACCCTACCCGCCAGTGCAATACAGACTTTAATACCTTTCTGCTCTTGGTTCATAATGTAAGCAGGGTTTGTTGTAACAATACCAGCTGCTCTTGTATCATTCATTGTAGTAGTTGTGGTAACTTCTTTGTCACCGCCAAATACTAGAACCATACCTGGTTTATACTCTCTGTCACCTTCGTAGTATTCTGCCAAGTCAGCATATGTAGCCTGCAATCTACTAGAACCGTCTAATGACCAGTAACCTCTAATAGTACCAGTGTCGTTCTGATTAGCACCAGCTAACAATGTCTTACTATAGAAGTTAGCAGAGTTTGTAGCAAGGTCAATTTGACTTGATGCAGCAACAGTCCATTGTCCTGTTAATGTACCTCCAAGAGCCGCAGACCCTGTTGTTAGCGTTGTTGATTTTAGTGTACCTCCCGTAACATCAACAACACCGGCTAAAGTAGTCGTTGTTGATGCTAAGTCAACACCTACTGCTGACGCAAACTTAAATCCACCAGGAGTATAAAATTGTACAGCATTAGTAGCACCATTAACATCGATAATCTTTTTAGTACCAACATAATAACCGCTGCTAGTGTCAATATAACCAGCATTAAGTTTTACATTACTGCTGCCATCTGTTTTTACAAGACTGTTTGCTTGTCCAGTAGTTGTTACATTAACAACTCCGTATGTGTTGTTATTTGTTGACGATCCATCATATGACACTAACATTGCATAGCCAGTTAACGGACTAGCACCTGAACCAAAACTTGCGTTCTTGATACCGTCACCACCAGCAATAACATCGCCAAACGAAATTTCACCAACTGCTCCAGTTCCAGCAGTTTTACCACGTCCTAATACTGTTCCTTGGCTTGCATGTTGGATCTTACTATAAAGTACACCAGTCGATGCACTTGAAGAATCTTTTAATGAAATCCAACCGTTAGTTGAATCAAACTCAATATTCTTAAATGATGCAAGTCCCAAGTCAGCCTGTGCAATACTTGTTGCGTTGGCCCTTAGGCTAGCCGCATTCATATTTAATTTGCTTTGTGCGATTGCAGCAGTTGGGCTAACCATGCTGTTAACAATTTTCTGAGCTTGGATAGTACTGGTTATTTTTCCAGTTGAACCATTATATGTTAATAAAACATCGCTAGTTGCACTATCGTCTGGTAGGAAAATATTGCGCCACTTGTTAGCAAGGATAGTTCCGCCGCTGACATAGCTTAAAGTTACTGTACTTGCATAGCTTACACTAGTTGTAGTACATCCTGTTACAATGTAAGTTCCGTTATAAGTAACAGGACTTACTCCGCTAACAACAATAATACTGCCAATTGGGAACGGAGCACTAGTCAGTGGTAAGAAGTTTAATGTAAGAGTTGTTCCGTTTCCAAGGCCGCCTACTACATTTATTAATGTACTTTGGTCGTATACAGGAATATTTCCTTCTTGTAAGTTTGTCCATTGTACATCACGTAATTCTGAGAACTCGTCAAACTCTGCAACTGCTGTGTCGACATATGTTTTATTAGCAGCATTAGTTCCTGGATCTGTACTAATTGGTGTTGCTAAGTTTGTGATAGCAAAAGTACCAAGGTTCATATTACCCTTCATGGTTAATGAACCGTTCAGCGCCATGTAGCCTGGACCAACTAAGTTACTTAAAGCAACAGGTCCGCCGCCATGGTCTAGTCCTAAACGTTTGTCAATGTATCCACGAACAGCACTCTGTACAGGAACAACTTCTGGTGCATTGTTAGTCATTGAACTGTCTGTTGAGAATTCACTTACAACAACACCACGCTTAAATCCTAAACCGTCTAAGTTACTCAACGCAATTGATGCTGAGAATGTAACTGTACCAGTACCTTGGTCAACTGTAAAGAAACGACCTACACGGAAAATACCGTTTTGGTCTGATGTTACATAGAATACACGACCAACGCCTTCTTCGTAAACTTCGTTAGCCTGTTGTTTACTTTGTGTTGGATTACCATAAATTTGATATGGGTAGTTTGTTGTTGAATAACCACCAGTACCAATATCTAAGAAATCATGACCTGTTGCACGGCAAGTACTAATACGTGTAGTAATCTGTGCAGGAGTACCTGCTGGATATCCAACACGTAATGTAGCAGCAGTCCCAGAACTAAATGGTTTTGTTAAACCTAGCTGACTAGTAGATGCAGACGATAGTTGTTTAGAAATAGTTACAACAGGTGTTAGCGTTGTTGTTCCTGTACTATATGCGCCCGGGTCATCTTCATATATGAGTGTTATAGAAGTTTCTGTGACAGAATCAACTGCAAAGGTTCCGTTATAATCAGTAGCAGCATTGCCGCTTACTTCCCAATAAGTGCCTTCTTGTGGCAACTGACTTAATGTAGGAACTTCAAGAGTTACTAAGTATGGGCCAGTGCCTGTTTTACTTGTGAATGCACTTACTGTAATAGGACTACTATATGTTCCTGGGTCAAGCGGATAGTTTAGTGTTATACTACTATCTGTAGTTTTAACAGCGTAGTACAAACCGTTATACAACGGGTTTGGACTATTCTGTACTCTATACCATTTGCTGTCAGCTGGAGCAGTTGCCTGTGTTTCTATAGCAAGTTCAACAGCATAATCAGTAGACATAACAGTGCCAGAACCTACTGTTTGACTGATGCTAACAGTCCATGTTGACCCTGATCCTGCTGTGATATATGTTCCAGAAGAAACACCAACTCCAGAAATCTTTTGGCCAATTCCAATAGTTCCGCTTGATAGCGTATCTACAGTTAATGTTGTTCCACTGATACTACCTGTAAATTCTGCTGGTCCTGTTTTACTTGTGAACGCACTTATAGTAGTGTCAGCAACTATACTAACTGCTGGGTTGATTAATTGACTTACACTAACGGTATAAGAACCAGTTCCGCCTGTTCCTGTTCTAGATGCATTTTCTAAATTAGTTTCAGTAATGAATGTATTAGGTGCAATTCCATTGCCTCTAATACGCATACCTTTCTTAATAGTATCACCAGCCGATACCGCAGTAACGTTCAGTACATCTCCAGATAATGTTCCGCCAATTGCATCAGCAATAGCTCCAGTTAATTCAGTGTGATCGTTGACAATGAACGTTCCAGGATTGCTGTCATAAGCAACTGTAATTTGATTAACACTTATACCTGCGCTGGCAGTTGTGTTAACAGTTGGACTTGATGTTAATGTAGGTGTAAGAACAGCATTACCATAACTTAATACAATAGTAGGCTGACTTGTGTATCCATAACCTGGGCTAACTAGTGTTACGGTTTCAATACTTCCGTTCTTAACAGTACAAGTTGCAATAGCCTGTACAGTTGGAGTACCGCCAGTGAATGTTAGTGTTGGTGCACTAGTATAACCTGTACCTGCGTTAGTAATAACAACGCTAGCCACTGTAGCAACTACAGTTGAACTAACTGTTGCGCCAGCCGGTACCCAACATGCTGGGGATACTGTGAATGTGTTTGCTGTACTATCAATATCTTGAATGATTGTATTGTCTGGAATATATGCACCAGCACTTAAACTAGTAACAATCATACCAACTTGTAGGCCAGTTACATCACTAACAGCGATAGTTGTTTCACTAACCGCAGACGAAATTTGGTGCCAGTAATTATATGCCGCAGTAGATTGTCCAGTAAACTTGTACCAGTTATCAACTATTGGTAGTGAATTTGGTTGCCATGAAACATCATATGTTACAAATTTTAGTCCTGATGCTGGAACAACTTTACTTACATACGATAATGCATCGATAGTAGAACCGTCACCTAATATGTTTGAAACAGAGTTTGGATCGATATTTAAGTAACCACTTCTTGCAATACCAAATACAACGTTTCCACTAGGTGTTGTAACACCAGTAGCTGAGTTAACAACAAGTGTATATTGTGTTGCAGGAGATACCGGAGCTGTTATGCTTTCAACGTATACTGGAGTAGTTGTTGGCCATCCAGTTCCTACAACAATGTCTCCTAGTTCAATATCGCCAGCTACTGTATCAACAACTAATGTTCTTGTACCAGAGTCCCAACTTACGATAGTACTAGCTTGAGCTATCTTTAGAGGAATAGTATAGCTGGCAATGCGGTGTGTTCTACCGTGCCAACCAAACAAATAAATTCCTTTGTTAATTTGGTTAATAGTTGTAGCTTGGCTAATTTCAAGAACAGAAATTTTATTATCGCCTACTCTTGAACCTTGTGTCTTAGTACCAACATAGCCGCCGCTAACATAAGTTGCAGTTACAGTACTAGAAAATTCTACATCAGTAGTTGTACAAGCAGTTACTCTATATGACCCGTTGTAAGCAGTGGT
>JACCDL011398328.1_pt1 | contig 16285 bp, 18 predicted proteins | sample 7441931 | NCBI WGS metagenome assembly JACCDL01 (sample SAMN15323437, study PRJNA562643) | freshwater metagenome | isolation source: river surface water | place: USA:Blue River Watershed | collected 2017-08-16 | reverse complement strand
GCAGCGTTTCTGAGCGGTGCACTGCTGGTCTGGCCTGTAGTGACCCGAGGGACCAGCGCCCGGGTGATCAACACGCTTGGTGCGACCCAGCTGCTCAATTCCGAAGATGCCATCCTGATCGATCTGCGCGAGACACGCGAGTTATCGCGAGGAATGGCCCCGCAGGCATTGCATATCCCGATGAGCACCTTGCCGAGTCAGGTGGATGAGATTAAATCGAAGGCCAACAAGGGCAAGAATCAAGTGCCGGTGATTCTGATGTGTCAGAGCGGCTGGCGCGGCAACAAGGCGGGCCGGATGCTGAAGAAGGCAGGCATCGAGGCCGTATTTAACCTTGAGGGAGGCTTCGATGCCTGGCAGCAGGCAGGGCTTCCTGTGAAGAAATCCGGAAAGGCATAGACCATGGCGAAGGTTGTGATGTACAGCACCGCAGTCTGCCCGTATTGCCAGCGCGCAGAGATGCTGCTCAAGCAGCGCGGGGTGACCGAGATTGAAAAAATTCGGATCGATCTGGACCCAGCGCAGCGCGACGCCATGATGGCAAAAACAGGCCGTCGCACGGTGCCTCAGATTTTTATTGGTGAGCGTCACGTCGGTGGATTCGATGACCTCTCCGCACTTGACCGCGACGGCGGACTCGTGCCCCTCCTGGCGGGTTGACCCCTGCTGTTTCTTGCACCAGGTGACGTCGGTTGCCTGCCTATTTGTTGAAAGTGGTTTATGACTGAACAGACTAATTCCGCGAACGCGCCAGCACCGCAGTTCAACCTGCAGCGCGTTTACATGAAAGACCTGTCATTAGAAATTCCTGACGCACCGAATGTCTTTCTGGATAACGCAGAGCCTCGCCTGGAGTTTCAGATTGATGCGCAGGACAAGGAGATCGGTCCGAACGTTCACGAAGTGACGGTTCGTTGCACGGTGACCTGTCGACTTGGTGAGAAGGTGGGCTTTCTTGTGGAAGCCAGCCAGGCCGGTATCTTTGAAATTGTGGGCATTCCACAGGAACAGATGGCGCTGCTGCTTGGCATCTCGTGCCCCAGCATTGTCTATCCTTACCTGCGCGCGAACATCGCCGATGTAATCTCACGGGCGAGCTTCCCGCCAGTCCATCTTGCAGAGCTGAACTGGGAAGCCTTCTATCAGCAGCGACTTGCCGCTCGCGCAAACGCCTCGGCCAATGGCGATGCAAAGCCCAGCGGTCTGATCGTTCCTCCGCAATAAGTGTCGAGTCACGCCGTGTCGATTCCTGTTCTCGTTGTTGGAGCAGGTGCTTGGGGCACGGCGATTGCGGCGCACCTCGCCGCTCGATTTTCAGAGGGCGCGGTGCAGCTCTGGGGGCGCAGTGCAGGCGACCTTTCGGAGATGACCACAACTCGCGAGAATAAGCGCTACCTTCCCGGCATTGCCTTACCTGCTGGGCTGGTGATCGAGTCGAATCTTGATTCTGCTTGTCAGCGCTGGCGAGCGCAGTCGTTGGCCCACGCAGGTCTGCACCCTAGTGCCGTCAGTCATGGCGTCATCATTCTCGCAACGCCGATGTCTGGACTAGAAGAGGCGGCCCGAGCGGTGGCGGCACGTTGTGGCGCTGCTCAGCCTGGAGAAGGACTGCTCTGGCTTGCGAAGGGACTTCGCGTCTCGGGAGATCTCAGTGCGCCTGTCTTGGAATGGCCGCATCAGATTGTGGGGCGACACTGTGCCGGCTGGCCGCAAGGGGCGTTATCCGGCCCCAGTTTTGCGCAAGAGGTTGCACAGCAACGTCCGGTGGCGTTGACATTAGCGAGCCAGAATCTGAGCTGGGCGCGCGCGGTGGCGCAGGCCTGTCACGGCGGTGGCATGCGGATCTATGCAGGGTCCGATCTACTCGGAGTCGAACTCGGTGGCGCAATGAAGAATGTTCTGGCCATTGCGGCTGGGGTCTGTGATGGTCTTGGACTCGGCGGGAATGCGCGCGCGGCCTTGCTGACCCGTGGTCTAGCGGAGATGGCACGACTCGGGGTGGCGATCGGTGCTCAGCCACAGAGTTTTATGGGCCTGGCAACGCTGGGGGATCTCATCTTGACGGCAACGGGCGACTTGTCGCGAAATCGGCGTGTCGGACTCGCATTGGCGAAAGGGGATGCGTTAGCGGATATCGTCCGCTCGCTCGGACATGTTGCGGAAGGCGTGTCTACTGCACCAGCGCTTCTCGCACTGGCCAAACGATCATCCGTTGAGGTACCGATCACCGAGTCAGTCTGTCGCCTGCTGCAAGGAGAGATCTCGGCGGATCAGGCCATTACACAATTGATGTCAAGAGAACCAAAGGATGAAATCAGTGGGTAAGCCAGTGAAGTCGATTACGGTGTTCTGTGGATCGCGTAGCGGACGCGATCCCAAATGGATTGAAGTCGCAGCGGCCTGTGGTCGCGAAATGGTCAAGCGTGATCTTGCGCTCGTCTTTGGTGGCGGCAGAAATGGACTGATGGGGGCCGTCGCGCGCGCCGTGATCGAGGCAAAAGGAAAATCAACCGGTGTGATTCCCGAGAGTCTTTTGGCGATTGAGCCGGCGATGGAAGAACTCACCGAATTATTTGTCGTGGACTCGATGCACACACGCAAGGCGTTGATGTCAGAGCGGGCCGATGCCTTCTTAGTGTTGCCCGGCGGTATTGGTACCTTTGAGGAATTCTTTGAGACCTGGACCTGGCATCAGATTGGGTTGCACAGCAAGCCGATCGTTTTGTTTAATCTAGATAACTACTACACACCCTTGTTACAGTTCTTGCGTCAGTCGATGGACTGTGGGTTTTTAAATCCGCGACATCATGATCACCTTCGTGTCGCCACAACCGTTGAGCAGGCGTTTGACCTCTTGACATCGCCTTACGAGATTCCGCCGTCGCCGGGCAAACCAGCACCCGAGTAACCCAGCTGTCGCCAGGCTTCATAGACGACGATCGCCACCGCATTTGACAGATTCAGGCTTCGATTATTAGGCCGCATCGGAATGCGCAGACGTTGATCGGGCGCAAACGAATCGAGACGTGCGCCCAACCCTTTCGTCTCAGAGCCAAAGATGAGCCAGTCATTCTCGGCAAAGGGGACGTCAGACAGGCCACGCTGCCCTTTGGTGGTGATCGCAAAAAGTCGGCTGGGATCCGGCTGCGCTTGGTCAAGAAACGCTTCCCAGTGGCGATGACAGGTAAACGAGGCGAGCTCGTGATAGTCCAGGCCTGCACGTCGCATCTTGGCGTGGTCAATTGGAAACCCAAGCGGCTCGATGAGATGAAGGCGTGCACCTGTGTTGGCGCACAGACGAATGACGTTTCCCGTGTTGGGCGGAATTTCAGGTTCGACAAGAACAACGTTGATCATAGGAAGTGATGCGTGATGGCACGCGAGGGATTTTTTACGCGTGCGATCACCGCTGCGGCGATCACCGTCCCACCGCTTGTATGAATGGCACGCGAGGCTTCTCGAAGAGTTGATCCAGTCGTCATGATGTCATCAATGAGCAGACAGCGTCGTCCGGCAACCTGTTCGGATGCCGAAAAACTGCCGAACAAATTAGCAAGCCGTTCATCCCGATGTAACCCCGCCTGTCGTGCGGTGGGTTTTGTCTTTCTCAGCCATCGGGGCGCCATCGATAAGCCCCAGGCCTTGGCGACCTGACGTGCAATGACAATCGACTGGTTATAGCCGCGATCGGCGAGTCGCTGATCAGACAGTGGGACCGGAATCACCGTTGGGGAATCACCGAGCCATGGCCGGGGCAGCTGACCCAGACACTGACCCAGCCATCGCGCGTGCCCCCAGTCGCCAAGATATTTGGCACGGATTACTGCATCACTCAGAGGGCCGCCGTAAGACTCACGAAACAACACGGGGATCCGATGGTCTGCAATCGAGAGGCTGGTCACCCCCCATGGACGCTGACGGAGGGTGCCTGCGCAGCGATCGCAAATCGCTGCGCCATCTGCTGACTCATCACACAAAAGACATGGTGACCCGAGAATGATTCGCAGGGGGCGCCACAGGCATTGCTCTAAGGAAAGCTGCATCGGCAAACTATACTCAGACGATGCCGTCTGATCCGCTCATCCGTTCGATTGATCCGCATGCCGTTCGCGCTCAGCTGAAGCGGCGTTCGCCCGTCGCCGTCTCTGCCCATCCGTTGTGGCAGGAAGCGGCCGCGCGATTAAACGATCGACTCTCCTATATTCGGATGCCGGAAGGAGCGCGACTGGACTATGGCATTGCGCAGTTCGGTCAGCCGATCTCGGCGACAGCGGGGTCCTTGGGCATGATTGTTTCAGTGGGCCTGTTGGCCTACCTATCGGATCAGCGAGCCACGCTTGAATTCTGGGCAAGGACGCTCGCCCCCGGAGGGCTTTTGATGTTCTGCAGTCTTGGCCCGGATAGTTTTCGGCCACTGGCTCTTGCGCTGGGGGATGAGGATCAGACGCGTCATGCCGCAGGCTATCCCGATATGCATGACTTAGGAGATGCGTTGGTCGGCCTGCGCATGGCGAATCCGGTCATGGATGTGGAGTGGCTCACGCTGACCTATGCCGACCCCGACTCTGCCCTTCGCGACCTGCGGCTTATTGGGGGAAACCCTATGTTTGGCCGGGGAAAAGGATTGCGTGGCAGGGCCTGGCGTGATCGCGTGCTCACGGCGCTATCGACCCTTGAAAAAGACGGCCGCATCGAAATTCCGGTTGAACTCGTCTTTGGACACGCCTGGGCAGGGGGGGCGACGAGCGGGGCAGCGCAGGCGAAAGACCAGGTGCAGACCATTCAGTGGTTCGGGAAAACGCCAAAAGATTCGGGAAGCGACATATAATCCCGCCGACTCGGTCGTAAGCCTGACGACGTTAGGGGGAGAGCGTGGAGACGGAATCGAGATCATGGGTGCTCAAACGCAACTGCGTCATGACACCCCGCCAGTTGCTGGGCGCCTTTGCGATGCTCGGTGCTGGGTCGGTCGCCGTCTCTGTGGCATGGGCACTGTCGGGTGCCTGGTTGGTCATCCCCTTTTTGTTGATTGAGCTGACGGCGCTCGCCGTGGCCTTTTTTGTCTATTCACGTCACGTGAATGATGGCGAAAGGATTACGTTGGACGAGGCGAAGGTTCGTGTGGATGTCACCGAAGGAATTAAGACAAAAACACTGGAGCTTCCACGGCAGTGGCTTCGATGTGCCCGAGACGATGGGCATCAGGGGCTAGTGCGATTAAGAAGTCAGCAGTCAGAGCTCGTGGTCGGGCGGTTTGCAAGCCCGATAAGCCGGGAGCAGTTTTATCGAGAGTTTCGATCGGCGATCCGCATTAGCTGAGCGTCGTGCAGGGGTCCTCATGGAATGCATGAGGCCAAGAAGTTTGCGGTGGACATTTGAGTCAACAACATTGAAGACGGGGAGATCTATTCAATGGACGGTCGGTATAACCTTCAGACACCTGCCAGCATGATGGCGACGGATCTGTACAACCTACACACATTTTTGTTTCTGCTCTGCCTCGTCATTTTTGTGGCGGTGTTCGGCGTGATGTTCTATTCCATCTACGCCCATCGCAAATCAAAGGGACACAAGGCTGCGACCTTCCATGAGAGCACTGCGGTAGAGGTGGCCTGGACCGTCATTCCTTTCCTGATCGTAGTGGTGATCGGTGTCTATGCGACCCCGATCGTGATTGCCCAGAAAGATACGGCTAACGCAGACATCACGATTAAAGCGACCGGTTATCAGTGGAAATGGGGCTATGACTATCTGAAGGGCGAAGGCGAAGGCATCTCCTTCATGTCGACGCTCTCTACGCCCCAAGACCAGATTCGTGGCATCGCGCCCAAGGGGGAACACTATCTCTCAGAAGTGGATAACCCTGTGGTCGTCCCCGTGGGCAAAAAGATTCGTGTGGTGACGACCGCCAATGACGTGATCCACGCCTGGATGGTGCCAGCGTTTGGTGTGAAGCAGGATGCGATTCCAGGTTTTGTACGCGACACCTGGTTTAAGGCAGAAAAAGAAGGCACTTATCGCGGTCATTGCGCAGAGCTTTGCGGCAAAGACCACGCCTTTATGCCGATTGTGGTGAAAGTGGTCTCTGCTGAGGAGTACACCAAGTGGGTGGCCAGTCAGCCGAAAGCGGCTGCAGTGAAGACTGCTGCGCTGACCCCTGCTGCCAAGTAACGCGGTACGTTCCGAATTTAAGGAGAAGAGTATGAGTGCAGTTCTCGAACCCGGCCATGGCGTAGCAGGCCACGATGATCATGCCCACGACCATCCGCATGGATGGCGCCGCTGGGTCTTTGCGACCAACCACAAAGACATCGGCACGATGTACCTCTGGTTCAGTTTCGCCATGCTGGGCATTGGCGGCATTCTGGCCCTGGGGATTCGGGCGGAGTTGTTTCAACCCGGTTTACAGATCCTAAGACCCGAACTCTTTAACCAGTTCACGACCATGCACGGTCTGATCATGGTCTTCGGTGCGGTGATGCCTGCGTTTGTGGGTTTTGCGAACTGGATGATTCCGCTACAGATTGGGGCCAGCGATATGGCCTTTGCGCGAATGAACAATCTGAGCTTCTGGCTGTTGATTCCTGCGGCACTCCTGCTGGTGGTCTCGTTCTTTGTGCCCGGTGGCGCAACTGCTGCAGGCTGGACGCTTTACGCACCGCTCTCGACGCAGATGGGTATTGGTATGGACCTCGCGATCTTCGCGGTGCATATCCTGGGCGCGAGCTCGATCATGGGATCGATCAACATCATCACCACGATTCTGAACATGCGGGCCCCTGGCATGACCCTGATGAAGATGCCCATGTTCGTCTGGACATGGCTGATTACGGCCTATCTGCTGATTGCCGTGATGCCGGTTCTGGCAGGCGCGATCACCATGCTGCTGACGGATCGTCACTTCGGCACGAGTTTCTTCAACGCGGCCGGTGGCGGTGACCCAGTGATGTATCAGCACATCTTCTGGTTCTTCGGGCACCCCGAGGTCTACATCATGATTCTGCCGGCCTTCGGCATCATCTCGGAGATCGTGCCGACCTTCTCGCGCAAGAAGCTGTTTGGTTATAGCTCCATGGTCTACGCGACTGGATCCATTGCGATTCTGTCGTTCGTGGTCTGGGCGCACCATATGTTCACCACAGGTATGCCGGTGACTGGCCAGCTCTTCTTTATGTACGCCACGATGCTGATCGCTGTCCCGACCGCTGCCAAGATCTTTAACTGGCTTGCAACGATGTGGAAAGGCGAGATGACCTTTGAGACCCCGATGCTCTTCGCAGTCGGATTCATCTTTGTGTTCACGCTCGGTGGCTTTACCGGCATCATCCTGTCGGTCGCGCCGATTGATATCCAGCTCCATGACACGTATTACGTGGTGGCGCACTTCCACTACGTGCTCGTTGCTGGATCGCTCTTTGCGCTCTTTGCGGGCACCTACTACTGGCTGCCGAAGTGGACGGGGCACATGTATGACGAGACGCTGGGCAAGACCCACTTCTGGCTGTCCATGATCTCGTTCAACATCACCTTCTTCCCCATGCACTTCCTGGGGCTTGCAGGGATGCCGCGTCGCTACGCAGACTACAACATGCAGTTCGCTGACTTCAACGCGATCGCATCCGTTGGCGCCTTTGGTTTTGGCCTGTCGCAGCTACTCTTCCTGTACATCATCATCAAGTGCATCAAGGGTGGTCCTAAGGCGGCTGACAATCCTTGGGGTAGTGATGGTGGTCTGGAGTGGAGCGTGCCGTCGCCCGCCCCCTTCCATACCTTTGAGACACCGCCCACAGTGAAGTAACTCGGGATGACCCAGCCAAACCCGTCCCCGCGTTCGAACCTTCGCGTCGCCCTGATCCTGGCATCAGTGGCGGCCGTGTTCTTCGCGGGGGTGATTGCGAAATATCTCATTCTTCAGTGATGACGGATAAGACCGATAACAGTCGAATGATGGGAAAGCTACTGATGGTGGCGATCCTGATGTTCGGTTTTGGATTTGCCTTGGTGCCGTTTTACGAAAAGATCTGTGAGATCACCGGCATCAATGTGCTCGCGAGTCGTGACAAGCTCAACACGGCAGAGGCCAAGGAGTTCGCCAAGAACACCCAGGTTGATAAGTCGCGGACCATTACGATCGAATTTGATGCCAACGTCCAAGGCGCAATGGTCTTTAAGCCCAAGACTGCCTATATGACGGTGCACCCAGGCGAGCTGGCAACGGTTACCTATGAAGTGGTCAACGCGACGGCCGCACCACTGGTGGGTCAGGCGATCCCCAGCTATGCGCCTCGGCATTCGGCGAGCCATTTTAAAAAGCTGGAGTGCTTCTGCTTTCAGCAGCAAGAATTAAAAAGTAAAGAAGTGCGTGAGTTTCCAGTGGTCTTTGTGATTGATCCAAAGCTGCCCTCGGATATCACCACCATCACATTGAGTTACACCTTCTTCGAAGTTGCCGGTCGTACGGCGTCTTCTGAAGCAGTAAGAGTTGGGGGCTAGCGGTTGCAGGAGTCACAATCGACCCCTGCGCGTCAGTCAGGTTTTCTGCGAACAGTGTCAGCGGTGCTCTGGTCTTTTTTCGGAGTCCGTCGTGGCCGGGACCATGAGCAAGATATGGCCCAGCTGAATCCCGTGCATGTGATCATTACGGGGATCATTGCGGGCATCTTGTTTGTGCTGAGCCTTGTGGTGCTGGTCCGGTTTGTCTTAAGTAGTGTGTCGTCTTAAGTCTATTGAATAAAAACTAGTGATTGAGGGGAGATCCATGAGTTCCACTAGCCACGCGCCGTATTACTTTGTGCCTGCACCCAGCAAATGGCCTGCAGTCGGATCACTGGCCATGATCTTTACGCTGTTCGGTGCTGTTGGCACGATCAATAGCCAGGCCTATGGGCCCTGGGCGCTCGGGATTGGCCTGGTCATTCTGACCTACATGTTCTTCGGCTGGTTTGGTGCCGTGATCGCCGAGTCTGAAAGCGGTCAGTACAACAGCCGAGTGGATGCGAGCTTCCGCTGGAGCATGAGCTGGTTCATCTTCTCCGAAGTCATGTTCTTCGCCGCGTTCTTCGGTTCGCTCTTTTACGCCCGCGTCATCTCCATGCCTTGGCTTGGCGATCTGGATCACAAAGCCATTCTATGGCCCGACTTTCAGGCGGTCTGGGGCAAGGGAACCGGTCCCGCAGGATTGGTCGAAGAGTTCAGGACTATGGGACCTTTCTGGATTCCCACGATTAATACCGCACTGCTCTTGACCTCGGGCGTCACACTGACAATTGCCCATCACGCGCTGCGTGAGAACGACCGCGGTAAGCTCAACCTCTTCCTGGGTCTGACGATTCTGTTGGGAATAATCTTCTTGGGATTCCAGGCGTATGAGTACGCGCATGCCTATGCTGATCTCAATCTGAAGCTGACCTCGGGTATTTACGGGTCAACCTTCTTCATGCTGACCGGCTTCCACGGCTTCCACGTCTGTGTGGGAGCGATCATGCTAGCCGTTGTGTTTGGCCGCTGTGTTCGCGGACACTTCAAGCCGAACCAACACTTCGCCTTCGAAGCAGCCGCCTGGTATTGGCACTTCGTGGACGTGGTCTGGCTCGGGCTGTACGTGGTGGTCTACTGGCTATAACCAGCGTGATATTGATGTGGGAAGGCCGCGTTTCGCGGCCTTCTTTTTTACGCAAAGCGCGTGGAATTAATACCGGATGCCTGTGGTCTGAATCCAGCCGAGCTGATGCGCGATGATGAGAAAGAGAAAGAGTGCGACTGAAAAACCAACGCGTAGGGCCAAGGCTTTCACGGTTCGACTGCTCGCCCCTTTATCCCGCATGAGATAAAACAGCGCGGAGCCGAGACTCAGCAAAATGAGAATAAAGGCAATCGCGACAAAGACGCGCATATGAGTTTTTCTAATAAAACAGCAATGGTAACGAAATCACGTTGGGGCGCCTGGCTTGCCGTGGTCGTGGCCTTATTGCTTGCAGTAGCGGGTATCGGCCTTGGCGTCTGGCAGCTTGGCCGCGCCCAGGAAAAGCAAGACCTCATGGATCGACGACTCGATCGGGCGAATCTGATGGAACCCGGGGAAGTGCGTCGTTGGCAGCCAACCGTCACCGCCGACGATTTAGATCAGCAGCGTATCCGAATCACCGGTCGATGGCTCCATGACAAGACCATTGCACTCGATAACCGCGCACGCGATGGCCAAGCGGGGGTACACATCCTGACCCCCGTGTTACTCAATGACCTCAGTATTCTCTGGGTGAACCGCGGCTGGCTGGCCAAGCCCCCCGGTGTCATGACGCTTCCCGCGATTCCTGTGCCGACTGATCCCGTGGGGTTAGAAGCCGTGATGCTTGGCTCGGTCATGAAGCGGATGGAGCTATCGAGCAATCCCGATCAGTTGCGTCAGGGACCACTCTGGCAGAACTTTGACTGGGACGCTGCAGAGGCCTGGTTGCCGGGAGATGCCTGGCCAGTGATTGCCTGGCAGATCAGTGACAATGGAGATGGTCTGGTGCGGGCGATTCCTGAAGTGCGCTCGGATGTTCCGAAGCATATGGGTTACGCTACTCAGTGGTTTTTGCTGACGGCATTGGCGCTATTCTTCGCCTGGCGGCTTCGCCCCCGATCTCGTCATGCACAGGAGCAGTAAGACTTCATGAATCAACCTTCTAAAAAACGCTCGTTCTGGCCGATCTGGGCACTCTTAGCAGTGACGATTGCGCCAGTGATCGCGTCTTATCTGGTCTATTACGGCGTTCGTCCCGAGGGCCGTACTAACTATGGCGACTTTGTCGAACCGCAGGTCACTGTCACGTCTGTCCCTGTAAGCCCGGTGATCTCCCCCATGGCCGAGAGTGCGTTCACGTTGATCCAGTCGGACCCACGCACGCGGCGTCCACTGACTCAGCTTGGCGACTGGGGAGGTCGTTGGCTGATGGTGCACATCGGCCCATCAACCTGCTCTGACGCCTGTAAACAAGAGCTCTGGCTGATGCGACAGATTCGGCTGACGACTGGACGAGAGCGCGACCGTGTGGAGCGGCTCTGGCTGCTCACGGATGACGGCACCCCAGATCCTGCCTTGATTGCGGAGCATGAAGGTATCTGGGTGGCCCGCCTTGGACAGGTGCCTGCCGCCGATGCACTCGTCTCGAACTGGTTATCGGTGGCCGCAACGGCTGTGAAGAACTCTGGTGGAGCAAGCAATATCTGGATCGTAGATCCCCTAGGGAATTTAATGATGCGTTTCCCGGATAATCCAGATCCCGATGGCATGAAAAAAGATATGAACCGCCTGTTAAAGGCATCACGGATTGGCTAACCGCGCATGAGCGAACTGAGTCTGACCAACACCTCGATTGTGAAGCAGTACCTTGCGCTGACGAAGCCGCGAGTGGTCATGCTCATTACATTTTGTGCGGTGATCGGCATGGCGCTCTCGACGCCTGCGTGGATGCCACTCGGCGTATTCTTAAGTGCCACGATCGGAATTACATTGATTGCCGGTGCGGCCGCGGCGGTGAACTGTCTGGTCGAACAACAGATCGATGCCAAGATGGCACGGACTGCCTGGCGTCCGCTGCCCTCTGGGACTTTGACGACACAGCAGACGCTCATCTTTTCCGGAATTCTGGGAGGCATTGGCACCTTCTTGTTGTATGCCTTTGTGAATCCACTGACGACCTGGCTGACACTGGCCACCTTTGTCGGCTACGCCATTATTTACACTGTGATTTTGAAGCCGTTAACGCCTCAGAACATTGTGATCGGGGGCGCATCCGGCGCGATGCCGCCAGTCTTAGGCTGGGCGGCAATCACCGGTCAGGCACCGATCGAAGCCTGGGTCTTGTTCCTGATTATCTTTGTCTGGACCCCGCCGCACTTCTGGGCGCTCGCCCTGTATCGCACGGATGACTACGCACGATCGGGGCTGCCGATGCTGCCAGTGACCCATGGTGCACAGTTCACACGTCTCCACATTCTTCTGTACACCTTCTTGCTCGTGGCAACGACGGTACTGCCAACCTTGATTGGCATGAGTGGGCTGATCTATCTGGTGAGCGCATTGCTGCTCGGCGGCTACTTCTTGTGGCTGACGTGGAAGCTCTACCGAGGCTACTCAGAGCCACTCGCACGAAAGACATTTCGTTATTCGATCAACTATCTGGCGCTCTTATTTGCCGCGCTGTTAGTCGATCACTATCTGGCGTAAGAGATCGCCTAGAAAAAAGTCACTCGCGCCCAGAGGTCTCGCGGCGTTAGCGTGAATCACGAACACAGCGAAAACCGATATAGGCCACGCGCGTGTCGCGCGGTTTTGTCGCTACATCGGATTCACGTTGACGGTCGGCGTCATACCACCATGAGGCGCTGCGCGTAATTCGCTCATCACCGTTGCCGGTCGCCACCCATTCCCAGACGTTGCCGCCCATCTCATAAAGGCCATTGACTCCTGCAGGCGTGGTCATCACGCTGACATGACCCACCCCACGGCGCAGACTTCCCTTGGGCGCAAGGCCTGCATAGTTGCCACAGCCGGATAGACAGTGACTCGATGTTGCTGAGTCCCCATTCGGATAGGGGTATCGCTTTCCTTTCACAAATCCTTTCGGGGGATTGGCGCGCTGCTCGAGATAGGCCGCATTGACCCACTCTTGATCCGTTGGAAGTCGTTTGCCAAAAAATTGACAAATGGAGGCGGCCTCATCAAAGGTCAGGTGGACTGCCGGTTCATGATCTTGCGCGGGTACGCCGAAGGGCTGCCGCCAGGTCCAGCCCGGTTTTTTGGTCCAGCCTAGTTCGTAGATGCTGCCGCCGCCTTCACGTTCGGCACGGCTGACAAAGCCTGTAGTCTTGGCCATCTCTTTGACCTGGCCGACAGTCATCTCATGAAGATCCCAGCGAATGCCGTGAATGGTCGCCGTGGCACCGATGTCGGCGGCCTGCGCTGTGCCGGCGATCAGAAACGATCCGAACAATAGAGCAGCCGATCGCATGGGGTCGACGCGACGCGGGTTAAGAAAGATGCGCGCGAAGCTTTTTTAAGGCCGCGGACTCGATCTGACGAACGCGTTCAGCAGAGATGCCATAGCGATCCGCAAGGTCTTGTAACGTGGTGGCACCGCCATCATCTTCATCGCGCAACCAGCGGGCGATCATGATCTCGCGGCTTCTTGCATCCAGGGCGTTTAAAGCGCGCAACAGCCCCTCTGACTGCACCTGTTCGGCCTGCTTGGCTTCGACCAGCTGTGCCGGATCGGCATCAGGGGCCGCCAGATAGGCAATCGGACTAAAGGTCTCGCTCGCATCGTCCGCGTGCGTCTCGATCGCAACGTCTCCGCCTGACATCCGTTGGTCCATTTCTAAAACTTCACGGGCATCGACCTGAAGCGCTCGAGCAATGACTTTGGCCTGATCGTCAGAGACGGCCTCGGCGACACCCAGCGACTGCTTGATCGATCGAAGATTAAAAAAGAGTTTGCGCTGGGCCTTGGTCGTCGCAACCTTGACCAGCTGCCAGTTACGCAGAATGTATTCGTGGATCTCGGCCTTAATCCAGAGCAGGGCGAACGAGACGAGCCGCACGCCTCGGGTCGGGTCGAACCGCTTCACGGCCTTCATGAGCCCGATGTTGCCTTCTTGGATCAGATCGGCCTGGGGAAGCCCGTAGCCTTTGAACTGACGGGAGACGGACACCACCAGACGCAGGTGGGAGAGCACTAGCTCGCGGGCAGCCTCCAGGTCGTTCAGGGTCCGAAGACGCAGGGCCAGCTCTGCCTCGCGCTCGGCCGACAGAATGGGGAACTGCTGGACGGCCCGAATATAGGCATCCAGGTTTCCACCTGGCGAAAGCGTTAGCGTGGCCAGGGCTGAATCAGCAGATGTCGCCATGTGCGTCATGCGGTCCCTCCTTGTTCAACGTGGGACTCATTTTAGCACTCGAGGTTCCCGAGTGCTAACCACCCCCGGCGAGGGTTTTTTGGCCTACTATCGCCCTTCTGTTTTTCGGGAAGGGCGCCAGCCATGAAGTTCCGGTTTCCGGTAGTGATCATCGACGAAGACTTTCGATCCGAGAACGCCTCGGGCCTAGGGATCCGTGCGCTTGCGGACGCCCTGGAAAAAGAAGGGGTGGAGGTCCTGGGGGTGACCAGCTACGGGGACCTGTCTCAGTTTGCCCAGCAGCAGAGCCGGGCATCGGCCTTTATTTTGTCGATCGACGACGAAGAGTTTGGCGCGGGATCGAAAGAAGAGACGGACGCCGCCTTAAAGAACCTGCGCGCCTTTGTCAGTGAGATTCGTTTTCGAAATGCCGAGATCCCTATTTATATCTATGGCGAGACGCGAACCTCTCGGCACGTTCCCAATGATGTCTTGCGAGAACTGCATGGCTTCATTCACATGTTTGAGGATACGCCCGAGTTCGTTGCGCGGCACATCCTGCGTGAGGCGAAAGCGTATATGGAGTCGCTTGCGCCACCATTCTTTCGTGCGCTCTTGGACTATGCCCAGGATGGTTCTTACTCCTGGCACTGCCCCGGCCATTCCGGTGGCGTTGCATTTCTAAAGTCACCCGTCGGCCAGATGTTTCACCAGTTCTTTGGAGAGAACATGCTGCGTGCCGACGTCTGTAATGCAGTTGACGAACTGGGGCAGCTTCTAGATCACACGGGTCCCGTTGCTGCATCAGAGCGAAACGCGGCGCGTATCTTCAATGCAGACCATTGTTTCTTTGTGACTAACGGAACGTCGACTTCGAACAAGATTGTCTGGCATGCCTCCGTTGCGCCGGGCGACATCGTGGTCGTGGATCGCAACTGTCATAAGAGCGTACTGCACGCGATTACCATGACGGGGGCTATCCCGGTCTTTCTGATGCCAACGCGAAACCATCTCGGCATCATTGGTCCGATTCCTCTGGACGAGTTCCGCCCGGAAAATATTCAGAAAAAGATTGAGGCAAATCCTTTTGCACGCGAAGCGTTGAAAGCCGGTGGGGATAAGGCAAAACCGAGAATCTTGACGATCACTCAGAGCACCTATGACGGTGTGCTCTATAACGTCGAGATGATTAAGCAGGTCTTGGGCAGCACGATTGATACGCTGCACTTTGATGAAGCCTGGCTGCCGCATGCGGCCTTTCATGACTTTTATCGCGACATGCACGCGATTGGAAAAGATCGCCCGCGCCCCCAGGATCCGCTGATCTTCTCAACGCAGTCAACGCATAAAGTCTTGGCGGGACTGTCGCAGGCCTCTCAGGTGCTGGTGCAGGAATCCGCAACTCGTACGCTGGATCGCGATATGTTCAACGAGGCGTATCTCATGCACACCTCGACGAGCCCTCAGTACGCCATTATCGCCTCGCTTGATGTGGCGGCCGCCATGATGGAGCCCCCAGGGGGAACAGCGCTGGTCGAAGAATCCATTGTCGAGGCGCTCGATTTCCGTCGCGCCATGCGTAAGGTTGATGAAGAGTTTGGTCTGGACTGGTGGTTCAAGGTCTGGGGCCCAGAGGACATCACTGCGGACAGTGATGGCATGGCCAACCGCAAGGACTGGGAGTTAAAGCCCAATGACGCTTGGCATGGATTTGATGGCCTGGTACCCGGCTTTAATATGCTCGATCCGATCAAGTCGACGGTGGTGACGCCTGGGCTCAACATTAAAGGTGAGTTTGATGCCCGCGGTATTCCGGCATCGATTGTCACCAAGTATCTGGCGGAACATGGCGTGATCATTGAGAAGACAGGGCTTTATTCTTTCTTCATTATGTTCACCATCGGTATTACCAAAGGCCGATGGAATACGCTGCTGACGGCACTTCAGCAGTTCAAGGACGATTACGACAAGAACCAGCCGATGTGGCGCGTGCTTCCTGAGTTCTGCGCGGCCCATCCTCAGTACGAGCGGGTCGGACTGGCCGATCTCTGTCAGCAGCTGCATGACATGTACAAGTCGCACGACATTGCACGGCTAACGACCGAGATGTATCTCTCCAATATGGAGCCCGCAATGAAACCGGCCGATGCCTTTGGATGCCTTGCCCATCGTAAGGTTGAGCGTGTGGCAATCGATGATCTTGAGGGTCGAATTACGACAAGCCTGCTCACTCCTTACCCACCGGGAATCCCGTTGCTGATTCCTGGCGAGCGGTTTAACAAGACCATCATTCAGTACCTTCAGTTTGCGCGCCAATTCAATGAGACCTTCCCGGGCTTTGAGGCCGATATTCATGGCCTGGTCCAGCAAGAGGTCAATGGACGACTGCAGTACTTTGTAGACTGCG
>JACCDL011234463.1_pt1 | contig 16289 bp, 16 predicted proteins | sample 7441931 | NCBI WGS metagenome assembly JACCDL01 (sample SAMN15323437, study PRJNA562643) | freshwater metagenome | isolation source: river surface water | place: USA:Blue River Watershed | collected 2017-08-16 | reverse complement strand
CCACTGGTCCTTGAATCCAAACCATTGCGTCCACCCACTCCCCAACTCCGGAATCCTGTTTAAAGGTACGAGGATCGACTAAGTTCATGCTACCGGTCCAAGCGATCTCGCCGTCAATTAAGAAGATCTTGCGGTGCAGGCGCAAATCAGCTCGACGAAACTGAAAACGACCAAACTGAATCGGCAAAGCCTCGGTCACCTCAATGTTGGCATCATGAAAACGTTTTGGCCAATTGGATTTAAACCATTTGGAGCTGCCTAAGGAATCCAATAAGACCCTGCATTTAACACCGCGCTTAGAGGCTTCAATGAGCGCCTCGCCCACTCGATCGGCATCCCCACCTAGGGCCCAAATGTAAAACTCCATGTGGAGTGATTTTTTTGCTCGCTTAATTTCATCAATAAAGTGTTGCAAGATCTCGAGTGAGTTTGTAAATAACTCAATCTGATTTCCAGCAGCAACCGGCGTACCATTTTTAGCTTCGGCTAATAAACTGATGGCAAGAGCGTCCCGATGTAATAAAGCCCGATCGGCTTCGTGCGATTGACGTAGCGCCTTACTAATTTTGGCGTACTCTTTTTCCATCCGAATGATCTTGCTCGTCAGCGTGCGGCCCACCGGGCGCTCACCAATTGTTAGATACAAAATGATGCCAATCACTGGAAATGACACGATGATGAGTAGCCAAGAGATCGCTACGCCAACTGGTCGCCTGACCCAAATAATGCGCAGGAAGAACAAAACCGCAACAACAAAGTGCAAAATCACAAACCATGGGATGTGATAACCAAATAGCGTTCCGGTAAATAAATGCAGCATCTCAATGCCTCAACTCTGCGTATAAGGCTAAATGGTCAGACAGTTTTGACCAATCCCTTAATACTTCCGCCTTTTGCACGGTGAGTCCCCGTACATAAATACGATCCATTGCAAGGACTGGTTTTGCACTGGGGAAAGTTTTTGCCGGAAATCCATACAAACTCTCAAAGGCATCCCGAAATCCTGCAGCATGCATGGGTTTGCTCGCTGAATTACGCCAATCATTAAAGTCACCGGCAATGATGGTCGGCGCCCCATCGGCAAGATGTTCAATGTGATGCAAGATGGTTTCTATTTGACGCTCACGCCCACGCTGCAACAGTGCAAGGTGTACACAAAAACAATGAATCGTGCGACCGGCCTCTAACTCAATGGTCGAATGCAAAAGGCCCCGGCGCTCAAATCGATATTCGGAGATATCGTAGTTAATTCCTTTATGCAGCGGAAACTTAGACAAAATAGCATTGCCATGGTGTCCATGGCGATATTCGGCATTTCTGCCGTAATGCCAGTCTGGATAAAACTCGTCTGCTAAGAAATGAGTGATCTCATGAGATGGCCAACTGGCAAAGCGACGTTGGCGTCGGAGATTTTCTTGTTGAAGTTCCTGAATAAAAAGTAGATCAGCATGATGGGAACGTAATTTTTGACGCAAGCGATAAATGGTAGAGTCAATTTTGAGGGGTGAAAGGCCCTTATGCATATTCAAGGTAATCACGCGCAAACCAGAGCTGGATTTAGGATTGCTGTTGCCGTTTAATGCGTGCATGATAGATTTCAGATTGGACTAGCTCTTCGCATTGCATGCATTTATTGCAAATGGATGCCTCTTGTCGTAACTCTTCGATGGAATTAATCTCATGGCTCAGTAAATATTCCCGGAGATCCTCATCCCAAATATGATTGCATAAACAGATAACCTCGGCCATGGCTTAATAATACCGATTACTGATGATCAAGCTCTAGGCCTGTTTTTCTATCCAATCGATCGCCTCAGCAACTGTTTTCACAATTTTGAGATGTTCAAAATGGCGATCAATCAGAAAGCCTTCATCAAATACGCTCTTAGCGAATTGCAAAAGGCCATCATAAAAACCATCGAGGTTCACGATCACAATCGGTTTGCTATAAGCCTTCACGTGATTTCCTGTCCAAACTTCAAACAGCTCCTCAAACGTGCCAATACCGCCTGGCATCACCACAAAAATGTTGGAGAGCTCAATCATCATTTCTTTGCGCTCGACCATGCTATTGACCACGTGTAATTGATCTAGGTTCTCAATCACCGGCTCTGCCTCGGTCAAAAAATTGGGGATCACCCCAATCACACTCCCTTGTTTCTCGAGGGCTCCTCGGGCTAATGCACCCATCAAACCGCCACCACCCCCTCCGAATACCAAGCGCCAGCCATGGGAAGCGATCTGCGTCCCTAAGTCTTGGCTTGCGGTCATCCAATTTTTATTTTTTCCGGAACGGGATCCGCAGAAAACACAGACGGTATAGGCCATATCAGAATTGTGCCACTGTGTCGGTGAAGAGAGGATATTCATTGTTAGAATCCATTCAATACCTCTCAATTCAATTTAAGTATTTTTTATGTACCAAGCGTTTGTCGACGCATTCACACTTCTAGGCCAGCTTGACGCGGCGATTGTGCGCATCGTCCTTACATCCCTGCAAGTGAGTATTACTGCTCTGATTTTGGGCACACTCATTGGCTTACCCCTTGGGGCTTGGCTTGCCACGGAGGAATTTGCAGGCAAAAAGGTAGCCATTGTTCTTTTAAATAGCATGATGGGCGTACCAACGGTCATTGTGGGCGTTCTGGTTTACCTCGTTTTATCGCGCAGCGGGCCATTTGGAGACTGGGGTTGGCTCTTTACTGTTAAAGGTATGATCGTTGCCCAATTCTTCATTACAACGCCCTTAATTGCCGCTCTAAGCCGTCAAATATTGGAAGACTCTTGGAAGATCCATCGGGACACGTTCTTGGCCCTACGCTTACCCTATTTGCCCCGCCTCAAATGGCTCATTTGGGATTGCCGCTTCTCGCTGACCATCGCCATTCTTGCAGGATTTGCACGTGCTATTTCTGAAGTGGGTGCGGTGATGATTGTGGGTGGCAATATTGATCGGGTAACGCGAACCATGACCACTGCAATCGCATTAGAAACCAGTAAAGGCGACCTTGCCCTAGCGCTATCGCTTGGTATTGTTCTGCTCGGTATCGTGATACTGGCAAATATTTTCATATTTGTTGTACGTCAATTTGCGGAGCGACGCTATGGCTAATCCATTGATCCTTCGCAATGTCAAACTTAGATCGAATGAGCGCACGATTTTTGAATCGGGCAATCTTGAAATACCTCTGCATGGGATTACTGCTTTAGTTGGTCCGAATGGGGCTGGCAAAACCACTTTATTGCGTTTAATTCATGGCTTAGTTGAGCCTAGCTCGGGTGAGTGCATTCGACCATTTGCTCCCCACGAGAGTGCCCTCGTGTTTCATTACACGCCAATGCTAAAAGCAAGCGTTCGAGAGCATCTTAGTCTTTTGAGGGATATTCATCTTCCGATGACAGATGCTGCGATTGATGAGGCACTGTCCAAGGTTGGAATTCAACATCTTGCTGAATATCCAGCACATCGTCTTTCTGCGGGTGAGAGGCAAAAATTATGTTTTGCACGCGCGCAACTGCAAAATCCTAAATTAGTTCTTCTCGATGAACCCACCGCTAATTTAGATCCCAATGCTGCAGACGATGTTGAGCAAATGATTACTGCCTTGGCCGATGATCACAAGGTAGTTTTATTTGCTTCTCACAATATGGCGCAAGTTAAACGTTTAGCGCAAACCATTATCTTCATGCAGGATGGAAAAATCCTTGAAATTACGGAGCCAGAACGTTTCTTCAAAAACCCTCAAACCAAAGAGGGATCCCAGTTCCTTGCCCGAGAATTTATTGCACAATAACCATTCCATTGCACTCTTGGAGACACCATGCGACTCATCAGTACAAGCTTCAAAGACGGCGACCTTATTCCAGGTAAATATGCCTTTTGCATCCCCAATGATCGTGGGCATGTTTGCTTAGGTTCGAACCACAATCCGCATCTTCGTTGGGAAGGCGCGCCAACCGGCACCCAGTCTTTTGCGGTTATTTGCCACGATCCCGATGTTCCCTCCAAACCCGATGATGTCAATCAGGAAGGGAAAACCGTCCCTGCTTCGCTACCCCGCATTGATTTCTTTCATTGGGTCATGGTGGATATCCCAAAAACGATTAATGAGATTCCGGAAGGTCATTATTCCACTGAAGTTGTGCCCCGTGGAAAGCCGGGGCCCTCCACCCATCATGGTGCCAATCATGGAATCAATGACTACACCGCTTGGTTCTCGGGCGATGCTGATATGAAGGGTAACTACTTTGGCTATGATGGCCCCTGCCCCCCATGGAATGACAGCATCTGGCATCACTACATCTTTACCGTCTACGCCCTAGATACCCCATCCTTGGGGTTGGGCGCTAACTTTGATGGTAAAACTGCCCTGGCTGCTTTACAGCGTCATATTCTGGCTAGTGCTCAGATCACTGGGCGCTATACCCTCAATCCTGCCCTTAAATGAAAAATCCCCAAGCCGAGGGCTTGGGGATCGCATTCAATCAGCTAGGTAATTATTTCTTCGCTGGTGCAGCAGCCGGAGCAGGCGCTACCGCGGCAGTCGCAGGAGGTACAAATGGTGGAGGAGCAACACAAGGCGCTGGATCTGGCGTGCCTGCTTTTTTATATTTCATAGCGACCGCATTGATTGATTGGCAAAGCTGAAAATTTGCAACTACGTTAGCGTAAGCAGTGCGTGCTTTTGCTAACTCAGCAGCCTCAGCTTGCTGTGGGGTTGGAGGCGGAAGTGCTGCAAGGGCAACAGACGATCCAAACAAAAAAGCGATACCAACATACCAGCGTTTCATTGTGCTTACCCCTTTCCTAATTTTTTATACCAGAGCTCATGATGCTCTTTGGCCCAAGTTTCATCACAGTAACCGGTCTTCATAGCATCAATCGAACCTTGCATGCCGATGGTACCGATATAAATGTGACCAAATGCTAAAGCGGTCATCAAAATAGCGCCGACTCCATGAATAATGTTGGCGATTTGCATCGTGCCACGCCAGTATTCAATTTGGATGAAGGGAACGATCATATCCAAAACCCAACCGGATGCAGATACGACTGAACCCAAGATAACCATTCCAACCCAGAACCAGAATTTCTCACCAAAGTTGAAGAAACCGGCTGGGATGTGCTTGCCAGAAATTAATCCACCAAAACCAAGTGCCCAATCCAAATCGCCCTTCTCGGGAAGATTGCGACGCACAAACAGCAAGAAGAACACCACGATGCTGACCGTAAATGCTGGACCGACAAAGTTATGCACGTTTTTGCAAACTAAGAGGAAAGCGCCAAAGAATGCTGGGCCTGTGAGTGGTAATAAGAAATATTTACCCCACAAAATCATGATGCCGGTAAATGCTAAGGCAACAAAAGTAAATGCCATTGTCCAGTGTGTAATGCGCTCAAGCAATGTAAAGCGCTGAATTTTGCGACCCGACATGGGCTCATGTAATTTAATCGAGCCTTTGAGAATATACATCGCAATAATTCCGCAAAGTGCGAAGGTCAATAACCAAGCGCCATAAACAGTAATGACACCGTTACGAATCAGACGCCATTCTTGACCCGTCTTCTGAATTAAGATGCCATTTTCAGCTCCAGGAAGCGATGAGTAATTCACTGTTTCGCTATTAACGGCTCTCCAAATTGGAGCATTGTTACCAGGTTGATTTTTACCAGCCTCAATCGCTGCCTGAGAGGTTGCATTGGGCGCACGACCTACATCCATGATGTTGACGGACTCCACCTTCTGTGGGGTTGGAGACTGTGGAGCTTGCTGAGCAAAGCCAACACTTGCAACTACGAGGCCCAAACTAAAAAACAAGGTACGAGCTAATGAGCTCAGCGATACGTTCATGCGAATTCCCTCAAATCGTTTATTCGTTATGGTTTTTATTTGATTCGACTGTATTCCGATTGGAGCTGATTACGTTTTGTAATCTCGGCATTCCAACTGGCCTGGTCACCCGGTTTCCAACCCTTTGCCATAAAACCGTTGTCAGCTCCCATGTAGGGAGCAACATCGGGTCGTTTGGAGGCAGAAACACTCATGCCAGACTCTTCACAGCCCACTAAGAGTGAGCTGGCAAGAAGAGCGCCTACGAGGGCTAATCTCATGATTTACCTCCAGCGGGTTTCGCTGCAGGTGCTGGTGCATTTGGCTTACCGTAAGCAGTTGCCCAACCGAACACATCGGCACCGGCATTCTTACCAGCAGCCATGCGCTTGACCACACGGGTACGGAATACATCGGCAATCACATCGCCATCACCACCAATCAATGCCTTGGTTGAGCAGAGCTCAGCGCAGAGAGGTAACTTACCTTCTGCCAAACGGTTACGGCCATATTTTTCAAACTCAGCAACGCTACCGTTCTTCTCAGGGCCGCCGCTACAGAATGTGCACTTGTCCATCTTGCCGCGCAATCCAAATACGCCTGAGCTTGGGAACTGAGGAGCGCCGAATGGGCATGCGTAGGAGCAATAGCCGCATCCAATGCAGGTGTCCTTGTTATGCAGCACGACGCCTTCATCGGTGCGATAGAAGCAATCGACTGGGCAAACTGCCATGCATGGCGCGTCAGCGCAATGCATACATGCCACAGAAATTGATTTCTCGGCACCAACGATACCGTCGTTGATGGTTACAACGCGGCGACGGTTAACGCCCCATGGAACTTCGTTTTCGTTCTTACACGCTGTGACGCAACCATTACATTCAATACACCGTTCTGCGTCGCAGATAAATTTCATTCTTGCCATATTTGATCTCCTGACTATGCGGTGTTAATTAAGCGGCCTTTTCGATCTGACAGATCGTGGTCTTTGTTTCTTGCATCATGGTGATACGGTCGTAACCATAGGTGGTTGCCGTATTAACAGCTTCACCACGGACGACTGGGTATGCACCCTTCGGATAGAAGTCGAGCAAATCTTTACCCTCCCACCATCCAGAGAAGTGGAACGGTACGAATGCGGTATCTGGTCCAACGCGCTCAGTAACCAAAGCGCGAACTTTGATCTTGGCACCGGTTGGCGACTTCACCCAAACGTAATCCCAGTTTTTGATTCCGCGACGTGAGGCGGCACTCGGATTGATCTCCACAAAGTTCTCTTGCTGCAACTCAGCAAGCCATGGGTTAGAACGAGTCTCCTCACCACCGCCCTCATACTCAACCAAACGACCAGAGGTAAGGATGATTGGGAACTTCTCATAGAGTTTGTCCGCAATATTCTTCTCTTGTACGGTCTTGAAGAGGGTTGGCATTCTCCAGAAGGTCTTCATATCGTCATGGGTTGGATACTTAGCGACCATTGCTGGGAGTGTGGAATACAAGGGTTCACGATGAATTGGAATTCCGTCAGGGAAGTTCCAAACCACGGCGCGTGCTTTTGCATTGCCGAATGGATGGCAACCATGGTTTTTCATGGTCACACGAATGATGCCGCCCGATAAGTCTGTCTTCCAGTTCTTACCTTCAGCTGCTTTCTTCTCATCCTCAGTGAGCTCATTCCACCAACCGAGTTTCTTCAACATCACATGATCGACCTCGGGATAACCGGTCTTAATATCAGCACCCTTCGAGAACGAACCATCAGCTGCAAGTAGCGATTTTCCATCTCTCTCAACACCAAAGTTGGCACGGAAGTTTCCACCGCCATCCATCACATGCTTACTGGTGTCATACAAATTGGGTGAACCAGGATGCTTGAGTGCAGCATTACCGTAGCATGGCCATGGCAAGCCGAAATAATCACCGGTGGTGTCGTAGCCAGTAACAGGATCTTTACCTCCACGTGAGCGTAAGGTCTTCGGATCGAAGACGCTCATCATGCGCATATGGGCTTTGAGACGCTCTGGGGTATGGCCGGTGTAACCAATGGTCCATACTGCTTGATTAATCTCACGCAAGATTGACTCGATCTCTGGTTCTTTCCAGTTCTTGCCAGCAAACTTCGAATCCATCATCTTGAAGTTCTTCGACAGCTCTTTACCGAAACCAAGGCGATCAGCAAATGCCTGCATCAATACATGGTCAGGCACAGAATCAAAGAGCGGATCAATCACTTTCTCGCGCCACTGAATCGAGCGGTTCGATGCGGTTACCGAGCCAGCGCACTCAAACTGCGTAGTGGTTGGCAACAAATAAACTGCACGATTTTTGTTCACTGCACCGCCAGGCGCAGGTGGCATTGCAGCCATCGCAGCCGTTGCACTTGGGTATGGATCAACAACCACTAAGAGATCCAATTTATCCATCGCGCGCTTCATGTCCAAACCACGGGTTTGAGAGTTTGGTGCATGGCCCCAGAAGAACACACCTTTCACTGCAGTGGCTTGATCGACCATATCGTCTTTCTCAAGCACTGCGTCAATCCAACGAGAAACGGTAGTACCGGATTTCTCCATCATGTCGGGTGCATAACGACCCTTGATCCAGTCGTAGTCAACGCCCCAAACCGCTGCATAGTGCTTCCAAGAACCTGCGGCAAGGCCGTAGTAGCCTGGCAAGGAATCTGGGTTAGGACCAACGTCGGTAGCACCTTGAACGTTATCGTGACCACGGAAGATGTTTGCACCACCACCAGAAACACCAATGTTTCCGAGTGCGAGTTGCAAAATACAAGATGCGCGAACCATCGCGTTACCAATGGTGTGTTGGGTTTGACCCATACACCAAACGATCGTACCTGGGCGATTCTTCGCCATGGTTTCAGCAACACGCTTCACTTGGGCCTCGGGTACTCCGCAAGCAGCCTCTACGTTTGCTGGAGTCCACTTCTCCATGACCTCTTTACGAATGTCATCCATTCCGAAGACGCGATCATTGATGTACTTCTTATCTTCCCATCCATTTTGGAAGATGTGATACAGAACACCAAACAAGAATGGAATGTCAGTACCAGAACGGATACGAACATATTGATCCGATTTCGCAGCAGTACGGGTGTAACGTGGATCAACCACGATGACTTTGCAACCATTTTCCTTGGCATGCAACATGTGCAACATGGACACTGGGTGAGCTTCTGCTGCGTTTGAACCGATATACAACGCAGCCTTCGAGTTCATCATGTCGTTGTAGCTGTTGGTCATTGCACCGTAGCCCCAAGTATTTGCAACACCAGCAACGGTGGTGGAGTGGCAAATACGAGCTTGGTGGTCAGTGTTATTGGTGCCGAAGAAAGAAACAAATTTACGCAAGAGATAAGCTTGCTCGTTGTTGTACTTCGAAGAACCAATAAAGAAGATTGAGTCAGGGGTGTACTTAGTGCGTAACTCTTTCATCTTGGCAGAGATCTCATCAAGAGCCTGATCCCAAGAGATTTTTTGATACTTACCATCGACTAATTTCATGGGGGTACGCAAACGATAGTCACCATGGCCATGTTCACGTAATGCAGCGCCCTTCGCACATGCGCCGCCCATATTGATTGGAGACTCAAACACGGGATCTTGACGAACCCAAACGCCATTCTCTACGGTTGCATCAAATGAGCAACCCACTGAGCAGTGCGAGCAAACCGTACGCTTGACTTCAATCTTGCCTTTACCATCCAGCATCGCTTTGGTCTCAGCAGCATTTGCTTTTTGCAACATGTTGAGCTGAGTAGCAGCAATTCCGGCGCCAACACCAATTCCAGATCGTTTCAAAAATGTACGGCGATCCATCGTTGGGACAGCAGCTCGCAAGCCGCGCGAGAGACTGCCGATCAGCTGAGATGGAACTCGGCTGGATGTTGGGGTTGATTTACGAGTTAGGCTCATGGTGAGACTCCTGCAAAGGTCAATGTCAAATGTTGTTTGTGTTATTCAATCTAAACAAAACGCCCGGTTAAACGAGCGTTGTTTGGTAATACTTTTTAATGTGTGCTGTTACGTGGTAGCCCTCTGGTTTGGAGGTCACTGCTTCGGCAACATCTTTAACGATTGCTTGACCGAGCGGTGTTTGGGAGGCAACTGCGGCTGCTCCGACCGTTACACCAGCGCCAATAAAAAATTTGCGGCGGGCTGGCTTGGCATCTTCGGTGGTTTGATTAGGCTTTTTGCTGTCCATATATATTCCTTTTCGCGAATACAGTTGTTCTATTTCTACATGAATAGTGTAGAAGAATTAAGGGCTTTATGTAAGTTTTTGCATGTTTAAATTGTTTAGGATTTACCCTTAATTTAACCAAGGGAAATATCAAATTATTTTGACTAAACCATGTCAAAACTCTGAGCTTCGATGGCTAAAAATTCCCGGGTCAAGGCTGAAACCGCTTTGTATAAATGGATTTCCGGGTCGGCATCGATTGCATCGCAGAGCTCGTCATACCAAGGGCGAATATGGTCATTGAAAAAGACCCTTTGATTAGTAAGGTTAGAAACTCCAAGATCCTCACCTGCGATCAAGTAGCGCATTACCTCAAAAAGGGAGGCAATGTGGTCCTCGGTTTCTGTAACTGAATCAGAGGCCTCCAGACCGAATGTTTGAAGCGAGCGCCGAATTTCCAACAGAGGTTTTTCGTGCAAATGACCAGCCATATAAAACGAGCCGTACAAAAAGACATTGGGTTTTCCAACCCCCAGAAAACTGGTGTCGTACTCCGCTTTCCAGTCGGCTGCGCGACTATTTTTGGCAACCTCAACAAGATTCATCCAAACTTGAGCCAAAGGAGCTTGATTGTCTTGAGACTCTCCAGCTCCCGATGCGCTGATTTGGTCCAGTAAGTTTTGATCGGGCGGCTCAAAAAATAAATTTGCCAAGAGGCCATACAGATCTGCGCGTGCTAAATCTTCAGCGAGACCCTCTTTACTTAGTTCAGGGGTTTGTTGGTTTTCAGATTCACTCATGGTCGATTTTTATAACTCTTTTTTCATCATATCGACAACGCGACAGTCGCTGCACATTTTCAAGCGATCCAAAGCGTCTCCCGAAAAAGCGTGGTGCGTGCCAATACGTCCGAGCATCAACTCCACCATCTTCAAGGTTCCAAATGCTTTTCCACAGCTGATGCAATGAAACGGCTCGGTCTTGTTGAGAGTTACTTTTTGCTTGCGTTGCTCAATGGAAGTCAAACGAGGAGCCAAGGTAATTGCTTTTTCTGGACAGGTTTGCTCACACAAGCCGCATTGCACGCATTGCTTCTCAATAAAGGACAAGACCGGCTCATCGGGGTTGTCAAGTAAAGCGCCCTCTGGGCAAGCGCCAACGCATGACATACACAAGGTACAAGCATCTTTTTGAACCAAGATTCCACCGATTGGTGAATGCGCGGGCAACGGCACTCCATCCGCAGGTAATGCTTGCGGAGCAAATTGCAGCAAGTGCTCCAAGGTCATTTCCAGCGTCTCACGTTTTTGCATCGAGAGTGCAAAGCTAGCGGGTTGAACCAAGAGTGAAGATGCTTTGCGATCACGCAAGGCCTTCATACGCTGACTGAGTGAATCAAGATCTGTAATCGATTGCGCATAAATATAGTCAATGCGTTTGCCATATCCCATTGCTTGCAGGATTGAATTGGCTAGATCGGTTTGAGCTGCAAGTGCTTCTCGGTAACTCGGATCCTCATCACCACTTAATACAAGAATGACTTCACCAAAACCATATGACAAAGCTCCGAACCATAAATCCATTCCGGTTGAAGCAATATGCTCAATCCCAAATGGAATCACAAAGGCGGGAAGTCCATTTATTTTTTGAGAATTAGTACGAGCACCGCGACCAAGGTTTTCTAACAAAGCAGTACCCGACTGATTGCTATGAATCAAAAGACTTGGAGCAGCCTGTCCTGGCTTTGAACTACCAAGCGCATTCAGATAAGTTTGCGCCAACGTTTTTAGTTGTCGGCCTTGATAAGCAACGCTCGGGTAGTTGTAACGCATCGCTCCAGAAGGACAGACCGTGGCGCATGCGCCGCAGCCCATGCAAAGATTTGGATTTACTTCAACCTTTCCCTGACCATCTTTAAAGACTGAGGAAATAGCTTGCGTCGAACAAACATCAATACACTCTGAACATCCAACCTTACCGTTTCGACCATGAGCACATATCTTGTCGGTATACACAAAGTATTTTGGTTTCTCAAACTCACCGACCATTCCAAGTAACTGGCTTGCGGCGAGCGATTGCTCAAAGCGATCTAAACCAGGAGAGAAATAACCTTGCGGCTTTTGACTAATTTGAATGCTTGGCTGGGATTGCAAATCCAAAATCAGATCAAACTCACCCTCGCGTGCGCGCTCTACTCTCTCAAAATTGATTGCGCCAATTCCAGCGCATGCGGTTACACAGGCACGATGCGATTTGCATTTATCGAGATCAATTTGAAAAGACAAATCAATCGCGTCCTCCGGACATCCAGTGACACAAGCGCCACAGCGCGTACACATTTCAGGGTCAATCGGATTATCAAGCTCCCATTTAACAGAGAAACTTCCTAAGAATCCTTGTAGTGAAGTAACGTTGCCGCTAAAAACTGGATAACTACGACCCGTCGGTAATGGTGTGGAGTTTGTACACAATACACTGACTTCCAAGGACTCGCCCAGACGGTTCGCCCAATAAAACACCTCTTCACCAGCACCAATAATCAGCAGGCGCCCTTCACTTTTGTAATCCACCACAGGGACTGCATCAGGCTCAGGTAAATCGCTGAGTGCCAACAGAGCTTTGATTTTGGGGTGCGACTGTGATGCATCTTGTGACCAGCCCGCCATCTCACGAATATTGACAAACTTCAGTGGGGCTACCAGTGGCTTTTCAGCTTGCGTTGCAAGCTCTGAGAATAAGGCGCGCTCTTGAGTGCAAGCCACCACAATCGCTTCGGGTTCGTTTAAGGCATTCAAGAATTGGCCAACTTCTTGACGGCACAATGAGGTATGAATGGGCAATCCCATCTCTTTGGGATCAAGGGGCATGCTGCGATTACAGTCGCAGACTAGTTTTTTTGTCATCTACTTATTCAACCAAATCGATCAGGATTCTTGTTGATCCGAATCTCGCTTGGTTTGTCTCTCTCCAATGGGTATGTTCTCGTCAGCCTTTAATGCCGAAGATTTTGATTCTAAATCGATCTGCTGGGCATTGTCTTGCGGGGGCTCGATTAAAGGTTCTGAGGCACCCTGCGCCGTCTGGCTATCTTCAGGAGACTTCTCCGCCTGTGGCTTGTCCGCCTCGTCCTTCTTGCTATCTGGATAAAGCTCTTCGGCAGACTTAAATAAACCCAACAACTCCGATTGATTCATGCGCTTGAGCATATCGAGAGGAATTGGCTCTGACTTGGTGTAATCATCAATATAAATATCCAAACCATCCATCACATTAAAGTGGGGATCGCTAAACATTTTGCGCATGGCCGCCTGTTGCACCTTTGGATCCACATCGGGACGCATGAAGGCAGAGAAATCGGCTGCTTTTGAATCAATCTTTTCAACATCCTCCATCGTTGGTGGTGGGGGTAACTTTTCAGCTGCCTCTGACGAGCGATCAGCTTCGGGTGAGACTGAATTTTTCTGTTCTAAGTTTTGATCTGCGGAAGTACTACTAATGTCAGTCTTTTTTTCTGTTGTTTTTTCTATTACGTCAGCTTTGACGGGCTCGACAGGCTCCTCTGCAAGACCTGCTTTCTTTCGAGACCAACGACTTAGAAAACCATTTTCAGCCATTACGATTCCGCCGGTCGGTTTGCGCCCTTAAACGAAACTGGCTTAGCGCGCTTTTTAGGTTCAGGTTTGTAGTTAGCAGCCACATAATCTGCTAACCAAGCTTTCATCTCGGCTTGCAAGGGGGTTGTATCGACTTGTTCTCCACCATCAATTAAGCGAGCTGCTTCGTTGTAGCTCAGCATCAAACGATGCGGAACAGCCAAACCAGCGCCATCGTCGTTATCAACCATACCCATGGAATCAGGCTCCAAATATGTTTGATACTCTGTTTCCATTCGCCACATGACAAACCAACATGCTTCTGGGGAAGTGGAGTTTAAAAAATAGCCCTCTGCCTCGTCTCTAAAGAAATTGAAGTCAAAACCCGCAAACAGCCACGACTCTCCTTGCTCATCACGCTCAAGAAAGCGTCCTAAAACTTTTTTATTCTGCTCAGTGCCTGCTTGTTCGAGGACTTTACCGAATTGGCCGATGTCGGGGACAACCTCAATCGGTTGCCACCGATAGTTTTGCCAAGGGTTATCAATCTTTTGTTTTCGAAGAACAATGGCGAAACGCATTTTAGAAACCGATTAAGTCTTTTGCACCACAATGCTTGGAAATTTGCTGCTCATATCTTTGCTGAGATTTGCAATCCGAATCGCGACTTGACGAGCAATTCCTTTGTAGATGGAGCTAATTGCTCCGTCTGGATCAGCAACAACCGTGGGTCTTCCAGAATCTGCCTGCTCACGGATCGAGAGATTGAGTGGTAAAGCTCCGAGGAAATCAACCCCATAGTCTTGGCACATTTTTTTACCACCACCCTCACCAAAAATATGCTCTTCGTGATTGCATTTGGGGCAAACATAAGTGCTCATGTTCTCGATGATGCCAATAATTGGAATGCCCACCTTCTCAAACATCTTTAAGCCTTTACGGGCGTCAAGCAAGGCAATGTCCTGAGGGGTGGTCACGATCACTGCGCCAGTCACCGGAACTTTTTGTGATAGCGTTAATTGAATATCTCCGGTACCTGGAGGCATATCCACAATTAAATAATCCAGTTCGCGCCAACGTGTTTGTCGCAAGAGTTGCTCTAGCGCAGAGGTAACCATCGGACCGCGCCACACCATCGGATTGTCAGGCTCAATTAAGAAACCAATGGAACTCGCTTGGAGGCCATGGCCTTCCATGGGCTCAATGGTGTTTTCGGCAAGAGACTCTGGACGACCGGTAATACCCAACATCATCGGCTGACTGGGTCCATAGATATCTGCGTCCAAGATACCGACGGTGGCGCCCTCTGCAGATAGAGCTAGTGCAAGATTAACGGCAGTGGTTGATTTACCGACTCCACCTTTACCGCTAGCGACCGCAATAATATTTTTTACACCGGGAAGTAATTTAACGCCGCGTTGAACGGCATGCGCAACGATATCGGTTGAAATTGCCACACTGACGTTTTTTACTCCAGGAATCTCACGAATCGCAGTGACGATTAATTTTCGAATGAGATCAATTTGACTCTTGGCCGGATAACCAAGAACCACGTCAAGTGATACATCGCCATCGCTTACTTTAATGTTTCGGGCAGATTTGGAACTCAAAAAATCAATTTGAGTATTTGGATCTTTTGCCCCTTTTACTGCTTGCTGAACTTGTTCAATGCTAACTGACAATTACGTCTCCTTAAACCCTTATATTTATGGACTTATCTGCGGGCATAAAACCCGAAAACATAAATGATAGACCCCATTCGAAAATCAAGCACAGACTACCTATAAAAGCCATTTGGGTTATGTATTACACACACCAAATTCAGCACTGGGGACAACCAGATCGATTTCTGCAAAAATTTATTTTGATAAGCTTGAAATATTGCTCAAAAAGGTCGCAAACATGTGTATTCGTATGAACTCTTATCGTATCTGGGTCAGCGCAATACTGACATCGTTTTGTTTGATGACAACAGCATTAGCAAATCCAGCGTTTCCCAATAAACCCATCAAAATCGTAATTGGCTTTCCTGCAGGCGGCCCCCTCGATGCACATATCCGCTTACTCACCGACCGGCTTCAAGCAGCGCTTGGCCAGAGCATTGTGATTGATTACAAGGCAGGTGCGGGTGGTTCGGTTGGCGCTCAATTTGTTGCTCAAGCGCCGGCAGATGGTTACACGCTTTTATTAGCAAACACTGGAACGATGGTGATTAATCCTGCTGTGTATAACCAACTTCCCTACGATACCCTCAAAGATTTTCAGGCGGTTGCTCGCACTGCCCAACAGCCTCTCGCTTTGATTGTGAATAACGATGTTCCTGCAAAAACACTCCAAGAATTTATTGAGTATGTGCGTCGTAATCCCGGAAAAATCAATTATGGCTCTGCAGGAAATGGTGGGATTTCTCATCTTGTACCCGAAATGCTGAAACAGGAAACAAAAATATTCATGGTTCACATACCCTATCGCGGTAGCGCCCCAGCGTTCATGGATTTGATGGCGGGTCAAGTTCAATTTATGGCTGAATCAATTCCGCAGGCCGCTAACTACGCCAAACAAGGCAAACTTCGTGCCTTAGCAGTTACTAGCGCAAAACGAAATCCTGTACTACCGGATGTACCAACTGTCAATGAAACAGGTGTCGCCAACTTAGAAGTGGTTG
>JACCDL010051275.1_pt1 | contig 16290 bp, 24 predicted proteins | sample 7441931 | NCBI WGS metagenome assembly JACCDL01 (sample SAMN15323437, study PRJNA562643) | freshwater metagenome | isolation source: river surface water | place: USA:Blue River Watershed | collected 2017-08-16 | reverse complement strand
CCATAAAAAAAAGTAAAAAAAAGATTTGGAATTGTGAAATAAATTTCGTATCTTTGTACTGTTAGATTTAAAAAAACATATATCATTCGTAAATCCTTATAGGTGATGAAAGATACTCGGGCAGAATTTTATATGTTTTTAAATAATTCCGATAGTTATTATGGGAATTTATAATTTAATGAAAGGTTTTATACTCATAGTATGTATTCTTTTGGGAGTGAAAGAATATGGATTTGGTCAAAACATAAAACAAGTGTTTGATACAAATCAAAAACAAGAAGTATTTGTGCTCGGCACCAATAACTCACAAGATGGTTACATCACCGGTGGGTTTATGTTAGGAGAATGGGGATTATACGCAGGTATACCGTATTCTGAAAGAAATAATATTTTAAACAAATCAAATGGAACTATATCAAGGGAAACGAGATTTGGATTATTAAAATACTTAACACCTGAAAAAGTAATATTTGGTATAGGTGCACAACCAACAATTGATGGAACGAAACTAAATTCGTTTGTTGGTTATAATCCACTTAAATCAAAAGATATGAAACTTTGGATGTTAGGAAATGTTACTGGTTCGGTCTTCTCATTTGGAGCTGGACTGAGTTATATAATAAAAAGTAAGTAAAACCAATGTTTAACAATTAAAAAAAAAGAAAGATGAAAAAAGTAATTGCAATCTTAGGAATCGCAGCTATGGTAACTGCATGTGGAAGCAAAACTGAAACAGCAGCAACTGCAGCAGATTCAACAGCAGTATCAGTTGATTCAACTGCTACTGTATCAGATTCAACTGCAGTAGATTCAGTATCTGCTCAGTAATGGTATGAAAATTTAAAATACTAATATTTATATTCGATGAAAACTTTAACACTACATACGATATCTTATCAACCGAGACTTAATCAGTTCTGGGCTGGTATTAGTGTGTGTGATTTTAATTCAAAGTCACGAATGTTAGGGTTAAAAAAATGTAATCAAGTATAATTTTATATTTTGGATTTTTTAGAAACCCTAACTTTAATAAAGTTGGGGTTTTTTGTTTTAAGGTGATATAGCTCAGTAGGTAGAGCAAATGACTGTTAATCATTGGGTCGCAGGTTCGAATCCTTCTATCACCGCAAGAATATATGTTCTTTGACATACTGAATATTAACTAATGGGCTTTTGTGGGAAGCCGAAAGAATAATAGGTTTTATTCATCCACTAAATGCAGGTATCGTATAATGGTCATTACTCTAGCCTTCCAAGCCTGAGATTTCAGTTCGATTCTGAATACCTGCTCAATAATTGTCCGATGGTGTAACGGTAGCACAAGAGTTTTTGGAGCTCTTTGAATAGGTTCGAATCCTATTCGGACATCAATATAGAAGATTAGCTCAGTTGGTTAGAGCATTTGGTTTACATCCAAAGGGTCATAAGTTCGAATCTTATATCTTCTACGAAAGAAACAAACAAGGCGTAGAATAATAGACGTGGAGAGACGTGTCGCAAGGGTACACACTAAGTACACTCTCTAATGGTGTGTGAAGTAGAAACATCAGAACCTACAAGATTCCTGATAAAATTATTCTTGTTTCTTTTAAATGGGAGTATCGCATAGTGGCAATTGCGGGGGACTGTAAATCCTCTCCTTCGGGTTCGGTGGTTCGAGTCCATCTACTCCCACATTTGGAACTTTGGTATAGCTGGTGCGTACGTTGGTCTGAAAAACCAAAGGAGTGTGATTCGATTTCCACAGGTTCCACCAAAAGATTTCGTAGCTCAGTTGGTAGAGCTCTTCACTTTTAATGAAGAAGTCATGGGTTCGAGTCCCATCGGAATCACAACATAGGGTAGTAGAGGAGTCCGGTCTATCTCGCTTCGTTTGGGACGAAGAGCACGCAGGTTCGAATCCTGCTTACCCTACACATTGGAATATAGCTCAATTGGTTAGAGCACCGCTCTGATACGGCGGGGGTTGAAAGTTCGAGTCTTTCTATTCCAACAATCGGTCAGCAGGGGATTTGTAAACCCCATTGCTAAGACAATGACAAACACAGGTCAGAACTGCTGCAATATGCTAAACCGATTAACTTATGGGTATGGTGAAATGGTATCATTACGGTCTCCAAAACCGCAGTTGAGGGTTCGAATCCTTCTACCCGTGCATTTGGTTCTATGGTGTAATTGGATAGCACCTTTCACTACGGATGAAAAAGTTAGGGTTCGAGTCCTTATGGAACTACAAATGGTGGATTGGCCGAGTGGTTAGGTGGGTGTCTGCAAAACTCCCTACACAAGTTCGAATCTTGTATCCACCTCAAAAATTATATGGTGTTTATAGTGTTAATGGTTAGCACGAAAGTTTGTGGTTCTTTTAGTTTGGGTTCGAATCCCAATAAACACCCAAGATTTATAATTATCCAAATCCTCTTAAAAAAAGAAGTTTTGGATAAATATAAAATAGAGAGTTGCCTGAGCGGTTAAAGGAGCAGTTTGCTAAACTGTCATCGAGTAATCGGTGCATTGGTTCGAATCCAATACTCTCTGCATGATTGTAAATAAATGCCCGAGTGGTGGAATTGGTAGACACAACGGTCTTAGAAGCCGTGGTTTAAAAGCGTGAGAGTTCGAGTCTCTCCTTGGGTACAAACTAAAATGAAGGATTATGAATTACAAACGCTTATCAGACCGGAATGAAGTTGATTTAATTAACTACATTAAGGATTACTTAGAAAAACACGATGATGTTGATATTCTAATAGGATGTGATTCACAAAATGCACAAATAAACACCACTTATGCAATTGTAGTGGCTTTATACCATAAAGGTAAAGGTGCTCATGTTCTATATAAGAAATGGTTAGTTCCAAAGGAAAGGGTTAGAGCAACTCGTTTATTAAACGAAGTATGGTACTCTATTGAAACTGCTGAATTATTAAGAACATCAGGAATACCAAAACCAAAGTGGATTGATATAGATTTGAATCCTGACCCGAGATATAAATCAAATGAAGTATTTCGTCAGGCAGTTGGTATGGTAGAAGGAATGGGATATAAAGCCAGATATAAAACTCTTGGACCTATTGCTACATATTGTGCTGATTATTTAGTAAAATAAATTTTAAAAAACATTAGGATATATGAAATCTTTTTCGTATCTTTGTAATGTTCTTTGAAATATGGACTTGTAGCTCAGTTGGTTAGAGCACCTGACTCATAATCAGTAGGTCCCAGGTTCGAGCCCTGGCTGGTCCACAACCCAGACGTGTACCATGGTTCGGTAGCTCAGTTGGATAGAGCAACTGCCTTCTAAGCAGTAGGTCAAAGGTTCGAATCCTTTCCGAATCACGAATAAAAAAAAGTTTGGAAAATTAAAGCTTTTTTCGTATATTTGTATATACTTATATATAAACGTTCTTTTAAATAATGCCGAGGTGTTGAAACTGGTAGACAAGACAGACTTAAAATCTGTTGGGACCGTAAGGCCCGTGCGGGTTCGATTCCCGCCCTCGGTACGTTGAATTATCTGCTCGGTTCGTCTAGGGGTTAGGACGTATCCCTTTCACGGATAAAACACGGGTTCGATTCCCGTATCGAGTACAATAACATCGCGAGATAGAGCAGCGGTAGCTCACAAGGCTCATAACCTTGGGGTCGAGGGTTCGATTCCCTCTCTCGCAACAAATAAAAAAATATTTACAAAAATATTTGGAAATTTAAAAAAGTTTTCGTATCTTTGTAAAGTTATCAGAAGAGATAACAAACAAGTTCTTTAAATTATTGAAAACATTGCACAAAGTATCCTCGTGATACATAGTGCACACACCGCCGCCTATGGTGGTTAAATAAACTTGGAAACAAGGATAAAGTGGTTCACCATTTACTTGGTTTAAATGAACTGCGGTTTCATCTTCGGATGGAGCTTGAGTAGGCAAGTGAGATATCATTCTGGCTTTGTATGTGAGGGTAACACTTTAGCAGAAGAGTTGGAATGACCGGGGGTAAGTAGAACCTTTGGTTGAGGTAGGAATACCAATAAGAATAACTCATAGAATTATTGTGAGAGGTAGGGACTTAATCCCTCCCTATAATTGCGTGATTCAATACAAGAGTAAACTTAACACCAAATTGGGGAAACCCTTTAAGGTAAGAAAATGTACAAGTGGTGTTGTTATTTTCCTTTAATGTAGGACACCAATCCTTATTATTGAAGTAGACTTGAAGTATCGTGATAGGGATATCACATCGGGTAGTTTAGTATTTTCTCGTTCAAAAGGTGGGAAAGCTAGTGGTAATCCACTACCTGAACAAATCTACAAACCACGCCCAAATTTGCTTTTAGGTAGCAAAATACTATTTTTAAATCAAAAAATAAGCATAAGTGGTTACCAGTTTTAACCGAAAGGTGTCTACATAGTAATGAGTTGTTCATTGCCATAGTTACTCGCAAGGTAAGTGTGATTCTTTCGAAAGGTTTCTAACATCGCAAGTGTGAATCTGCTCGGCAGGGTAGAAGAAAATAAGTACGAAGAGAGTAGGTTAAAACTCAAAGAGTGGTTTACTCAAATAACCGACATTGGTTGTTACATCTCAAAAGGATGTGGAAACGAAGGGAACTAATAATCCTTTTAAAGACAACTACACAAAGGTGTATTCTCAGCCTTCTCTTCATCTAAATGGTTTAAGTTGGTTCGATTCCAATATAGATGACTTCGTAGTGGTTTACGGCAGATAGGTTAGGTGTACCTCGCTAACAACTGAAAATTCCACTTAAAACAAAAAGACAAATAGTATGAAGGTATGGTTTTTCGTAGGGGATTTTCGCCTTAAAGAATCTCAACCAATACGAATTAGTGTTGATGGTAAATAATGGATGTAGCTAATCCTTTTGAAAGAACCACCCTACAAATCTTTCATTTTTTTATGAACTAACCCTTCGAGGCTAATATTAACCAGAGCATGACTTTATGGCGTATTTTGAAGATGGGTTAGTTTTTTGTATTTGTAACTATCGTTCTTTAATATATTGTATAACTTAAAAAAAAGAAAAAATTATGGAAATAGTATATTTTGTTTTGGGAATAGTTACAGTCCTATTGATTAGTGGGGGTGTGGTTATTTTTAAAATTAGTAACTCGTTGAATAAGTTGAAGGATAAATCAAATGATATAGCAAATTTACATAAAGATTTAGTCAATACACTTAATGATATCAATGATGTATTGCATCGTAGAATTGATGATGAAATACGAATGGTACAATCAGATATAAATGAAAACGAAAGGGATATTTTATCTTTATTAGATTCTCGTTTAGATAAATTGGAAAATAGAATAACAACTAAAATACCACCAACAAATGAAGATGTGTTGCGTGAATTAAAACAACTTAAAGAAGAGTTTCTTACATTAAGAAGAAACTTGTAAAATAAATTTGAACGATAGTTATTGGCGGTGGGAGCCAGTAAGTATGTGATGAGCATACACCCACACTTGCTTCCTTAGCTCAGTTGGCCAGAGCTCCTGATTTGTAATCAGGTGGTCGTTGGTTCGAATCCGACAGGAAGCTCAATAGAGGAGTGGCAGAGTGGTTGAACGCGGCGGTCTTGAAAACCGTTTTACTGAAAGGTAACGGGGGTTCGAATCCCTCCTCCTCTGCATGATTTGGGGATGTAGCTCAGTTGGCTAGAGCACTTGATTTGCATTCAAGGGGTCATGGGTTCGAATCCCTTCTTCTCCACAATATTTAAATTAAATAAAACAAATATGAACGTAAAACAAGCTTTAAAAGTAAAAAACAAATTGGTTACTGATTTGAAGGTATCGTATGGTATTCTTCAAAAATATAACTCAATTGAAGAAGGTAATCCTCGTAGATATTCTATGGTGGATACGTTGGAAAAAATCAAAACTCTACAAAAGGAATTGGTAGAGTTGAAAACCAAAATCCACAAAGCAAATCAACCAGTGTATGATAAAATCTTTGCATTGGCAGAATTGAAAGGCATGATTAAGGAATTGAAAAAAGTTCCAACCGATGAAGGAAAGCAAACCGATAGATATGGTAGTGTACCATCGGTAAAAGAAGTAGAATTAAATGTAACTGATATTGATACAAGTATCTCAATATTGGAAACACAAATTGAGCAGTTGCAAAATGAATTAGATGTTCATAACGCAACAACCAATATTTAAAATATTGAGGGAGTGGGGTTTGAAAACTTTTAATTAGTTTATTCGTACAATTCTACTATGAGCCAAATAGCGGATGAACGAATAAGATAATGAATAATTAACAAACTTCAACCATATTAGGGTCTCTTGTCGGCAATGTCAATACAATCAAACCTCGCTGAAACTTGGATAACCTATTTAAGGGAATTCATTCCTCACAAACTCAACCTTATTATTAACCACTAAAAATAAACTTATGGGATTTTTTGGTACTTATTATTTAATTTGTTTGACGTATTGTTTATATATGTCATTCAAAAAATGGAATAGAACTGTTCAATCAGGTGGATTAGGAATTACACCAGGATTGGATACGATGGCTATGTTAGTTATGTGTTGGGCATTAGCACCAGTAGATATCTTTCTAACATGGGTTAGAGTATATAAAGAAGCTGAAGAAGCAAGAAGAAACGCTGATAAAATTATCTAACAAATTCGGTCCTATGGTGTAGAGGCCTAACATGCTTCCCTGTCACGGAAGAGACCACGGGTTCGAATCCCGTTGGGACCGCATACAATTATGGATATAATAAAAAAATATTGGAAATGGATAGTAGGGGTTACTATAATCCTACTTATATTAGTTGGATATTGGAGATATACCAAACAACAAGCATTTTATGAAAAGGTTAAAAAGTTAATGGAGGTTGGAATCTTTGAAGAAGAAAAATTTAAAGAAATCGATATCGAATCTACTAATATTGTTTCTAACAATACTGATAAAGATTTTTATGGTGATATTATTTTGGTTGGTTTAAATGAATTAGGAATAGATAGTGTTGTTGTAACCGTAAGACCAATTACTCAAACTGCAAAGGATAATTTTGATATAAATACTGAATTAAAAGCACACATTATAGGTAAAGATGATAGATATGTAATTTGGATTGATAATTTAAGTAGATATGAAGCAATCACCGTTTTATCACATGAATTGATACATTTAGTTCAATATCAAAATAGAGAAATCATCTTAGAAAAAGATTTTGTAATTTGGAAAGGTAAACAATATACTTATAGAGATATAGAGGCTATGGAGTATAGACAAAGACCGTGGGAAGCAGATGCGTTTAGTAAAGATAAAAAACTTAAATTTAAATTAGAAGATATTTTGTATGAATAAAAAAGATTTATTAGTATTATCATTTTGTATATTTGCTATCGTATTTAGATTATTTCCACACCCACCAAACTTTACACCAATAACATCATTGGCTATATTTGGTGGATTTTATTTTACAAACAAATGGGTTAAAATGTTATTACCTATTTGTTTAATGTTTATATCTGATTTGGTATTGGGATTTTCATGGATTACTCCTTGGGTATATATTTCATTTATGTTAATTAGTTTAATATCCATGTATGTATCGGAAATCAATTCTAAGGTGGTTTTTATGAGTTCTGTTGTGTTTTTTATAATTACCAACTTCGGAGTATGGATTTTAGGTTATCCTCAAACAGTGGAAGGTTTATTGATGTGTTATACACTTGCAATACCTTTCTTTGTAAATTCTTTACTTGGGGATTTCTTTTTCTCGTATGTATTAAAACATACTTTTCAATTTACTGAAAATAAAGTATTTAAATATAATATTGGTAGGTGATGAAATTTGGCAGACATACCCACCTGTCTCGTGGGTGAGGAACAACTGATAAACGAAGGATACTGGGTTGACCACAATGCATGCAATGTCCTTTGGCTAAAGTCCTCTTGGTGGTTCGAGTCCACCCTTACCAGCAAAACTTTCTAATCATGGATATAAGTCAAATATTTAATGCAACAGGAGTATTCATCTTAGGTATATTAACTAAGTGGTTATACGATGCAAACAAACGTGATAAACTCAAACATAAAAATAATGGGAAAGATAAATGAAATTCTCGATGGGTGGGGAAATCTACTTAAATCAAATTTTGGTTTATTAGATGATGAAACTCGTGAGTTAGCAGAGAAACGATTATTGTTTTGTAATGTATGTGAAATCAGAACCGGTAATACTTGTGACCCACATAAAACAATCGCACACATACTAACAAATGAATTAAAGAAAGGTTGTGGTTGTAATATTGCAGCTAAGACTTTATCTCGTAAATCTGAATGTCCAGCAGGTAAATGGTAATGTAATATGGGAATGGATAGAAGTGATATTCTTACCGAAGAATTAAAAAATCTTTTATTAGAAATCGAATATTGGTTAAAAGATGTTTACCTTGAAGGGACAAGGGTAAACTCGAAAGCACTAAGTGGTGTTACATTAGAAATGCATAACCAATGGTTATCATCAATATCAGAAAGTTTAGTTGTAGTAGATAATGTAATACGAAAAGGATACTACACATCTGATGAAAAAGAAATCCTAAATTTATTAAGAAATGGTTGGATTGCTGAGAGAAAAGCTAATACTACTAAATAGTAGTTCAATAAGTTAAGGGTTATGATACTTATCTTTGTATTGTTAGTTCTTTTAGTTACTAAGCTTTTATAACTACTAGATTTTCAGAAAAATTTTTTAAAAAATTTATGGAAGAAATTTCAAAGGTTGAGAAACGAATATTACATCAAATCGATAATGATGTCCCATTAGTTGATGTCAAAATTGATTTAAGTAATTATTTAAATCACCGTCAGGTAATAGATAAAGATAAAGAGTTTACACATACTTTTCATTTTGAAACAATAGGTGAACAAGATTGTTTACTTATGCAAGTACCTAACATAAATGAATCAGGATATTACGCAGGAATTGTTGCACTTAAATCTTATGTAGATAAATTTCATCCTGATTTAAAAGTTTCAATAATAGACCCCGTTATTGACTATTTCTATTTAAATCCTCCCGATAAACAATCTGAATTTTTTCAATGGTTTAATACCTACGCAAATCAAGGTCAATACGAACATCTATATACATTTCCTCAAATGCATGAAATCATTGAAGGATTTGTGTTTAGATATATTGATAAAACCAACCCTGCGTTTTTTGGACTTAGTATAATAGATGGTAATATCGATGCATCAATTGCAATTGCACGAAAAATTAAAGAAAAATATCCACATATAAAAATTCTTTTTGGTGGTAATGGTATTGAAGTATTAGATTTTGGAGTACTACCTAACATACGATATACAACCGAAGAATACAAATTTATAGATGTATTTGCAAAGGGAGATGGTGAAGCAACTTTTATCGAGTTACTAAAATCTGATATGAGTGATGAATCACTTGCAAATATAAAAGGAATCATTTGGAGAAACAAGAATGGTAATTTAGTAAAAAATATTCCAAGAGGTAATATGAACTTGGAAGAACTACCATTTCCTGATTATTCTATCTTAGAAGATAATTTTTATTACAAATCGGTTTATCAACACCATGTTCCATTAGTATTATCGAGAGGATGTCCATATCGTTGTACGTTTTGTTCAGTACCCGAATTTATACCAGTGTTCAGATACAGAAAATTAGAAACTGTTATTGAAGAAATCGAACATTGGGTATCAAAAGGTAGAATAAACTTTTTCTGTCATGATTCAATTATTAACGGTGACCCTACTTGGTTAAAAAGATTTTGTGAAAAGATTATTGAAAAGGGTTGGCCTGATTTAGGATTTACCTTTGGTGGTAATATGAGATTACAAACACCAATGAGAGATTTGGAAACAATGAGGTTGTATCGTAAAGCAGGATTACTAAAAATGATTACTGGATTTGAATCAGCATCAGAACCAGTATTGAAACACATGAAAAAATATCCTAACATGGAAGGTGTTCGTGAGATATTTGAAAATGTAAGAACAATTAACAAAGAAAACAAATATCCTATGCAATTTGCAATGCAATTGATTATAGGATACTTAAACGAAACCGAAGAAGATTTTCAGAAAACAGTTGATTTCGTAGAAGAGTATCATGATTGTATGTCAGAAATATTAACTTGCTCTGGCTTCTTATTACATGAAACTTTAAAGAAAAAGTGGATAACTGATGGCCATTATATGGAATATCATAACACCGTAAATTTTACAACCAATTATAATACGGCCGAACAACGTTTAGACAGATTAAATAGAATTGAACAAGTGTTTAAAAAAATTGGTATAACACATTCGGTTTATAACCGAGGATTATATCATGAACTTATAGATAAGAGATATAAGGAAGGTGAAGAACAAATTTATAACATAGATGATTGTAAACTACCTGAAAAATTAAAAGAATATAAATCCTATAATAAGTTCAAAATAGAAGAAGAATCCGGTCTACTTTTAGTTAAGAAATCCCTTATTTAACTAACTCATTGATTATCAATACATTATAAATTTTTGTAAAAAAATGTTCAATATTATTTGGAATATTGAGTATTTCTTCGTATATTAGCTTTGTAAGATTAAGAGATAAAACATAAACTATAAAACGATGAAAACGAAATTCGAAATCTGGTTAGACAAAGTAAACGAAGAAAGAAAAAAGTATTGGGATTCAAATTTTGCTTACAAACCATACGAGCCATTAAGAGTTGAAAAGGGTTCTAAATACATTCGATTGTGGGATGGTTCTTCATGCTGGGGATTTGTTTCTATGAAAGATGGTGATAATAAAGGAGCTCCTATTAAAAAAGGTGACCTACTAAAACCGGCATCATGGAAATCACCAGCCAAACATAGTAGAGGAAATATCTTTGATGGTACTGATAAATGGAAATATCATGGACCAGTTTATCTATAAACTAAAAAAAATGTTAAACAATTTAATAGTAGGTATATTATATGGGATAGGTGGACAAATCATTTCATTCTTACAATTACAAGGTAGTGTAAAATGGAATTGGTTTACCAAATATCCTATATTAGTTTTGTTAAGTGCAATACCATCAACATACTTCTATATCAAATCAGTTGATAGCTTAGTTAAGTACGCAGATGGTGAATTATGGCCATCCCGACTAATTGGGTTTGGAATCGGTATTATTATCTTTACCCTCATGAGTTGGTTTCTTTTTAATGAACACATTTCACTAAAAACATTTACTTGTTTAGTGTTAGCAATAACAATTATATCAATTCAAATTTTTTGGAAATAAAAAAATAATTTGGAAATATAATAATTTTTTTGTATATTTGTATCATATAATTTAAACAAAATGGCTAATGTAATGCAAACCTTTGTTAAGGTTAAAAATTGTAACGAACACATACTTGCACTTGTCAAAGAATTAGTTTTACCCAAAAGTGGTGATGTAGATGTAACAACGATTGATATTATAAATCGTTTATATGATACTGATTACGAATGGGATTATGAATTACGAGAAGGTACATGGCCAAGTAAAGAATTTATGGATGAGTTCATAGGTTCTAAATGGATTTCAATTCAAGATGATGTACATGATGAGGATAGTTGTAACTTTGTTATAGAAACTGCATGGTCAGTACCAATTCCTTTTTTACAAAATTTAGCAAATAAATTAGGAAGTTTTAAAGAAGATTGTTACTTGGTAGGGACTTATGAAGATGAATCTTATTCACCAATTGGTGCTTTTGTTTTTGGTAGAGATTATGATGATATTGAAGATTTTGATGAAGAAGTTGATTCTGATAGAATGTGGGATGATGATGATTATCGAGAATCTATATTTGATGAATTAAATTATCACAAAGAATCACTCGAAAGTGGATTTATCGAATATTTAGTAGATAGAAAGAATAACCCACAAGATTATGAATAAAATAAAATATAAAATTGATATAAAATATCTGAATGGTGAATCGGAATCAACAATTATTGAAACCGATGATATAAAATGGAGTATTAACCAATATATCCGAAATAGAAAAGCACATTCTAATTTATTAGTTGAAACTTTACAAGATGGCAAAGAAACCGGAAAAGAAGAACAAAGGAATCTACCAAGATAAATTGAATTGGGATGATAGAACGTATGGTGAACTTACTCATCATATTGGGAAAAAAATGACACAAAAAACCCACAAATCAAAATTAGATTATACACGAAAACCCAAATATAAAACTTGGGAAAAATTTGAAGATAATGAAGAATGAATTTAAAGATTGGTTAGCGGGAATGTTATTTTTTTTATTTATAACAGCATCACTATACCATATTAACAAATGGGTTTCACCATACAATTACTATTCAATGTTAGAATGGTATGGAATCGTAATGTTAATAGTAGTAATAAAAACTGGATTAGATTCTTGGAATAACGAGGAGTAAAATGAAGTACCCTACATACAAACAACCAATTCAGAAAATAAATGAAGATTTGTATCTAATAGTTGCCGAGTATCCTATCGATAGAATAAAAGATTCACAAGAAGTAAAAAAATGGTTAGAGTGTGAAACCGTTTTTAAAAGTAATCAAACAAACACATATTTGTTTTGTAACAAAATACAAGAAGCAGAAATAATAGAATGAATTGGCCAGAATATTTTAGAAACTTAGCAAATAATGTTAAGTTAAAATCAAAAGATAATAAAACACAAATAGGTGCAATTATAGTTGGTAATGATAATGAAATTGTATCGACTGGTTATAATTCATTTCCTCGTGGGTTAGATGATACAATTATAGAAAGACAAGAAAGACCTGAAAAGTATTTTTGGTTTGAACATGCAGAACGAAATGCTATATACAACGCAGCACGAATAGGAGTTTCAACAAAAGGAACTACGATGTATTTATCTCATTGGTTTCCATGTGCAGATTGTGCTAGAGGTATTATAAATGCTGGAATTACTGCTATTTATTGTGATAGACCAGATGATAGTAAAAAATCATCATCATATATTGAATCATTTAAACGAAGTAAAGAAATGCTAATCGAAGCAGATGTAAAAATATTTTATTACGATGATATATTAAAAAATAATTTATGACTACCGAAGAACAAATAGAAGAGATTTTAATTGAAGCATCCGCGTATGGATTGAGATTGGAAGTTCTAAAAACCGCTAAGGAGTATATGGATGCGGGGTGGGAACGATTACTTGCATACGAAATGGCATTTGACGAATGGATTAAGTAAATAAAAGTGGGTTAGTAAATCCACTTTTTTGATATTTATAGGTATGAAATATACACCGCTAGATAATATTGGATTACCATCGTATGATGTCAATGGAAATTTGACATCAATACTAACGCCGGGAAACAATTATCCAGCAAATGAATTGGGTATTCCTAAATCCAAATTAGTTTCAACTCGTAACAATAATATTATATTAACGGGTAAGTTTGAGGAGAACGAAGCAACATATCCTTTACTTAATCCAATAGAGGCAAATATAGTACCGATTACAGGAACTTCGTTTAGATTTATTATCAATATAAAATCGGGTAAATCATATACATCTGAATCAATGTATAATGATTTGATAAAAGCATACGAAGAACGAAACCCATGGTTTTCAATTGTTAATGTACCAAACATAACATTAGATTTGGTTTATCTAACACAATATAATTTACTAAACAAGTTTAAGGTTACTGAGGCGTATTGTGAGACAGAAATTATACAAACAATTGATGATGTAGAAAATATTTGTAGATATATAGATTGGTTGGTAAGTAAAGATGAAGCTGATATTGATTTAAAACCAATATCAGAATTAGGTTCATGGGAATACAAACCTGATGGTTCATTGGGAATCGGGGTTAAACCATTTTATGAATCAATGATAAAGGAAAAAAATCCTGACCCTGAAGCAATTGGTGCAGATATTATACGAGAAAATTATAGTTTAGATTTACCTGATGTAACCCAAGTAAGTGGATTTTTACAACCCTTACCACCCGAAGAAATAGTTCCAAAATTAGTAGAAGCTATTTTAAGTGAACGAGTTCCACCGGGAAAGAAAACATATAGTTTTTTTGGAGGCGGAGTATTTGGAACTATTGCAGCAGTTGTAGTAGGTGCTGCAGTTACACTTTTAACAGGTGGATTGGCTGGTCTTGCAATAGGTGCTGTTGTTGCAGGTTTATCTCAACAAGGTATAGCACAAATACAAAGAGCATTTGGAAAATTTAAAGGTTCTTGGTTAGAATTTATTCTAGCACGAAGTTCTAATAGAGGTTTATTTGAAGCTAAAGATAAAGTATATAAACGAGAAGCGGAGGCAGATACCAAAGAGTGGAATGGTTTACTTATAGCAGCAAAAGGACAAATGGGAATAACTCGTTATGGAAAAAACGAAGTGAATCAAGCTTTACAAATTATATTTTCACAACTTGGGGGTGATATTAGAGCATCTGATTTATCTTATAAATTAGAAGTTGGTGGTGGTTCGACACGAATGCAAGTTGTACCACAATCAGCAAATAGTGTTAAAATTATTTTAAAATAAAGGAGGAACTTATGAGAACAAGAACATTCACAACCGTTGGTTGGGAAAAGTATTTAATACCCGACAATCCATTCGTAAGAAACTTCTTAGAAAAAAATGGTGATGATGTATTATGGCAAATTTCACAAAATATTCATAATGCAATATTAGATAATAAAGAAAGTATAGCTTTTGTAGTCCATGTAAATGTTGGTTCGATTGTTGTAATTGAACGCAAGGATTATTTACAAGTTTTAGATTATTGTAATGATTGGTTTGTAGAAAGAGAACATTATGAAAAATGTGCACAAATACAAATATTCAAATCAGATTTAAAAAATAAAGTACGAAGAAAAAAATATAATGAATCAACAAAACAAAAGAGTTTGATTTAATATTTATAAAAAAAGTTATATGGCTGAACATATTTGGTATGAACTTAAATCTCATACTAATTTAAATAACATAGAAATAGATAACGATAATCTTTCTATCGTTAAGATTGATTTGTATAATTTCGATATATACAAACATCTTATACAATTATCTATTGATACTTTTAATTCCGAAATTCAATGGGATGGAATGTGGGATATAGATGAGGCCCATGACCGAGTATCTACAAATCAAAAACTTTACTTATTATTAAAAAATGAATTACCAATAGGTCATGTTTGGTTTATTGGTGAATTTCTTTATAATGCATTTGTTTCAAATAAACGAATAGATGGTGAATCTCAATGGTTTATTTGTAAAGCAATAAACGATAGATTTATCGATGGTTACAACACAACAACACTTTATACCGAAGAATGGAATATACGAGCAATAAAATTCTGGGAAAAGTTAGGTTTTAGTATTATTAACAAAAACAAATTGATTGAATATGGGAGAGAATGTATCCACGAAACACAAGGAAATAACTGAAACAATCAGAGAAACTAAATTAAGAGAAAGAGGACCTATTAGATTTCAAATACAATTAAATGAAGAGCAAAAAGAAGCTAAAGAAAAAATACTTAAAAATGCAATTACTATTTTAAGTGGTAAAGCAGGTAGTGGTAAAACCCTTTTAGCATGTCAAGTTGCATTGGATTTATTATTCAAAAAATCAATAAGTAAAATCATCATCACAAGACCGACAGTTAGTAAAGAAGAAATTGGATTCTTACCGGGTGATTTGAGAGAAAAAATGGAGCCGTGGATGCAACCAGTTTATGCAAACTTTTATCAATTATATAACAAAGATAAGATTGATAAAATATTAGAAGATGGGACAGTAGAAATTGTTCCTTTGGCATTTATGAGAGGTAGAACTTTTTTGGATTCGTTTATTATTGTAGATGAAGCACAAAATTGTACAAATGAACAAATGGAGATGATTACATCTCGTTTGGGATTAAGAAGTAAGATGGTAGTATGTGGTGATACCCAACAAGTTGATTTAAAATATAAAGGTGAAAGTGGATTCAAATTTTTAATCTCAGCAGCAAAAAAAATTAAGGATATGGATTCTCAAACCCTACTTACAAATCATAGACATCCAGTTGTTGATTCTCTATTAGAGGCGTATGAGCATTTTTATGAAGTAACTTCAAACATATCAGGTTCAATAAAAAATGGAAAATAAACCTATTATTTGAACTTTGGTATATTTATATTAGAATAAAAGGAAAGATATTATACAATGAAAGGAACATTATTTTCTGCAGATTTT
>JACCDL010339103.1_pt1 | contig 16294 bp, 13 predicted proteins | sample 7441931 | NCBI WGS metagenome assembly JACCDL01 (sample SAMN15323437, study PRJNA562643) | freshwater metagenome | isolation source: river surface water | place: USA:Blue River Watershed | collected 2017-08-16 | reverse complement strand
TTTCGGTGCTCGCCTGCATAGTGAGCCCACCTGCACGTAGCGCGCCAAAGAGCAGCGCCGCAAAGACAGTTCCAATTGGGTTGGCACGTGCAAGTAGAGCTACCGTTATGGCATCAAAACCAAATGAGCCACCAATTCCTGCAGTCATCGCGGGTTCAGAGCCAAGTATTTGCATAGCTCCACCCAATCCGGCTAACGCTCCGGCAAGAAACATGACACTGGTTGTTACGCGGGCAACCGAGATACCAGCTGTCTTTGAAGCAGCTGCATTTGCACCCACTGCACGGAATCTAAATCCCCATGTAGTGCGATTGAGAAGCCACCAGATGGCGCCGGCAACGATAAGTGCAATCACAAATCCCAAATTGGCTCTTAGTTCTTCTCCAAAGAGGTGAGGTAACCGCGCGCTCTCTTTTACCTCTGGAGCGAGCGGATCTTGTCGCCCTGGGCGCAAAAAGGCGGTAGTGCTGAGCAACCAGAGTAAGAAGTATGCGGCAACATAGTTGAGCATAATTGTCACAATTACTTCATGCGCCCCCGTGCGAGCCTTCAGTAGCCCTACGAATCCGCCATAAATTCCTGAAAATAAAATTGCCGCAGTAATCGCTGCCAATGTGTGTACAACGATGGGAAGTTCAAAGGTAAATCCAACCCAGCTTGCTCCGATGGCTCCTGCAATGAATTGTCCTTGTGCACCGATATTGAAAAGTCCCGCCTTAAATGCCAATGCAACAGATAGACCAGTGAGGATAAGTGGAGTTGCAGCCACCAAAGTTTCAGAGAATGGATAAAAACCTTCGATGAATCGAGTTTCGGCTAAACGCGGATCAAAGATTGAGCCACGAAAGAGCGCCCAATAGGCGCCACCAGCTGTAGATAAAGCTTTCTGCAACATCTCAAGAGGCTCACCCTTAAGTGCAAGTACTTTGGAATCAGAGAATGCCACCAACAATCCACTCACAAAGAGCGCCATGGCAAAGGAGAGAGCGGGTAGAAGTAACTTCTTCAATTTCATCTCTTGACTCCTGCCATGAGAAGACCTAACTCTTCACGCGAAGTGTCTGCTGGAACTATTGCGATAAATTCGCCGCGATACATCACAGCGATGCGATCAGCTAGCGCTGAAACTTCATCTAACTCCGTACTAAAGAGCAAGACAGCGCGCCCTGCATCTCGCTCGGCGATGATTCGTTCGTGGACAAATTCAATCGAGCCAACATCAAGACCTCGGGTTGGCTGCGAAGCCACAACAAGTTTGACTGGACGAGATAATTCGCGAGCTAAAACTACTTTCTGTTTATTTCCGCCCGAGAGCGAAGATGCTGAATCTTTTGCCGACTGCGCTCTAATATCAAACTCTTTGACTAACTTATCGGCCTCCGCGCTGACAATGTTCTGCGAAATTATAGGACCTTTGGCATACGGTGGAAGATCATGCAGATCCAAAATCAGATTCTCTTCAATGCTAAAGGAGCCAATTAATCCATCTTCCTCGCGCGATTCAGGTACAAAAGCGATACCCGCATGGAGCGCATCTCGCACAGACGAACGCGTAATATCTCGACCATCGAGTTCAATTTTTCCAGTGACATGTTCTTGCAACCCAACAATCGATTCTGCGAGTTCAGATTGACCGTTACCTTGCACACCTGCAACGGCAAGAACTTCGCCAGCGCGAACATCAAATGAGACGTTTTTAACGAGATTGCGCCCAGTGTGATCTGAAATTGTCAGACCTTGTACTGAGAGGGTAATCGCACCGAGTTTTGGCGATTCCTTTTCAACATCGAGTGAGACGGGGCGGCCCACCATGAGTGAGGCGAGTTCTTCCTGAGAAGCGGACGGGGAAGCCGTTCCGACAACTTTGCCGCGGCGAATAATCGTGATCTTGTCGGCTGCCTCTTTAACTTCTCGGAGCTTGTGGGTAATAAAGACTATTGATGTGCCCTTTTCTTTTAACTTCTTCATATTACGAAGCAGTTCGTCTGTCTCTTGAGGCGTGAGCACTGCCGTGGGTTCATCCAAGATCAAAACTCTTGCATCGTAAATCAGTGCTCTGATGATTTCGACCCGCTGTTGTAGACCTACGGGCAAATCTTCAACAAGAGCATCGGGGTCAATTTCAAAATTGAACTCTGCAGATACTCGTAAAATCTCTTTTCGGGCGCTCTCTAAATCAAGAATTCCAAGACCTTTAGTCTTTTCGTGTCCAAGAACAATATTTTCAGCGACTGTAAATACTGGAATCAGCATGAAGTGCTGATGAACCATGCCTATACCTGCAGCAAGAGCGTCAAGCGGAGAATTTATGGTGATTACTTTCCCATCAACGCTGATGGTTCCTTCATCTGGTTGCAACAGTCCGTAGACCACATTCATGAGCGTTGATTTACCTGCACCGTTTTCACCAAGAATTGCATGAATTTCACCATTACCAACAGCCAAATCAATTGCGTCATTTGCAGTGAGTGAGCCAAAGCGCTTAGTTATGCCGCGCAACTCTAAAGACATGCCGTAAATCTACTCGTTTTGACTGACTTTAGAAAGTCAAAACGAAAAATAAAAGCGGGCTAACACTTAGAGTGTTAGCCCGCTTTTTAAAGTATCAATTAATTACTTAACTGAAACCTTTCCATTGCGGATATCGTTACCGAGTTTTGTAACCTCGGAGCGAAGTGCAGATGGAACACGACGGATGAGGTCGTAGTAAGGCGCAATGAAAGTTCCCTTGTTCTTGAGGTTTCCGAAGTAACCTTCTGATGAGAACTTACCGTTAGCCTGGTCAAGAATTACACCCTTAACAGATGTATCAACACCCTTTACAACTGAGGTAAGAAGTACCTTGCGGTACTGAGGTGCAGCCTTTACGCCATCGGTATCAACCCAGATAACTACTGACTTCTTTGATGTCAGTGCGTTACCTGCTGTTGCTCCACCAAGACCTCCAGCAACTGGGAAGATTACATCTGCGCCCTGCTGCTCGAAGTTCTTTGAGATCTGAAGAGCTTTTGCGGAATCTGAGAAGCCACCAACGAATGTTCCATCCTTCTTAGCGATGTCCCATCCGAGTACTTCAACCTTCTTGCCCTTGACCTTGTTGTAGTGAGCTACGCCCTTTGCAAACCCATCCATGAAGATTGTTACTGGTGGAATGTTAAGTCCGCCGTAAGTTGCAACCTTGCCGGTCTTGGAAACTCCAGCTGCAAGATAGCCAGCTTGGAATGAAGATTCATTTGTATTGAACTGAAGAGGCTTCAAGTTCTTAAACTTAGTGCCTGGGTAGATAGATCCATCAGGACCGTGGTCTTCTCCATCTTGATCAACAATTGCGAAGTTAACGTTTGGATTTGCCTTAGCTGCTTCAACAATTGCGCCGTTGATAAGGAAGCCAACTCCTACGATGATGTTGCACTTCTCGTCTACGAGCTTCTTAATGTTTGGTGCGTAATCTGCATCAGATGCAGCTGCAAGGTACTTAACTGTTACAGATGAATTTGCCTTTGCTGCTGCGTTTGCGCCAGCCCATGCTGATGCGTTAAATGACTTATCGTCAACGCCACCGGTATCGAGAGCAAGGCATGCCTTTGTTGCCGCTGCGTTTGCTGCAGGTGTTGCGCCAAATGAGAGCGCTGCTGCTGCTAAAACTGCGACAAATGTAATTGTCTTTTTCAATTTTCCTCCAAGAAGAGATGGATAGTTCCGTAGTGGCGAGCCTAGTAGTTGGAGGCAAAAATCAAGAAAAAACACGGTTACATTCTCGAGTGCGGCATGTAACAGTTAGGAAAAGTCTCAAGTAGAACTTGAGCGCTATGCGGTGATTTTCTCCGCTGTGGCGGCGGCGATATTGATCGCCTTACTCAATCGCATGAGTGCGCTCGAGCGAATAGTGAGCTCTATTCCCCCACCGGATATTCCATATCGCCGGCCATAGATTCCAGCATCTGCATCGAGAATATCTAGATACTGACGTTGTTCTTTGGAAAGCGCGACTATGTCATACATTGCTTTATCAACACGCTTAATGACCGTGGCAAGCAGAAACCGCTTTGTTGCATTTGTGACCGTGATGTACTGATCGGGTTCAACATTAATCATTCCGATAGGAGCGCCTTTTTTCTTTGCTCCGCGTGAAGCAATAACTTTTAGAATTTCAGAGTCTGATCCCTGGGTTGTCACATAGACAATATCTGCACCCGCATCGAGGACCTGACGCGTGGCGAGTGAGTACGAACCTGAAACATACTTGACAATTGGTACAACTCTTTTCTTGGCTGCCAAAACGCCGGCTGCGAAACCATCTTTGTAGATATCTGCCTGATCAGGGTTGGCCAGCATGGCAACTTTGCCACTTCTAGAAATCTGCGCTGCACTAAATCCCGCTAAGTACGCCCCTTGTGTATTGGCAAAGATAATTGAAGTCACATTAAGTGCGGAGACTGAGGCATCGTTGATGATTGCAAAATGCGTGTTGGGATACTCAATAGCTAACGCTTGAAGTGTAGGAGCATATCCACTTCCAATAGCGATGATGGGATCGCAATTTTTCTCAATAAGCGAGCGAATTCGCTTCTCTCGATCTCCACTTGATCCATCGGTAACGACCGGTACAAGTTCAAAGTCGAACTGCTTCTGTGCTTTTTCAAGTCCGGCATGTGAGGCATCGTTATAAGATCTATCGCCTCGCCCGCCAATGTCGTAGGCAACGCCCACCGTGAGATTGGGTTCAGCCGAAGCGGAAACTGGCGTCAATGTTGTTGCCAGAATTGCTACAACCAATAGCAGCGCCCGCTTCATTAGAGAACTACTCCCAAGTTTTTATAGGTAGTTTCAATTGTCTCTTGTGCCACTGCGCGAGCTTTTTGTGAGCCTTTGTGCAAGATATCAAGCAAATGCTTCTCATCCTCAAGGAGCTCAAGAGCGGTAGCGCGAATAGGGCGCAGGTATTCCACAACGACTTCAGCAACTGCTGCCTTAAAGTCACCATAGCCTTTACCAGCGAATTCATCTTCTAAGTCGCTAATAGTTCTACCTGAGAGCGAAGAGTGAATGGTCAGGAGATTACTGATACCTGGTTTTTCTTGCAGATCATATTTAACTTCGCGACCAGCATCTGTGACTGCGCTCTTGATCTTCTTGAGATTTGCGTCTGGAGAATCCATGATTTCAATAACCCCTGCGGCCGAGCCAGATGATTTGCTCATCTTCGCAGTTGGTTCTTGAATATCATTTATCTTTGCAGCAGTTTTCAGTATGTAGGCCTCAGGAATGTGAAAAGTCTGCCCATACCGAGAATTAAAACGCCCCGCTAAATCTCGGGTGAGTTCTATATGTTGCCTTTGATCTTCTCCGACGGGAACGTAATGTGGTTGGTAGAGCAAGATATCCGCCGCTTGCAACATGGGATAGGTAAAGAGTCCTACTCGTGCAGAATCAGCGCCTGCTTTTGAGGATTTATCTTTAAATTGGGTCATGCGGCTTGCTTCACCAAAGCCCGTCATACATTCCATAATCCAGCCAAGTTGATTGTGTTGTGGAACTTGGGATTGCACAAAGAGCGTCGCTTTATCTGGCGAGATTCCAAGTGCCAACAGCTGGGCAGCTGAGGCCAAAGTGCGCTTTCGCAAGAGCGCAGGATCTGTCTCGACTGTAAGGGCATGCAAATCGACGATGCAGTAGAAAGCATCATGGCCGTCTTGAAGTTCTACCCACTGTTTGACTGCGCCCAAATAATTGCCAAGATGGAATGAATCACTGGTTGGCTGAATCCCAGAAAGGACGCGTTTCATAGCGGCAATTCTCGCATGAGTTAGTAGTTACGCGAGATTAATAAACGACCGGCTCGCTTTCCTTCCATAGAAAGCACTGTAATTCGGACTCCATTTACTCCCACCACATCATGGACTACCGGAATTCTTCCGAGAAAATTCATGACGAAACCACTCGCGGTTTCGTATGGACCTTCAGGCAGTTCGACACCAGTTTCTTCTAAGAGATCTTCGAGGGAAATAAGGCCATCTACTTCAAAATCACCGGTGCGGGTTTCTTGGGAGACCTCTTCTTCGTCAGTGTCGTACTCATCACGAATATCGCCAATTAACGTCTCAACCAAATCTTCGAGGGTGACGATTCCGTCGGTGCCACCATATTCATCGAGAACGATTGCTAAATGTTGACGCTGATTACGCATCTCAGTGAGCGCTGGCAAAATCGCCTTAGTGCCTGGTAGATACATAATGTTGCGAGCTAGTTCTTGAATCTTTGCATTGTTATTGGCAAGGCTGGTATCCAATAAGTCACGTACGTGAATAAATCCAATGACTTCATCAGAGGAACCACGCACAACAGGATAACGAGAGTGAGCCTTCTCAATGGCCAGGGAAATTGCTTTGCCAACGGTCAGCGAAGCATCCATAAAATCAACTTCGGTGCGCGGCACCATAACCTCGTGCACTTGGCGTTCAGAGGCGTTGAAAACTTCTTCAACGATATCGCGTTCTTCATCGGTTAAAGCGGCATGGCCTGCAACTAAGTCCAGAAGCTCTTCTTCAGAAATTTGCGAGCGCTGCTCTTTTGGATCGATACCAAATATGCGCACAACAATGCTTGTAGAGTGCGAAAGCACCCAGATTATGGGGCGGAATATTTTTGCGACGACATCGATAAACCCGGCTGAGTACATGGCGATTTGCTCTGTGCGATAGAGAGCAACACGCTTTGGCACCAACTCTCCAAAGACTAAAGAGAAGTAGGCAATGATGAGCGTCAAGCCAATAAGGGATGCGGTAGACGCGGCATCACTCGATAGGCCGCGTGATTCCAGCCAAGGAATGAAATGATCGCCAAGCTGGTCAGCGCCTAAAGCAGCAGATAAGAATCCAGTAACAGTGACGCCAACCTGAAGCGTTGCCAACAATCGATTTGGGTTGCTAGCAACAGATGCAACCTTTGCGCCTCTTTTGCCGCGGGAGGCTATCTGCTTGATTTGGCTCTCACGTAGAGAAACCAGTGCAATTTCTGCTGCTACAAATACTGCGCCCAAGACAATCAAGCAGGCAATTAGGCCAATCGAGGTAAAGAGTGAGCCACTCGGGTCAGGTCCCATGATGTGAGAAGTCTAGCGAAGGCTCTTCCCATTCCCTGCCCACTGCCCTAACCTTTCCCACGTTAGCCAACCGGCTAGCGACCTCATCCTCGGACCGTCGGGCACGTACCTGCCCGGATTAGGAAGAAAAATGGCATCAGTTGTATTCGAAAATGCATCCCGCATCTACCCAGGCACAACAGCACCTGCAGTAGACAAGCTCAACCTCACCGTCAAAGATGGAGAGTTCCTTGTACTTGTTGGACCATCAGGCTGCGGAAAGTCAACATCACTTCGTATGTTGGCAGGCCTTTAAGAAATCGACGGTGGTCGAATTCTTATTGGTGATCGCGATGTTACAAACGTTGCACCAAAAGATCGCGATATCGCAATGGTATTCCAGTCATATGCGCTCTACCCACACATGACTGTTGCAGAGAACATGGGCTTTGCTCTCAAAATCGCTGGAGTTGATAAAGCTGAACGCGATAAGCGAGTTCGCGAAGCAGCGAAGTTGCTTGATCTAGAACCATATTTAGAGCGTAAGCCAAAGGCTCTCTCTGGTGGTCAACGTCAGCGCGTTGCTATGGGCCGCGCAATTGTTCGTGAACCACAAGTGTTCTTGATGGACGAACCACTTTCAAACCTTGATGCGAAGTTGCGCGTTGCAACTCGTACACAGATTGCTGCGCTGCAGCGCCGCCTTGGAATCACCACTGTTTACGTGACCCACGACCAGGTCGAAGCTATGACCATGGGTGACCGCGTTGCAGTTCTCAAGGATGGACTACTTCAGCAAGTTGATACACCTCGTAATCTTTACGACAAGCCAGCCAATGCTTTTGTCGCTGGCTTTATTGGCTCCCCTGCCATGAACTTGCTGGTTGCTCCAGTAAGCGGTGGCAAGGCCCACCTCGGTGATCTTGATATTGATGTACCTGCATCTGCTGGCTCCTCAGTAACCGTTGGAATCCGCCCAGAAGGTTGGGTTCCAGCTGCGAAGGGCTTCCATGTTCTCGTTGAGGTTGTTGAAGAACTCGGTTCTGATGCATTTGTTTACGGAAAGCCTGCCGATACCAACGTGAAGTTCTCGAATTCTTCTGATGAGACTGCACAGGTAATTGTTCGCTGGGATCCAAAGAATCCACCAAAGGCTGGAGACACAGTCACAGTGGCAAATGTTCCTGGTGCACTTCACCTCTTTGATACAACAACAGGAAACCGCATCAACTAAATACAGATTAAAAAGCCCCGCTGCAGATTCTGCAGCGGGGCTTTTTACATGTAACTGCTTTATCCCTTGAGGGAACCTGCCAACATTCCACGGAGGAAGTAGCGTCCCAGGAATAGGTAGACGAGCAAGGTTGGAATCGAGACAATCAACGATGCTGTCATGTTATTTCCGTAGTACACCTGATTACCAGAACCAGTAATGAAGTTCAGCGCAGTTGTTGCTACGGATAACTTAGGAGATCCGCCGGTGAGGAAGATTGCAAAGAGGAAGTCATTCCAGGCCGATGTGAACTGCCAAATCAGCACAACTACGAATCCGGGAATCGATAGCGGCAAGAAGATTGTGCGGAAGATGCGAACCATTCCAGCGCCGTCTACACGAGCTGCTTCGATGAGTTCATTTGGAATCGCCGCAAAGTAGTTACGGAAAATCAAGGTACAGATCGGAATTCCATAAATGACGTGTGCAAATACCAGCACGTAGATGCTGCCACCGATACCAGCCCATTGGTTGAACTTGGTAAGTGGAATCATGATTGCTTGGTAAGGAATGAACATACCGAAGAGGAATGTTGTGAAGATCAAGTTTGATCCTCTGAACTTCCACTTAGCAAATACAAACCCATTGATGGCACCGATAACCGCCGAGATAATCGATGATTGAGTTACAAAGAAGAGTGTGCGGAACATTGGTTCGCGCAGGACTTCCCATGTTGGTCCCCACGCCTCAAAGTTCAGGCTAGTTGGCGGTGTGAAGGCAGCCGACTGGGTAACACCTGTGATTCCCTTAACGGAGTTAATCACCATGATGTAGATAGGAAGCGCTGCGATTACAAAGAGAATCGTCAATGCGAAGTAACGGAAGATGAGCCAGAACTGACCCTTGCCATCTAGACGCTTCTTGACGCGAACGTCGAGCTTGCGAGTTACGCGTGTTGCGACATCAGAACTCATTTGTTCGCCTCCTCAGTCTTGTTGACATAGATCAGATATGGAATAACTGCGACCGCAATCATCACCAAGATGACCATCGCAATCGCTGCGCCCTTCGCATAGTTCTGGAAATCGAAGATTGTCTGCCACATATAAATAGCAAGAACTTTGGTGACATAGCTCTTGGTGGCAATACCGAAGATCAGGTCGAATACCTTCATAGAGATATGGCCCAAGATAATCAACACGGTGAGGAATGTTGGCGATAGTTGTGGGAAAAGGATGTGTCGATAAATCTTGTATTCAGATGCGCCATCGACGCGAGCAGCTTCACGAAGATCGTCTGGGATTCCGCGGAAGCCAGCAAGAAAGAGCGCCATGACATATCCGGCCATCTGCCAGATTGCAGGTAGCGCCATCGCGTACATGGAACCTGCCTCCGAGGTATACCAATCGCTTTGTAACGCTCCAAGACCGATGTTCTTCAATATGTAATTCAAACCAGTGGCATCGTCATCTTTAGCTGAGTCCATCAACCAACGCCAGGAAGTTCCCATCGCGATAAAGGAGATTGCCATCGGATAGAGATAAGTGGAGCGGAAGAAACCTTCGCCCTTGATGCCCTTTTCTAGCAAGAGCGCCATAATCAAACCAGAGAGCAGGCAACCAATCATGAAGACGGCTGTGAACTTCAAAAGGTTTGAGAGCGCGTGGGTGAACTCAGGATCAGACCAGAGTTCGACATAGTTGATGAATCCTACAAACTCGACTTTCGTGGTGTATGCGTTGTATCTATTCTCAAGCGATTCCAGGAATGTATAACCAATCATTCCGTAGACAAATATCGCCATCGCAATAATTGAGGGAAGTACAAATATAAATCCGCCCCACGGGCTTTGGATTTTCTTTCGGGTGGCTCTCACTAAAGTTGCGCCTCTCGCATTGCGTTTCTAAAACTAGTTGTAAAGAAAGTTAATTCTAAAAATTTATGAAAAAGTCTGAAGTTCTGGCGAGACTGTTGCAGTCCCGCCAGAACTTCAGCACTTAGATGTTTCGTTGATGACAACCAAACAGGGGTTTATCCCTGTGCGTTTGCCTTCTGAGCTGCAAGGAGAGCCTTAACAAAGCCCTTTGAATCCTTTGCTCCACCGGTGTAGAAGCGACCAACTGCTGAGTTGTACGCTGCCATACCTGCATTGCCCCAGTTAACGCCGTGAACTGTTGAACCGACGAGGCGGTCAACCTTCCATGACTTCATTGCTGCCTGGAGGTAGCTGTCGTAGAGCTTTGGATCTGAGTCTGTACGTGCAGAGATTGAACCCTTCTTAGGGTTAAATGCATCCTGTCCAGCCTTTGATCCGCAGACCTTGAGCCATGCAATTGCTGCATCGCGGTTTACAGCGCCCTTAGGCAACGTAAATGAGTCTGAGAGCCACTGGTAAACGCCAGCAGTTCCTGGACCTGGAGCCCATGCATAGTCCTTACCTAGCTTGAGGCCTTCTGACTGCCACTGTGATGAAGCCCAGTCACCCATGATGAAGAAGCCAGCCTTGCCTGTTGTTACAAGCTTTCCAGCATCTGGCCAGTCAAGTGACTTGCTTGAGTTTCCGTAAGAAAGGATTGTTGAGAAGTACTTGATTGCCTTAGCTACTTCTGGTCCGTTCCACTTTGTTGTGCCCTTCCAGAGACCATCGAACTTGTCTGGTCCCATTGAAGCAAGAAGTACATAGTCGAAGAGGTGAGCAATCGCCCAGTCACCGTTTCCAGCGAGAGCGATTCCATCGATTCCAGCCTTCTTGAACTTCTTCATATCAGCGATCATTGCATCAAGTGATGCAGGTGCCTTGGTGATTCCAGCCTTCTTTGCAGCTGCTGGGCTCCACCACAAGACGTTTGAACGGTGAATGTTTACTGGAACAGAGTAGATCTTTCCATTTGTTGTAAGGGTCTTGATGAGATCCTTAGGGAATACTTTGTCCCAACCTTCTGACTTGTAAAGGAATGAGACGTCTTCAAGCTGTCCGGCCTTTACATAAGAAGAAAGTTCTTCACCAGCGTGAGCCTGGAATGTGTCAGGTGGATTTCCAGCCTGCATACGTGAAACGAGAACACCCTTAGCGTTAACACCAGCTGCACCAGCAACTGAAGCGTTAATAAATGGTGTATTTGGGTTGAGTCTTTCGAACTCAGTTGTCATTCCTGCAAGACCTGCAGCTTCTCCACCTGATGCCCACCAGGTAAAGATTTCTAGTTGCTTGTCAGTCGCAGCATTTGATGCTGGGGCTGATGAAACAGCTAGTGCAAGTGCAGCAAGGACAGCTGCAACTTTTGACTTCTTTAGCATGTAGCGCCTTTCTTACTGTTGAGGACTTTCCTCACTTTGGGTATGTACTCCCCAAGGCCGCGCATAAAATACGCGTACTTAGGTTTTACACTCCGACATCTTTCTTTGCCTCATGCGGGGAGTCAACGCCTTTCACCCTCTGGGTGATAACGATTTGGTTACGAGCCTAGGCATATTTAGGCGAGTTTTTGGCCCTTTTAGGTCAGGCTAGAGAGCTTAAAGAAGGCTCCATTCCACCTGATTTCCTTCTGGAAATCCTCAATGGTGGTCGATTCAGAGATGCGCAGGTGTTCGACCTGGGCAATCTGGGCAAAGTCAGCAAGCGCCTCTGGGTCAAGGGCGGTGCTCAGAACAGTGTGGTGCGAGCCGCCGGCATAGATCCACGCTTCTGCGGATGTAGCAAGTGATGGGGCAGGCTTCCAGACTGCGCAGGCAACTGGCAGTGATTTCAAATCCTTATCGGGTTTCACAACTTCAATATCGTTGGAGACGATGCGGAAGCGATCGCCCAAATCCATCAAACCGACAACGCGACCCTGGGCAGGTTCTGCGTTAAAGACCAGGCGCACTGGATCATCTTTTCCGCCAATACCGAGCGGATGAATTTCACAACGTGGTCTTTGCTTAGAGATCGTAGGGCAGACTTCCAACATATGTGCACCAAGCACCTTTGGTTCACCAGGACCGAAGTGATAGGTGTAATCCTCCATAAAGGATGTGCCGCCAGGCAAACCTTGAGTCATCGCTTTAATGATGCGTAATAGTGCTGATGTTTTCCAATCACCTTCGCCACCGAATCCATAACCCTTTGACATCAACCGTTGTACCGCTAAACCTGGAAGTTGTTTCAGCGCACCAAGATCTTCAAAGTTTGTTGTGAATGCACCGAAGTTGCCAGCTTCCAAGAAACGTTCAAGCGCAATCTCGATTGTTGCTTGATAACGCAACGATTCATGGCGGGGTCCACCTTTAGCAATTTCAGGTGCGATTTCAAAAATATTTTCATACTCAGCAATCAGCGTATCTACTGCACTTGGCTCAACTGCTGCAACGAGATCTACCAAGGTATTTACGCCATATGCCTCAATCGACATGCCAAGGGCAATCTGGGCGCTCGTCTTATCACCATCGGTTACGGCGACAAAGCGCATATTGTCACCAAAGCGTGCGACCTTGAGATTTTGTGCGGTATCCCAACCAATAGCTGCGCGCATCCAATGCGAAATTCGCTTTGCTACAGACGGTTCGCTGACGTGGCCTGCGACAATTTTACGTGGCAGGTGCAACCTAGCTTGCAGATGCCCATGTTCACGATCTCCGTGCGCTGCTTGATTGAGATTCATGAAGTCCATATCAATGGTCTCCCATGGCAACGCAGAGTTAGCTTGGGTATGTAGATGCAAAATTGGAACTTGCAGCGCATTCAAACCGGCTATCCACATCTTCGCTGGTGAGAAGGTGTGCATCCAGACAATGACGCCAATGCATTTGGGATTGGATGAGGCTTCCAAACAGATGCTCTTGATGGTCTCTGGGGTCGTGAGCACCGGCTTCCAGGTAGCCTTAATAGGTATATCAGCCGATTCATTGAGGGTCTCAACTACTTCTTGTGATTGCTTTGCAACTTGTGCGAGAGTTTCATCGCCGTAGAGCGACTGACTTCCGGTAAGAAACCAAATCTCGAGACCACTTTCTTGCAGCGACTTCACAATTTCTCCCCCATGATTTTTCGCAATAGTACATCAGCGCTAGTTAATGGGAAATAGCTCCTCGCTGATCGTAAGTTCCCCACGCAAGATGTGTATTTTTCCTCTGCCATATCGCTGCCACTTATCCGTATAAACCAGCGCAGTATTTTCATCAATTCCCAGCAATGTTGTGTCCGCATCGGGGCGAAGTACAAATGAAGTCACTCGTTCTGGTAGCCAGCCCAACATCTTGTCGTAGTGAGGAATAACCTCTATTCCAGGAGCTAGACCTAAACCTGGACTGTGATGAGATCTACGAATTCCCATGATGGTTCCACCAAAAGCCATTGCACCTGCTGAGCAACCAGCAAGTGAAGAACCATCTCGCCAATTACTGACAATGGCGCTCCATGCAGGTGAATCGGCAAAAACGTTTGCTATGCGATGAGGGTCTCCCCCAGAAAAATAAATCAGCCCAGCGTTATTGATCTGCTCCACAAAGTCAGGATTAAATGCATCATCTCGCTCATGAATGGGAAGATAGATACATTCACTGTCGATACGTTCGGCTTGTTCTTGGCCAAGCCTGCGCCATTTATCGCGACTGCTTTGCCCCTCATGCGATGAAGCAGTTGGAATCTGAACAAAGCGATTGGCTTTTCCTCGAGCAATAGCAAAACGCAGGAGCTGAGATTCAAACTCCTGCATCTGCAAGGAATACTCTCCAGAACCAACAAGTGCTAGGGCACCTGCGTTCTGCTGCATATTCTCTTCCTAAGTCAGATCAATTACGCAGTTGCGCGAAACGCACTACGCCATTGCTTTCTTAAGATTCTCATCTATTGATGCTAAGAACTGCTGCGTTGTTTGGTAAGGGGCATCAGGGGCAATCAGAAGAGCCAAATCTTTTGTCATCTTTCCTTCTTCGACTGTCTGAATACATACTCGTTCCAAAGTTTTGGAGAAGTTTGCGAGTTCTGTGTTGTTATCAAGTTTGGCGCGATGAGCCAAGCCCTGAGTCCACGCGAAGATTGAGGCGATCGGGTTAGTTGATGTCTCTTTTCCAGCCTGGTGATCGCGATAGTGGCGCGTCACAGTTCCGTGAGCTGCCTCAGATTCACATACTTTTCCATCCGGGGTCATCAGGACGGAAGTCATCAGCCCCAGAGATCCATAACCCTGCGCGACGGTATCTGATTGGACATCGCCATCGTAATTCTTGCAAGCCCAGACGTAGCCACCTTCCATGCGAAGTGACATGGCTACCATGTCATCAATCAGGCGATGCTCGTACCAAATACCAGCTGCATCAAATTGAGATTTGAACTCAGCTTCATAAATTTCTTGGAAGATATCTTTAAAGCGACCATCGTATGCCTTCAGGATGGTGTTCTTAGTTGAAAGATAGACTGGAAACTTGCGGAGCAATCCATAGTTCAATGAAGCGCGTGCGAAGTCTCGGATTGAATCGTCAACGTTATACATCGCCATTGCAACACCGGAAGATTCAAAGTTAAAGACTTCGAGGTTTAGCGGTTCGCCGCCACCTTCAGGAACGTAGGACAAAGTGAGTTTTCCTGGGCCAGGAACTTTAATATCGGTTGCACGGTATTGATCACCAAACGCATGGCGGCCAATCACAATTGGCTTTGTCCAGTGAGGAACCAACCGAGGTACATTGCTGATGATGATTGGTTCGCGGAAGATGACGCCACCCAAGATATTGCGGATTGTTCCATTCGGAGACTTCCACATCTTCTTCAGACCAAACTCTGCAACGCGCGCCTCATCTGGGGTAATTGTGGCGCACTTGATTCCCACGCCATGCTTTTGAATAGCGCGAGCAGCATCGACAGTTACTTGATCATCCGTAGCATCGCGATATTCCATGCCAAGGTCGTAGTACTCAAGATTCACATCAAGATAAGGAAGAATCAACTTATCTTTGATGAACTGCCACATAATGCGGGTCATCTCATCGCCGTCGAGTTCAACGACTGTGCCTTGTACTTTAATCTTTGACATATTACATATCCTTTACATCAGCTTGTTTTGCGCGCACTGCTTCTGCTGCTTCCTTAAGCGAAGTGATTTCAGAATCAGTCAACTTGCTCTCCACGACCTTACGAATTCCCGACTTACCGATTTCAGCTTCTACGCCCAGATAAACGCCCGAGATGCCGTATTCACCATCTACCCAAGCGCAGACCGGCATGATTTCACCTGAATCTTCGATGACTGCCTTGGCCATACGAGCTGCAGCAGCAGAGGGCGCGTAATAGGCAGAACCTGTCTTCAGCAGCGCTACAACTTCCGCTCCACCGTTACGTGTGCGGTCGACTAGCTCATCAATTTCAGCTTGAGATAACTTATCGGAGAGTGGAACTCCATTGACCGTACAACGGCTTGGCACTGGCACCATCGTGTCACCATGAGAACCAAGCGTGAGAGTTTTTACCGATGCCACTGGAACGCTAAGTTTTTCTGCAACAAAGTTGGTAAAGCGTGCGGTGTCGAGCATGCCAGCCTGACCCATGACGCGATGCTTTGGAAAATTAGTCGCAATCTGCGCCAGAGCTGTCATCTCATCAAGGGGGTTAGAAACCACAATAATGACAGCGTTAGGAGAATGCTTTGCAATGTTTTCTGCAACGCCGCGGACAATTCCCGCATTAACGCCGATCAAATCCATACGACTCATTCCAGGTTTGCGAGGAAGTCCAGCGGTAATTACAACAACATCAGAGTTGGCTGTCTTTTCATAGCCAGCACCTTCTGCAGTAGTAGTCGCTCCGGTAATTTTGGTTTCAAAACCTTCAATGGAGCGCGATTGATTCATATCGAGCGCTAGACCTTCGGGCTTTCCTTCGAGAATATCTGTCAGCACTACTTCATCAAAGATGTTGTATTCAGCTAAACGAAGAGCTGTGGTTGAACCATAAAAACCTGCACCTACAACGGTGACTTTCTTTGCCATGGCGATTCCTTTGAGCGTATTAAGGTTTATCTTGATAT
>JACCDL010971625.1_pt1 | contig 16296 bp, 11 predicted proteins | sample 7441931 | NCBI WGS metagenome assembly JACCDL01 (sample SAMN15323437, study PRJNA562643) | freshwater metagenome | isolation source: river surface water | place: USA:Blue River Watershed | collected 2017-08-16 | reverse complement strand
TGGTTGCGGGGGCAGGATTTGAACCTACGACCTCCGGGTTATGAGCCCGGCGAGCTACCGAACTGCTCCACCCCGCGGCGAAGTCCCTACATTAGCAGAACTAAGGCTGGTTCTCTAGTGCCCGCAGCGCTTCCTCGATTGCCTGCTGCAGACGCTCATCGGCTTCACCGAACGCAGTCCAGTCAGCGTTTCTTAGTGCGCGCTCTTTGTCTTCCAGTGCCTGCTTGGCTTTATTCAAAGCTGCATCTAAAGCTGGATTATCAGAGCTTGCACCAGGAGTCTGGCTACCGGGGTCAGTGGTTCCGTCCGTAATGTCAGCACCGGAATTTCCACCAAACAAATCATCCAGCGCTAATTCAAGAGTGTCTTCGAATGCAATTTGATCTCCGAAGGCAACCAGAATCTTCTGTAGTAATGGGTAGCTGGTCTCACCAGTTGATTCAATGTAAACCGGCTGCACATAGAGCAGTCCGCCACCAACGGGCAGGGTCAGTAGATTTCCATTCAGAACTCGCGTGGAACCTTGGCGCAAAATGTTCAGTAGCGAGGAAACTTCACTGTCCGCGTTGAAGTTGTTCTGCACCTGACCAGGACCGGGCACAATCGTGCCTCGTGGAAGGTTGAGCAGAGTTAGCTTGCCGTAGCGATCGCTGATTTTGCCTGCGCTACTGCCAGCATCGGCATTTGCAATCAAGTAACCGGTTAGCACGTTACGAGTGGTCTCTCCGGTTGATTCCGGAATGAAGGTCGAATAGATGGAGAATGCGTTGTCGCTCTCACCTGGTGTTTTCATGGTCAAGTAGTAGGGCGGCTGCAGAGTTCCCAGGCCGGTTCCCTCAACTGGATCATTCGGTGTCATCCAGGCATCCTGCTGAGAATAGAAGGAACCAGCATCAGTTACGTGGTAGCGACCCAAGACCCAGCGCTGCATCTTGAACAAATCTGCTGGGTAGCGCACGTGCGAGAGCAGCTCCCCGCTCATCTGGCTGAGTGGTTTCACGGTAGACGGGAATACCTTGGTCCAGGCCTTCAGGATCGGGTCCTGCTCATCCCAGGCATAAAGCTCAACCTTGCCATCGTAGGCATCAACCGTTGCCTTAACGGAGTTACGAATGTAATTCACATCGCCCATGCCGCGATCGAAATTCTCCGAGGCGGTATCAAGAATTGCGATGTTGAATGGCTCGGCATTGGAGTATGGGTAGTGATCAGTTGTTGTGTAGCCGTCCACAATCCACTTGACGCGGCCATCCACAATTGCTGGATAGGTTTCACTATCCAAAGTCAGATACGGCGCAACCTGCTGGACTCGCTCAAGCGGATTGCGGTTATACAAAATCTGGGATTCCGAATTGATGGCATCCGATAGCAAAATCTGCTCGGACTGGAAACGCAGAGCGTAAGCCAAGCGATTCAGAATATTTCCAACGCTAGGCCCACCGTCTGCATTGAAGGTTGTATAGGTTTCCCGCTGCCCTTCATCGCCGGCTGGGAAGTCAAACTCCAACGGCTGAGCGCCAGCTGGCGCACCAACTATCGAGTAGGTGGGTGAGTTTAGACCGAAGTAAATGCGCGGTTCAAAATCTCCCAGTAGCCCCTGCGGTGGAATACCGGACTGCAAGAACAGCGGCTTGCCGTCGCTATCGCGCTTGTTGCCATAAGCGGCTACGAAGCCAAAACCGTGGGTGTAAACAATTGTTGAGTTATACCAAGACTGGCTCTCGCCCAAGCCGGCCTGATTTAGTTCACGAACAGCCACCACGGTGTCCTGCACCTGGCCATCAATTTGGTAGCGCCCGACGTGTAGGCGATTAGGGAAGCTGTAATACTGGCGATACTGCTCCAACTGGCGGAATGCATCGCTGACCAGCGCTGGATCAATAATTCGAATGGAAGCAGTGGTCTTAGCATCGTTGCGCAAAGCACCAGCCTCCGCCACCACCTTCGCGTCATACTCAATGACATTGACATCTTCTAAGTCAAAAGCGGTTCTGGTTGCTTCGATGTTGTGTTGCAGGTATGGCGACTCTAGGGTTCTCTCATTTGGAACCACAATGAAAGTCTGAACAATCCAGGGATAGAGTCCTCCCAGCACCAGCGAGCTGGCAACCATTAGCGCGGTAGAGATAATCGCAATGCGCCAACGAGCGATAAAGGCCGTAATCAAGAAGGTAACCGCTACGGCAACTGAGATCAGCGCAAGAATCTGCAAACCTGGAATCACAGCATTCGCGTCGGTGTAGTTCACTCCGGTGAAGAGAGTTCCGGTTGTGACAACTGTGCTGTACTGATCCAGCCACAGGCTGCCGCCCTGTAGCGCTAGGTATAAGGCAACCAGCAGCGAAAGCTGAATCCGGGCTGGCTTAGAGATGCTTATTTCTCGACCATTGAACCTAATTCCACCGTAGACAACGTGGACTCCCAGGTTGATTAGTGCAGCCAGAAATACCGCACCCGAGATATAGCCGATTGCAAAAATCCAAAATGGTAGGTCAAAGACATAGAAACCAACATCGAGACCGAAGTGCGCATCGACGGTTCCAAAGTCTTCACCGTTGAGCCACAGAGCAGCAGTTTGCCACTCTCGCGCGGCAATCAATCCACCACCAACACCGATTAGTGCTGGAACACCAAACATCACAACCTTGCGCAGCCCTTCGAGGAGCTGCTGGTATGCCTGGAAAGGTGACTCCTCAGGCATGCGAAGATAAATCGGTCTTGTTCGCCAAGCCAGCATCAAACCAACGGCCACAATCAAAGCCATCAAAACAAAACCGATGGCAAATGCAATTACTTGACCAATAATCTGAGTCGTAAAGACCGTTGCGTAACCAAGCTGATCAAACCATAGCCAGTCGGTGTAGATACCCGCTGCACTTAGCAAGGCAAACAAAATGGCGGCAAGGATTCCAACTGCCACCGACACCGGGGACACTCTTCGCTGGTTAACGGGTGCTGACTGGGTCACTTATATCTCCTAGTTACAACTCAAGGCTGGTAGCTCTGAACCATTTTTGATTAGTTCAATTGCTGCCAAGGCCTGGGCCAAGTCTCTCACTGATACAACCGGCAATCCCTCCGGAACCTGCCCAATTGCCTCCTGACAATTTCCTGAGGGAATTAGAAATAGGTCAGCACCGGATTTCCTTGCCGAAATCATCTTCAGCTCAATCCCGCCAATTGGGCCTACCTCGCCGTTGGCGCTTATGGTGCCAGTGCCCGAGATGTGGTTATCGCCGGCCAAACTGCCCTCGGTAAGTGAATCCAAAATTCCCAGCGTAAACATAAGGCCACCGCTTGGCCCACCAACATCACCCAGCTGAAGCGTGATATCAACAGGGAATGTATAGGTGTAGCTGATCATTGCCCCAATTACCCAAAGGTCATCTCGCAACTCGGGGGTTATCGAGAATGCCTTTTCCTGGCCTTCTCGTTCGACCACAATCTCAATCGCAGCTCCTTCGGTCGCCTGAATCTGCTCACGCAATTCTTCAAAGGCAAGAATTTTCTTTCCCCCAGCTGAAACAACAATGTCGCCCGCAATCAAGATCTTGGATGAAGGAGTGTCTTCCAACACAGAGGCAACATAAAGATTTCTGGGTACCTCATAGCCCAACTCGGTCAATGCAGCTGCAATCGCATCCTGCTGCGAGATCTCCATCAAAGCAGTTGACTCCGCGCGAATTTCCTCCGCAGTGCGATCTGCCGGATAAACCTCGTCAATTGGAAGAACTTTTTGTTCACTGTCTAGCCATGCCAGCAGAACCTGCAGCCAGCTCGGGGTGGAGGCGCGACTGCCAACCAAAGAAACGGTGGTGACATCAAATCGAGAGTCAGATGGGTAGGTGGTCAAATCCGGTGAGCCGATCACCGGCTCTCCCGACACCTGCCCCATGACGTTGAAAACCTGACCAGGTCGCTCAATTACATAACCAGTTGGCAACAGTGCCAATGAGCTGAAGGTGATCAAGCTCAAGCCCAAGACAACATAGCGAGCGTTGCCCTTGCGGCGCGGACGAGTCGAAAAGAAAGTCATTGCACTAATGCTAGGTAGCCAACTGACATCTTTATTGTCCGGCGCTCACGCCCTTGGCGAACAAAAATCCAAGGCAGTTTCACAGCCCTTTAATTGCAAGCGCGGGTAACCTCGGAACTAGCGAAAGGCAGACGGTGACGGAAGACAATCGGGATGAGCTCGAGGAGCTGATTAGAAAGATGCTGGCCGGTGGCCAGATTGATCCTGATGCCATGTCAAAACTAGCCGGCCTAGCTGCTAATCCCGCCCTAATGCAGAGTCTTTTCAATCAGGCAAGGTCAATGATGGAGCCTGGCGAGAGCGTCAATTGGGATATGGCAAAACAGCAGGCGATAGCGATTGCCAGAAAGGGCACAACAGTTGCCAATCCAGCAATTGAATCTGAGACCAAGAAAGCTTTTGAGATAGCTCAGCTTTGGCTAAACGAGGCAACCAGCTTTACAAACCCCAGCGCAGTCAAACTGTTCACGCGCGAAATGTGGGTCCTGGATGCACTGCCGCTGTTTGAAAAACTCGGCAATCCGCTCGCAAGCAAAATGTCTAAGGCCCTGGGTGAAAACCTTGGCAGCTTGTTGCCCGAAGAAATGCAATCAATCTTGGGGCCAGCTACCAACTTCATTCAAAATGCCGGTGCTGCCATCTTTGCCACACAACTTGGCGTAGCAGTGGGACAGCTTTCTACCAAGGCATTATCAAGCGGAGAGATTGGCATTCCAATCATTGATCGACCCGGCCTTGTAATACAAAACATCGAAGAATTCCTAGCTGATTTAGAAACTCCAAAATCTGAGGTCTTGATTTATCTGGCAATTCGCGAACTTGCCATTAGCTCCCTCTATCACTCAAACCGCTGGCTAATTGACCAAATCACAACGCAGGTCATCGAGTTTGCTGCTGGTCTGAGGGTCGAATTAACCGGATTGCAAGAGATGGTTCAGCAACTGGATCCAAACGATCCAGATTCAATCAACCAAATCATGGAAGCTAGTGCAAGCTTCAGCTCTCGAACCCCTGAGCAGGAAGCTGCACTGGCAAGAATAGAAAACTTACTTGCTCTCATTGATGGCTATGTCGACGCCGTCAGCGAGGAAGCGGGCAAGCGGCTTCCCAGCATTGCCAGCCTGATTGAGCTGATCAATCGCAAGCGAGCAGCGGATGGACCAGCCGAGAAGACTTTCCTTATTCTGCTGGGTCTAGAACTCAAACCAAGATTGCGCAGAGAAGCTAAAGCGATGTGGGAAGAAGTGGGCAAGCTCGGAACATCTCTTCGCGACAATCTTTGGTCACACCCTGATCAACTCCCTAGTAAAGAAGAAATCCAGGATCCAAGTAGGCTGCTCAACCGTCTGAATAAATCCGGCGACGACTTTGATGGTGAACTGAGAAAACTATTGGGCAACTAGCCTGTGGATAAACCATCTGGCCAAACAAACTTCTTTGGCAGGGTTTACCGGTGGTCCATCAAATTAATCCCGCCTTGGCTCGACTCTGGATTGCCGATAATGCCAGGCAGTACGGTTATAAAAAAGCACTGACAGTCAGTGAACTTAGCGAGCCTCAACAGCGACTGCTTGATTACTTCGAGCTGGGGCTAACCAGTTCCCAGCACTCAAATCTTCCTCGATTGGCTAAGGCTTCAGAACAGACAGTTAGCGACTTGGAATCTCGACTGCAGTCTGTGTTGTGGCAGTCCACCACTGGCATTTCCAGGTCCGATGTTGAAAGCAGGTTCGCTGAGATTGCTCGAGTTCTGCTGCAGGGCCTGGACCCAGAGGAAGTGAAGAAACTTAGAAAATCTAAGTCAGTCTTTATTGAGACGCTCGATGCCACGGGACTGACAATTGCCAAAGCGCTTGCACTAGCTGGCATTGGAAAACAGTTGAGTCTTGATCAAATAAGAGTCAGCAGTCAAGATGTCTCACAACTGGGCTACCTAGCAGCTCAGCTGGGCTTGCCAAGAGTTCGGGCTGCCCAGGCACTAATCGGTTCAGACCTGCAAATGCACAGCAGAATATCCGGCAGCTTTGATGCTGTTTCGCTGGCCGTTCTGATTACCACCGACATCGTCAATCCCGCAAGTTATCAAATCTGGCAAGCAAGAGACATCCCGCATCTCTCGATTGTCTTTGATGAAGAAGGTGTTGAAGTCTCGCCACTCATTGAACCGGGCAAGACCAGCTGCCTGGCCTGCTATGAAAAGCATCGAATAGAGACCGAACCGAACTGGCCCGTGATAGCTCCACAGCTTTTAGCTCTTGATCGAACGCTGGCTGATAGTGCATTACTACTTTTCGCCAGCGGCGTTGCGGTCAATCAAATCTTGAACTTTATTGATCATGGCCAATCTGAATCCAATGCAGTTCGACTAAACCGCGATGGCAAAATTGCCAGTTTTATGCCGCCTGCAATTAGCTGCGGCTGTCGATAACGGCTAGGAATTCTGAGGGCTCGGAAAAATAGCTGACCTGAAGAGAATCTTTGGCGCGGGTTAGAGCAACGTAGAAAAGTCTTCTCTCCTCCGCGATGTCTTTATCTGAAACAGCGTAAGAGATTGGGAAAACTCCGCGGTTAGCGCCAACCAGATAGACCTCGCTCCACTCCAAGCCCTTGGTGCCGTGCACGGTAGCTAACGTGACCGCGTCTTTAGTTGGTTCGTGTCCGCTGCGCTCGCGCTCGTCTAGCTCTCGAATGTATTCGGTGAGCGTCGGCTCCCCCAGTTCATCCAGCACCTGAAAAAACCAATTCAAAGACTCCCAAGTCTCATCAGCTCTAGGTTGAGATGACCAGCCCAACGAGCTGAGAATCTTCGACACCTCTATAAATAGTGGTTCTCTCAATTCGGTGACAGATAGTGCCCTAATCGCTGAGATTGCCTGAGCAACCAGCGGCTGACGGAAAAATCTTCCCTGGCCTCGAACCTGCGTCTTTACTCCAAGGCTTGCTAGTTCGTATTCAAATAGGTTCAGCTGCGAATTGGTGCGAGCAAGAATCGCAACATCCGCTGCCTTCTGTTTTGACAAGGAATTGGAGATGGACTTTGCAACTTCCTTTGCTTCCTGTTGGGCCGAAGCAAACTGTGTTTTGCTAACTACTCCCTGAATTTGACGAATTGACTGAAGTGGGTTGTCTGGCAAAATCCGATTGGCGGAAGCAACAATCTCACTCCCCGAGCGATAGTTTCGATTCAGTTCAAATACCGAAGCATCTGAATATTGATTTGCAAAATCCAGCAAAAATTCGCTGGTTGCCCCAGCAAAGCTATAAATAGTTTGTCGAGGATCTCCAACTACGCATAGTTCAGAGCGCTCCCCCAGCCAGGTTCGCAGTAGCCCCTCCTGCAGTGGGGAAATGTCCTGGTACTCATCAACCGTAAAGAATCGATACTGCTGCTGAAAGTGTGACAGCAATCTTGGTTCATTGCGCAATAGTCCCGTGCACAAGAGCAGAGTGTCTTCCCAATCCATCAATCGCCGCTGCAGTTTCTGCTCTTGGTAGCGGTTGACCAGGTCAGAAAACTGTTCTTGCGACAAAAAGCTTGGAAGGCGCCCCATTAGAAAGTATTGGGGAAGATCAGTAAGTGAATACTTCAGAAACTCAATCTCCGCCACAATCTCCGAGATTTGACTCTCGGTTAGCCGAAGGCCCAGCAAAGCTGCTACCTCAGAAATCAAACTGCGCTTGTTGGTCAGAAGTTTTGGTGCGGCTGAGCCGGTTAGCTGCGGCCAGAAATATTACAACTGACTCAGGGCAGCAGAGTGGAAAGTGCGAACAGCAACATTCTGGGTATCCAGTTGTCGAAGTCTGGATCTAATTTCAGAGGCAGCTCTGTTGGTATAAGTGAGTGCTAAAACCAGATCAGGATTGAATACTCCGGTAGCTACTCCGTAAGCAATTCGATGCGTAATGGTTCTGGTTTTTCCACTGCCGGGACCGGCGATGATGCAAACTGGACCGCGCAGGGCGGACGCCGCGGCTGCCTGGTCCTCATCAAGAGAATCCAAGATTGCTTTAGCGTCGTTAGTCACCGCTATTCCGTCTGCAACGCGTGGCGCTGCGGTTGAAGGTTTACTAGGTTGTCTAACCTAAATGCATGGGTAGACCAGCCTTGATTTTAGCCGCGCTTGCAGCCGATGCAGCCAGTGGTAAAAACTTCCGCCATTTCAGGCGCAATACAGGCAATCCTGATCTAGACGTTCTGCAATTATTCGATGATGCAGGCGACGGTTTTGAACTAATTGTTCCTGCCACTACCGCAGGAATTGCTGAACAGGCTCAGCTAATGGCTGGTCTCGCGGCAATTGGAAAAGCTGCACCGCTACTGCCTTTTGAAGTAAGCCAAATGGTGGGAAAAACTACTGATGGTGACCTGCCAGTTATTTTGCTGACAATGCTCAGCGGCGAGCAACCTGATCTCTCTAAGTACGCACCGGGGGCGTTTTCGAAATCACTCGGCGAAGCGCTAGCGGCAATCCATCAATTGGACCCGGCCGTCGTGCGAGACTCTGGTCTTCCGGAATATGATTCCACCGCAGTTTTGCAAATGAAGGTTTCTGAAATTGACGCATCTGCCGCCACTGGCAAAGTTCCACCCGCGCTACTAAGTCGGTGGGAGGAAGCGCTAGAGGATGTTGGGTTGTTCCGTTTCCACTCAACCGTTCATCATGGTGGAGTGAGCCAAGAGAGCATCTTTGTTCAAAGTTCCACCGTGAGTGGCTTTAGTGCTTGGTCTGGGCTCTCTATTGCAGATCCAGCCGAGGATCTTCGCTACCTAGCCGGCGGCGCACTGCCCTCAACTTTTGAAGATGCACTCCTGCACTACCGAGCTAATCGACCTACAGCAGATGAAAATCTTGCTCAGCGCGCTGTTTTGTATTCGGAGATTGAATTGGCTAGCTGGCTCACCCACTGCGTGCAACTAAGAGATGAATCGCTGATTGCAGAAGCTGAAGCGATGCTGCAGGACCTCGCCGATCAGCTCGAAGCTGGCACGCTTCGCTCGCTCAGAGCTGCTGGTTTTGTTGGATTGGGAGCAGCTGCCGCCACCGCTCCAGTTTCACAATTATTTGAACCGATTACGAATCAAACTGACTCTGACGAGCTGTTCTAAGCTCCAGCAGTCTCTTTGTGATTTCATTCTCGCTTGGTAGCACCGGCTTTACTTCCTGGCCCGATTCGGCATAGAAAAAACTCGCACTAATTCGCTCAATTGGAATTGCAAGATGTCTTGAAAGGGCAATTCGATAAAGCGCCAGCTGAATGGCTTTGTCGGGAAGCTCTGCTTCCTTGGGCAACTTGCCGCTCTTCCAATCCACAACTTGATACTCATCACCACTTTGATAAACCGCATCTAACTTGCATACAATCACAGTGCCCGCCAGGGAAAATTCGATTGACTGTTCAACTAGGTGTGGCGTCAGTTCAGCAAAGCGACTGCCTGCAAATGATATTCCTAGCTTTACCTCTTCCTCGCTCCAGCTTGAGAAGTCAAGTTCACTACCGGACAAAAAGGCCTGCTCTAAGTTGGCGTGGAAGGAAGTGCCAAGCTGTGCGCTCTTTGAATAAAGGCTGGGCAGCGGCCTAGAAAGTTGAGCTGCAAATAACTCCGGTTGCGTCAGTAGTTTCACAACTGCCGATGCGGATAGCCGCAGAGGTAGAGCTGGCAGCCGCGGGGCTTTGCGCAACTTTTGTTCTTTTAGCAGCAGTGCAATATCTTTCGAAATTTGCGCCGGCTCAGCTGTAAGAGCTGCTTGTGCTGCCTGTTGCCAGCTCTCGCGAGCTGTGCCAAGCGGGTCGGATGGCCAAAGCTGGGTCGTGCTTTGGAGAATTGGTTTTTCTACCGGTTTATCTGCAACTGCTCGCACTTGAGCGTGACTTGCCATAACTTCTTCGAGAAATGGTGAAAGCGCGAGCGGATCTTTGCGCTTAGCTTGGTAATGACTGGCAGATAAAAACAAATCTCTCGCCGCTCTGGTAATGCCAACGTATGCCAGACGCCGCTCCTGCATTAAATGATGAGCGCGAAGCTCATCAGCGTAGGTGTCAACGCGCTTATCAAATTCCCGCTGATTAGTCGCCCCCTGCCAGGCCAAGTTTGGAATTGATTGACGATCCAGTCTGAATTGCTGCGGGAGGATGCCGCCGGCTAGCCAACCGGTGAGGTCCCTAGGATCAGTCGGGAAACTCTTCACATTCAGCTGCGGAAGTGCGACCCGATCCCATTCCAACCCCTTGGCCGCGTGGACGCTCATTAGCTGAACTATGCCCTTTTTTGCGCCGGTCTTTGGCAGTTCAAAACTCTCTGTGACCAAGGCGTAGTCCAGCCAGGCAATCAGACTCTGCAGACTTGATCGCTCAGCGGTTGACTCGAATTCACTGATCCGAGAAATGAAACTCCGCAAATTACCCAGCGGGTCAGACAGGTCTGAATGGGCGTAAAGCTCTACGTCAATTTCAAACTCTTCGACAACTTTCCAACTTAGCTCTGTCAGAGAAAGCGAGCTGGCAGCTCGAAGCGAGCGAAGAATCTGTGCAAACTCGCCCAAACGAGAAAGCGCAACTTCGCTCAGAGTTAGTTGTTTTCTGACAGATGGAAGCTCCAGCTGATCCACCAGCTCAACCAAGGTGAGTGAGCGGGTCCTGGGAAGCTTTCGCATTCGCGAAATTGCTTGCTTGGCCTGCGAGAGCTGAACCAGATCGCTGCTGCCAAGACGGAATCTGGGTCCGCTGACTATCCGCAGAAAATCAACCGATGATTCTGGTTTCGCCAATAGTCGCAAAATAGAAATCAAGTCGGCCACTTCCGGCTGCTCCAGAAGTGAGGACAGGCCGCTTATCTCGTGTGGGATTCCAAGCTCGGCTAGCCGCTGCGCGTAACGACGCATGCCCTCTTTAGTTCTAAACAGGATTGCCTGCTTGGAATCGGCATCGTGCGCGGCAGCAATCCAATCGCAGACCGACCGGCATTCACTCTCATCCTCGGCAAAGACTTCAACTTCGACCGAAGATGCAATCTCACGTCCTGGTTGCAGCGTAATTGGAACAATTGAGCGATTATCAATACTCTGGGCAACCTTATTGGCAGCCAGCAAAATCTTTTCACCAGATCGCCAGGAGACAGATAGCGTGAAGGTGTCGCCCTGCCCAAAGTCCTCGAAGAAGTCTGCGAGGTTAGAGGCACTGGCCCCACGCCAGGCGTAGATCGACTGATTCGGATCGCCAACCGCCATTACGGCAGAGCCCCTAAACAATCTGGCAAGTAACTGCGTTTGAATTTCTGAGGTGTCCTGGTATTCATCCAGCATTACAAATCGATAAGGCAGCGCATCATCAGCAAAGTTTTCCAAGCGCAAAGACAGCGCCACCTGGTCTGAGTAGTCAAACAAGCTTCGCTCCTGTTTGTATTGCTGGAATTCACCGGCCAACTCAAAAATCAGCTGGGCATTTTTGGCTTTTTCCAGATAGTCCAGCGTGTAGGCAAAAAGACCGCTGTCCCCTTTTTCAGTCTTCGGAAGATTGGAAAGCGTTTTGGCGAACTCACTGAAGTAATCGGCAACTTCACTTGCGCTCGCCTGGTGATCGGTGAGTTGCGATTGCGCCTTCAAAACTTTTTCTGCAAGTGAATTGAGGCTTCCCTCATACTCAAGCAAAAGCGGATTGCTGGATTGCTCAATGAGCTCTTTGACACTCGCGATTGAAAGCGATTCGGTCAGTAGCTTGGAATCCGCTTCAAAGCCGAGTTCGAGCGCATGCATCCGAAAAATTTCATTGCCAAAGGAGTTGTAGGTTGTAATTTTTGCAGCGGCAAAATCGTCAGGTAATTCTATGTTCCAGTATTCGCTCTCCCGCAGTCGAATCAAACCCTGCTGCACCCTGACCCTTAGCTCATTGGCGGATTTGCGCGTGAAGGTGAGTCCAAGAATTTCTTCGGGCTTGGCAAAACCGTTAGCCACTAGATAGAGCACTCGCACCATCATCAGCTCGGTCTTACCCGAACCAGCTCCCGCTACCACCAGCGATGGCGCTGAGAGGGACGCTTGCTCGACGATTGTTGCCTGCTCCTGAGTGAGGAGGTTTTTCGAAAACAGTGAGTAGATCTGCTGCGCTGAAACCCTAGCCATTTGTCACCACGCGATTGAGCAGCAATTGGCAATTAGCATCCTTGCTGCAGTGCTCAGCTGAGCTAACCAGTTGCGATTGTCCGAGCTGCTGCAAGATTCGCTCGGCAAGCTGAGCGAGCTCCAACCGGTCTTGCTCGCTCAGGGGCGGCTGTTCAAGTTGCTTTAGTTTTCCGTCGCCCACACTGACCAACTTTCCGCCAACACTCGGCGTCTGCTGCATCTGTTCGATTGCCAGCTGGTAGATAGAAAGCTGTCGATTAGCTGCCGCCTCTTTCTTGGTTGGGATCTTTTTGCCGGTTTTCAGATCAACCGCTAACGGACCATCTGGGGTGCTTTCGATGCGATCGATCTTGCCAACCACCTTTAGATTGCCAATCTCAATTGCAAAGCCCTGTTCGGCCGCCAAAAGCTCAGATCCCTCAGATAGGTACTGCTCAATCAGACCAGCCATCGCCAATGCTTCTTTTTTCACCTGGCGCTCAGTCAAATTTGAATCAAATTCAATTTCTTGCCAGTGCGAGCTAACAAACTCAACCGGCTTGGCGAGGGCAGAATTTTCCAGCGCGGCATGCAGCAGGGTGCCAAGAGCTGCCTGGAAGCCAACAGAGTCAGTGCCAAAAGATGAAATGAACCAGTGCAGTGGACACTTTTCAAACGCCTCCACTCTCGAAGCTGCCACCGAGTTGGTTGCCACCGACAGCGGCTCCTCGCTACTAATCGGCAACAGGCCCTGCCAAGAACTCGGATGAGCCCCTGGCACGCCAGCAATCGCCAGCGCAGCCAATTGCGCAGCCGCTGTTGGGTCGCCGTTCAACAACGCCCGGCGGAGCCTTCCCACCATTTTTCGAAGATCAAAGTCAAACGCTTTGGCTTCTTGAAGCTCAACCTTGGCAAGTTGGAAAAACTGAGAAGGCTGTTCGCCCTCATCCGACATGGCGCTCAGCAGCACTCGCTCACTGGCGCAGCCGATTGATTTGTAGAACATTCGTAGTTCGTCTGCCAACTCACTCTTGGTGGCTGCAGTGGGAGTGCTCAAACGACCCACTAAATATGCCTGCAGAGATGCGGCTCCCAGCAAACTGTTTCGGGGATTTAGGTTGGGCCAAATTCCCTCTTGCAATCTCGGCATTGCCACCAGTTTGTAATCACCAGTTATTTGCGCAGGGGTCGCAAGCGTCACCGCCGGTATGCGACTGATTGGGGCAAGCGAGTCTTCCGGAATAGAGGCCTTCAGTTGCAAGTGAGCAAACTCCAGCGCTGATCCCTCTTGCCTGTTATCAAAACGAATAGCTGCAGCAAAAAGCTCCAGGGCGGCATCTAGGTCAGAGTCACTAAGTTGACTGACCCGCTTTTCGCCAATCAGCTGCCAGGCAATCGAAACTGCTTGATGGCAGCTAGGACTCGAAACTGAACGAAGTTCCAAGATTTTCTCGCTTAGCGGCTGGAGCATCCGCGGTGGATTTTCTAGCAGCAGCTCTAGCAGTGCCTCTTTGGCAGTGAGTCCCTGCTGTCTTGCCGGAATCATCAGTCGTCTGATCTCTCGCAAGGATATGGAATCTAGGCCTACCAGTGGCGAGAGCAGCAGCTGTTCAAGTTGTTCCAAGCTGGCATCACCCAGCGCAGCAACCAAGAAATCCAGCAGTGCCAGCGACATCGGGTGCTCTGCCAAAGCCCGCTGCACGCCCTGAATGCGAATTGGTACCTTGCGTGCTGCAAGTTCGCGGCTGAGCTGCTCCAGCTGCGATCTGGTTCGACCAATCACAATCATGTCCGACCAGCTAAGACCAGCCAGCGATGCTTTTCTAAGCTCAGCAGCAAGCCAGTCAGTTTCCTCAACCAGTGAACCAAAAACAAATCCCTGCACCTGATGCTCGATTGTGCTTGGTCGGTGTTCTGCAAAGAGTGACACTGGAATTCGCTGCGCTAACCTGCCAAGCAAACCGGCAGTAGCGTCGGGCTGCACCGGCTGAAGTGTCAGTTCAACAAATGAGTGTTTTCTAGCTAGTTCAATAAAGCTGCCCGCAGCCGAAGCGCGAAAGCCAAGTGTTGCCGAATCTGGATCGCCAAAGAAATAGCCAGTGGCAGACTCCAATACTTTTTCAACCAACCGCAGCTGACCTGGTGAAAGGTTTTGAGCATCATCTACCACCACGTGTGAATAGCTACCGGGCTGATAATCCGCAATCGCCGCCACCACCAGTTGCGAGGGATCAAGCAGTCCCTGCAGTCCAAGCTGCTCGCGATACTTTGGCAGTAAATCAATTGCGACCTGCAGCTTGAGGGTCGGAAACTGCTTTTGCAAACTAATCAACTGCTCTTGCGACAATGAGTTTTCAATGATCACCGATAGCAGGTCTCGAAGCTCCTGCACAAACCCAGCCAGTTTCAAAGTCTGATTGTCAACTCCCCAGCGAGCGCCGGCTTTCATTGCCGCCACGTCCTGCACCAGCTGACTGAGTAGCCGCTCCTGCGCAGCACCGGAGAGCAGTCTTACTTGCTTAGAGTTCAGGACATCAAATGCAAAGGATGAAATTGAGCGGGCTCTGGGTTTGGTTGCCGAGCGGTTGGAATCAAGCGCAATCAAATCACGCAGTTTCGCTGCTGCCAGGCGAGTAGGAGTTAGCACCAGAATCGAGTCCGGCGCTACTGTCTGTTCGAGCTTCGCCACCAGATGCCGCAGGGAACTGGTCTTGCCAGATCGAGGCGAACCCACGACCAACGTCGGCTGGCCAGGATTTGGGGTCAGTAGCTCAAGCGGAGGCAAGTAATCCTCGCTTATAAATAGTGTCTGACCCACAGCACCAATCTATTTGGATAAGTAGACATTTTTTTATGCCGTAACCTAGTAGCGCAAAGGAGACTCATGGAAGTTCGCATTGGAATCAAGGACAGCGGTCGAGACATCAGCCTGGAGAGCCCGCTAGACAGCAAGGCTATTCAGGCCGCGGTCAAACACGGGCTAGCCGATGGCACCATTGAGTTATCGGACAGCAAGGGTCGGATGTTCATAGTCCCGGCGTCCGCAGTCGCCTTTGTTGAAATTGGCAGCGACGACAGCAGAAGGGTTGGATTCATCGCCTAATGGAAATCTTGATTATTGCTCTCTACGGACTTCTGCTCGCTTTAGTTGCTCCCTTTGTTTTGCCACCATCTGATCACTATGGCAAGGCAGTGCCAGCTGCCATTTCATTGGTGGCGGGAAGCGTCATCTGGTTAGTACTGACCTGGCTCGGCCTGAGCTACCAGCAGGCTTGGATTTGGTTTGCGGTGATGCTGGGTATGCCGGCGGTTGGTTGGTTTGGTACCAGGTATTTGGACAAAAGCAGACAAAAGAGCGAGCAAGCAAGACTCGCGGCTATTCGCTCAGGCGGTAAGGCCTAGCGAATCCATTCGCAGGGTGTGAGCCGATACCAGCTCAGAGGTAAGAGGCTCCAAAATTTTGAACTGCTCCCTGGTCAGCTCGACCGGATCTTTAGGCAGATCGCGCATTAGCTCTGCAAAGGAAGACATATCTCTTACTTCCAAAAGTGCATCCGCCACAACCGCCCTGCCAAACAGCGCTAGGTCGTTGGTTAGCTGCGGCAGGTTATTGATGGCAGCGCTGAGTGCCTCCTGGCAGAAATCCGCCAGTGAATTATCCGAAAGCATGGCCTCAACTTTTAGGCGTCTAGCCGGAGTGAGTCCGCGAGCAATTCTGATGTAGGCATCTTCGAGCAGGGTGAAGACGATGAAGATGCGCATTATGTCCTCAGGCCAACCTTTGCCCTCGGTTCTGGCGATTAGGCCATCGAGCCTGTCTCGAATCTGCTGCTGCAGCTCCATGTAGCTAGCTCCCAGCTTGATCAATAGCTCCTGCAGATCTTTGGCCCTGGCCTCATAGCGGGCAGCCACCGCTAACTGCTTTTTGCGAATCGGCTCGGGGGCTTTCGGTGCATCATCGGTGAGTAGCTCAGCGATCAGCAGATGGTGCTGAATTAGCTGTGAAAGAAAGACTTCGGTAGCAGGAATCAGCTTTGCTGGATTAAGCTGGGCTTGACTGCGTGAGGATGAGTCACGGGAAGGCAGAGACAGAGTCTGCGAGATCTTCCTGATTCTTCGAATCCAGTCCAGCATGCTGCAAGTTTATAAGGATGGCTTGTGTTT
>JACCDL010443952.1_pt1 | contig 16300 bp, 11 predicted proteins | sample 7441931 | NCBI WGS metagenome assembly JACCDL01 (sample SAMN15323437, study PRJNA562643) | freshwater metagenome | isolation source: river surface water | place: USA:Blue River Watershed | collected 2017-08-16 | reverse complement strand
TGCGACTCATGCAGCTGCCCGATCTGGTAGACCGGCCGGATCTAAAGTTTCCCGCGTTTACACCCCGCTATCCCAAGGTACTTGAGTCGGCCAATCTTTTTGAAGTGATTCGTCAGCAGGATGTGCTGCTGCACCATCCTTATGACTCCTTCTCGGCGGTTGCAGATTTCATTCGGCTTGCCGCCGCAGACCCCCAGGTCGTGGCGATTAAGCAAACCATTTACCGCACCGGCCAGACATCGGAACTTATGGAGTCACTGCTGACCGCAGCCCGAGCAGGCAAAGAGGTCACGGTGGTGGTTGAACTGATGGCCCGCTTTGACGAAGAAACGAATATCAACTGGGCATCCCGGCTTGAAGAAGTGGGAGCCCACGTGGTATTCGGCGTGGTGGGCAACAAGACCCACGCCAAGATGTGCATGGTGGTGCGACGTGAGGCCAATGGCATGCGACGTTACGTGCACCTCGGCACGGGAAATTACCACCCACGTACGGCCAAGCTCTACACAGACTTTGGGCTGTTCACCGCCCATCGCGACATCTGCGCCGACGTGCACGAGGTGTTTCAGCAGCTAACCGGTTTGGGCCATGCCAAGCCGCTGAAGGTTCTCTGGCAGTCACCCTTCACCCTCCACGATCGCGTCATTGCAGCCGTGGCACGTGAGGCCGCCCATGCCAAAGCAGGCCGACCGGCGCGAATCATTGCGAAGATGAACTCATTGGTGGAGCGGCAGCTCGTGGATGCACTCTACGCCGCAAGCCGGGCGGGCGTGAAGATTGACTTGATCGTTCGCGGCGTCTGTGTGCTTCGCCCGAAAGTGCCCGGTCTGTCAGACAACATTTCCGTGCGTTCGACCATCGGCCGATTTCTTGAGCACAGCCGAATCTTTTATTTCAAACATAACGGCAGTGATGATGTCTACCTGTCGTCTGCCGACTGGATGGACCGAAACTTTTTCCGCCGCGTAGAACTTGCCTTCCCCGTGCTCGACAAAAAGCTCAAGCAGCGCGTGATTCGCGAGGGATTGACTGTGCATCTGCGGGATAACGCACTGTCGTGGATCATGCGATCCGATGGCACCTACACCATCAAACGTGTTACCGGTGTTAAACGCCGCGCATCACAGGAAGTGCTTCTGCACACTTAGTTTGGCCTGTCGTGCCGCAGAGTAGGTCCTAAAATAATCATCGGCAGAAGACCCACCAGCGCAATCATGATCGATGGCCACGCCGCAGCCGAGAGCAGTTCGTCGGTGGCCAGATGATGGGCTGCAGTCGCCAGCGTCTCAAGATTTAACGGTCGTAGCACCAGCGTCGCGGGAAGCTCTTTAACCACATCCACAAACACCAAGAGTGCCGCCACGCCCATGGCACCACGCATCAACGGGAAATGAAGGCGGCTAAAAATAGTCCAGCGCGAACAGCCCAGGCTGCTTGCTGACCATTCAATCGAACGGGTAATACGCGAGAGTCCACTCTCGATGGCACCCAGCCCCACGGCAAAAAAGCGGGTGAGATAAGCACCCAGCAGCAGCACCCCGGTGCCTACCAGCGCCACCCGCCAACCAAACCATTCATCGGCCAATTGTGTAAAGAGTGCAGACCAGGCCAAGAGGCCCACGGCGATGACCAGACCCGGCATGGCATAGCCCGTCGATGCGATACGCACCGACCGAAGTGCCACTGCACCACCACGACGTAAGGCATACCCGCCGACCCATGCTGCCGGCAAAATCACCATCACGGCTGCCAACGCGAGCATCAGGGTATTACGAGCCTGCACCATCAGCACGGACCAATCGGGTGATGCCTGCTCAGCCATTGCTGCATGCAGAAGCAGTGCTACGGGAATCACAAAGCCGATAAGCCCAGGAATCATGCAGTAGATCGTCATACCCCAGGCCTTCATGCCACGCACCGCAATCGGCTGAGCCCGGGTTCCGATGCGCGATGTGCTCCACTGCGCACGGCCGCGCGCACGCGATTCGATCCATAGCAATACAGCGATGGTCAGCATCATGAAAAGCGCGAGCAATGCAGCAGCAGAACGATCACCATAGTTAAACCAGGCCTTGAACAGGCCCGTCGAGAGCGTCGGCAACGAAAAAAACGAGACTGTTCCGTAGTCGGCGAAGCACTCCATCACGACCAATGCAAGGCCAGCGATCCAAGCAGGCCGCGCCAGCGGCACCGCCACCCGAAAAAACACCTGGGTGCCCGTAAGGCCCATTGCGCGCGCAGCCTCCATGGCCGCACCCTGCCGTTCGTCAAAGGCCGTCTTGGCCAACAACGCCACATAAGGGCTCAACGCAACCCCTAACACCAGGCCTGCACCCCACACCGACCGAATGTCGATGCGCGGCAGCGTGACGCCGATCGCCATCAAGAACGATGCAATGTCGCGGTAGAGCCAGCCCGACGGGTCCAGCGCATCGGTGTAGGCATAGGCCAGCACGTAGGCCGGCATCGCCATGGGAACGACCAACGACCACTGCAGTACGCGGCTGCCCGAGAAGCGATACGCAGAGATAAACCAGGCGCTCGGCAGTCCAAGCACCAATGCCACGAGTGCGGCCAGTAACGACAGGCCGAGCGTGTTGAGCACGTACCCGAGAAGGACCGACTCGGCTAGGCTCATCAGGGTGCCGGGACTGCCCAATGCGCGCACACCAAACACGGCCACGGCGGCGATCGGCAACAAAATCGCAATCACCAGCACCGCTGTCGAGAGCGTCAACAGCCGCGGCGCAATCAAAACGGTAGGGGCGCGAGAATTCATATTTTCCTAAATGAGAATTATAATCATCTGCGATGAACGCACTTGAACTCCGCGACCTCAGCATCACCTACCACGACCCTTCGGCACCGGGAGGCCGTCTCCTGGCCGTTGACCGGGTCAGTCTTTCCCTCGACAAGGGCCGTATCGGCTGTTTGTTGGGACCCTCGGGCTGCGGCAAAACCAGTGTGCTTCGGGCTATCGCAGGCTTTATTCCTGTTTCGGGGGGCGAGATTCTTCTCAACGGCAACCGTGTTGCAGACGCGGGCGTCAGTGTGCCTGCCGAACAGCGTAATGTCGGCGTCGTGTTTCAAGACTACGCCCTCTTTCCGCACCTGACCGTTGCCGAAAACGTTGCCTTTGGCCTGACCAAAGGAAAACGATCGCGTGACGCTGGCGTTCTCACACAGGCCAACGCGATGATTGATCTGGTGGGCTTATCGGGCGTGAAGGATCGTTACCCCCACGAGCTCTCGGGCGGCCAACAGCAACGTGTTGCCCTTGCCCGTGCGCTGGCACCACAGCCAGAGATTCTCTTGCTCGATGAGCCGTTCTCGAACCTTGATATTTCGCTGCGTGAACGGCTTGCTCGCGAGGTGCGCGAGATTCTGGAAGAAACCAAGACCACTGCCATTCTGGTGACCCACGATCAGCATGAGGCGTTTGCCGTGGCCGATGAGGTCGGCGTGATGTTCGATGGCACCCTTGCCCAATGGGCAGACCCCTATGTGCTTTATCACGAGCCCAACTCCGCGGCGGTGGCCCGGTTTGTCGGTGAAGGAGCATTGATCAGCGGCAACCAGCACGGGCACTCGGTACGCACGCCGCTCGGCGAACTGGCGCTCAAAGAATGCTGCTGCAATGACTGCGAACATGTCGGGGGCGTACGCGTTTTGCTTCGGCCCGACGATGTGGTCCACGACGATGCCTCTGAGCTTAAGGCCCGTGTCGTGCGCAAGGTGTTCCGCGGTGCAGATTTCCTCTACACCCTCGAACTCGACTGCGGTGAGCGGATTCTGTCGCTTGTGCCGAGTCATCATGACCACGCACTTGACGAACCGATCGGCATTCGTCTGGAGGCCGATCACGTGGTGACCTTCAGCCCCTCGGAGCCCGTCGCCCACTTCTGAGCCCCAGTGCGGGGCCTGGACGGGTGGCATTGCCGCCGTCCCACGTTGATTTTTGTCGAACCGGCGTTGTTTTTTGCTGACCTCGTGTTCATTTGCACTAGGAGTGTGCTACCGTTGATGTTGCAATGCATCAATATCTGCACTTCCCATGGAAAAACAGCCCCTAGCCGAGCTATTCGACCCCCGCCACATTGGGCTGTGGTTCGACGAGACCACGCCCGAGGTTGTGAAAGACGCCCTCAACGGCCAACTCGCCGACGCTTCCTGCCTGGTGAGCACCTGGCCTGGCCTGCAGGAGGCCAAGATCGACTTGGCCCTGATTGCCACACGCCCAGAGCAGCTGATGCAAAGCCTTCACGAGGCTGCGACCCACCGGGCGAAGGCCGCCATCGTGTACACCACGGATGTCAGCCTAGAGCTTCAATCACAACTCAAAGACGAGGCCCTTCGCCTGCGCATTGCACTGGTCGGGCCCGCTTCATTTGGCATTCAACGTCCCAAGACCCGCCTGAATGCGAGCCTGTGCGCCACATCGGCCAAGGCCGGACGCGTTGCCCTGCTCTCGCAGTCGGGCGCACTTGCATCCTCGATACTTGACTGGGCCGAGGAATACAAGATCGGCTTCTCTGCGGTCATCACCCTGGGCAATGAGGCCGATGTCGATCTGGCCAGAGCACTCGACTTCTTGGCCGCCGATCACGACACCATGGCCATCGTGCTTTACCTCGAGTGCGTTGCCAATCCACGTGCCTTCCTCAGCGCATTGCGTGCTGCTGCAAGCGTGAAACCGGTGATTCTTCTGAAAGCCGGCGCCACGACGCACGCTCCTACCGATCCGCTCACCCATACCACCGCACTGGTCGGAAGCGACGACGTGTTTGACGCGGCCATTCGGCGCTCGGGTGCAGTCCGGGTCCACTACTTCATCCAGCTCTTTGCCGCGGTCCGCATGCTGACCTCGAATCGGCCGCCCAACGGCAACCGAATCGCCGTGATCAGCAACGGCCGAGGTCCTGCACTCCTGGTGCAAGACCTTGCACGCGTGGCCAACATTCGCCTGCCTGCACTGGAAGAACACAATCCGGTCATCATTCGCGCTGACGCGTCCGGCGAGGCCTACCAGAGAAAAATCGCCGAGCTGTCTGCCTCCAAAGATGTGGACACCATTGTGGTGATCCATGCTCCGCAGATCGGTGTCGACACATGGCAGGTGACACGTGCCGTCGCCGAGGCCGCCGCATCGGCCAACACCCTGGTCATGGGATGCTGGCTTGGCGATCACAGCACGCGCGAAGCGCGCAATTGGCTCTCCAGCCAAGGGGTGCCATCGTTTCGAACGCCCGAGGCCGCTGTGGATGCATTCCACAGTCTGCTGGCCTTTCGCCAGAACCAGGAGCTGCTGCAACAGGTACCCCCGGCACTTTCGTCGGACATTGAGCCCGATAGCGAAGGTGCACGCATGATCATCGAAGGCGCGCTCGCAGATCGGCGAAACGCGCTGACCGAGATGGAATCCAAATCGTTGCTATCGGCCTTTGGTGTGCCGGTATCCACCACGGTCGTGGCGCGAAACGCTAATGAAGCGGCACTGGTCGCCCATCAAATCGGCTTTCCGGTCGTACTTAAAATCAACTCACCCGATGTCGCCCACAAATCCGATGTCGGCGGGGTACGACTCAACCTTAAAAACGCACACGAGGTCAGGGATGCATTCGGCGAACTTGTCGAGCGTGTTCGACAGTTCGCTCCCCAGGCCCGCATCGACGGCGTGGTGGTGCAGCGGTTTATTCAACGCCTACAAACCACCGAGGCCTACATTGGCATGACGACGGACCCGCTCTTTGGGCCCATCATCTCGTTTGGTGCGGGCGGCGAGCGCATTCGCTGGGTCCGCGACCGCGCCTTGGAACTGCCGCCGTTTAATGCGCTGCTGGCCCAACGGCTGGTGGAACGCACGCAGTTAGGCCAGAAACTTCGAGAGGAGAACCCCGAGGGACTCCAGTCCCCGGCCATCGAAAACATAGAACATATTCTTCTGCAGGTCTCCAACATGATCTGCGAGCTGCCGGCCATTAAAGAGATCGACATCAATCCGGTACTGATCTCAAAAGACCAGGCCGTTGTCGTCGATGCGCGGATTGTGGTGGACAAGACCAAGGTGCTGGGCAGACCGCGGTATGGCCACCTCTCGATCATGCCGTACCCTGGACACATCGCAGAGCAATACCCCCTTCAAGACGGCAACGTGTACACGATCCGGCCGCTTCGCTGGGATGATAGTGAACGTATCCGTCAGCTGTTGACCAATCTGTCCGAGGAGTCGCGCTTCATGCGATTTCTCTCCAACATCAAGGAATACACCCCTAAACAGCTGGCCCGGCTCACCCAGATCGACTACCACCGCGACATGGCGCTTGCGGCTGTTGTGGAGCACAACAGCGGCGAGGAGATCATTGGCGTGGCCCGCTACATGCTCCTGCCCAACACCACCAGTGCAGAGTTTGCCTTGGTCGTGCGCGACGATTACCAGGGCCACGGCATCGGCGGAAAGCTCATGAACGCACTCTTTGAAATGGCCAAGGAGCAACAGCTCAAGGTCATCGAGGGGATGGTGCTCGCCCGTAACACCACCATGCTGGGTCTGATGTCCCACCTCGGCTTCAAAATTGAGGTCGATCCCGATGACCATGCCCTGCGTCGCGTGGTTAAAATCCTCGAGGAATGACAACGCGACGTAAACGATTCGAGTTGATGGTCTTTGAACCCGAGCGTCGCCGGCTATTGGTCGGCGACGACATCGGACCCGAGCACGCGCGCGACCTATTTCTGTGCCTACCGGGACTGCTTGAGACACGACAGAGTTTCGAAGAGTTTGCACAACACGTTGCACCCAGCGCACGCGTGATGGCCGTGGATTGGTGCGGCCGCGGTGACTCGACACGCCTAAACGGTGCTCACGATTACCGCATGAGTGTTTATCTGAGCGACCTGTCGCTGTTTTACTCCCATGCCATCGGGGCACTCGGCGCGATGGGCGCCAACGACCGCGCCCCCCGGATCCATCTGGTGGGCACCAGCATGGGGGGCCTTTTGGCCGTCTTTTTGGCCAGCCACAAACCACGGCATCTTGGCGCTGTGATTCTGAACGACGTCGGGCCGTTACTGCCCTGGTCCGGTGTGTTTTCGCTAATGACCGGCATCACCTCGGCCAAGGGCGCAGATGTCGGTGCAAGCCTTGCGCGTAGCCTGACCGCAGGCATGCCTTCGGCCAGCGACATCGGTGGCGCAGAGCTTGCTGGACGCCTCAATGTCGACCCTGCTCTGCTTCGAGCCGTGCGCCAGCCGAACCACTTGGACCTGCCTCATGAAACACGACTCTCCGGCGTTGATTTTTCAAACGCGTTTGCCGCAGTGACCGCGCCGATTCTGCTGCTACGTGGTCAACACAGCGAAATTGTGAACGATGCGGTGGTCAAACGCCTGTTCGAAATTCATCCGCTCACCCGTATCCACGAATGCCATGACAGTGCGCATCCCGTGGCCTACGGGCCTGATGTCTGCAGCGCGGTCCTGGACTTCGTTAACAAGCACTAATAAAAAAGGCCCGCATGTGCGGGCCTTTTGAACACCACTCTAAGGTGGTTGTCAGGTGCTTAGGCAGCCTTCAGTGCAGTCGAAGCAGCCTTCATGCTGGCCTTGGTTGCCGACTGAACATTCTGTTCAACAGCAGCTACAGCCTGCTTGGCAGCCTTGCTGGCGGTCTCGTATGCAGCGTTTGCAGCCGTCAGAGCCGACTTCACGAGGGCGACACCGCTCTCCGAACCGGCGGGAGCCGACTTGGAGAACTCTTCAACAGCGCCATGAACCTTAGCATTGGCTTCCGAGATCTGAGCTTCTGCCATCTTTGCGAATACATTGGCGGTCTCTGAAGCGATGCCGTAGACGGCGTTCGCGTAAGAAACAGCTGTCTCCAGCGTGGGCATAGCAAACGAAGACTGTACTTTCACCAGCTCTTGAATGTCTTTCGCGCCAGCCAGTGCCTTCATGTTCTCTGCACCCTGGCTCAGGGCGTTCTTAGCAACCTTCATCTGCAGGTCAACCATCTTCTCCATGCCATTGAATGCTGCGTCGGCCACTTCAACAGCGCTCTCAACGTTTGCTTTGGCCAGGTCTGCGAATTGCTCGTTTACGTTTTTCATTTTTTACTCTCCGGTGTGTTGTTGGATTGAACTTCACTGCTTGGTTAACGTTTTGCCCTGCGGCCCAACATGTTGGTGCAGCGCACAAAGCGTATTGAACCAAAAGATTTGTTGCAGTGCAACCATTCCGGACAAAAAAATGCGGCATAGCCGCATATTCTCGTATTATGAAAATAAGTGCTCGATCAATCGTCGGATTTACCCTCTAAGCGCCTGATTTCACGAGGTTTTTCCGCCGATGTGTCGCGGAACTCGCCGTCAATGGTGTTGGGATCCTGGGCACCATCCCGCCCGAACGGTGGCGGTGAGCGGCCCGCATCCACCGTAAAACGGCCCACCTGGACCCTGCCACGGGCGGCTGACTGCCCAGTGGCCAGCCCAATCAGCAGCCCGACAAACGAGACCGCCAACGCACAAAGGACCCCCATCCAGAAGCCCGCGATCTCGAATCCCGGAACGATCTGTGCAACGCCAAGCAATACCAGCCCATTGATCACCGGCAGCATCAATCCAAACGACAACAACGTGAGCGGCAGGGTCACCAGGACCAACAGGGGCTTTAACGTGAGGTTGGCGAGCGCCAAAAGAAAACCACTAAGAACGAGACTATGAAGGGTCGCAAACGACAGACTCTCGAACAGCGCATCCACAATCCATAACGCCAACGTGGTGCTCATCCACAACAAAAAGAGGCGTGACATCGCGTGCATCGCGAAATTATTCAATAAAAACACGTTGCGCGGCACAAAACTCGCGTAGTATTCGCTTCATTGCGTTTAGCCTTCTCTCGTTTCTCATCCCATGAGAAATGGCGTTTGTACCTGGCCGACCGCATCCGTTGCGGTTTTTTTGGCCCCGTCTCGCTTGTCGGAAACCATCCGTCCGAGCCATCTGCCTCCCCCGCTTAGTCAACACCCGGCCTGACTGTTTCCGGTTGCACCGCGAGGTGCCCATGCACAGGGCCACTTTGAAAGTCTATTTTGAAAACATTTGCTGAACTCGGCCTCGCCGATCCGTTACTGCGCGCAGTTTCCGCGCAGGGCTACACCAACCCCACACCGATTCAAGCCGAAGTCATCCCCGAGATGATTGCAGGTCACGATGTCATCGGTATCGCACAGACCGGCACAGGCAAGACCGCATCGTTTGTGTTGCCCGTATTGCACGCGTTGGCATCGCAACGCCTTGGACCACAGAAATTCTCAGGTGCTGGCCCACGGGCCTTCACCACATTGATCCTCGCGCCCACGCGTGAACTCGCCCATCAGATCTGCGAAAGCATTCGCACCTATGGAAAATTCATGAGGCCGTCGGTCGCGTTGATTGTGGGCGGTGCAAGCCCCGTGCCGCAGATCAAGGCGCTGTCCGGCGGGCTCGATATCGTGGTGGCCACTCCGGGCCGTCTTCTGGACCATGTGCGCGCCGGCAAGGCACGCCTGGACAAGACGACAACGATTGTCTTGGATGAGGCCGACCAGATGCTCGATCTCGGCTTTATGCCGGCCATCGAGGAGATCATGCGCAAGATCTCGCCAGACCGTCAGACTCTTCTGCTCTCCGCCACCATGCCGCGTCCGATCCGTGCGCTGGCACAAGAATTCATGAACACCCCCAGAGAGCTTGCGGTGGCAGCCGTATCCAAGCCGGCGGAAAAGATTCTGCAAGAAGTGATCATGGTCGAGCAGTCGTTAAAGAGCGACCTGCTGGTCGATCTGCTCGCACACCGTGATGTGGAGCGTGCAATTGTGTTTACCCGCACCAAACGCGGAACCGATAAAGTCGAACGGATGCTCAACGATGCGGGCCTGCGTTGCATCGGAATTCATGGCGACAAATCCCAGGGCCAGCGCAACAAAGCGCTTACCCAATTCAAGTCGGGGTCCAAAAAAATTCTGGTGGCTACGGATGTCGCCGCACGCGGCCTCGATGTCAGCGATGTGTCGCACGTCGTGAATTTCGATATGCCCACCATTGCAGAATCCTATGTCCATCGCATCGGCCGTACCGGACGTGCTGGCCGAAGTGGAATCGCCATATCACTGTGCGACAAATCAGAACGCAATCTTTTGCGCGATATTGAGCGCCTGACCCACACCGCACTCGAGCCCGCCAAAGAGCTTCCTGAACATGCTGGTCGTACCGGCCGCTTTACCCTTATCGCACTTCCGGCAGATTACGTTCGACCGGACGAAAAACGGGGCCGCAGCCATCCGCGGCCGCATGGCCACAGCGGGCGTAAACCGCCGTTTCGCGGAAAGTCGCAGGGGCCGAAAGCCTCCGGAGGGGCTAAGCCGTCGGGGACATCTTCAGGTGCACGGGATCGCAACGGCGGTGGCAAGCGGCAACCAAGCCGCTAAACCATAGCGGGCGTGTGGCGGAAGCGGTGAGATTCGAACTCACGGAGGACTTGCGCCCTCGCCGGTTTTCAAGACCGGTGCATTCAACCGCTCTGCCACGCTTCCAACGGCCCTGATTTTATCAGGGTATTGCCGAGGCCCCTGCTGTCGCGCAGTCCGCTTAAAAGTTGTTATCGTCTGCCCTCGTTTGGACACAGAGCACGGCATGAGCGGACCACGTTTCGGATTAAAAAAAGGCCTTGTCAATTACGGAGACACCGAGTTCTCCCTTTTTCTTCGGCGCGCATTCATCAAAGGCGCGGGCTTTACCGACGAGGCCCTTGACCGCCCCATCATCGGCATCGCAAATACCGGCAGCGGATTTAACCCATGCCATGGAAATGCACCCCAACTGATCGAGGCCGCAAAGCGCGGCATTCTGCTGGCCGGGGGCCTGCCGGTGGAATTTCCAACCATCTCACTGCACGAGAGTTTCGCCCAGCCCACCAGCATGTTTCTGCGCAATCTCATGGCAATGGAAACCGAAGAGATGATTCGCGCGCAGCCGATGGACGCCGTGATTCTGATCGGCGGCTGTGACAAGACGGTGCCGGCACAACTCATGGCAGCTGCATCGGCCAATGTACCTGCCATCGCACTGATCACAGGCTCGATGCTTACCGGCTCGCATCGGGGCACGCGGGTTGGCGCATGCACCGATTGCCGTCGTTACTGGGGGCAGTTTCGCGCCGAGGAAATTGATCAAACCGACATCGATGCAGTCAACGATCAGCTGGTGGCCAGCGTCGGCACATGCTCGGTCATGGGGACCGCAAGCACGATGGCCTGCATCACCGAGGCACTGGGGATGTGCGTCGCCGGCGGCGCATCACCCCCCGCCGTGACCGCGGATCGCATGCGTATCGCCGAACTCACGGGCAGCACGGCCGTTGCGATGGTCGCCAGCGCCATGAAACCTAACAAACTACTCACACCGAAAGCATTTGAGAACGCCCTACGGGTGTTACTCGCCATCGGAGGCTCAACGAACGGGCTGGTGCACCTTGCTGCCATCGCCGGCCGCTGTGGCATTCGAATTGATCTCCAGCGTTTGAATCGCTTCGCCCAAGAGACGCCCGTGCTGGTCAATCTGAAGCCGTCGGGATCCCACTACATGGAGGATTTTCACAATGCCGGCGGCATGCACGCATTGCTGCGTGAACTCCGGCCGCTACTGCACCTGGATACGCTGACCGTGTCGGGCCTTACACTCGGCGAGCAGATGGATGCTGCACCGGCCCCCTTCGCACAGTCCGTGATTCGTCCGCGCACAGACCCGATCTACGCAGAGGGAGGGCTGGCCGCACTCTTTGGCAACCTCGCACCGCAAGGCGCCATCATCAAGCAGTCAGCAGCCGATCCAACGCTCATGGAACACGAGGGCCGCGCAGTTGTATTTGAAAGCCTCGAAGACATGGCACAGCGCATCGACCGTGATGACCTTGATGTGCAACCCAACGATATTTTGGTGCTCAAAAACATTGGCCCCAAAGGAGCTCCCGGCATGCCCGAGGCCGGCTACATCCCGATTCCCAAAAAGCTTGCACGCCAAGGCGTGAAGGACATGGTTCGCATCTCGGACGGCCGCATGAGCGGCACGGCAGCCGGTACGATCGTGCTGCACGTCACACCTGAATCGGCAGTAGGCGGCCCCCTCGGCCTGGTTCGCACCGGCGACCGAATTCGGCTCTCGGTGCGCGCACGCGCGCTGGAGCTTCTCGTCGCGGAAAGCGAGATGCAGGCACGACGGAACGCGAGACCCGCCACCCCACCCACGGCATCGCGCGGATACCGAAAACTTTTTCTTGATTCAGTACTTCAGGCCGATGCCGGCGCCGACTTTTCGTTTCTGCAAGCCGAGACGCTGCCCCACACCATTCCGCTATCCCCTGACGCATAACGACACGACGCCATGACCCAAGGCCTCCCCCCTATCGTTCAGGTGGGCCAGTTCCCCGCCGCCATGCAGGCGGAAATTGATGCCCGGCTCTCCACACTACGGGCCCCGGACTCCTCGGCCATCGCAATGATCACCCGAAGCAATACACGCATCGAGACCGATCTTTTGCACGCCTTACCAAACCTGCGCGTCATTGCAACCTGCGGCGTAGGGGTCGACAACATCCCTCTGGCGTTTTGTCGGTCGCGGAGCATCGCTGTGGCGAACACGCCTGGCGTGCTCAACGATGCTGTCTGTGAGCTGGCGATCGGACTGCTGCTAGGGCTCATGCGGCGGCTGCCCACCGCCGACCGCTTTGTGCGCGAAGGCACGTGGGAACAGGGGCCGTTTCCGCTGACACGTTCATTGGCAGGCAAACGCGTTGGTATCGTGGGAATGGGGCGCATTGGCCAGGACCTCGCCGCGCGGCTTGTGCCGTTTAAGGTCCGACTCGCCTATACCGGGCCACGCAAAAAGGCTGTCCCGTACGTCTTCGTGCCGGATGTGGTCGCGTTGGCGGGCTCCAGTGATGTCTTGATCCTAACCTGCCCCGGGGGAGACAACACCGATCAGCTGATTGACCGCACTGTGCTCGCGGCGCTCGGCGCCGACGGCGTGCTCGTCAACATGTCACGCGGAAGTGTGGTCAACGAAAACGACTTGATTGCGGCGCTCGAGGGCGGTGTGATTGCTGGAGCAGCCCTTGATGTCTTTGCGAACGAACCACATGTACCGCAACGGTTACGCAGCCTTCCGAATGTCGTGCTCTCACCGCATGTCGGAAGCGCGACCGAAGAAACCCGTGTTGCGATGACTCGGCTCGCCGTGGACAATCTGATCTCGTTTTTTCAACACGGCGAACTCATCTCTCCTGTCCTCTGATATGCCACTGATTCCCTCTTCGTTACCCGCCGTGCTCTCCCCTGTGGTCTCCCCGTTCACAGCAAACGGAGAGCTCGACGTGCAAAAGCTGGCCCGTCAGTGTCACTGGCTGCAACGCAACAACGTCGGCCTTGCAGTGTTTGGGACCAACTCCGAAGCAAATTCACTTTCGGTGAGTGAGCGCATCGACGCGTTGGATGCCCTCGTCCACACGTTCGGTGTGGCGGCCTCCCAGATGATGCCGGGTGCCGGCGCCTGTGCAATTCCCGATGCGGTAGCCTTGACCAAAGCCGCCGTAGATCTCGGATGCGCTGGCACGCTGACCCTGCCACCGTTTTACTACAAAGACGTGCCCGATGATGGGCTGTTTGCCTACTTCGCTACCATCATTGAACGTGTCGCGGACGAGCGGCTACAGATTTATGTCTACAACATTCCGCCCGTTTCGAAAGTCGGATTTTCGCTAGCGCTGGTTGAGCGGCTGATCGCGGCCTACCCTAGAACCATCGTTGGCATGAAGGACAGCTCGGGAGACTGGGACTACACCGAATCGATCCTTAAGGCATGCGCGGGTTCGGGTTTCCGCATGTACGCCGGAAGCGAAACATTTTTACTTCGCACACTGCGGTCAGGCGGTGCCGGTTGTATCTCCGCGACAACGAACGTCAACCCCGGTCCCATCGCCGCACTGGCGGCACACTGGCAAGATGCCGACGCCGAATCACGCCAGGCGGGCTTGGATCAAGTACGTCAACTTTTTCAGAGCCGGCCGATGATTCCCGCCATGAAGGCAGCGATCGCCCATTTCTCAAAGGATCCTCTGTGGGCAGCCGTACGCCCACCGCTTGTCCCGCTGGGCGAGGACAAAACCCGTGATCTCATCTCGGCCATGCAGGCCATTGACTTCACGATCACCGGGCTAGCCACCTGACCGCGATTGAATCTCGCCCTTGAGTAAGGCGTGGGCAGCCACCAGCAGGTCGTCATAGCGCTTGCGTTCCGCGGCGGTGGATTCTTCGGTCCAGTCATAAAAACCCTTTCCGGTTTTCATGCCCAGCTCTCCTCGGGCCACATGATCGGAGAGCACCCTGCTGGGCTCCGAATCATTACAGAGATCCGGGTAAATCGACTGGGCTGCCGCATGATGCACATCCAATCCTGCATGATCGCGCTGCAGGCATGGCCCCGCTGCAAGGTAACGAAAGCCAAATCCGAAACGGACCGCCGCATCCACATCCTCCGGGGTCGTAATGCCCTGATCAATCAACTTCATCGCCTCACGGGATACTGCGTGCTGCAAACGATTCACCAGGAATCCGGGCAAATCACGCTTCACCCGAATAGGCACCTTCCCCACCGAAGCCATCAGCCGTGCCACATGCTCAGCCACCTCCGGATCCGTATGCTCCGATGCAATGACCTCGACGCCGGGCACAAGATGGGCGGGCATAAAGTAATGCGTACCCACCATTCGGTGTTGCGAGGTGAGCCCCTCTCCGATACGGCTGATCGGTATGGCAGAAGAATTGCTGCACAAAGGAATTCCGGCCGGTGCAACCTGCTCAAGCTGCGCAAAGATGGCGCGCTTGAGCGCAAGATTCTCGGGTACGGCCTCGATCACCAATGCCACGCGGTCCCACTGGACGCGCTCCATGTGCTCGACCCATTCCACGGGCATCGGCTCATGAACACCGAGTCGGGCCAGTGCCGCCGCGAAGCGTTGCGCGATCGTGGACGAACGCGCATCAGGCGGATTGACAATCACGGTGGCCCAACCCTGCGCGGCAAACGATGCCGCGATGTCGACCCCCATGGTGCCTCCCCCAATCACCACCAACGTCTGTGTTGTCATTCCTATCTCCTTTGCCTGTAACGCGCCCGCAGCAGGCTCACGCGAAAGGCTGTGATGGTATCGCCCGGGCCCTTGCTGCGTCCGACAACCCCGACGGGACAAGCACACAACATTTGGTCAAATTCCTGGCGTACTAGTACTTTTCCTAGGTCAAAGACACCGTTTGAGCCTTGAAAAAAATGGGCTCACCTGACACCCTTGGGCTCTTAACGTCCACGTCACCAGAGGAGTTTGAGATGCGCATCACCAAGTTTCTGGCCGCATTAGCAGTCGCGGCGACCAGCACGGCCTTTGCACAAAACGTATCGATTGCCACCGGGGGAACAGGCGGGGTCTACTACCCCATGGGTGGCGGACTGGCAGCCGTGCTGTCAAAGCATGTTCAAGGCATGCAGGCCACCGCGGAGGTGACCGGCGGCTCGGTCGACAACCTGAACCTGATCGCCAGTGGCAAACCCTATGTTGGCTTCTCGATGGTGGATGCTGCACTCGACGCATCCAAGGGCGAGGGCAAGTTCAGCGGCCGCAAGGTGGATCTTCGTACCCTGCTGGTGCTTTACCCCAACCGTATGCATGTGGTGTCGGTGGAGTCCACTGGCATCAAGACCATGAAAGACCTTAAGGGGAAACGTGTTTCCACCGGAAGCCCCGGCAGCGCGACAGAAGTAATGGCTCTGCGCCTGATCGAGGCAGCGGGTCTGGATCCCAACAAGGACATGACCCGTGAGCGTCTCGGCGCCGCAGAATCGGTCAATGCACTCAAAGATAAGAAGATTGAAGCCTTCTTCTGGGTTGGTGGTCTGCCCACCGCCGCTGTGACCGACCTGGCCAGCACTCCGGGTACCAAAATCCGCATGATTGACCATGCCGACGCTGTAGCCGCGATGAACAAGAAATACGGCAATCTCTACTACGCCGACACGATCCCCAAGTCAACCTATGCGGGCATGGATGCCGATAACAAGATCGCCTCTGTGGCCAACATCCTGGTGGTCAACTCCAACATGCCCGATGACCAGGCCTACAAGATCGTGAAGGCTGTGTTTGACCATCAGAAGGAATTGGTCGCCGTGCACAAGGAATACGCGAGCGTGACCATTCCGAACCAAAAACAAAACTCCACCCC
>JACCDL010975077.1_pt1 | contig 16334 bp, 13 predicted proteins | sample 7441931 | NCBI WGS metagenome assembly JACCDL01 (sample SAMN15323437, study PRJNA562643) | freshwater metagenome | isolation source: river surface water | place: USA:Blue River Watershed | collected 2017-08-16 | reverse complement strand
GTGTCTTGCACCAGCGTCTGGCCCTCGGCTGCTCCCAGCGTTGCGCGGCCCAGTAGGTTGCCAGCTGCCTGAGCTTCATCAATCCAGTGAGCCCAACCATCAACTAATTCCTTGCCCCACTCTTGGGTTAGAAAATCATTCACGGCCTTGACTGAGGCAAGTGGCATGCGACCAAGCGAATTGCCATCGAGGTAGCAAAGGTCTGGGTCGGAAATCTGAAAAGCCTGCTTGTATTTCGCCAGCGGATCTGCGGCGTCTAGGGCTAGTGCGGTTGAACGGTCGGTAGGTTCGCCATACTGGGCGAGCGGCTTCATTGGGCTCATGAACCCAATCTAACACCGGGTTTTTGGGCGATAAACCTATGCGGTTGCCGCCACCCAGCGCTTGAAACCCCATTGGGTTAGCCAGTCCAGGCTGTAGCCAATCACACCAATAACCAGCATGATGGCAGCCAAAAGTGCGTAGTCCAACTGATCGCGGGCATTCAAGATTTGGTAGCCCAGCCCCGAATCAACGCCAAGCATCTCGGCCGGAACAATAACAATCCAGGCCACACCAAGGGCTAGGCGAATACCGGTGAGCACGTGCGGGCGGATCCCCGGAATCACAATGGTCTTCAAAATTTCAATTGGAGTCGCACCAAGCGATCTAGCCAGCAAGGCCCAATTTGGATCAAGCGAACGCACTCCGGCAACGGTGTTCATAGTTACCGGCCACACGGCAGCAATCGCAATCAAGAAAACTACCGGCGGACTTCCAATTCCAAAAAGCACAATCGCTATGGGTGTCCAGGCAAGTGGCGAAACCATTCTTAGAAACTGAATGATTACAGAAGTAGCTTCATCGATTCGTTTGCGTGAACCAATTGCAAGTCCAAGCAAAACACCAATAACGGTTGCGATGAGTAGACCACCAAGTAGGCGACCAAGACTCACCGCAACCGTATCGACAAGTGTTCCGCCAATAATTTGCCTACCCAGTGCATCGATAGCATCGCCCGGACTCATTGAGCCCAGAATAGGATTATCGGCAGACCACACATCGGTGCTTAGCCACCACAGCAAAATAGCTGCGATCACCGCACCAATGCGGGTCAGTGCACTAGATAGTTTTTGCATTACGAAATAACTTCCTTGCGGGTAAGTGACTTAGGCAGACCAAACTTTGCATTGCCACCATTCTTGGCAATTGCTTTCTCGGCAAAACCAAGTGCCACCAAATCGGCGTGAGCAGTCTTTAGGTTGATGCTGTTTAGGAAAGTCTTGTCTGTATCAACCGCAGTTAGCTTCAGCCGCTTGATTAGCTCTACAGTGTAGCTAGGGTAAGGGAACGGCTGAAAGTTTATTCGCTGTGACTTCCACTCTGGGTGTGTAATTGCCTTTGGGTACTCTGCGGTTGTGTAGTCAGCAAGTGCCTTCTTGATTGCCTTTACATCCTGCGGCAGGTAACCACCGGTCGAAAGATTGGTTGCAGCCTGATTGCGGTCACGCTCAATAATGAGTTGTGACTCGGCAATTACATTAGCGATTGCCTGAGCGGCCAGCGGGTTCTTTTTGATTAGGTCACCGCGCACCAAAGTTACGCAGCAAGCGTGGTCCTTCCAGATGTCGCCTGAGAAACGCAGGATTTTTCCGATGCCCTTTACCTCAGCCAGAGCGTTGAACGGCTCGGCCACCACGTAGCCAGCAATCTGGCCGGCAGCCAATTGAACCGGCATGTCAGCAGGGGCGGCAGGCACCAGCTTTACGGTCTTGGCATCAGCACTTGCCTCACCCTTGATGATTGCCTTTAATCCAGCGGTCTTGAAGGCCTGCTGGATGATTACGTTGTGTAGTGAGAACCAGTGCGGAATCGCCACGGTCTTGCCCGCCAACTCGGTGATGTCATTGATGTTCTTGGCAACGGTGATTGCCGAGCCATTGGTGTGATTCCAGGTGAGTACCTTTACATCTTGCTTGGCCGCAAACTTTAGCTGCAGTGCCAGCGGCATCAGCACGTGGATGATGTCTACCTGCTTGGCGGCAAAGGCTTCTACCAGCGCGGGCCAAGAGCGAAATAGGGTTGGGTCAGCGGTTTTGATGCCGGCTTTAGAGAACAATCCGTTTGATTTTCCAATCAACAGCGGGGCGGCATCGGTGATTGGCAGGTAGCCAATTTTGAGAGTGCCGAGTTTTTCGGTCCAACTTGCAGCCGAGGCTGGGGCTGCCTCACCAAAACCAACAACTGCAGCAGCAGCTGCACCGGCGGCACCAATGCGCAACATAGTGCGGCGGTCAAACCAGGTGTTGGTGTCGTGTGCGCAAGCAGCTTCAAAGTTTTCGTTTGTCATTTGCTGGTTTCCTAGATTTCATACGAGGCAAGTGATGCCAATATTTCTTGTTTGATTTTGTTGGTATTTCCTTTTTCAGTGGAACTGAAAATCTTTAGTGATTCGCCGCTGGCCGGAAGAACCAGCACGCGGTCTGCCAAGGTCAGTGCCTCATCAATGTCGTGGGTCACAATCACCACGGTGAGCTGAAGCATGTTGCGAAGTTCAATCAGCCAGTTCTGCAGTGAGCTGCGGGTAGCGGCGTCTAGTGCAGAGAATGGCTCGTCCAGCAGTAAAACCCTTGGCTGAGTGGCAACGGTGCGCGCGATAGCAACTCGCTGAGCCTGACCACCGGATAGCTCTGAAACTTTGCGGTCAGCAAGTTCCTTGATGCCAAGAATTTCAAGCAGAGAGGTAACTCGTGCATTAAATTCTTTTTTGCTGCCGGAGCGATTTGCCTTGAACTTATAACCCAATCGAATGTTCTGGTTAACGGTCAGCCATGGCAAAAGCAGCGCGTCTTGAAACACCACTCCGGTGGCACGGCCTGAATTGCCGGAGGCATCGGTGTTTTGCGGGTAATGCACGATCTGACCTTTGGATACGCCGATTAATCCGGCGAGAGCATGCAACACAGTGGTCTTTCCGCGACCAGAAGTACCCACCAGCGCAAGAATTTCACCGCGCGAAATATCAAACGATAGGTCGCTGACCACGGTGTTTGAGCGAAGCCCAACACCGCGTTTGATGGAGACTCCTACGAGGCTAGCTGCGAGATTTCCCATCGCAGGCTCCCTTCGGTTGGTGCCTGAACTGACAGAAACAGCGATTCGCGAATGCGACGTGAGGTGTCACTGGCGCTGAAGTAGCCGCGGCCGCCAATGGTTGCCAACTCAACTCGCGCGGTGGCCTGGGCAAGTTCGGCGGCGCCCAACCGTAGCTTCAAAAAGTCCAGTGGTGAGTGGCCGTTGCCGGGTGCAGGGTAAACCTCAAGTGACTTGCTGAGCCTTACCGACTCGGCGGTTAGTCGTTCGTACTCGGCTTGGAAGCGCGCGATGTCTTCGGCAAATGGGCCCGCACTTGGCGCGGTGGCAATTGAATCCAGCGAGGCCTTGGTGAGCCCTAGGCAAAACGCGGACTGCAGCACAAGAAAACGCGGACGCATCTGGCCAAGAAAAAGATTCACATCACGAGTGAGCACGTTGGCTGCTGGAACACGCAAGCCATCAAACTTTACTGTTCCAGATGAAGTGGCGTTTAAGCCAAGCAATTCGCCCGCGGGCTTCACAGAGGTTCCGGCAGCTGATAACACCGATGTAAACACCACGCGCTCTTCAGTCACTTCGTTGCGAGCAGCAAAAACAATCAAGGTGTCATCGTAAAGATTTGATGCCCATGGAATAACGCCGTGAATTACAAATTCACCATCAACTTCTTCGAAGGTGATTGGTAAAAGTTCTTTGCCTGATTTGTCAGCCAACGCGGTTGCCAGTGCGGTAGAGCCAACTCGCTTACCCTCGCGAAGTTCTGCAAGGTACAGGTCTTTTACTTCGGCCGAGGCCCAGCGATCAATGTATTCAATTGTCATGCGGTGTGACCAAGTCACAAATGCAGAGCTAACGCACTTGGTTGCCAGCGAGTGAATTACCTCAGCCTGAGCCGCGATTGGCTGATCACTGTCTGAAAGTCCGTGAGAGGTGAATCCAGCGGCAACAATCTCTAACAGGGTGTCGCGAAGATTGTTCTCGGCAGCAATTTGTTGATCGGTGTGCTTTGCTGACTCTTCAATGCGAGTTAGAAGTTCTGGAAACGCAGCGCTTGCCATGATTAGCCCTCTAGCTTGTGCAACCGTGAAATGGGGGTGTCAACAACCTGGCGGGCAGCAACAACTGCGTCTTCGCTTTCGCCGTCATAGAAGCACAGGCACTTGACCATGTCTTCGCGAACGTAGGTGCGCAGGAACTTAACGTCTTCGATGTCGTTGTAGAGCGGCGACTTCTCTGCCTTGCGAGCAAGGTATTTGTCCATGGTCAGGCCCTCTGGGAAATCCCATTCCACAAGGTACTGACCAGCCGGTTTTAGCTTCTTAATGTCCTCTAGCTCGGCACCAATCAAACGCACCGATGCCAACTCGTCGACCTTGAGTCCCGCGGCGGTTAGGTCATTTCGCAGGGCGTTAATATCGGTGTGCTCTAGGACGGCGAAGACTCGATTGCGGTTAGCCGTAACCTGACTTTCGATGAACTCGCCACCGTTCACGGCAGCAGCCTGTGCAGTCTTGCTAAGCACAGAATCGATGTCTGAGTCGGCGGTAGTGTCAATCTCGGCAACGTATAGCGACATGCTGTAATTCCTTAGGTTTGGGGATTTCCCCAAGATTACCTACGGGTCTATGCCCAGCGCCAAGGGCTACGTAGCACTGCGTAAGATTACGAAACTCTTCGTAATAATTGGTTTTTCTTCTTGACTAGGCCAGCATCTGGGAGCGGGCTAGCTCCTTATAAAGAGGTACAGTCTTGACCAGCTGCTTGTGGGTTCCCACCCCAAGAATCTTGCCCTTTTCAAGCACAATAATCTGGTCGCTATCAATAACCGTGGATAGTCGGTGGGCAATCACAATCATGGTGCGGTTTTTCGCAACCGAGTCAATCGCCTCGCGCATTAATCGCTCGTTGATGCCGTCAAGGCTGGAGGTTGATTCGTCGAGTAGCAGAATTGGGGGAGCAGCCAGCAACGTGCGGGCAATCGCCAGACGCTGGCGTTCACCGCCAGAGAGCATGATGCCCTGTTCACCAACCTCGGCGTCAAGCCCGCGCTTGTCACGCTTTAGAACATCGGTCAGGTTTACCTCGCTCAGCACCGCCTTGAGCTGCTTATCGGTTGCATCCGGCGCACCAATCAAAAGATTCTCACGAATGCTGCCGGCAAGCACCGGGGCATCTTGCTCTACGTAGCCAATCTGCGAACGCAGCGCACCGCGAGTAATAGATTGTACCGGCTGACCGTCCAGCAAAATTTCTCCGCTGGTTGGTTCGTAGAAACGCTCGATTAGCGAGAACGTGGTTGACTTACCAGAACCCGATGGCCCTACGATTGCCACTCTAGATCCGCGTTCAATTTTGAACGAGACCTTATCAAGCACGGTGCGTGATTCCGAAACTGTTCCATCCGGATTTGGTGTTCCGGCGTAGCCAAAGGAAACCTTCTTGAACTCAATCGCGGTGTTGTTCACAGCCTTGCGCTTAGGCGTTTCTTTGCGCTCGGCATCGGTGTCTTCAAGCGGCAAATCCAAAACTTCTTGGATTCGAGCCAGCGCACCAAGGCCGGTTTGCACTGAGCTGTAAGCACCAAAGGCCTGACCCACCGGGCGAATCATCAGGAACATTAGAAGAATGAATGTGACCAAGCTGGCCACTGGAGTTTCGCCGCTGGCGACTCGGTAACCGCCAACACCAAGCACAACAATGAATGCACCGTTTGCTGCCAGGCCACCTATCGGTGTGACACCGGCATTGATCCGGGCAATCTTGACACCCTGCAGGTAAGCCTCGCGTGCATCGTCTTGAATTTGGCTACTCTCGCGAGTTTCGGCTCCGGCAGCACGAATGGTCCGCACCGCAGATAGAGCGCGCTCAACACTGGCCGACATATCGCCAACTCGTTCCTGTGCCTTGGTGGTTGCCGAACGAATTCTGCGGGCAGAAAAACCAATCGAGGCCACCGCGATAGAAATCATCAGCAGAGTTAGGCCAAGCAGCACCGGGTCAATGATTGCCATGGCAATTACCGAGCCCACAAAAATTAGCGCACCACCGGCGGCATCAACGAGCCCCTGGGTGAGCACTGCACGAAGCAAAGTGGTGTCAGACGAGACGCGTGAAACTAAGTCACCGGTGCGTCTAAGGTCGTACTCCGGAATCGGCAGGCGAAGAAGACGCGTGGCAAGCTGGCCGCGGGCCGACAAGACCACGCCCTCACCCGCTTTGGCAAGCACGTAGTAAAGTGCTCCGCTGGCGACGGCACTGCCAAGCACCACCGCAATCAAAATCCAGACCAGGTAGCCAAGATCCTTGCCCTCTTGAACAGCGGTAATTACCTGACCAACCACAAGTGGCTGGGCCAAGCTCACTGCGGCACCAATCAGCGAGAGCACCACAGCAACAATTAGCGCACCACGGTGTTCGGCTAGGTACGGCCAGAGTTGGCTGAACTTTGCCTTTGGTGCGTTCTTGTCTCTAGCTGGTCTCATCGGACCGCGGCCGCGGCCACCCATCATGCTCATTCTTTAGTCAACCTTTTCTAATAGGTGTGGATTCCCTAGTATGCGCTCGTTCAGCAGGTAATTGATTTCCTGCAGTGAGAGTGCCGGTGTGTAGGCGGTGTTTTTGTAAAACTTTGAATAATCAACACTCTGCAGCGCCTTGAGTGCATTGGGGTGATGCAGCTTCAGAAACATTTTGGTGGTGTTTGGCTTGCGCTCAAATTCGGTCAACACTTTGCCGCAACCAAAGCCAAAAATGGTGAGCGCCACATCGGCATCGCCGGGGAGAGTTTTTTCAACGATTCCTTGGTCGGCGACTGAGTATTTTGGCCGCAGCTGCGTTTTGCGCTGCCAAATCTGAAAGCAGGTGGACAAGCCATTTTTCACCGATAACTTCTTGCCCGCATCATCCTCGTAATCAATTTGGATGTCGTGGTCGGCAATCAGATGAAATCGGCGATCCAGGCGGTTGATAACCGACCACTTTCGCCACGAGCGCGGCACGATGAAGCAGATGAATTCGCTGTGATCGGCTGCCTTGTTGAAAAAGGGAATAGAGAGTGCGTTGTTGCGCCCAAAAGGTGGGTTTGAAATAGTGACTGCGTCTTTGCCGGTCAGCTTGGCTTCAAGAAAATTGGCCTTGGTCACGTTGTCATGCTTTGGTTCGATGTCGAATGACAAGAACTTAGTTGCCCCAATTTTGGCTGCCGCCTTTAGGAAAGATCCGGTGCCGCCAGCCGGCTCAAGAATGGTGCGTTCTGCCAAATTTGGCACCAGAGCCTGCACCTCAGCAATTAGTTGCTCGGCAAGACCGGTTGGGGTGTAGTACTGCTCTTTGCCAGTGGTGCGGCGATTGCCCAGCTTTTTTGCTGTGCCCAGTTGTGGGGCCTGTGTTTTGGGCATATATCTAACCTAGCAAGGTAAAAAGTGGCGAAAGCCTCGGTTAATTGGTCTCCCACAATGTCACCCGTCAGGAGTAGCCTAAAGCCAAAGGAAATGTGACTCTGGGGGTCTTAATGTCTATTGCTTTGCGTCGAATCAAGCTAGTCACCGCTATTGGGCTGGCTTTCGCAATCATCTTCACCCAATCGCCGCTGCAGGCCTTTGCAGTTGAAGAGCGTTCCAACTACCTGGTGATTGTAAAGCCAGGAACAGACCTACAGATGCGCAAGGCAATCGCAGCACTTGGCGAGAGGCCCCTTGACGAACTTGACTTCGTGCTAGATGGTTTCACGCTAAATCTGACCCTTGCTGACGCTAACGCGTTATCGGTTGATCCAAACGTGCTCCAGGTTATCCCCGATGCCCCGGTTGGCCTTTTTGGCACCGATGAACCCGCGTCATCCTGGGGGCTAGATCGAATCGACCAAGCTCAAACGACTCTAGATAATAAGTACAACTACCCAAATTCTGCCGGCGAGGGTGTCCGAGTCTACGTGGTAGACACCGGTGTGCAACTTGATAACCCGGAATTTTCAGGCAGAACTCTTCCTGGCTTTGACGCCACTGGTTCCGGAAACGTGGCTACAGACTGTCACGGTCACGCCACCCACGTTGCCGGAACTATCGCGGGTACCAAATTTGGTGTTGCCAAAAAAACCTCGATTGTTTCAGTTAAGGTTCTGGACTGTTCGGGTAGGGGAAGTATCACCGGAGTAGTTTCTGGACTTGACTGGATTGCCGCAAACCACCCAAAGGGCACCCCAGCTGTTGTGAACATGAGCATCGGTGGTGGCAACACCTCAACGCTTACTGCCGCTGTTGAGAAGTTGAATTCCATGGGAATTCTTAATGTTGTTGCAGCTGGAAACGATAATTCCGACGCATGTAACTATTCGCCCGCTTCAGCTCCATCGGCAATCACCGTTGGATCTTCTGATATTCGCGATGCTAGATCGTCATTCTCAAACTACGGAAACTGTGTTGACGTATTTGCGCCGGGCTCCAGCATTATTTCCGCACGCGCCAGCGATCCAAATGGTTCGGCCACAATGAGTGGCACATCCATGGCTACTCCGCACGTGGCGGGCCTTGCTGCGCTATACCTAGGGCAAAACCCTTCGGCTTCGCCCGCACAAGCCACGGCAGCAATTCGCGCGGGTGGAATCTTGAACGGCGTTAACAATGCGCTAAGCCCAAGTGGAAACATTTTGATCAACAACGCCTTCACACGAGGCCTAGCAGCACCGGCGCCGAACCCAAACCCGGTAATTAATGCACCGGATGCGCCAACTGGATTGTCATTTGTTTCAGCTACGGCTAATTCGGCAACAGTTCGCTGGGAGGCACCGCAGTATGACGGCGGGTCGCCAATTCTCAACTACCGCGTTCTTTACAAGGTGAACGGCACTCTTTACTGGAGCAGCATTGGTGTTGGTGGATCAACAGAAGCCACAATAAACCCGCTGAATTCAGGCACTGTCTATCAAGTGAAGATCGGCGCCTCGAACGCAATCGGCTCAAGCCTCTACTCATCAGAAATCAAGCTCAGCACTCAAGTTGGAATCCCAAGTGCCCCTGAATCACTCACTGCTATCGCTGGGCCAACCATGGTTCAGCTCAACTGGAATCCGCCAGCTATCAATCCGGGCGGGCCAATTACAAACTACGTAGTAGAGCAGAAGCAAGGAACAGCCTGGGTTACCGTGGCCACGCCAACGGCAGCCACAGCGCTGGTTAGCGGTCTTACCACCGGTGTGGATTACAGCTTCCGAGTGTTTTCGCAAAACTCTGCTGGCAAGTCCACAGGCGTTGCGTCGGTAACCTCCCGAACCAACACCACCAACATTCCAGCTCCGCAGAACGTTGTGATAAGTGCCCCTACTGCAACCGGGGCCACGATTACTTGGGATGCAGTCACATCACCAAGCGCAATGGCAGTAACCAGTTACCTTGTAACTGCCACTCCAAGCGCTGGTGGACCTGCTGTTTCGTTTAGTACCAGCACAAACTCGCTGGTCATAAATTCACTGGTTTCTAATTCCAGCTACGCAATCACTGTTGCCGCACAAATCAACCAGGTCATCGGTGTTAGCAGTGTTCCTGTAACACTGAGTACTGCAAGTAATGTTCCGACCGCCCCGCAATCACTCCGGGTGAGCTACGGAACTGGCACCACATACTTGTTCTGGAATGCACCTCTTTCAACCGGTGGTTCAACTATTACGGGTTATGTAGTGCAGAAGAAAGTTGCTACCGAGTGGGTTAATGCTTATTCAGTAACTTCTCGTCTTGTTCAAGTACCAAACTTGGCCGTTGGTCAGAGCGAAACCTACCGAGTGATCGCTAAGAACGTTAACGGCCTTGGTGATCCAACCGCACCAGTTACATTGGCCGGTCGCGCAGCATTACCAGGAGCACCAACAGACTTGGTTGCTTCAGCAATTGACGCAAATGGCAAATTAACCTTGACCTGGCGTGCGCCGGATCTTGATGGCGGTGCACCAATTACCTCTTATCAGGTTTACCTAAACAAAAACTCCAGTACCGTATGGGAGCCAGTGGCTAGCCCTGTGGCTACCAGCATCGCTACCTTTGCGCCGTTGAAGGGTTCAACCTGGAAGTACCGAGTTGCTGCTAGGAACAACGTTGGCATTGGAGCAGCATCAAATGAAGTGACCGTGAGTTCACCAAAGGGTGCACCAAACGCACCAATTGCATCTGTAGTTTTGTCGGGAACCGATGAAATCACTCTGCGTTGGTCAGCACCTGCAGATAACGGTGGCGAAGTAATAACCGGTTACCTCATTGAAAAAACCATAGACAACGTCTGGACTGAAGTTACAACAGCTGCTGCAGACGCTAGAAGTTGGGTTGAAAAGCGTGGCGGCCCAGGTCTTCGCACCGGGTACCGTATAACCGCAATTAACTCAATTGGTTCAAGCCCTGCGAGTGCGGTTGTAAACATTCAGGTTCCTTACAACAAGGCAGATGCGCCTATTGGTGTTACTGCGGTTCTAGACTCCACATTCACAAAGGTGACGGTCTCATGGCAGGCCCCTGTTAACACCGGAGGCTCGCCAATCAGCACGTATTACGTTCAGATGAGTCGAGACGGTGGATCAACATGGGCCTCGGCCGGTTCAATTAATGCCGCTGGTCGTTCGCTAATCGTGGCAGCTGCGCCTAAGGGCACTTCAGCTAAGTACCGTGTGGTTGCCTACACATTGGCGGCGTTTGGAAACTACAGCCCAGCGGTATCGGTAGAAATTCCTAGCACCGTTGCTAGTGCCCCGCGCTCCCTTGTCAGCAAGGTAGATGCCACCGGTAAGTTGAATATCAACTGGTTGGCACCTGCAGATAACGGCGGTTCTGCGATAGTTGGATACTCTGTTGAGCGTCTGACTGATGGAACATGGTCTGTTGTTGGAACTCCAACCAGCACAACATTCGCATTTGAAAAGGAAGCCCCTGGTTCAGTAGTTGAAGTCAGGGTTTCAGCCACAAACGCTGTTGGCGCATCTTCACCAACCTCGCTAAGAACAAATTTCCCTTTCATTCAGGCTGAATCAGTGCAAGGTCTAACCTCCACTCTTTCCAGTTCAGGGGTATCTCTAACTTGGTCTGCGCCAGCTAACACCGGCGGTTCACCAATTTCTTATTACCTCGTTGAACGAAGCGTCGATAAGGGTGTTACGTGGGGAATCATCAGTTATGTGAGAACTGGTACTTCGTACTCAACCTCTGCTCCTGCTAAGGGTGCCAGTGTTAAGTTCCGAGTTTCTGCGAACACACTGTTTGGAAAAGGTGCAATCAAAGAAACAGACTTGATTACGACGGCCCTCACTGTTCCGAGTGAGCCTGTAATAACCGCTAGGGGATCAAATGTTGATGGAAGCTTCAGTGTTACTTGGCGCAAGCCCTACGACACTGGTGGAACGGAAATCACCGGTTACGTTATTGAGAAGTCAGTTGCAGGAGTCTGGGCAAAACTCGCGGAGGTTGCGCCAACGGTGTTGACTGTCAACATCGCCCGTGATCTACCTGGTTCCCAGATTGGCATTCGTATTTTTGCGGTGAACTCCGTGGGTACATCAGTGCGATCAAGCCTTTGGAACTATCAAATACCAGCTCTCCGAGCCTCAGCACCTCAGCAGGTTGCTGTTTCTCAGTCCGGTACAGGTCTCGTGAATGTTAGCTGGCAGGCACCTGCATCGCTTGGTGGATCTGCGCTAACTCAGTACCAGGTTCAGTTCAGTCGCGATGGTGGCACAACTTGGGCCGCGTACTACACAGCGCCAACTTCGCTATCAATCAAAATGAGCGGACCAGCTAAGGGAGCAACCTGGCATTACCGAGTCGCGGCTTACACTCAGGGCGCGGGAGTTTCTGAATTGTCAAACGTGGTCAGCTTTATGGCACCGCTAACAGTTGCCTCAAGCGTGAACTATCTGAACATCTCGCGCAGCTCTGTTGGAGTAACTCTTACCTTCCGTGCTCCCACTGATCTGGGTGGCTACAACTCGGCAAGCTACATCGTGCAGCGACTGGTTTCTGGTTCCTGGGTTAACGAAACCCCAACCCTTCAGCTGGACGGCACGACTATGACTCGAAGGGTTGCATTGCCACCCAAGGGACTCAGCACTTATCGAGTCATAGCGGTAAACCCTTCTGGTCAATCAAACCCCGTACAGATTCAAATGGCCTACTAAAAAAGTTAACTAAAAAATCCCCCTCGAAAAATCGAGGGGGATTTTTTGAATATCTTTACCAGAAGACTGCTAGTACTACGTTCAGTAGGGTAAGTCCACCGATAAGAGCCAGAGTGCTTGACTTAACGGTTTCTCTTTTGCGGTTAATCATCACGAAGACGACCACCAGGGTCACCACGATTGATTTCACCGCAATCTTGATGTTGTCTAGTTCCGCTGCGTTTGGGTCTAGCGCTGACATCCATTCGCGAAGTCCAACCAGTAGCAGACCGGTGACCAGCATGGTCCAAGCACCGTGAATCATCGCTGGGATAATCTTGGCGGTACCTGGTTTTAGCGCCTTTATCTGAACTAGGAATCCACCTAGCAGTGAGGCAAGTCCCACAAAGTGCAGAACAAGCATTGAGTCTCGTAAAAGAGTTGCTGTAGTAATCATGTCTAGAGTCTAGCCATCAGCACTGCGGCCTCTACCGCTTCGGCACCCTTGTCTTCCTTAGAATTCTCAAGCCCGGCACGCTCAAGCGCCTGCTCGGCGGTATCAACAGTAAGGAGACCAAAGCCAACTGGCACGCCACTGTCTAGCTGCACGCGCGTAAGGCCGTCGGTAGCCGAGGAGCATACGTATTCAAAGTGCGGGGTCTCGCCCTGAATTACAACACCAAGTGCAATCACAACTTCTGCGCCAGCGTCGATTGCTTTTTGTGCACCAAGGGGTAACTCAAAAGCACCGGGCACACGCCACACTTCGTAGGTGTCGTTGCCAGCTTTTTGCAGTGCGCGCTCGGCACCGGCAAGTAGGCCATCGGTGATTTCTGTGTGCCAGCTGGTTACAACGATTGCAACCTGAAGCCCACTTGCATCAATCTCTAGTTTTGGGGCTCCCGCTCCGCTCATTTATTTTCCCTCCGGAATCATGTGACCCATTCGGGCACGCTTGGTTTCTAGGTACTGCTCATTCTGAGTTGCAGCACCAACGATTACTGGCACGAAAGAATTCACCTTGATGCCGGCTTCGTTCAAGAACGAGCTCTTGGCTGGATTGTTGGTCATCAGACGAACGCTCTCAACGCCAAGATCACGCAAGATTGAAACGGCCGCGCCATATTCACGAGCTTCGCTTGGTAGACCAAGGGCCAAGTTGGCATCTACGGTGTCATAGCCCTTGTCTTGCAAGGCGTATGCCTTCAACTTATTTAGCAGGCCAATGCCACGACCCTCTTGTCCTCGAAGGTAAATCACAATGCCACCCTTTGGATCGTTGGCAATTTGATCAAGGGCAAAGTCAAGTTGCGGTCCACACTCGCACTTAAGCGAACCAAAAGCTTCACCGGTGATGCACTCCGAGTGCATGCGAATCAGAACATCGTCTCCGGTTGGGTTACCGGCAATGATTGCAACGTGATCTGCGGTGGTGCGAATGTCGTAGTAGCCGCGCACTCTGAAATCACCGTGGGTTGTCGGCAACTTGGCCTCGGCCTCAAAGCGAATGCGATCATTCACAGTCTCGGCTGCAAACTCAACTGAGTCCAGGCGCATCTTCACAATCTGATCAATAGTGATCACTGGCAAACCGTACTTCTCACCGATGGCGTAGGCGTCATCGAGGCGAGTCATTTCGCCGTCATCATTAACCATCTCGCCAATCACCCCAACCGGTGCAAGACCGGCAAGCTTTAGCAGGTCAACGGTTGCCTCTGTGTGGCCACGACGATCAAGCACACCATTCTGGTGAGCGCGAAGTGGAATCACGTGTCCCGGGCGAATCAGCGAATCTTTGGTGCTGTCGGCATCTGCCAATACGCGAAAGGTAAGCGCGCGATCTGCAGCCGAGATTCCGGTGCTGGTTCCCTCGGCGGCATCGACCGTGATTGTGTACTGAGTTTTATATGGGTCCTGGTTGGTGGTTGCCATCAGGTTTAGGTCAAGGTGGTTTGCGCGTTGCTCAGTCATTGGCGCACACAGGTAACCAGAGGTGTAGCGAATCATCCAGGCAATCCACTTGGTGTTTGCGTACTGCGCCGCCATGATGGCGTCGACTTCATTCTCGCGACTTTCATCGTCGGCAACTAGCACCGGCTTGCCCTCGCGAAGCGCAATCAGCGCATCTTCAATACTCGAAAGTGGCATTAGTTGTTCCTCGCTTCGATTAGTCGTTCAATATGCTTGGCCATCACGTCAACTTCAACGTTTACCTTGCTGCCAGACTTCTTGCTGCCCAAGGTGGTCAGCGACAGCGTCTCAGGGATCAGGCTTAGGCCCACCCAGTCTTCGCCCAGCTCATTTACGGTGAGTGAAATTCCATCAAGGGTGATTGAACCTTTGAGCACCACGTACTTCATCAGTTCCTTAGGCACCGATACTCGCACCCACTCCCAGTTCTCACTTGGCTCGCGTGAGATTACCTCGCCAACCCCGTCAACGTGGCCAAGCACAACGTGACCACCAAAGCGAGTAGCTGCGGTCATGGCGCGCTCTAGATTCACTGGGTCGCCAACCTGAATGCCATCCAGGCTGGTTAGCTTTAGGGTCTCTTGCATAACGTCGGCGGTAAATGATGTTGCATCATGCTCAACTGCGGTCAGGCAGGCTCCGCTCACTGAAATCGAGTCACCTCGGTTAACATCTGAGACCACAAGGGGGCCCTCAATAGTCAACCTGATAGCGTCAGGCAACACTTGGATTGCCTTGACTTTGCCTAGTTCTTCAATAATTCCGGTGAACATTATTTCTCCTTATTTACGGCGCGAATCAAAATATCCGCACCAAGTTTTTTGGTCTCAATAAATTCCAGGTCAATTGCTTGGTCGATGCTGGCAACCTGAATGTCTTTAATTGCCGTTGCTGGCCCACCGATAAGTTTGGGTGCCAGGTAAATCAAAAATTCATCGGCAAGATCTTGGCTGATTAGGGCCGACTCAATTTGTGCTCCACCCTCAACAAATACTTGACGAATGCCCCGTTCATAAAGCTGAGTCAGCACAGCGCTCAAATCGTGGGTCTTGTAGTGAACGGTTTCTGAGTCGCGGTTGAAAACACGCGCTCCAGCATTCAAATCACGTTCACCAACAATTACCCTCAGCGGTTGAGTTTCATAAAGTGAACCATCTGATTTTCGCGCGGTGAGTTCCGGGTCATCAAGCTCAACCGTGTTGGTGCCAACCAGGATTGCCTGTGATGCCGCGCGGCGGGCGTGAACATCTTCACGGGCCTCTGCTCCGGTAATCCACTTGCTGGTGCCATCCGCTGCAGCGGTTCTGCCATCGACACTTGCGGCCCACTTAATCACTACGTACGGGCGGTGCTTAAATTTATTGGTAAACCAAGGTGCAATTAGCTGCAGGCATTCATCGCGCAGTACATCACTTACCACCTCAATGCCGGCCTCTTCAAGAGTGAAGCGTCCTCCGCCCTCGGTCTTGCCTGGGTCGTAGGTGCCAAAGACAACTTTCTTCACCCCAGCTTCAATCAAAGCTTGCGAGCAAGGACCGGTCTTGCCGGTGTGGTTGCAAGGCTCAAGAGTCACAACCGCAGTTAGGTTCGCGGCCGATAAACCTTTGGCAGCAAGATTCTTTAGGGCATCAATCTCAGCGTGTGGGGTACCGGCACCCTTGTGCCAACCCTCGGCGACAATCTCGCCGTCGTCGTTGATAAGGACAGCACCTACCTGGGGGTTTTCACCATATAAAGGGGATTGCGCAGCAAGCTCAAGAGCGCGACGCATTGCTTTTCCAAGCGTTGCTTGCTCATTGTGCTGGGTGTTCATCCGCTGCCTTCGTTCTAACTAGAACGTTCGATGGGGGCGCGGGAGCGTGGACCTAAGCCATCGCCAAAGTAGGCGCGACTCAAGTCGGTTCTTCTCCCATCCGGACTTTAACCGTCGGCATCTGAATTTCACAGATTCAACCGGCCAGAAAACTACCTGGACGGGTCGCGGGCTGTAACCGCCGGCTCAGATTTTCACTGACCCCGAAGAACGTTTGTTGCCCATTAAGACTAGCGGGCAGCAGGGATGAAGCCAACCCGCTCGTATACGGTTGCCAGAGTCTTCTCAGCCTGTTCGTTTGCCTTGGCTGCGCCCTTTGCCAGTAGGCGATCCAGCTCGGCCGGGTCGGCC
>JACCDL010886659.1_pt1 | contig 16337 bp, 9 predicted proteins | sample 7441931 | NCBI WGS metagenome assembly JACCDL01 (sample SAMN15323437, study PRJNA562643) | freshwater metagenome | isolation source: river surface water | place: USA:Blue River Watershed | collected 2017-08-16 | reverse complement strand
GGGGGTAATCAAAACCAATCGGGGATGCCGGGGCTTGCCTTTTTGTCCCATAATCGCATCTCCAGACCTTCAGCCCACCCCTTTCCAAACAATAAGAACAATGAATATCATCCAAACTGTTATCAATCAAGGCCTTGCACAGGCCGCTGGTACAGCTCCTGCCGCTGCCGACCAGCAAAGCGGTGGCTGGACCATCCTGATCATGTACGCCCTCCTTTTCGTGGGTATGTACTTCCTGCTCTTCGCTCCCCAGCGTAAGCGCCAGAAGGAGCTCGAAAAACTCCAGTCTGAGTTGTCGGTCGGCGATAAGGTGCTCGCCGCCGGTGGCATCTACGGTCGCGTGGTCTCCATCAAGGACGATCGCATCACCCTCGAACTCGATTCCGGCCGTCTCGTCGTCCACAAGTCCGCCATCATGGGCAAGGACGCCGACGCCGTCGTCCAGGCCTGAAGTCATCCACCCCTAAGCCTACCCTGACACTATGACGTCCAGGACCTGGTTCTGGAAGATCGCGGTCTCCCTCGTCGCCTTGGCTGTCGCCTGGTACGAGTTCCACCCGATCGCTCCGACCCCTCTCGAACAGTTCGTGCCCACGCAGGTCATCGCGCAGAAGCCCGAATTCGACAAGCTCCACGCGGAAGCCCTCGAGCGCGTCAAGCGCTACAAGGACGCCGCCGTCGCCGCCGACCAGAAGTCGGTCTCGTACTTCCAGGCCCTGCGTGATATCGGCGAAGGCCGCGGTCGCGCCGCCCCGGTCGACCTTCGTCCGTTCTTCTTCACCGAAGCCCAGATCGTCCGCGAGCCTGACCAGGCGAAGCGCAACGGCATCGTCCTGAAGCAGCTGCTCGTCGGTTCCCAAGGCCGCCTCAAGCTGGGCCTCGACCTGCAGGGCGGGGTGTCCTTCACCCTCAAGGTCGACCCGACCGGCGCCGAATCCGGCGAGAAGGCCGCCGGCGACAAGTCGAACGTCTCCCATGCCGACATGGTCAATCAGGCCCTCCAGGTCATGGAGCAGCGCGTCAACCAGTTCGGCGTCGCCGAACCCGTGCTCCGTCCCGTGGGTGACCTCTCGCTTGAAATCCAACTGCCCGGTGAGGATGCCGCCAATAACCCGGACGTCATCGATTCGCTCAAGAAGCCGGCCAAGCTCGAGTTCCGTCAGGTGCACCGCACCGAACGTCCGACCGAGACCGAACGCGAGCACTCCCTCCGCTCCTTGCCCGTCGACCCGATGCTGGGCTCCGCCTCGGCCATCTCGACCTATGAGGTGCTGACCATCCGCGACGTCGACAGCAAGACTAGCGAAGTCCGCGTCACGCGTTACTACGTGCGCAAGGCCGCCGACGCCACCGGTAAGATCATCAAGTCCGCCTCGGGTCGCTCCGACGACGGCATCTCCTTCTACGTGGACATGAAGTTCACCGATGAAGGCTCCAAGAAGTTCGGTGACCTCACCGCCAAGATCGCCGAAGGCAACAGCCGCTCCGTCGGTCAGCTCGCCATCGTCCTCGACGGCAAGCTGCAGTCCGCGCCTACCGTGCGCGAGGCCATCCGCAGCACCGGCGCCACCATTACGGGGTCCTTCTCCCGCGAAGAGGCCGTCGACCTCGCCAACGTGCTCAACAATCCGCTCGAGTTCCCCCTGATCATCCAGGACGTCACCTCGGTGGGTCCCTCGCTCGCCAAGGACGCGCAGGGCAAGTCCGTCGTGGCCTCGCTGGTCGCCGTCGGCCTCGTCATCTTCTTCATGGTCGGGTTCTACGTCTGGGGCGGCTTCATCGCCATCCTGGGCATGATCCTCAACCTGCTGATGATCCTCGGCGCCATGGCCTACTTCGGCGCGACCATCACGCTCCCGGGTGTCGCCGCCTTGGTGCTCACCCTCGGCATGGCCGTCGACGCGAACATCCTCATCTTCGAGCGCGTGCGCGAAGAGGCCGCACTCGGCAAGGACCGCTCCGTCGCCCTTCGCGAAGGTTACGCCCGCGCGACGTGGACGATCATCGACGCCAACCTCACGACCCTCCTCACGGCCTTGATTCTCGTGTTCATGGGCTCCGGCCCCATCCGTGGTTTCGGCATCACCCTGACCATCGGTATCTTCACGACCGTGTTCACGTCCCTCGTGACCTGCCGTGGCCTCCAGGAACTCGCGCTCGCCCGCGGCGTGATGACGCGCGTCTTCGGCCTGCCGGTCTTCCGCCCGACGCTCGATATTCCGTTCCTCAAGTTCGCCCGGATCGCCTTCATCGCCTCCTGGCTGGTCATCGGCCTCGGCCTCACCCAGCTCGCCATCAAGGGCAAGGAAGCCTTCGGCAAGGACTTCCGCGGCGGTGAATCCGCCCTCGTCGCGCTGGCTCCCGGCGCCGCCGTCGACACCGGCAAGATCGCCGCGCTCGCCGCTTCCATCGGCCTCGCGGACACCACCGTCACCGTCCAGACTCCGGTCGGCGGCGGCGAACCGACCCTCCGCATCGAGACCGAACTCACCAAGGACAAGTCCAAGGGCGAGTTCGCCAACGTCGCGGCCATCGTCGGCGCCATCCAGGCCAAGACCCCGGAGATCCTCAAGGACCGCTCCGCTTCGGCCGACAAGCTGATGCTCTCCAAGGAAGCCATCGGTGGTTCCGTCAGCTCGGAGCTGCGCTCCAACGCCGTCTGGTCCGTCATCCTGGCGCTCCTCGGCATCGGCCTCTACGTCTCCCTGCGCTTCGAGACGGGCTTCGGCGTCGCCGCCATGGTCGCCACGCTGCACGACGTGCTGCTGACGATCGCGCTCTTCGTCGCCTTCGGCGGCCAGTTCAACGCGACCCTCATCGCGGCGATCCTGCTGATCATCGGCTACTCCATCAACGACACCATCGTCGTCTTCGACCGTATCCGCGAGGAACTCCAGGCCAACCCCGGCCGCGAGCTCCGCGACGTGATCCACTTCGCCATCAACCGCACGCTCTCCCGTACGACGCTCACCGCGGCGACGGTCTTCCTCTGCGCCGTCGCCCTCTGGGCCTTCGGCGCCGGCGACGTCCGTCTCTATGGCGAGATCTTCATCTACGGCGTGCTGACCGGAACCTTCTCCTCGATCTTCATCGCGAGCCCCGTCTTCTACTGGTGGCACAAGGGCGATCGTAAGGGCGTAGACGCCGCGGAACTCCCGCGCACCTACTCCTGGGAGGCGGGCTCCGACAAGGACGCCTAAGGCGCCCCGCTCCTATGGCCGCCTGGTCTCACCGGGCCGCGGACGCCGGGCTAGCCCGTCGCATCGCGGCTTCGCTGGGGGTTAGCGAACCCCTGGCCGCCGTCCTCGCCCGCTCCTTCGCGGACGAGGCCGACGCGGAGCGCCATCTCCGCCCGCAGCTCGCCCACGTCTCCGATCCGTTCGCGGTCGGCGGCCTGCGCGAAGCCGCCGAGCGTCTCGTCCTCGCCGCCGCCAAGGGCGAGCGGATCGCCATCCTCGGAGACTACGACGTCGACGGGGTCTCGAGCACCGCGATGCTCGTCCACTTCCTCCGCCGGCTCGGCGCCAAGCCGGAGTATTTCGTCCCGCGCCGCCTGGAGGAGGGCTACGGTCTCTCGATGGCCGCGCTCGAGCGCGTGCTCGCCGAAGCGAAGCCGCAGCTCTTCGTCGCGCTCGACTGCGGGACCAATTCCAAGCCGGAGGTCGAACGCCTCCGCGCCGAAGGCGTCGACGTCATCGTGGTCGACCACCACGTCGCCAAGGAATCCCGCGTCACCTGCACGCTCGTCAATCCGCGCGTCAACGACGCCGAGGACGCGCCGTGGCAGACGCTCTGCACCGCCGGGCTGGTCTTCAAGCTGGTTCACGGCGTGCTGAAGGTCCTGCGCCTCGCCGGCGACGAACGCGGCACTTCGATCGCGGTGAAGGACTACCTCGACCTGGCCGCGCTGGGCACCATCGCCGACCTCGTCCCGCTGCGCACGGAGAACCGCATCCTCGCGGCCCACGGCCTCAAGGCCCTCGGTGAAGCCCGCCGGCTGGGGCTGCGCGCCCTCATCGCCGTCAGCGGCATGGAGCCCGGCGGAGTGCTGTCTTCGGTCGACGTGTCTTACCGTATCGGCCCCCGCATCAATGCGAGCGGCCGTCTGGCCGACGCCTCGCTGCCATTGCGCCTGCTGCTTTCGGACGATCCCGATGACTGCCTGCGCGACGCCGCGCAGCTGGACGCTATCAACCGCGAGCGCCAAGAGATCGACAAGAAGGTCACCGAAGAAGCCATGGCCCAAGCCAAGGCGATGGGCGACCTCGCCGGTTACGTCGTCCATGGAGATTGGCACCCGGGAGTCGTGGGCATCGCCGCTGGCAAGATCTGCCGCGCCCTGGACCGTCCGGTGATCGTCCTCGGCAAGGAAGGGGAGAGCGCCAAGGGCTCCGGCCGCAGCGTGCCGGGCACCAATCTCGTCGAAGCCCTCGGCGCCTGCGCCGGCCTGCTCAAGACCTACGGTGGTCATCCGATGGCCGTCGGCGTCTCGCTCGATGTCACTTCGGTCGAGGCTTTCCGTTCCCGCTTCAATGAAGCCATCCAGGCCCAGCGTCTGGCGGGCGCCGTCCAGGCGGACGGACGCGACATCGACATCGCGCACTGGATCCGCCCGGCGGACGTCACCGATCAGTTGCTCGATGACCTCGACCTGCTGCAGCCTTACGGCGAAGGGAACGCCGAACCCGTCTTCGGTTTCAAGGGCTTCGTCTTCGACCGTCCGCCTTCGCCTTTCGGCGAGGGTAATTTCCGGCACCAGGTCCCGCTGAGCGGCGGCCGTCGTCTCAACTTCGTGGCCTGGCGCATGGCCGACCGCATCCCCGAACTGGGCAAGCCCGTGGAGATGGCCGTCAAGCTCCAGTGGAACCGCTGGCAAGGCCGCCGGACCCCGCAGGCCGAGATCCTCGACTGGCGCTACGCTTCCTGATTGATTACTGCCCCAGCGACCGATGGTCAGGCACGATGGCGACGACTGTGGCGACCTTGATGCCATCCGTCAGCATGGAGTTGTTAAGCATCAGCTGCAGAGCGAGCCTAAGGTCGGTACATAGGCTGTGGGGATTCCGGAGGAGGGAAGCACGACGCTGGGTAGGGCTCATCCGGGTTGCCATGAGGGCCGACTCTCATTCATGGACGGAACCTCAAGTATCTGCCGGGTCCTACTTGGCGCCATGAAGCCTATTCGGGCCAGACGAGTCCGTTTCCGGGGCGGAAGGCGGACGGTCCTCGATGTCGCGCACGCTCACACGTCCGTCATCTCCTTCGACCGGCATGAGGAGGTAGAGCTTCCGGACTGACTCCAGATGGAGGATACGGCTTGAGAAGAGGAGGCGGCTGCCGTTGCTCCCATCTGTGAGGAGCTGCAGTTCGTAGTAGGAACGATTTCTCGCTCCTGGGCGGCTGATCTTGGTTCCGCCCGGCGGGACGGTCTGATCTCCCTGCGGCGTCCTCACTACGACCGGGTGTGCGCAGAGGTTCAGGTACCGGTTGCTGCCAGGCGGGAAAGCGCCGGGCACGTCATGAAGGGCCACGATCCCGTTGCCCTTGCCCGGGGTGACTAGCAGGATGAGGTTGAGCCTGCCGAGGTTCGCCGGGAGATCGATCCATGCGAACGGCGGCTTGCCGGCGGAGACGTAATCATGCGTGGAAGCTCGCGTCTTGACGCCGCCTAAGGGCCGCTTGGCGACGTCAGGGGCTTTGGTTTCGGGTTTCTCGGTCGGCCTGTTGTCCGCCGGCTTGGGCAAGGTTGTCAGTTCGGTCAGTTCGAGCCGGGCCGGTCCGCGGTAGTGGATTTCTTCCGAGAACATTTCCGCGGGAATGACGACGGGATGGATTTTCTTGTCCTGGACGATCCCCACCCCTGCGATCTGGCGCGTCGTCGATATGAGTTTGATGCGGGCCTCCACGGGCGGGGCGTCGGCAGCACAGAGCAACGCGGGCATCCAGAGCAGGAGCAGCCCCAGCGGGCGGTCACAGCTCATCGACTTTGAGCCAGCGCATCGAGACGACCTTGAAGCGACGTCCGAGGACATTATTGACGGGGGTCAGCGCGGTGCTGACGGTCGGGTCGGTGGCAGCCGAGGCGGCGATCTTCAATGGCTTGGGCGCGCTGCTGCCCGTCTCTGCGACGTTCGTTGTGTCGATGAAATCGGGTACACGCTGCGCGACGACTTCCATCCAGGCCGAACAGATTTCGCCGTTATCGAGGGCAGCTTCTCCGTAGCAACGCAGGGTGAAAGTGTCCGAGCGGGTGGCGAGGGCTGGCCCGAGGCTTTGCAGCAGGTCGGATTGGAGGAGATTGCCGGGGGCGCCCATGGCAACGTGCGCCCTGGAGGCGCCGGTCTGGGCGGCTACCTCGATGTTTTCGGGATTGGGGAACCAGCCGGCGGTCGGCGTCGTGAGCGAATCCCGGGTGACCTTTCGGTCAGCGGCATTGGCGAAGAGTCGGTCGCTCAGGCCGGCTGCGTAAGTCTGGTCGGCCCGGAAGATCGCCGCCTGCAGGGCGCCGCACCGGCTGGCCCAATCCTTGTCGCAGAGGAATCGGTTGATGAATTCGGATAGGCTGAGGTAGGGTGTCGTCGCTTTGGTCAGGCCGGCGAACAGGCGCGGGCCTGGTGCTTTGGCCAAGTCGCGTTCGGTGCGGGTCGTCAGGGCGAATCGCGCCTTGTTCTCGGCGACGATTGCTTTGGCGAGGTTGGCGATCTGCGTGTCGCTGAGGTTGGCGAAACCAGCCCAGTTGCTGGGGTCGTTGAGGTTGCCCGTCGCTACGGCGGCGGTATCCTTGGACAGCACGCGAGGGAAGCGCGCGTTATTGGTGGCCGAGGGCGAGGTCGACGCTTTGTCCGCGATCGCGAGGTTCTTTGCGGAACCTAGGAAGGCGGTCCAGGCGGTGACCGAGGTGGAGTTGACGTTGAATGCTCCCTTGTTGAGCAGGACCGCCGCGGAGCGTCGGTAGTCGGCGAGTGCTCCGGTGGTGGCGACCGGGTCTCGGCTGGTTTCCAGGGTGAAACGCGGGTTGTCCAGCGGCATTCCCCGGTTGACGAAGTCGCTGATGACCTGTGCGAGCGATTTCTTCTCGTTAGGATCGGTGGTGGGCGTACGAGGCTTCCATGTCGAGGAGTTGGGGCTGCTGTTTGATTCGTATGCCGGAGTCGGCACCGCGGGCTCGATGGTCCCGGAGGTGCCGGCCTTCATCCACGGCGCCAGGCTCGACAGGAAATAACCGTCCCAGAGGGCGGTGTTGAGCAGGTAGCTCTGGTCGAATTCGGTCCAGTTGGGGCCGTTGTCTTGCAGGACATTCTTGGCATCGACCAAGGGGGTGGCGAAGCTGTTTGCTATGCTGAACAGCGGCTGCTGGTCGCGGACTCCGAAGTTGGCGTGCGTATACTGGGCAAGCGAGACGGGTTGCACGAGCGGTATCTCGGTCAGGATTACTTTCTGAGCGCCGCCGGCGGTGCTGGTGTTGCCGCCGAAAGCGTTTCTCCCGTCGGAGAAACTGCTGAAGGCCGGAGTTCCGTCCCGCGTGGGATCGGTGGACTTAGTGCCCGTCCAGGTGCCTCCTGCCCGAATGGTCAGCTGGTAGCTAGGCGAGGCGCCTTTCACGCCGTAGCCGGAGCTGGTTCGTCCGGCCGCACTGGCCCGTCCGGTCGCAGCCATGGGGTTGGAGTGCGTGAAGAGCGGGAAGGGCGACTGGGTGGCGTCTGAGAGCTTGGCTTCGATGTCGATGACGGTGATAAGGTCGGAGGGGTTGGGTTTCGCGTCGGCTGGGTAGGGGGAGTTTCCATCCCAACTGTCGTCTTTTCTCGGGTACTTGTGCGCGACGGCGGTCCAGTTGGGGAAGGAGCGCTCGCCTTGGCTCGGGTACTTGCCGCGGTTCAGGTCGGTGAAGACCACCTCCGAGACCTCGCTGTTGTCGAAGAAGAAACCGAGCTTGTCCGAATTGCCGGGGGAGGTGCTGTAGGTCAGTTTGTCGCCAGGCCAGCAGGAGATGGCGTGTCGTACGCGGAGATTGCCGGCTGGGATTATTTCGAAATGCACCGGCAGGGTCTCGTTGAAGTTTTCGTCGAAGTCTTTGTCGTAGGGGAGCAGGTCGCTGAGCCCCCCTTGGTTGTTGAAGGGGCCGCCGAGGATCTGGGATTTGCCCCATTTGCCGACAATAGGCTGGCAAGCGAAGGTGCGCAGTTCGCCCGGCTCCAAGGTGATGGTGGGACTGTCGCCGTCACTCAGGTAGAATCGAAGCGAATCTTCGTTGTCACTGCCGGTGCCGCTTTGGTCCAGCAACGTCGAGAGGGACTTCTCCCAGCTGAAGGTCTTCGCCCCTTCTTGCCTGAGGCGGAACTTCCAGTCGGTGAAATCGCTCAGCGACACGGCCGCCGCATAGGGTGTCTCGTTGGCCGACGACGTTGTCGTGCGGGGCGCCCAGGTCATGCGGACGTTATAGGGATTATGGATGACGACGGTCGGCGTGAGGCGGAGTTCGAAATCCCTCCAAGTGATGATGTCGGTCCGCCTGCCTACCTTGATGACCTGCGTCCACATGACCTGATTCATGCCGAAGGCGAGCGATACGCGTTGGACGTAAGGGGTGGCCGAGATGTTGAGCGGGCGGGTGATCAGTCGGCCGGAGTCGAGTTTCGACCTGTCGCTCGCGTTCGGATTGTACGGCGTCGAAAGGTCGCCGTTGTAGACGTCGGAGTACCCGTAGATGCGGTTCCCGAGCCGGTAATCATGAAGTCCGTTGTCGGCGGGGGGGCCGTCCGGCTGCGCCGTGGCGACGTTCGGCCAGAGGGTCCGGGCCCGCAGGGTGGGAGTGCCGCTCGAGCGATAGCTTCCGGTGGCGCTGGGGGTCCAGCCCAACTGCTTGTACAGGCGGTGGTAGTCGCGCAGGACCCACCAAGTAGGTCCGCGGACTTGACCGTCGGACGCGGTCCGGCTGAACACTGGGGCGGCCTCGACGTTCTGGCCGCCTTGGTTCCTTTTCGAGGTCAGTACCGGCATCGTGATGGCTTCGACGCCCTTCTCGGTGGTGGTCGCCGCTGCTCCGGACAGGCCTTGACCGAACTCGGTCGCCGCAAACTGGCTGTCGCTCAGTTCGAAGGCGATGGACAGGTCGCGCTTGAGGCCGCCGTTGAGCGAATCGGAGAGCACGCCGGCGGAACTGGTGGTCAGGTCATGGAAGAGCAGCCGCGCGTCGGGGGTTGTGCTGCCCGTACCGGCGGGGGCGTAACCGGAAAGCAATGGGAGCTGTTTGACCGAATCGAGGCGAGTGAGCTGCGGGGGGTTGGTCAGCGCGCCAAGGCCTTCGATGAGTTGGTAGCCCGGCGTGACGGGGCTTCGCAACGAGATCATCTGGTCGGCGTTGCTCGTATCGTCGGTCGTGCGCACGTCGAGCATGTTGATTCGCGCCTTGATGCCCTCGTCGCCGATCCAGTAGGCGTAGTTGCCGTTGATGTGGTCGTCAGGGAGCGCGACCTTCGGCAGGGTCACGAAGCCGCTAGGACGGTTGTCTTCGGCCGCCGCGGCGCTGCCGCCGCCGACAAGGTTCACCAAACTTCTGTCACCAGCGGTGAAGTCGGTCTGCCACGGGGCTAAGTAGCCTTCGTGGTAGTCAGGCGTGGCGCCGGTCTGGAAAAGGGAGACCATCTGGGTGCCGGCCGGCTGATCGCCACGACCGGAAACGAGCCAGGCCGGCGGCAGGTCCGGATGGTCTGTCCGCCAGACGCCGGTCCACATCGGATTACGGAGGCTGACGGCGCTCACATCGGGCTGGGTGATGTCCGCGCGCGCAGTCGAACGTCGGTCAGGGCCGGCTTCCTGCTGCAAGTGCGCCAGGGCAAGACGCATCGAGACGAGCGCGTTCAGGCGCGCCCGCGTGGCGAGCTGCTGGTTCATCGCCGCGCGGGATTCGATCGTGATGAAGGCCGAAAGTGTCACGACCAGCATGACGACGCCCGCCATGATCGTGAGGGAGAGAATCAGGCTGAAACCTTGGCGATGGTTTTTGCGATGATCCATAGCGTGCTAACTAGTAGCAACATGGGTATTAATACCTGCTATAAATCCCGGTGCAAGTGCTAGACTCAGTCAAATGGCCGAAAATCCTCTTAACCTTACCTATGTAACGGCCATTCAGGTTCAATCCAAGCGGCCTATGTCCGCCTTCAGCGTATGAACCCTTAAGCCAGCAAGCGCCGAAATAGGGGTAGTCGCTGTCCGCCTACCGGGCCAAAATCACTCCCTCAAGCAGGACGATGCCCGGTCACGCGACCCGACGTCATCATTGAGGGTGTCAATATCACCGAGGAATCTCTCCCCCTGAAGGCGCTAAGTTTGGTTCAACGTTCCGCCGGCTTCTTGAGGGGGCTGGGATTCTTGTCTGGCTGCCGACTTGCCGGTGACGAAACGGGTTTCAGGGCGGGTGCTTGGACGTCTCGCTCTTCGAAAGATTTGACCCGCGCTTGTCCTTCGGGCCCGTCGGGTTCGATGAAGACGAGGGTTCGCGCGTCGATCATATAGAACTGCCTAAGGTGGAAGACGTTCCTCGGCTCCCCGTCGAGGGTCACCACGTCTAGGTCCAGGTAATCTCCGTCTTTCACATCCGGCTTAAGCAGTGCCGATGAATGAGGCCGTACGGACAGTTTGAAACTTCCTCCCACCAGCTCTACCGGATAGTTGCAAGCGTTGAAGAAACGCATGCAACCGAAGGGGAGGGCGCCCGGGCTGTCATTGATCACGCTGATGCCGTTGGTCCCCGGGCGCGGGTTGATGATGAGGATCAGGCGGTGAGGGCCTCCCTCGGGCAGGTCGATCCAAGCCAACGGCGCTTCCCGGTCTTTTTTTGAGCCCTTTCCGCTGATGGGCCTGATTTCGAATCTGGCAGGACCTGCGTAGCTGATCCGCTCGCTGAGGAAATCGGGCGATAGGTCGATCGGTCTCACCTGGCCGTTCGATTGAAGGTAGCCGTGGTCGGTGATGTACTCTCCGCCGGAAAGCAGTTGTAGGCTCGCCTCGGTCTTTCCCGGCGCTTGCGCGAAGGTCAGGCCGGATAGGACCAGGGCGAGCAGGCGAAACGATTCAGATTTCATCGGCTTGGAGCCACTGGCATGATTTGACCTTGAAGCGCCGCCCTAGCAGCCGGTTGATCGCCGTTAGTGCGGGGTCTTCGGGTCGGGTTTCCGGGGGGTTGTCGGTCGAGATGAATTCGGGCACGCGTTGGACGACGGCCTCAATCCAACAGCTTGCTTTGGAGCCTTTTAAGTCTTCGGCCTCCCCGTAGGCACGGATTACGAAGGTGTCCGAACGGGTGGCGATCGAGCTGCCGAGGCATTGCAGCAGATCGACCTGGAGCAGGTTTCCAGGCGAGCCCATCGCGGCGTGCACGCGATTCAGCCCGGGGCCGCTGACAGGCTTCTCGAAAGCCTCGACGTTCTGCGGTTGGTTCAGCGGAGCCGAATTCGTGCCGCTCAGGGTGGATTGGCTCACCATCACCTCGGAGGGGAAACGGAGTCCGGCGATCGCGGTGACGCGGTCGCTCAATCCCGCCGCTTTCGTGGCGTCGGCCCGGAAGATGGCCGATTGCAAGGCTCCGCAGCGAGCCGCCCAGGTTTCGGTGCAAAGGAATCGGTTCACGAATTCAGCCAGGCTGAGATAGGGCGTGCTCGCGACGGTTTGTCCTGTGAACAGCCGAGCGGCCGGGGGTGTCGAAGCGTCTCGCTCGGCGCGTGTCAGTACTTGGAACCTTGCCTTATTCTCAGCTACGATGGCTGCGGCCAGGGCCCTGATCTGGGTTTCGTTCAGGTTGGAGAATCCGACCCAGTTTGAGCGACTTGGATCGTTCATCGCACCCGCTGCGGGGGCGGAAGCCCCCGCCTGCAATGCTCTCGGCAGCCGGGTGTTGGCGAGGTTCCCATTGGTCGAATTGGGCTGTGAGGGAGTCAGATTGCCGTAGGCCACCCGGTTGGCTGACCCCAGGAAAGCGGTCCATGCCTCCACGGAGACGCTGTTCACGTTGAAGGCTCCGTGGTTGAGGAGCGCGGCCGCCGCCGTCCTATGAGACCTGAGAGCCTCGCGAGCGTTAGGATTGCCCGTCTCCAAGCGCATCCGCGGATTGAGCAGGCTCCGTTGTCCTGCGCAGAATTCATCCAAGACCTGGCCGAGTGTGAGCGTCTCGGCGAACGGGTTGGAGGATTCGGCGGCATCCGGGGTCGGCGGGGTCGGAGCGCTGGGTGCGATGTTGCGGGTCATCTGCGGACTCGCCGATGAAAGGAAGAAGCCGTCCCAGAGCGCATCGTTCAGCAGGTAAGGCTGGTCGAAGTCCGTCCAGTTCGGAGAAGTCAGGTCGTAGGCCTTATGTGAAGGCACCTGGAGGCCGGCGAAACTGTTGCCCACTCCATACAGGGGCTGCTGGTCACGAAGCCCGAAATTGGCATGTCCGAATTGTCCCAAGGAGACGGGTGGGGCTAGGGGTATTTCCAGATGCACGGCTCTCGTCGTGCCCGTCAGCTCCTTGCTGAAGCCGCCATGGGCCAGCGTGCTGCCACCGCTGACCTGGGTGGCGATGAGGGTGCTCCAAGGCCCCGACCCGGAGCCGGAAGGACGAAAGCACCGCATGCGGTAGCTGGGCGATGACCCGTTGAAACCTTGGTTGGCGCTGTTCGTCCTGCGGCCTGCTCCGTCGGAGCGGACGACCGGTGCGGTCGGGTTGGTGTGGGTGAACATCGGCGCAGCCGGCGCCGTCTGATAGAGCGAGGCCGCCGCCGTGTAAGGCGGATAGGGTTGCGCGCTGGTCGCCGTGGTGCTCAGCCATGAGTTCGAGGGGACTCGCTCGGTCGCCGTGCGGGTCGACAGTTCGAGGGCCGCGATGATCTGACCCGGTGCCGGAAGTCCGGTGGCCGTCCGGTTGCGCGGAATGGAAGAAAGGTTCGGAAAGGTGATCGGGCCGGGGTGACCGACCTGGCTCGGGTCGATCAACCGCTGAGAGATCTCATTGATTTCGCTGCTGCGGTTATAGAGCTCGTAGCTGGTGCTTGATTCCGTCAGTCCGTCGCCCGGCCAGCAGACAAGTCCATGTCTGGAACGGAACACGCCTCCGGGCATGATCCGGTTGGCGTTCGGAACGGAGCGGAGGATTCCGTACGAATCAGGCGATGATACGCCCGTGGGGGCGATTTCGAACTGCACGCCTCTGGTGGGTGGCCATATCATGCCGGGCCAGAGCACGCCCCAATCCAGTCCCGTGGTGCCTCCGTCCGTGTAGCCCCCGGTGAAGTTGAAGCTGTTCGTGAGCCGCACGGCCTGCCCCCAGACGGACGGACTGGGCGATGCGGGCGAGTAGACGCGGTACTCTCCCGGCTGTAGTGTGATGGTGCCGAGGTAGAGCCTGAACATGTCGGGGGTGGTGGAGGTCCGCAGTCCCATCCGCTTGTAGTAATCCCCCAGCGGATGCTCGTATGAGAAAATGAGGCCGAACCAGTTCACCCTCATGATCAGCTTCCAGTCGTCCCAGTCGCTGAAACTGATGACATGGCTCACGCCGTCGACCGGAGCGGGGCAGTCCATCGCGACGTTGTAAGGGTTGTGCAGGACCACGAAGGGAGTGACGTTGAGCGTGATCCACCCATCTCCTTGGCTGATGTCGAAGACGAGGGTGGTGCGATCGACGTAGGGGGAGGCCGCGCATGCGAACGGACGAGGTATCGGGCGAGAGTTCTTTCCGAAGAAATCACCGAAGTCCGAGACGGCCGGGTTCAGGCCAGCGTGGTCCGCATTATGGACGCCCGCGTAGAGATGCTGCGTACGGCGCAGTCCTTCATTGTCACCGTCGAAGCCGAGGGTGTGGATGCTTCCCGCGTTCGGGAACAGGGAGCGTGCTCGCAGCGAGGGCGTGCCGTCGGCCGACCATCCGAGCTGCTTGTAGAGCCGATGGTAGTCGCGGAGCGCCCACCATGTCGTTCCGCGGAGCTCGCCCTGGGGCGTCTTCCGGTTGAAGATCGGGGCAACTTGGATGACTTTCCCTGCGATGGGCGTACTCATGCGCACGATTTCGCAGCCTTCGGCTCCGCGGGTGGCCGGGACGTCGAAGGCTGAGCCGAACTCAGACTCGTTGAAATCTTTGTCAGTGAGTTCGAAGGCTATGGAAAGGTCGCGCTTGAGTCCGCCGTCCCGGGAATCCGCGAGGACTCCTGCGGAATGAAAAGTGATGTCATGGAAGTAGCGCCGTGAGTTGGGCGCCGTCGGGCGTCGCGTGTCCTCCGGAGGGGTGCCGCCGGAGAATCCAGGAATCAGCGGGAGGTCCAAGATGCTGCCCGCCTGGGCCATGTCAGGTTGAGTGATGTTTTCGAGTCCGGGGAGCAGCTCATGGGCCGTCCGTCCGGGCGCACGCAGCATGGCGACGTGCTCGGGAGTGAGCGCCGCCGCCGATTCCCTGGGGTCCTGCAGGTTGACCCGAGCCTTCACGCCTTCGTCGCCGATCCAGTAGGCGTAGGCCCCGGACTCTTCCGGGAGAGCCAACCTGGCGATGCCTTCGACGATGCCGTCGGGAGTCGTCGGGTCGGTCGCCGAGTAGCGGTTAGCGCTGGCCGTGCCGACCAAGGTCACGGTGTCGGCTGCCTCCGGCGCATAAGGATCCAACGGGGAAAGATGGTCGGCGCCATAATCGCCAAGACCAGAAAGAGAGGTCGATTGCGCGCCTGCGACCCGGTCATGCCGGCCGCTTACAAGCCACGCCGGAGGCTGGTCGGGTCGGTCGGTTCGCCAGACTCCTGTCCACATCGGATTCCGCAAGGCGGCGGTTGACGCTGTCGGTTGGATGATCTCCGCCCGGGCGGTGGCGCGGCGGTCAGGTCCCGCTTCCTGCTGCAGGTGTGCCAGCGCCAGCCGCATCGATAGGATGCTGTTCAGTCGTGCGCGCGCGGCCAGTTGGTGATTCGTCGCGGCGCGGGATTCGATGGTGATGAAGGCAGAAATGGTGACCAAGAGCATGACGATCCCGGCCATGATCGTCAGGGATAGGACTAAGCTGAAGCCTCTGCTATGATGGGATTTACGCATTCCTTTCTACGGTTTTATACCTGAGTAATTACACTTATTCTTAGGGGCGAGGCAAGCGGTCAGACGCCCTGAAAATCCTGTACCACGCGATGATGCGGCCAGGGCATGCTTTTTGTGCGATTCCCGGCCTCGCGGTGAGCCTTCGGGAGGTTCTTGCGGCTTAGATGGTTCTCTGGCACATGAAAGTCGTGCTTAAACGTCAACCCCTGCTTTCGTCGTGCCTCCTCGTCGGCGGTGCGATCGCCTTGTTCTTCTGGACCCGCCCGGAGGCGGTCTCTTCGCCGACGCCGCCGGCGCCGCCCGTTTACGGCAGCTGCCCGCCTTCGCGCGACGGCATCGGCAAGACTTTCATGGGGCGCGAGATCTCCCATGTCATGGGCCATCCTGGCATCGGCTGGCTCGAGCGTACCGACCGCGAGAAGGAAGAGGCGCCGTCCAAGGCCATCGCCTTGCTCGAGCTCGCGCCGGACGCGGTCTTGGCCGACATCGGCGCCGGCTCGGGGTATTATTCTTTCCGCATCGCCCGCCTGCTGCCGAAAGGGAAGGTCGTCGCGGTCGACATCCAACCGGAGATGCTGGAGTTCCTGAAGGCCGAAGCCGCCAAGCTCGGCGTGACGAACGTGCAGCCCCACTTGGGGGCGGTCGACGACGTGAAGCTGCCGCCGTCCTCGCTCGACGCGGCCCTGATGGTCGATGCCTATCATGAGTTCGACCACCCGGCGGAGATGCTGGCTTCCCTGCGTTCAGCCCTGAAATCAAAGGGCCGCATCTACCTCTTGGAGTACCGGGCGGAAGACGATGATGTCCCGATCAAGCCGCACCACAAGATGACCGAGGCGCAGGCCCGCAAGGAATTCGAGGCGTGCGGCTTCCGCTTCGTGACGAATAAGCCGGGCCTGCCTTGGCAGCACCTGCTGATTTTCGAGAAGCCCTGAGACGCGCTCAGGCGCCGACGCTCTTCTTGATGTCCTTGAGCTGCTGGAACTCAGGCTTGGCGGTGTAATACTTGTCGAGCGGGTAGCAGCCGGAGATGAGTCCGTTGCGCGGGGCGGTCGTGCAGTCGCTGAAGGTGCGGCAGATGAACTTCGTCTCCATCGCGCCGTTCTTCGCGGCGTCGGCCAGCATGGCCGGATAGCTGAGCACGGCCCGACCCACGCCGATGGCGTCGCTGCCGCCGGTGCGCAGGATGTGCTGCGCCAGATGGGGCAGGTATTCCTGGACGTAGCTGAGGCCGGAGCTGACGACGATCATGCCTGCCGGCGCCTGGGCGCGGACCTCGCGGACGACGC
>JACCDL010859500.1_pt1 | contig 16338 bp, 19 predicted proteins | sample 7441931 | NCBI WGS metagenome assembly JACCDL01 (sample SAMN15323437, study PRJNA562643) | freshwater metagenome | isolation source: river surface water | place: USA:Blue River Watershed | collected 2017-08-16 | reverse complement strand
TCCGACTCAACGCCAAGCTGCTCGCGCACTCGGACTTTCGCAACCACAGACCTTGCAACATGTTGTCTTGCCGCAGGCATTCCGTAATGTAACTCCCCCGTTGCTCAATGACCTGGTCTCACTTCAGAAGGATTCCGGGTTGATCTCAGTTTTAGGAGCCGTTGATGCAATCCGGGCGGCCGGTATTGAAACCGCTCAATCATTTAACTTCACACCGTATGTTGTTGCTGGCGCGCTATTCGTACTTCTCACCATACCTTTAACCCGTTATACGGATTGGCTGATACGTCGCCAGGATCGCGCCCAGAGAGCTCAGGGTCAATTCTGATGAGTAATGTCTTGCAATTAAATAACTTACGAAAATCCTTCGGCGAGCACTTGGTCCTTGATGACATCTCACTAGATTTTCCTGCCGGCTCTGCCACTGTAATCATCGGCGCTAGCGGCAGTGGAAAGAGCACCTTAATGAGATGCATCAACCTCTTGGAGGAACTCAGTGATGGTCAAATCCTTCTCGACGGTCAGGACATCAGCCTTTATGGCACTGCACCCGATGCGGTTCGTGGTCAGATCGGTTCGGTATTTCAAGCCTTTAATCTATTTCCGCACCTCAACGTGCTCGATAACATCACTCTCGCACCTCGTCTCGTGCAGGGAAAGAATCGTGAAGATGCTGAGCGCCATGCTATTGCCTTACTCGAAAGATTTGGTCTAGTCGAGAAAGCGCAATCTTTTCCCAATCTCTTAAGCGGTGGTCAGCAGCAGCGTGTTGCAATTATCCGCGCTATCGCTACCGGTCCAAAGATTCTTCTCTTAGATGAAGTAACCAGCGCGCTCGACCCAGTTCTTATCGCCGAGGTTCTCTCACTGATCTCTGAGTTAAAGGCAGATGGAATCACGATGATCATCTCCACCCATGAAATGGGATTTGCCAAGCAGATTGCAGATCGAGTTGTCTTCTTAGCGGACGGAACAATCTGCGAAGCGGGTACGCCTACTGAAATCTTTACTACGCCGAGAACTCAGGAGCTGCAGGGATTCCTTGCCGCTCTGAAAGAGGCTGGACGACTCTAGTCGAGAAAGAAATCAAGTAAGAAGTCTTTTGTTCCAGGTACTACAGCGTACTTATCTAAATCTGTAACTCCCTCGCTCGCCAAAACCTCATCGTCGACGTAGAAATTTCCTGTCGCCTCATTGGCTGGTCGATTGAGAATGATGTACGCGGCATCGGCGAGAATTTCTGGCGTGCGACAAGCAGCGGTATCAACACCCGGAATCATCGCCAGAGCTGCAGTATCGATAGCTGTTCGGGGCCAGAGCGCATTGACTGCGATCCCATCACGCCTGAACTCCTCAGACATCCCCAATACACACATCGACATTCCGTATTTTGCCATCGTATATGCAGTGTGATTCTTAAACCACTTTGCCTTCATAGATAGTGGTGGCGCCAAGTTGAGTATGTGTGGATTTCTACCCGCCTTCGCGGAATCGCGTAGATGTGGAATCGCCGCCTGCGAGGTAAGGAAGGTGCCTCGAACATTAACATCGAACATTAAATCAAAGCGCTTAGCAGGAGTAGCTTCTGTGCGAGTGAGGTTAATTGCGCTGGCGTTATTGATCAGGATATCGATTCCGCCAAACTCCTGTGCCGCCTGACGAATCGCTGCCTCGATCTGATTCTCATCCCGGATATCGCATTGAATGGGAAGTGCGGTTCCCCCAGCTGCGCGAATCTCCTCCGCCGCAGAGAAGATTGTTCCGGGTAGCTTTGGATTTGGGTCAGCTGTCTTGGCCGCAATTGCGATTGATGCCCCATCTTTTGCTGCACGTAGCGCAATAGCTAAACCAATTCCGCGTGAGCCGCCGGTGATAAAGATTCGCTTTCCTTGGAGTGACATCTACTTCCCTTTCTTCTCGGACATCTTCTTCATTACCGCATCGGCAAACTCTTCCGACTGGAGGGCGAGCGAGAAGATCTGGAACTCAGCCTTCATCACAGCCGCAACGGCATCATGCTTGCTTGCCTTCATGAGAGCCTTGGTGTTGAGGACTGCCTGCGGTGGCTGTGCTGCAATCTGCTTCGCCACTGTGAGCGCTTGAGCGAAGGCATCATCTACGACTTCGGCTACTAGACCAATTTCGCGAGCATACTCAGGTGAGAACTCTTCGCCGGTGAGAAAAATCTTCGCCGCCCGCTGATGACCAACCAACGCCGGAAAGAGCATCGAAGATCCAGCCTCTGGTACCAAACCGAGCGAGGTAAATGGCATAGAGAACTTCGCACTCTTGGATGCAATTACGACATCGCAATGGAGCAACATCGTTGTGCCGACACCGACGGCATAACCATCGACTGCGGCGAGGAGCGGCTTTGTGAAGTTTAAAAGTGATCCAAGAAAAGCGGCGACCGTTGAATCTTCCGAGGTTGGCGGGTTGCTCATAAAATCCATAATGTCGTTGCCGGAGGTGAAGTTATCCCCCTCAGCAGTTATGAGAGCACATCGAATCCCGAAATCACCATTTGCATCATTGAGCAGGCGCGCCAATTCGGCGTACATATCGCGAGTGATGGCATTCATCTTCTCAGGTCGGTTAAATCGGATAACTAGGACTTGATCGACTACCTCGGAGGTGATTTGAGTCATGGCGAGAGTGTATGAGTACATTTTGGACTTGGGAAGGAGGAGAATAGGTCTATCGACTCTAGGAGGCTCGTTGATGGCGCAAGATATAACTATTACCAATAGAGAACTGACTCCATTTGAGCACTTAGTCCTCACTCTCCTCTGTGAAGGCAAATCCAATGCCGCTATCGCCAGAGAGACAAATCACACCGAGAAGGCGGTCGAGAACACAATCTCACGAGCTGCTAAGGCGCTCAATATTCTCTCTGACGGCGATACAAATACTCGCGTCTTACTTGCTCTCGCCTTTAGAACTCACTTTGGTGATTCGGCATTCGATCGACTAGGCGTCCCTTGCGCTCACTTTGAGATAAATGGTCAAGGTCAGGCGATTTGCAATCGAGAGATTCACTAACTTGCACACTATGCCAAGCCTCACATGTGCATGGGGGCTACCACCCGTAATTTAATATCTTCTCCCATCTTTCACGGTATTTAATGAAACTAGCACTCAGAAATGAGATTGCTCATTAATTCGAAAGAGGAGAGAAGTTATGAAACGGAAAACTTTTGACAAGATTGTCACATCTATCGGCGGAGCGCTAACGCTCTTCCTACTTATTTCAGCTGCACTTCTCAACTGGGGAGCCTCTTTCGCCAATGATTCAGTTAAGAGCCAGTTAGAGAACCAGAACATCTCCTTCCCGGCAGCAGATGCGATGCCAGAGGCAACACGTGCGCAACTAGAGAAGTGGGCCGAGCAGAAGGTCACAACTGGCGAGATGGCACGCGATTATTCTGATCTCTATATTTGGGAACATATGAAGGCAGCCGCTCAAGGTGCGATAGGTAAAGAGGCGACTTACTCAGAGGTTTCAGGAATGTATATGGGGTTAGTGCGAGGTGGATCCACTGATGTCGCACAGATCGAGAAACTCGCTGAGCTTCGCCAGACTCTCTTTATGGGAAATACCTTGCGCGGAATGCTCCTTGAGGCCTACGCATTTGGAACTCTCGGCGTAATCGCCGGGTATGGGGCTATCGCAGCCCTCGTCGGAGGTCTGCTCATGTTAATTCTTACCATCGCAGGTGTAATTCATCTTCGACGGACATCTGAGGATGCAACGATCTAGCAACCAATCCAATCTCCCCTCTCTCCGTGGGGAAGAAAAAACCCCTCCTGGGCCGTTTGGCTCAGGAGGGGTTTTTAATCTCTTTACTTAGCGATCAAGCTTTCCTGAGATGAAGTCCTCAGTCTTGTTGTGTGCCTGCTCATCTGTATATTGAACTGGTGGGGTCTTCATAAAGTATGAAGATGGTGACAACAAGGCGCCACCAATCTTGCGGTCGAGACCAATCTTTGCGCAACGGAGCGCATCGATAATCACACCAGCTGAGTTTGGTGAATCCCATACCTCGAGCTTGTATTCGAGGTTCAATGGAACGTCGCCGAATGCGCGTCCTTCGAGGCGAACATATGCCCACTTACGATCATCGAGCCATGGAATGTAGTCAGAAGGTCCGATGTGAACGTTCTTTGCGCCCATATCGTGATCAAGCTGAGATGTCACCGAGTTTGTCTTTGAGATCTTCTTAGACTCAAGGCGATCGCGCTCAAGCATGTTCTTAAAGTCCATATTTCCACCAACATTGAGCTGGTAGGTACGGTCGAGGTGAACGCCGCGATCCTGGAATAACTTAGCCATGATGCGGTGTGTGATTGTTGCACCCACCTGCGACTTGATGTCATCGCCAACAATTGGCAGACCTGCATCCTCAAACTTCTTCGCCCATACTGGGTCTGAGGCGATAAAGACTGGAAGCGCATTGACAAATGCACAACCTGCGGCGATCGCACACTCAGCATAGAACTTCGCCGCCTCTTCAGATCCCACTGGGAGGTAGCAGATAAGTACATCTACCTTCTCTTCCTTAAGGACAGCAACGACATCTACCTCAGCAGCTGATGACTCAGTGATGGTCTCCTTGTAATAACGACCAAGGCCATCAAGCGTCTTACCGCGCTGTACCTCAACACCTGTCTTTGCGACCTCAGAGAATTTAATTGTGTTGTTCTCAGATGCCCAGATTGCATCGGCAAGGTCTAAACCGACCTTCTTTGAATCGACATCAAATGCGGCAACAAACTTAACGTTGCTGATGTGGTATCCACCGACAACTGCATGCATAAGGCCAGGAATCTCCTGATCTACTGCAGCATCCTTGTAATAGGTAACACCCTGAACGAGTGAGTTTGCGCAGTTACCTACGCCGACGATGGCAACACGAATATCGCCAGCTCCTGTTGTTATCTTCACTTAGATTTCCTCTCGGTCGTGATCATTTCCTGCAGCCACGCGATTTCGCGATCTGCAGAGTCAAGCGAATGGCGGCGCCACTCTTGAAGGTACTTATCGATTCCAATGGGAGATTTCTCAACTTCATCACGAAGAATCTCCGCCTTCTCTTGAAGCCGACGTAGCCGTCCCTCAAGTATCCGAACCCGGCTCTTACTTGGCGTCGGACTAAAGAATGCGAAACGAATCTCGAACCCTTCATCCTCCCAAGCATCAGCGCTAACGGTCTCGGTGAGCGCCTCGAAACGTGCCATTCCCTGCTCGGTGATGGCATAGACAATCCTTGGGCGCTTGCTCCCCCGGTCGACCGCCTCTTCCTGAATTAATCCAGCTAGAAGCATCCGACGAAGTTGCGGATAGAGAACTGAGAACGAGATCGCCTTAAATGGGCCGAAGATGGTCACCATTCGCTTGCGCAGCTCGTAACCATGGAGCGGACCTTGGGCTAGGAGGCCAAGGAGGGCAAACTCCAGGGATTCCACACGTGATCGCATCGTAGGCTCAACTCTCTGATGGTAATTGGTATTACGGGAAATATATCGAATCGATATATCTGGAAGATATTTAACTCGAAATAGTTAAAAAGCGCAAAGGCGACACGGCGCGCCTGCTCTGTGCTCCACGCCACTCGAGCCTAGCCTTACACAGTCTTCCCCTCATAGAGCCTCGTAGGAGGCCGCTAGATATATATAAGGAAGGTTCTCTCATGTCATTAACTTGGAAGCTCCATGGCGATGGAAAGTCGATCGCGGCGGGCGCGGTCGTCTCGACCGACGAACGCCTGACCTGGCCACGAACAGTAGGCGTAGGCCTTCAGCACATTGCGGCTATGTTTGGCGCCACCTTTCTCGTGCCAATCATCACCGGCTTTCCACCAACCACCACTCTCTTCTTCTCAGGTATCGGCACCATCCTCTTCCTGCTGATCACCGGAAATCGCGTTCCAAGTTACCTCGGCTCTTCATTCGCCTTCCTCGGCCCAATCGGAGCTGCGATGGCAGATAAATCTGCGGGAATGGCTGGAGCCCTCGGCGGAATCGTCTTTACCGGCGTCGTTCTTGCGCTAGTTGGTTTGGCGGTAAAGGCTGCCGGCATTAATTGGATCAATGCAATCTTGCCACCAGTAGTTACCGGCACCATTGTTATTGTTATCGGTTTCAACTTGGCCGGCGCAGCGAAGGGCAACTTCGTACAAGATCCCCTACTTGCAATTATTACCCTCTCATCTATCGCGTTGATTAGCGCGCTATCAAAGGGTTTCCTTGGTCGTATCAGTATCTTCGCCGGTATCGTGATTGGCTACGTAGTTGCTCTCATCCAAGGCAACGTTGACACATCGGGAATTAAGTCAGCTGCTTGGTTTGCAGCGCCAACATTTACTGCGCCAACTTTCCAGACCAATATCATGATTCTCTTCCTTCCAGTGGTCTTGGTACTTATCGCTGAGAATGTCGGTCACGTTAAGGCGGTTGCCGCAATGACTGGCAAGGATCTCGATGACCAGATGGGAAGCGCTCTCTTTGCCGATGGTGTCGCTACGACTCTCGCCGGCGTCGGTGGTGGTTCAGGAACCACAACATATGCAGAGAACATCGGTGTCATGGCGGCAACTCGCGTCTATTCAACTGCTGCTTATTGGGTCGCGGGCGTTGGCGCAATCCTCCTTGGCCTCTCACCAAAATTCGGTGCGGTTCTGAGCGCTACTCCGGTAGGCGCACTTGGCGGCGTCGCCGTTGCGCTCTTCGGAATGATCGGAATCCTTGGTGCAAGAATCTGGATTGAGTCAAAGGTTGATTTCTCTGATTCCAATAACCTGCTTATTGCCGCGTCGGCGATCATCATCGGTATCGCAGATATCTCATGGACGAAGGGTCAATACACCTTCACCGGTATCGTGAATGCAACGCTCGTTGCAGTTCTTGGATATCAGATTCTCTCCGCAGTATCGAAACTCCGTAAGTAAGCAGGTAAGTAAGCAGGTAAGTAAGTAATATCGAGAAAGAACGCTAGGCTCTGCAGGTGATTCCAGCACGATATCCGGAATACCTGATCGCAGCAATGATTATCATCCTTGCGCCAGGGCCTAGCGTTCTCTTTATTATTGCCCGAGCTATTGCTTGGGGGCGAGCTACCGCTGTCCTCTCAGTACTTGGAAATGTCTCTGGTTCATTCGTCCTCTCAACCCTGGTAGCGCTAGGCATCGGACCGATACTTGAGCGATATGAAATCGCATATATCGCAGTCCAATGGGGTGGTGGCCTCTACCTCATTTATCTCGGAATCGATGCGATAAGAAAACGTGCGGTACATGCAACCGACATGACCAACCAAGGTCCAATTGGACCTACTCCCCTTTCATCAATTCGAGATGGTTTCTGGGTTGGCGTGCTCAACCCGAAGGCAATCGTTTTCTTCGCCGCTGTTCTCCCTCAATTTGTAGATATTGAGAGCGAGAAAGTCACACAACAACTCCTATTGCTTGGCCTGACCTTCTGCGTGCTGGCATTTATCTCAGATGGCTCCTGGGGTTTGCTCGCTGGCACTGCTCGAAATTGGCTGGCTTCCAGTAACTCAAGGTTAGAGCGGCTGCGCGCCTTTGGTGGCGCAATCATGATCGTTTTAGGTGTAACCGTGTTGTACTCCGCACTTCTTGGCCGCTAGCGAGAGAATTGCCAGATGAAAAGACCAGAGAGACCAGCTCGTGAATACATCGCGCCATCAGATCTCACCTTCGGTTTCTCGACCTGCCGCCGCTGCATTTGGATTAAGTACTGGTTCTCATTTGAACTCAAGAAGGATTTTCCGCTGGTTAAGAGCCTCTCTGGATTTCAAGAAGAGCACTTCCGTCGTGCGCCTATGCAATCTCTCCACCCAACACTTCCTGCTGGATCGGTAAAGCAGTGGGGCCAATGGGTAAAGAGTAAGAACATCGTCATCAATGGCCTTGAAACCCAGTGGAAGTTACGCGGCATCTACGATCTCCTCGGCCATTATGAAGACGGCAGCGTTGGAATTATCGATTGCAAAGTCTCGGATTCAGAGCGCGATAGCGGTGATTTCTACGCTCCGCAATTAGAGGCATACGCATACACTCTCGAAAATCCCCTTAGTGGCCGCTCCTTCCCAGTGAAGACGATGGGCCTACTAATTTGGAAGTTAGCGGGAGTTGCGCAGACTCGCCCCAATGAGTTTGTGAGCAATGAGATGGGCTTTGGCGTGAATCAGGTCTATGTGCCGGTCGAGCGCGATCCCAATCGCTTGGCGTTACTTCTCGAAGACTTCATCTCCGTCATTGATGGGGAGATGCCCGATGCCGGGAGCCAATGCCACGCCTGTAACTACTTTATCGAGCGAACCAATCTCTTAGGCTAGTTCTCTTCTTCTTCGCGAGAGACTTTTGCACCTTTAACCGCGTATGTATCGACATACTCCTGCCCCGACATTTGTTGAATCCGCTTCATGATCGCATCGGCACATTCACGTAAGTAGAGAGCGTTACTTGAATCTCCTTCAAAGAACATAGGTTCGCCAAAGGTCATACCAACGCGCTTGACCTTCGGAATAACCTTGCCAGTAGGTTGAATCTTGTCGGTATTAAACATCGCAACTGGAATGACTGGCGCACCAGATTCAATTGCCAGCCGCGCGATTCCGGTGCGCGCCTTATAGAGTCGCCCATCAGGAGAACGTGTTCCTTCAGGATAGATTCCCAAACAATTTCCATCTGCCAATACCTGCAAACCTGTGATGAGAGCTGCTTCGCTACGACGACCACCAGATCTATCCACTGGCACTTGACCGAGGGCGATAAAGGTGAGTTTCTTCAATAAACCTTTGGGGCCGGGGCTGGTGAAGTACTCACTCTTAGCCAAGAAGGTCACCTTGCGCGGTACCACTAACGGCATGAAAATTGAATCGCTAAATGACAAGTGGTTACTTGCGATAATTACCGGCCCAGATGCTGGAACGTTACGAAGACCCTTTACCTTTGGACGAAAGAGAATCATCAAGAAAGGCGTGAGGAATGCTCGAAGGGTGCCGTAAGGCAGGTTGTTCATGGCGATAATCTAATACAGACCCTGCCCTGCCGGCGAATAATCGCGATAAAAGACGCTTTTACGACGAGGAATGTGTAAGTATTCGCTATGGCTCCACGCGAGGATGATGAGATGGATCTCATCAATGCTGAATTTGAATCGATGGTCTCGGGCTTAAATCTCGATCAATCTTCACCTAGCACTTACCTCGATGACCTCGACCAGATTGCGGAGAGTGAGAAGAATGAGATCGCTCAGGTATATCAAATTCCAAAAGTTCGCCGAGGAATTCATGGCAATGTAAGCCACATAGGCAGCGCCATCAAGCGATGGTGGAAGAGGTCAGAACAAGAAGGCGATGGTTCCGCGCTATGAGCAATTTTCGTTGGGGTATTTTAGGAACAGGCGGAATCGCACGTGCATTCTCAGAAGATCTAGCGCTTCTAGAAGGCCATAGCGTCTCCGCAGTCGGTTCTCGAACCTTGAATTCGGCCCAAGAGTTTGCAGCTAAATTTCCAGGTGCAATCGCCTATGGAAGTTACGAAGAACTCGTCCGCTCTGATGTTGATGCAATTTACGTTGCTACCCCACATCCGATGCACCGCGATAACGCTATGTTGGCGATGAGAGCTGGCAAACCAGTTCTCTGCGAAAAGGCATTTACAATCAATGGTTTAGAGGCAAGAGAGCTCACCGAGTATGCGAACACACATCGAATTGCCTTGATGGAGGCGATGTGGACTCGATTCCTTCCGCACATTCAAGCGATAAAGGAGCTAATCAGAACTGATGTGCTTGGTGAAATAACGCATCTAGTGGCAGATCATGGTCAATATATTCCGTATGAGCGCGCGGCGAGACTATGGGAGCCAGAACTAGGTGGTGGTGCCCTTCTCGATTTAGGTATCTATCCGCTCACCTTGGCAGACCTAGTCCTTGGCACACCTGTATCTATCCATGCTGCGGCGACGTTGACCGAGAAGAAGGTAGATTTAAATACTGCGGTTCTCCTCAAGTATGCAAATGGGGCTCACTCTCTACTCTCATGCACCATGGCATCTCGCGGAAGCATCACCGCGACTATCGCCGGTGTTAAGGCTCGGATTGAAATTGATGGTTCTTTCTATGCACCGACCTCTTTCCGACTCATTACTCGCGACGGAGAGATAACCGAATACCCGAAGATTTACCAAGGTAATGGTCTGCGTGAAGAGGCAGCTGAATTCGCCCGAGTTGTTAGAGCTGGCGAGATTGAATCTCCGCTCATGCCCCATGCAAAATCGGTTGAGATGATGGAATTAATGGACGAAATCAGAAGTCAAATCGGAGTGCGCTATCCCGGCGAATAAGTTGCTGAGATTGCCAGGGACTATATTCGCGCTAAATCAGCAGCTCCAACCAACCCGGCCTCATTGCCAAGAGTTGCAGCGATAATCTCTGGGTATGGGTGGCGCCCCGCAAATGGCATTGAGCGCTCCATCGCGGCACGAGTTGGCGCCAAGAGGATTTCGCCAGCATCGACGACTCCCCCGCCGATAACAACACACTCGGGATCGAGAATTACTGAAAGAGATGCGATGCCTGCTCCCAACCACTGTGCAGTGGTATTGAATGCGGCGAGTGCTACTTGATCGCCATCGCGGGCGGCCTCGGTAATCGCTTTACCGGTAAGGCCATCGATAGTTCCATCTCCTCTCGATAGGAGATTCCTCGCCAAATCAGGTGATGCTGCAATCGCCTCGCGCGCATGTCGCAAGAGAGCATTACCTGATGCATATTGCTCAAAGCAACCACGCGCGCCACAACCACAGAGATGTCCTTCGGGCATAACGCGGAGGTGGCCAATTTCGGCTGCGATACCAAAGGCGCCACGAAGGAGTTGGCCATTGACGATGATGCCGCCGCCAACACCGGTGCCAACGGTGACCATCAACATATTTTCTTTTCCACGACCAGCGCCGAAACTTCGTTCGCCCCAAGCGGCAGCATTTGCATCATTCTCTAATACAACCGGCAAATTGATGAGAGCAGTGAGTTCGGCATCGAGTTGAACACCATTCCATCCTGCGATATTTGGCGTTGCCAACATAGTCTTTCTATCAGATGAGACAAAGCCGGCGGCGGAGAGACCGACCGCTGATACCGAATATTGAGCCGCTAATTCAAGCGCAACATCGGCGATTATTTTAGTAAGAGCTGAACCACCTTCACGAGGCGTATCCCGCCGAGAAGTTGTGAGTACCTTTCCTGATTGATCTACGACTCCACCAAGAACTTTGGTTCCACCGACATCAATTCCGATTGTGTAACTCATTATTCGAACTGTGCCGCCAACTCTTTAAGTGCGAGATCGATAGTGGTCTTCTCGGTCTTTGCAATCATCATGCGCGGGACCGGAAGCGAGAGTTCAACTCCCAGTTGATAGGTAACCTGAGTCGAATCAGCGTCAAGCGCCTTTAACGAATACTTGCCGTCCATTGCGGTCATCAAATCAGCCTCGTCGAGTGAGAAGGAGATCTCCTCGGGAGCCGCGCTGTAGTCGTAGATCAAGGTTGCTCGGTCCTTCATGACACCGGCATCGATAGCGAGAGTCGCCTTGGTTGCCCGTCCGGCGCTATCGCTCTCTGCTACCTCTACCTTCTTGATCGAGGAGAGCCACTCAGGGTAGGAGGCTAGGTCGATAAGCCGGGCTGCTACCTCTGCGATAGGGCCTTCGATGATTACGGTTGCGGTGCTCGATTCGGACATACGAGAAGGCTATCAACACTTCCCATTTTCCACCTCTCACCGCTAGCGTTAGCGCCATGAATGAAATCACCATCCCAGCTCTCGTTCCCGCCGCAACCGAAGGCAACCTCACCAATCTCATTGCAGAACGCGCATGGTTCGAACCTGAACGCATCACGATGTCGCGTCCGCTCGGAGATGGCTGGCAACCTTTAACCGCTCTAGAGGTTGAGAGCGATGTTCGAGCTGCAGCTAAAGGATTGATCGCTGCGGGAATCCAAATTGGCGATCGCGTCGCCATCATGGCTCGGACTCGATACGAGTGGACGATTCTAGATTTCGCATCGTGGTTCGCTGGCGCGATTGTTGTGCCAATTTACGAGACTTCATCACCAGAACAAGTGGACTGGATTCTCAATGATTCAGGTTCTGTTGCACTTATTGTCGAGACACCAGCTCATCGTGAATTAGTTGCTCCAGTAATTCCACCTCATACACGCCATATCTGGACCATGACCGATGATGTGCTTGAAGTATTGCGGAGAGCGGGCGAACACATAAGTGATGGCGAGATAGATAATCGTCGCAAAGCTCTCACGCCAGATACTCTGGCAACTCTCATCTACACATCAGGTACAACGGGCCGACCTAAAGGCGTTCAACTCACACATGGAAACTTCCTCGCTGAATGTGGAAATGTTGTGCAAGGCGCAAGCGATCTATTCTTAAAGGAGGGTGGTTCAACCCTTCTCTTCCTTCCAGTTGCACACGTCTTCGGACGTATGGTTCAGATCGGTGCAATCTCTGCCGGCCTTCACTTAGCTCATTGCAGTGATCCAGCAGGTCGCCTACCGCTCGATCTCGCATCATTCCGTCCAACATTTGTTCTCGCAGTGCCACGTATCTTCGAGAAGGTTTATAACGGCGCCGAAGCAAAGGCAGAGGCTGCCGGTAAAGGAAAGATTTTCCGCAAGGCGGCCGAGGTTGCAATTGCGTATAGCGAAAATATTGATGCAAAGAAATTTAAGCCCGGCTTAGCCATTAAACATAAGCTCTTCGATCTCCTCGTCTATTCAAAGATTCGCCACGGTCTAGGTGGTCGCGTTGAGGCGGCAATCTCCGGCGGCGCTCCCCTAGGCGCTCGACTCGGTCACTTCTATCGCGGCGCTGGAATCACCATCCTTGAGGGTTATGGACTCACCGAGACGACCGCTCGCGCAACCCCCCCTTTAACTTCTGCGCTCTCAGTAGGTTCAGTGGGTCGCCCTATCCCAGGTACCTCAATCAAGATTGCCGATGATGGCGAAGTACTTATCGGCGGTCCTATTGTGATGCGCGGCTACTGGCAGAACGATGCCGCCAATCAAGAGGTATTTGATGGCCATTGGTTTAAGTCAGGCGATCTTGGTCGCCTCGATGATCAAGGGTTCTTGTACATCACCGGTCGCAAGAAGGAGTTAATCGTTACTGCAGGTGGAAAGAATGTAGCGCCGGCTGTACTTGAGGATCGACTTCGCGCGCACCCATTGGTGAGCCAATGCATGGTCGTTGGCGACAACCAACCATTTATCGCAGCGTTGATCACTATCGATCCAGATATGGTCAAAGGGTGGATTGCCGCCAACCATAAGACTGGGGCAACGGTAGCGACTTTGGTCAATGATCCCGATTTAATTGCGGTCATTCAGACTGCTGTAGATGAAGCCAATAAGGCGGTATCGAAGGCAGAGTCGATCAGAAAGTTTGCGATCCTCCCCGACGACTTCACAATCGCCGGCGGACAACTGACAGCAAAACTCTCTGTGAAGCGACATGTTGTAGCAACGCAGTATGCGGAGACAATCAACGCTCTCTATTCAAAGGAGTAACCGATGGCAGCGCCAGACAATAGCGATATTGCACTGGCGCAGGAGATTCAGCATGAGATAAGCCAAGAGTTGGCTGAAATCGCTCGCTCTCTCGATTCCATCCTCACCATTGGCGGTCTATCGCCCGATGTGCGTTCGCTATTTCGGACTTTAAGATGGGACCTCTCTCAATTGCACATGCGGCTGCGCGATGAGATTTTCAATCTCGAAGATTTCAGCGGCTTCGCACACCAACTCCATAGGCAAGCTTCACCTTCGGCTCTTACCAGATCGGATGGCGCTCATTCTTATCAGCCACTCAGAGAGCTCACGACGACCGAGCGAGCAATATTGGATTTGATGGCGACCGGTGCAACAACTTCAGAGATCGCTCGCTCTCGCCACAATTCAGAGGCGACAATAAAAAGCCACCTGACCTCTATCTATCGAAAACTTGGAGTTCGAAATCGCGTTGAAGCGGTGAGGCTGTTACATCTTTAGCAGTTGATTAAATGCCGCAGACCAGTGGCGCCACTCCCATTGATCAATAATCCATTGGCGACCACGAATACCCATTGCTCTTGCGCGATCTGGATCTGCGAGAAGTTCATTAATTGCCCGCGCCACCTCAAGTGGTTTGAGTCCGTCGACCGCGACCCCAGTCTCACCCTGCAATAAGGCATCAGGTGCGCCACCCGAAAGACCACCGACTACTGGAAGTTGGCATGCGCTTGCTTCCAGATAGACGATACCTAAACCCTCTACCTCAAGACCTGCCAATCGCGAGCGACTTGGCATCGCAAAAATCTCCCCAACTGAGATGAATCGTGGCAGCTCCGAGTACTTCACTCTGCCAACAAATGAAATGTTCTCTAAGACGCCTAACTCAATTGCACGCTTATGGATGTACTCAAGATGCGGACCAACTCCAACAAAGAGTATGTGCGCTGAGGGATGTTCCTTGAGGATCTCCGGCATAGCCTCAACCAAGGTGTCTTGGCCTTTGCGATGAACAAGGCGACCAACGCTGACGATGACACGTTTCTCATCGAGCTCTAACTCGGACTTTAATAGATGCGCATCGGCAATTGGAGAAAAATGGTCAGTATCAATGCCTGGCGCTATCCGGACCATTGAACTCTTCGCCTCTTCCGTGAGCGCCCTTGAAATCGCTTCACGAGTAAAGTCGCCGAGATAGGTAAGCACATCTACGCCTTTACCAATCCGCTTTATCGCCCAGGAGAATGGCCATAACTTCGCCCACCACACCTCATGGCCATGCGTGAGCGCGACAATCCGGGTAACGCCACTTGCGCGAAGGCGATGTGATAAGAGCGCCAATGGAGCGGCGGCACCGAAGAAGACGCGTGTTATTCCACGTTCTTTGACCAGAGCTGCGACCGCTCGCCCAACGCGAGGAGTGGGAAGGAGAATCTTGGCTCGGTCACGAATAACTTCAACGCCAAAATTCTCAAACCAATCGCGGTCATAACTCTCTGAGCCCTCTTGCTTTGATGTATAGACGATAACGCTGCCACGTGGCATACGTTCAATCAAACCAATTACAAATGTCTCAATTCCACCCGCTCGAGGACCGAAATCATTTGTGATGCAGAGAATCTTCCCGCTATCCGTGTAGCGCATTAGAAACGGCGTACCGCAACTAATCTCTTAGAACCAAGAGATGCTGCGCTAGCAATCTTTACTCGAGAGCCAGATCGTGGCGCATGGACCATCTTTCCGCCACCGATATAGATTCCGACGTGTGAAACTGGACGGCCAAAGAAGACGAGGTCTCCAGGTTGCTTCTGGTTAAACGGAATAGACCTACCCATCCGTGATTGCGCAGCTGATGAATGTGGAAGATTTACCCCAGCGCTCTGATATGCCCGCATCGTTAGACCTGAGCAATCCCAGTAAGTCATTCCATCTGCACCGAAGACATATCGATCGCCAATCTGCTTGAAGGCAAATTTAATCGCCAAGCCAGCACGACCGGAGACTTTGCTTAAAGACTTTGCCTGAGCAAGAGAGCTCTTCTGATCGGCATCCTCTTGCTCCTGTGCCAGGCGCGCCAATCGCTCACGGTCTTCCTTCTTCAATTTGGCGAGAATCGCCTCCGCCTTCTGCAACTTCGCCTGGGCGACCGCGCTCTGGCGAGCGAGCTTTACCTGCAGCACCTTAACCTGAGCTAAGCGATCTTCTACAGTCAGTGAAGTTGCATTGAGCTTCTGAGTTGCGCTCTGATATTTCTTCAACTGTATGGATTTCTGGCGAGTGATCGACTCGAGAGATCCAGCAGAAGAGAGGTAGAGGGATGGATCGGTCGAGAAGAGGAGCTCCATACTTTGGCCGAGCGAGCCAGCCTTATATTGATTGATAGCGATAACGCCGAGCGAACGCGATATTGCATCGACATTCTTACCTTGAATAGCTGCCTGAGCTTGAATTCCGTTGAGACTCCGCTGAAGCGAGGCGAGCTTGACCTTTGCTTCCTGTGCGCCTTCGGCAGCTGCCGTTGCCTGCTCCTCTAAATCACGTACCTGAGCTTGGATCTGCGCCAAGGTCGGCGCGGCAGCAGCCGGCTGTAGAAGCGAGAACGCCAGGGCGCTCACGCCCAGTCCGATAGCAAATCGCCCCTTGCCGGAAATCATCATTGCGAAAGGCTAGCCAAGTTGAGCGCTCTATCTCAACTTCTCACAGGCGTGGAGGCTGAAAATATGGTGTGAATTGCCATTTATAC